>Ga0209761_1000207_pt1 | contig 33875 bp, 32 predicted proteins | sample GraSoi013_1_40cm_4_FD_185818 | JGI IMG/M metagenome (GOLD analysis project Ga0209761, IMG submission 185818) | Grasslands soil microbial communities from the Angelo Coastal Reserve, California, USA - Sample 09_25_2013_1_40cm (SPAdes) (version 2) | ecosystem: Environmental > Terrestrial > Soil >... | reverse complement strand
GATTGCAATGGCCCGCTCCGTGAACGTCAGTCTGACTCCTGATGATTTCCAGCGCGTCAGTGACCGCGTGCCTCTCCTTGCGGATTTCAAGCCCAGCGGCTTTTATGTCATGGAAGATTTGCATCGGGTGGGAGGTGTCCCGGGTGTGATGAAGATGCTTCTCGAAGAAGGCCTCCTCCACGGCGACTGTCTAACGGTTAGCGGAAAAACAGTCCGCGAAAACCTCAAAGATTTGCCGGGTCTTGCCCCCGGCCAACAGATCGTGCGGCCGTTGTCGGATCCGATCAAGAGAACCGGACACATTCAAATCCTGAAAGGGAATCTGGCGCCGGAAGGTTCTGTGGCGAAGATCACCGGAAAGGAAGGACTGCGGTTCTCAGGTCCCGCAAAGGTATACGACTCCGAGGAAGACATGCTGCATGCACTCGAGCGGAAGGAAATCCAAAAAGGCGAGGTCATCGTCATCCGATACGAGGGCCCCAAAGGCGGTCCAGGAATGCCCGAGATGTTGACACCGACTTCGGCCGTGATGGGCGCGGGACTCGGAAAAGATGTCGCGCTGATCACCGATGGACGATTTTCCGGAGGCTCGCACGGCTTCATCGTCGGTCACATCACACCCGAAGCACAGGAGGGTGGGCCGATTGCACTGATTCGGACCGGGGACCGCATCACGATCGATGCAGAGAAAAACGTGCTGACGGTAGATCTATCGGAGAAGGAAATGACTGAACGCCGCGCCGCCTGGAGAATGCCGCCCTATAAGGCGACACGCGGTACGTTAGCGAAATATATCCGGCTCGTCAAGAACGCGAGCCTGGGTTGTGTGACTGACGAGTAAACCGGGAAAGCCACAAAAAAGCACAAGAAACACGAAATTGTGTTCTTGTGCCTTTTTGTGGCTAATCCTTTTTTGCCTTACTTCGACAACGGATCCGGTCTCACCTGGAACTTGATGACCTTGCTGGTCGTTCCCTTACCGCCTTCCATATGGAACGGAGCGCGGGTGGCGTAGGTGGCCCAGATGCCCTTGCCCTTCCAGCCCTTGCTGGTATCGTCGATGCGTCCGTCGAGTCCCTTCCCGTAGTAGCCCATCGGATAAGGAATGCGGAACGTCAGGAACTTACCATCGATTAATGCCAGCAATCCTTCCGATTCGTTGCCGGTCGCCAGTGGAACGTCTTTGCCGAGGCCCAGCATGTCGAATCGGTCGACGAAGTTGTAGTACGCGGAATCAGCGCTGGCCGAATCTACAGCGTTCTTGTAATTCGGTCCGGGATACGCATAGAAGGACCAGCCTTCCGGACAATGCTTACCCGTCGCGTTTGGACCATTGAGCGGTGCCTTGCATTTGCGCCGATCGAAGTTGGCGAGTTGGCCGCTCGACAGTGTCGTCCACACCACATCCTTGCTGTCGACGTCCATGCCGCGCGGAGCAAATCCTGATCCCGATGCTTTCGTATCGTGGAATGGCACTTCGTAGTACTCGGCGAGGGCCGTGTTGGTCGGATCGCTTCCCGGAACGAGGCGTACGATGCCGCCGGGCATACCGAGCGTGGATCCCCAAATGGCGCCATCAACCGGACTCGGGCCAACGCCATAGAATGGTACATTGATCCGCTTGTCCTTTGTCGGATCCATCGCTTGATCAACATCTACAAACGCGTCACGCTTGCCGTTGCCGTTGGTGTCGAGGATGAACGGAGTCCAACCCTGCGCCTTCGCTTCATCTTTAGTCTCGAGGTACACCCTGGTGTTGAAGAAACCTTCGACTACGCCGCTGCCCGAGAACCACAGAACATCTTTATCGTCCAGATTCAAATGATGCGTTCCGAAGCAGGTGTCGATGGTCGTGACTTGCTTGGTTTTCGGATCGTAGACCTGAATCTGCCGTCCGCTCTGAACGATTGGAAATGCCTTGGCAGACGGATGATTGGACCCTTCGCGGCAGAACGGCGTTGTCTGGTTCTGGCGAACCCGCGCGGCAATCCACACGCGTGCCTGTTTATCCATAGAGAAGCTATGGGCATTGGCCTGGCTCGTCCAGATCGCTTCGTCACCCCAATAGGGCGAGGGCTTCAGCGGTTTCGTGTCGCCTTCGCTCGGGGTCTTGGGATCGCGAACGGTAAGTTTCACCTGGCCCGCTGAATTCTTGACCGGATCCACGACAGGGACGTAATCGGCCGCAGCCTCAAGAGCGCCGTAGACCGGCCCATTGGCGTTGACGGTGGGGTTCCGCTTGTCGCTTGCGATCTCATCGTGCATATACACTTTCGGATCCGCCCAATCCCACATCGTCACGACAACGTTGCGCTCTTTGCCCTGCGGTCGCTGCGGTTGAGCGTCAGGCAAGGTGCCATGGGCGATCTTGTCGGTCCAGTCCGCAAACATCTTGAAAGCGCGCGGCCGGCCGACTTGGGTGAATCTCGAGTTCATTCCATTACCGGCCTGCCCGGACTGAATTCGCCGCTCCCAAGCCGCAGCCGAATTCGGGAATGTGCCCAGCGCCTCGGGAATTTCGCGGGTCGCTCTGTTGCCCATTTGATGGCAACCGGTGCAGCCGTCCGTGCCGACGATGTTGCGGATCCATTCGCCCTGGCTTCGCATGGCTGTGGCAATTCCATTAGCGTTCTCCCCGGTTCCAGGAAACTCGTTTGCCCGAGGCAGTTCCAACAACGCATACCAATACTGCGCCGGATAATACTGCGCAGCCGCGCCGGGTGCGGGAGCGACCATGGCCGACAGATTCAACTGTTTGCCGGGCGCCGCCTTTACTTTCGGTGAGTCGACGAGGCCGTACCCGCGGACCCAAACGTCATAGTTAGCCTTGGGAAGATCCGGAATGAGGTACCGCCCGCGGTCATCCGTCACAACGCTTTTGACGAGCCGCGTGGGCGTGTCCCGCGTCTCCGCGATTACCCAAACTCCTGCCTCGGGCCCTCGGGAACTCGTAACGACGCCGCCGATATCGTCGGGGTCAATTGCGACCGTAGCCTGAGGCGTGTTTTGACTTTGCACGCCAATCAACGAAAACACAACTGTCGCGACAAATGCGATTGCCACGACTTGAAGATGCACTCTCCGTTTCATTTGAGCCCCCTATGGAGGTTAGATTAAGTTGCCGAACAGTAAACCCTGAACCGGCGAACTTGTCAACTCGGAACGCGCACAGAAAAAGATGGCCACAAAAACGTACAAAAAGACACAAGAAAATTTTTGTGAATTTTGTGCCTTTTTGTGGCTATTCCCATCTACCGTAACGCTGTCGTGCTCGAAGCGTCGAAAACGATCTTACCACCAACCATAGTCATAACCGGCTTGATATCTTTGATCTGGTCTGCCGGAACGGTCAGATAATCGCGATCGAGCACGAGCAGGTCGGCCAATTTGCCGGGCTGGATCGACCCGAGACTATTCTCCTGAAAATGAAAATACGCGTTCTTTCGCGTGTGCGCGATCAGAGCGTCCTCGCGGCTGATCGTTTGCCGAAGCACTCTCCTGCCGCCGACCATCTTTCCCGTAACGGCCCAATAGAGTGTTGTGAAAGGCCGGTATTGATTCACGACCGTCGTGTCGGTCCCGAAACCCCACGTGATACCACTGTCCTGGACGAGCTTCAGAGGAGGCATGTCGTAGGAACGCTCGCCATGGATTTCATTAAAGAGGCCGCCGAGAACCGTGGGACGCGTGTGAACAGCCGCATACATACCCAATTTCCTCATTCGCTCGATATGCGACGCATTGATTTGGTCCAAATGAATAAGCGTCCACCGCAGATTCCGGACCGGGTATTCCTTATTGACCTGCTCGATCGTGTTCAGGAATCCCTCGATGCTTGCGGTGAGCGTGGTGTGCACGTGAAGCGGCAAGCGGGCCTTCGCCATTTCCCGAAGAATGCGGCCGAGTTGAACCCAATCCTCGGGTTTCTGATCCGGTTTGACGTCCAGCATGTTGTCGTTCACGGGCTGGTAGACCTGCTCTCCGTAAACCGTGGTGTTGAGATAATCATCGCCCTGGAACAATTTGAACTGCGCGATCTGCGGCAGAACGCGATCCACGGCCTGGGCATTCTGTGCACCGGCCGCCTGGATGCAGAAGACGCGCATGCTCAGCCGTCCCTGCCGTTCCCACTCCCGATACTTTTCATATTGCTCGGCGGGGCAACCGGCGCTGCCCACTGCAGTGAGGCCCGCACGATTCCAGTCCCGGATCATCGCTAAAGAGCTGGATTCGAATTTATCTTTGGGTGCGAGAATCTTGGCGGCGACGGTACGCGTGCCGTCCTGCTCGACGATGCCGCTGGGTTTTCCGGAGCCGTCGCGCGCAATCCATTTGTCGGACATTTTATCGAGGCCGGCGGCCTGTATGGCGCGGCTGTTCAAATAACTTCGATAATAAGCCTCCTGCAACACAACGGGATTGTTTGGCGCAATCTCGTCCAATTCATCTTTAGTGAAGGGTCGTTTATCATCGGCGAACTGGTGATGGCTCCAGCCGCCCAGTGTGTAAACCCACTGCCCGGGGCTCGAAGTCTTGACCTTAGCCCGCAGCATCTCGACGGCTTGTTTGCGCGATTCGATGCCGTCGAGACGCACTTCTTCCGTCCATGTCTCGCCGCCACGCATGAAATGCGTATGATTGTCGATCATGCCCGGAACAACGGCCTTGCCCCCTAGGTCCATCCGCCGTGTACTGGCCCCGGCGAGTTTCGATATGTCCGCATTCGCGCCGACGGCGACGAAGCGGTCGCCTTTGACGGCCACGGCTTGTACGATCGTGAAACGCTCATCCACCGTGATGATCTTGCCGTTCGTCAGGATCAAATCCGGCGCTGATTGTTGTGCGCTAATGATGATCGAAGCGCCCGCGATCAGCACCAACACAAGGACAATGTGGTTCCAACGCATATCTCTCATATATCCTCCGAGTGGCCATTTCTGTTTGACACGCCCGGTTTTGGCAACTACGATTCGACAGCGAATAGCCGGAGAATTGCAATAAATTTCATGCCGATCGCGCCGCCTTCTTTCATATATGGCACTGCCTGGAAGAAGGACGCGACTGCCTCACTCGTCCGTGCCGCTGTAACTACCGGTTTCAGGGCGATCGATACGGCGAATCAGCCACGGCACTACAGCGAAGCATTAGTAGGCGAAGCGCTGGCTGCGCTAGCGGATCAGGGAGTTTCCCGGGATTCGCTCTTTATTCAAACCAAATTCACCCCGCTCGGTGGCCACGATCACCGGATTCCTTACGACCCGCGGGCGTCTCTCACCTCCCAGGTCAGCCAATCGTTCGAATCTTCGCTGCAGAATTTAAAAACCGATCACGTGGATTCGTATCTGCTGCATGGTCCATATTCGTATCCCGGCCTCAGCCGCGAAGACTGGGAAGTTTGGAGTGCAATTGAAGCAATTCACAACTCCGGCCGCGCCGGAATGGTCGGCGTGAGTAATGTAAATGCGCTTCAAGTTTCGGCTTTACTAGACAACGCCGAAATCAAACCAATGGTCGTCCAGAACCGCTGCTTTGCGAATCGCGGGTGGGATCGCGACGTTCGAACGCTCTGCCGTGAGCATGGAATCATGTATCAGGGGTTCTCATTGCTAACTGCGAATCCTTACGTGCTGCAGCATCCGCGAGTGCTATCTATAGCCAAACGGCTCGGCGTCGGTACGCCGCAAGTCATCTTTCGTTTTGCGATGCAGGTGGGCATGGTTCCGCTTACCGGAACGACCAGCCTGGAACATATGAAGCAAGATCTGACAGTTTCAGATATAGAACTAACCGCCGAAGAGGTTAAACTGATCGAGTCAATCGAAGGGTAGACATGAGAGAAGCGACAGCTCACCTCAAAACCGGCGGTATATTGATCGTTTGTCTTGCCGCCGCAATCGCCAGCATCCACGCGAGTACCCCAAGCCGCGATACGCATGGGGACGGACCACAAGCTGAGTTCCAGATGGCGCGGGTGAAATACAGGACCTTCGGCGGGGGCGGCTCGCATGGTTATTTCCAACCCTGGTGGGCCATCGATTATCCACTGGCCGAAGAGCATTTCTTTGCAGCATTACGGCGAACAACCAACATACAAATTGCCGATGAAGAACGGCACTTGGAATTGAGTGACGATCAGATCTTTGAATATCCCTTTTTATTCCTGCAGCAACCCGGGCAAGGCAATTGGCGCCCAACGCCGAACGAAGCCGCTCGCTTGAGAGAGTATTGCCTGCGCGGCGGCTTTCTGTTGGTGGATGATCTGCATAGCGAGTGGGCCTGGGCTATATTTGAGCGAGCTATCAAACAGGTCTTTCCGGACCGGCCGATTGTTGAAATTCCCGATGACGATCCGCTCATGCACGTATTTTTCGATCTCGACACGAGCATGGGGATCCCCGGCGACCGGCATTTGCGCATGAGGGGCAACGGTCAGATTTTTGCGCGGCTGGAAGGCCCGCCGCATTGGCGGGGAATTTACGACGATCACCGCCACTTGATGGTCGCCGTTAATTTCAATTCAGACATGGGTGATGGCTGGGAGCACGCCGACGACCCGTATTACCCCGTTCCATTCACCGCTCAGGCGTACAAATTCGGAATCAACTACATCGTCTACGCGATGAGCCATTGATATCCTCTACGCCATAGCGGCGGTCCATCGAACGCTGTGAACGAATTGTGAGTAACTTGCTTGAAGCTCTCGCGGCCGAATTGGAACGGCCGCGAGAATTGTCGCCTCGGGTCCTCAACTATATCGAAGGAAATTACTCCGTTGAGCACGATGCCGTCGGCGCGTTCCTGACTGAAGAGCTGCCGAAGCTCGAAGACTACGAAATCGATCTTATCCTTTCGCCGGTCTTTACTCCGAAACTGGCGGATCAGGCCGTATTCGCGGAGTTGCTTGGCCCTGATTCGGTTCCGCGGGATGAATGGCCGGCCTTAGTTCAACAACTCGCCCAGCGGCCCACGCGCGCGGAGCTGATGACGCTGGAAGGGAAGGCACATCCGGTAAGGTTGCGTGAAGTGACGATCGAGCGATACGTCCACCGGCTTCGGCTCGAAGCCAAGATTCCGAATGCGATCTTCGACCTGCTCGAACGATGTACGGCGATGGAAGACCGTCCGCTGTTGAAAGCCATCGCGCGCCGTACCATTTGGGACGATGCGGGACGTCGCGGCATTCTCGAGCGCTTTCTCATGGCCGCTGCTGCAGATCGGGGCAATTGTACTCTCGACGACACACTGGATTTGCTCAACCTCATGGAAAACCGGAAACCGTCTGATGTCGAGAACCTGCTTGCCGATATACCCCGCTGGCAGGCCGACCTCCGTAATCAGGTGGAAGTCGCGTCCGGCGGCAAACCGTTCTTCAACGAAGACGTCCGGCTGATGCACGGCGGGGCGCGAGATCAGCGGCCGCAGGCCGACAGCCGGGCTTCAGCAAAAGAAAATGAGCTTGTGTTCCTGGGACGGCTGAAAGAGATGCTGGCGTAGCGGCGGTCCGCGAAGCGCAAGCGCGATAGCGCGCAGCCTTAATACGCGAAGCGCAAGCGCGATAGCGCGCAGCCTTAATACGCGAAGCGCAAGCTTAATAGATGACCGCCGCTACAGTTAAGACCCTACACGCCTGCAGCCTTCAAGGCTTCGAGCACTCGGGCGTCTCTGAAAGGAACGCGACGGAGACGCACGCCGGTTGCATCGTAAATGGCATTTGCCACCGCAGCGATCGTCGGTTTCAAGGACGCCTCACCGGCTCCGTAGTGCGGCAGATCGGGACGGTTCGGATTGGGATCGCCGTTGACGAGCAGCAGGTCGATTTTTGCCGGCGCATCGAGATGCGTCAACGTCGGATGAGTAATCCAGTCCTCGCTGGTGACCTTCTCGCTATCGAACTTCACCTCTTCATAAAGCGCCCGGCTCAAGGAATGGAGCATGCCGCCCTCGATACTGCGGCGCAGCGCTTCGGGATTGATCACCAGGCCGCAGTCATGCGCGCACACGAGCCGCTTTACCCAAACGTGGCCGGTCTTGCGATTCACTTCCACTTCCGCGATCACGGTGAGGACCGTTTGACCGCGGTACGTGTAAGCGACACCTCTTCCGGTCAAGATGTTCCCGTTTCCAGGCCGTTTGGGCGAAGGACGCGTGTCCCAGCCAAAGGTTTCTGCCGCCGTCTTGACCACAGCAAGCGAGCGAGCGCGTCTGAATCCACTGTCATCGGTAGTGCCTGCGCTGAGCAGCTTCAACCGGAACTGAACCGGATCGGCTTCCGCCGCGGCCGCCATTTCATCGATGAACGATTCCGCCGCGAACGTAACCTGCGGCCCGTTCGGGTCGCGCAGATTACCGGTGCGAAGCGGGGTTTCCCAGATCATCGGAAGACTGACAACCTCCGCGATCATGCGGCGATTCGGGATCGCGTACATATCCGACGGAATGTCCGCATTACCCGGAGCTGGCATCGAGCGCCTCCTACCCATCAGTTGAGCGATCAGCACGGTATCGGCTTCGTTGTAACCGAGGTGATTGTAGTCGGCCGCTCGGGCGTTGAAATCGAGAGCAACGAGATTGCCCTGCGCGTCGAGCGCTCCGCGAACTTTGAATGTGAAGGCGGGTCCCTTGGTATCCCAGGCGGTTTCCTCTTTGCGCATCCACTGCACTCGGACTGGACGGCCGATTTCCTTGGCCAGAAACGCCGCTTCAAAGCCTGCGTCATCGGCGGCCGTGCGGCCGTACGCTTGCGGACCATCCATCCAGACCACACGTACGCGATCGCGCGGCATCTCCAGGAATTGGGCGACTCCGTTGCGCAGGCCGTAGGATTTCATGTCATTTGAATAAATCGTCATTTGCCCATTCGAAGGGTCCGCCAGCGCGTGAGCCGGACTGATAGCGGTATGTCCCTGGAAAGGCATCTCGTATTCGGCCTCCACGACTTTTGCCGCGTTTGCTAAAGCGGCATCGGGATTTCCAACCACGTTGGGCTGACGTTTGGATGTCGGGGTGGCATTCCGCATGAATTTGAACAGATCGTCTGAGGTGGGAAATGCCGCGGTCGACGGCTTTTCCCAATTGACCTTCAGTTGCCGTGCGGCCTGGATCGCGTGCTCCTCCCGCTCGCAAACCACCGCAACGTAGTTGCCCTTGCTGACGACCTTGACGAGGCCGGGGATGTTTCGAACCGAAGATTCGTCGATGCTGACCAGCTTGGCGCCGGCCACAGGAGGCTTCACATTCCGAGCGTGAACCATACCGGGAAGTTTCACATCCACGGCCCATGTCAGCGAGCCGTCTACCTTTGGAGGGATGTCGTAGCGCTGAGGTGATTTCCCGACCATCTTCAGTTGCTGGACCGGTTTTACCTTCGCCACACCCGTGGTGTTATCAATGTTGTTGTTGGCTGCCGTCAGCGTGACATTGAATTTCTTGCTGCCGATCAGTTCTCCATACGTGACTTTCTTTGTCGGATCGGCTTTCACCGTGATCACGCCGTCGTTGACGACGAGGTCATCCACAGGCACACCGAAGCGCTTCGACGCCATATCCAGCAGAACCCGGCGAGCCTCAGCCGCAACGCGCCGCATGGGCCAGCCATCGACCTGGATCGCATCGGAGCCGCCGGATCCGCCTTGATCGACGGTGAGGTTTGTGGTGCCCATGATGCAAGTAGTTTTATCAAACGGAATGTCCAGTTCGTCCGACATCATCTGCCGGAATGACGTGCCCGTGCCCTGGCCAAGATCAGTCTTTCCGACGTAAAACGTCGCCGTGTTGTCCTCATGGATCACAATCCACGAATCGAGCTGATGGAAGTCCGGATCGGGATAGGGACCACCAGCCGCCTGAGCCGTCGCGGGCACCTGGGCCGACGCCGTAGGTATTAACGGAGCAGCAGTAAAGCTCACGACGAGTAGTCCCGAGCTTTTAAGAAAACTTCTTCGAGACGTCGTGACGTTCCACTTCTCGAGAACTTCTTCGACCTGTTTCGGGATGTTTGTGAAGGCAGTCATGCTACTACCTCCTTACTGCGATTCGAACCCAGCGATGCAATTGCTTTCGCGGCCCGCTTGATAGCCAGTTGGACGCGATAATAGGTCATACAGCGGCAGAGTGTCTTAGCCATCGCCTCACGGATCTGCGTGTCGGTCGGATTCGAGTTCTTGTCGAGCAGGGCCTTGGCGGTCATGATCTGTCCGTTCTGGCAGAAACCGCACTGCGGCACTTGCTCGTCAATCCAGGCCTGCTGCACGGGATGCAGCTTGCCGTTTTTGGCGATTCCTTCCAGTGTTATGACCTCGCTTTTCACAGTCGAAACCGGCGTGATACACGACCGCGTCGCCACGCCATTGATGATCACTGTGCATGCCCCGCACTGACCCAGGCCGCAGCCAAACCGGGGCCCTCTCAACTCAAGATCATTCCGCAGAATGTAGAGCAGCGGAGTCGAGGGATCGATATCCAAGGTGTGGGCCTTCCCGTTCACCTTCAACGTCACATTACTCATTCTTCGTTCTCCTTACGCACAAGCCAATGATTACGAAAGAAGTGAATATGGTCTCGATCTGCAATTATTCGCAGAAATCGAATGGATTACCAGAATAAACGCGTCGTCGCCTGAGACCCGCGAACCTCTCCCGTTGCGGATTTCCAATGAATGCCGAAGGCGGGACTCGAACCCGCATGCCTCGCGGCGCCACCCCCTCAAGATGGTGTGTCTGCCAATTCCACCACTTCGGCAAAGTCTTTATTTCTTTTCCGGTGTCGCCGGCGTAGCCGGAGCGTTCTGTTGGGCCGGCGGCTGTTGGGCCGGCGGCTGCGCTGGAGCCTGTTGTTGCTGTTGCTGCTGGCCGGGCGCTGGTTGTTGCTGCTGCGGCTGATTCTGTTGCCGGGCGCCTTCGCGAATGACGGAGGAGCCGCCGGGCTGTGAAATCAAGATCGTCAGCGCGAGCGACGTGATCATGAAAATGATCGCCGCGGCAGTTGTGGCTCTGCTCAGTATGGTGCCGGCGCCACGGGAACCGAATGTCGTTTGACTACCGCCACCGCCGAAAGCCCCAGCCCAATCTGCGCCCTTTCCCTGCTGCAGAAGCACAACAAGAACCAGAAAAATGCAGACGATAACGTGAAAGACAGTCAACAAAGTGATCATAAATACTTGATGATGCTTACGAATGATCCGGGATCTAAACTCGCACCGCCGACCAGCGCACCATCGATATCCTCTTTTTTCATCAGAGCCGTAATATTGTCGGGCTTCACGCTTCCACCATACAAAATGCGAAGCGAATCCGCTGCAGCCGGATTGTAGATTTCTGCGAAGATCCTTCGGATTTCGGCATGCATTTCGGCAGCGATTTCCGGGGTAGCCGTGCGCCCGGTGCCGATCGCCCATACAGGCTCGTAAGCGACAATGATATGGGAAAGCGCGGAATCGGTCAACCGGCCCAGGCCGTTGCGAATCTGTCTGCGCACCACATCAAAGGCGCCTCCGGAATCTCGTTGCGAGAGTGTTTCTCCCACACATACGATTGCTTCCAATCCACCGCCCACTGAGGCAAGCGTCTTCTTTTCGACGGTTTCGTCGGTCTCCCCGAAATACTGACGGCGCTCAGAGTGGCCAATGATCGTATAGGTACATCCTGCCTCGACAAGCATCCGGACGGAAACTTCGCCGGTAAAAGCGCCTTCTTTTTCCCAATGTACATCCTGCGCCGAGATGGCGACGCGCGTACCATCGGTTTCATCAACAGCAGTTGAAAGCGCGGTGAATGGCGGAGCGACGACGATGTCGCAGTGTTCCACGTTCTGGATCTCGGGAATCAGAGCATCAAAAAACGCGCGCGTCTCGGCGCGCGTTTTGAACATTTTCCAATTCCCCGCGATAATGGGCCGCCTCACTTGTCCGTCAGCACCTCAACGCCGGGAAGTTTCTGCCCGGACAAAAATTCCAAGGACGCGCCACCGCCGGTGGAGATATGCGTGATCTTGGATCCGACGCCCGACTGTGCTACGGCCGCGGCCGAGTCACCACCGCCGACGATCGAGTATGCGTTCGAATCCGCAACCGCGCGTGCAATTGCGAACGTGCCGGAAGCGAATTTCGGATTTTCAAATACACCCATGGGGCCATTCCATACGATCGTTTTCGCTTGCCGAATGATGCCCGAATATCGGCGAATGGTCTCGGGACCAATATCCAAACCCATCTGATCAGGGGGAGTCTCCGTGATGGAAATGACTTGAGAAGCCGCGCTCTCCAGACCCGGCGCAACGACGTGATCCACCGGAAGCTCGATAGAGACGTTCTTCGTGGACGCCTTGGCTAGCAGATCTTTAGCCAGGGCGATCTTTTCGCTCTCCACGAGCGATTTACCAGTCGCGATGCCCCGCGCGCGCAAAAACGTGTAGGCCATGGCCCCGCCGACTAAAATGTTGTTTGCAATATTGATGAAACTCTCGATCAAGTCGATCTTGTCGGCGATTTTGGCACCTCCGACAATGGCCACGAAGGGTTTCTCGGCCCTCGTCAAGACGTAACTCAGCGATTCGAGTTCCTTCTCCATCAGGAATCCGGCGGCCGCCTGCTTCACGTATGCGGCAATGCCGGCGGTGGAGGCATGGGCGCGATGGGCTGCGCCAAAAGCGTCATTGACATAGACATCGCAGAGTTTGGCGAGCTGTTTCGCAAACTCAGGATCGTTCTTCTCCTCTTCGGCATGGAAGCGCAAATTCTCGAGCATCAGCACGCCGCCCGGTGGCAAATCCGAAACCATCTTCTCGACTTCCGGTCCAACGCAGTCCGGCGCAAATTGGACTGCTTTGCGAAGAAGATTGCCCAGACGCGTGGCCACAGGTTTCAGGCTGTACTTCGGGTCGGGCTTGCCTTTCGGCCGCCCGAGATGAGACGCGAGAATAAGCTTTCCGTTCTTTTCGATGACATACCGAATGGAGGGGAGCGCCGCCTGTATGCGTGTGTCATCCGTGATTTGGCCATCGGCGAGCGGAACGTTGAAGTCCACGCGCATAAAGACACGGCGGCCCTTCAGATCGAGATCCGAAATCCCGAGTTTATTCATTATTTCATCACGAGTTTGATGACATCGCGGAGCCTGCAGCTGAAACCCCACTCGTTGTCATACCAGGAGAATACTTTGACCAGTCGATCGCCGATCGCATTAGTCAGCGGGCCATCGACAATCGAAGAGTGAGGGTTGTGGAGGAAATCGGCAGAAACAAGCTCTTCATCGCAAAATTGGAGGATTCCCTTCAGCGGACCATTGGCCGCGGTTTTCAGTGCCTCGTTCGCCGACTGTGTGGAAAGAGGTTTTGCGGTTCTTACAGTGAGATCCACAAGCGAAACATCGGGCGTTGGTACACGGATCGCAACACCATCCAGTTTTCCTTTGAGTTCCGGCAACACAAGGCCGATCGCCTTTGCGGCGCCCGTCGATGTCGGAATCATGGAGAGTCCCGCCGCGCGTGCGCGCCGCAGGTCCTGGTGCGGCAGGTCGAGAAGCTTCTGGTCATTGGTGTAGGAGTGAATTGTAGTCATGAGTCCGCTTTCGATTCCAAACGTTTCATGAAGAACTTTGGCAACCGGTGCGAGACAGTTTGTCGTGCAAGACGCGTTGGAAATGACGGTGTGTTTCGAGGAATCATAAGCCTTGTCGTTGACGCCGAGACAAATCGTGATGTCTTCACCTTTAGCCGGCGCCGAGATGATCACTTTTTTCACCGGGCCGCGCAGATGTTTGCGCGCGTCCTCGGCATTCGTGAACAAACCCGTGGATTCCACGACTACGGATACGTCCATGGATGGCCACTCGATCTTTGCCGGATCTTTTTCTTTAAAGACCTTGATGCTCTTGCCATCGACTTTGACGTTGGCTTCGCCAGAGCTGACATTCGCCTTCAGCTTGCCCAGTACCGAGTCATATTTAAGGAGATGCGCCAGTGTCTCTGGATCCGTGATGTCGTTCACCGCCACGATTTCAATATCCTTGTCGTCCATCGCGGCACGGTAAAGATTGCGTCCAATGCGCCCAAAACCGTTGATACCTACCCTGATTGCCATTACGTCGCTCCTCATGATTTCGAAATCCGCAATCCAAAGTATACTCTGCGGACGATATGTATTTCCTGTACACGCTTGCTCTCACAGTCGGTCTACTGTTGATATTTCCGTACTATCTCGTTCGGTTTCGAAAGTATCTTCCGACCGTGCCCGATCGTTTCGGGTTTGTGAAGTTGCCGCAAATGCAGGATTCCATTTGGGTACACGCCGTATCCGTGGGTGAAGTCAAGGCGGTCGAACGACTGCTCGAAGGATTGCGGCAACAATTTCCCGACAAGCCTCTGGTTGTTTCAACGGTCACGCCGGCAGGCCAGGAACTCGCCCGCGAGCGCATCGATATCATCCACGGTACGTTCTATTTCCCGATCGATCTGCCGTGGTGTGTGCGGCAGGTCTTAGATCGGCTTCGCCCAGAGATCGTCATCATTGCTGAGACGGAAATCTGGCCGAATTTTCTTCGCGAATGCCGAATCCGCGGAATCCGCGTGATGATGATCAATGGCCGAATATCCGACAAATCGTTCACGAGATACCGGCTGGTGCGCCGTTGGTTGGACCGCGTGTTCAAAGATTACACGATCATGGGAATGCAATCCGAGACAGACCGGCAAAGGATCGAAGCCATCGGAGCAGATCCGCAGAAGGTGACCGTCTTTGGAAATCTCAAATACGACGCTGTTGCCCTTGGCAAACCGCTCGACGCCGGACTCGCGAAGTTTCTTTCCAGCTGGCAACCGATTTGGATTGCTGCAAGCACGATGCCTGGGGAAGAAGAATTCGTACTTGATGCTTTCGCCCAGCTGTGCGAGACCCATCCGCGTCTGAACTTGATCATCGCCCCCCGGCACGCCGACCGCTTCGATGCTGTCGAAAGGATCCTCGAACGCCGCGTACAGCGCTGGATGCGCCGTTCCCAGTTACCCCATTCGGATCACCGTTCCGGAAACATTCTCTTGCTCGATACGATTGGCGAGCTGGCCGCGCTGTTTCATTATGCGACGGCGGTATTCGTGGGCGGCTCGCTGGTGGCAAAAGGGGGCCACAATATCCTCGAAGCGGCACGCCATCGAAAACCGATCGTATTCGGGCCGCATATGGAGAACTTTCGGGATATGGCACGCCTCTTCATCGAAGAGAAAGCAGCCATCCAGATTCAAAATGCGGCGCAACTTGCCCCGGCAATCGAACAACTTCTGGTCCATCCGGAACGAGCGTCGGAATTTGGCAATAACGCGCACGCCATCCTTCTTGAACACAGAGGGGCAACCGACCGCGTACTGCAGTTTTTTCAACCGGTCGGGGCGGGCCGGTGAGCCGCGCTTTTCAATTCCTGGTTCAGGCTCGCGAGAAGCTTTATACCTCCGGAATTCTGCCGGCGCGGCGCCTGAATCATCCGGTAATCAGCGTTGGAAATCTGACGGTGGGAGGAAACGGCAAAACACCGATCGTCATCGCGCTGGCACAGGCATTTCGGGAAAAGGGATTCCGCCCGGTGATTTTGTCACGCGGTTACGGCCGGACCAGCCGGGGCGTTCTCCTTGCGGGCTCGAATTGGGAAGAAGCCGGCGACGAACCCCTGTTGATGAAGCGCCGGCTCGGCAATGTTCCGGTGGTGGTCGGCAGCGATCGATATGAAGCCGGCCTTTTTGCCGAGAGCAGGGATCTTGGCAACGTCTTCATCCTCGATGACGGATTCCAGCATCGCCGGCTCTATCGCCACGTGGACCTCGTAGCGATTGATCCGATCGAGTGGTCTGCTGGGGAGACATTGTTACCGCGTGGCCGGTGGCGAGAACCCAAAAGCGCGCTCAGGCGCGCCCATGCGGCGTGTGTCCAGGATTCAGATAGCGCCGCAATAGAGCCGTTGCCGATCCCCACATTTGCCCTGCGATACCAAATCGAAGGGCTTTATTCAGCGGATACGCTGGTCTCGAGCGAGAGTCTCAAAGGCCTGGCCGTAGTCGCTTTTGCGGGGATTGCGAAACCCGAGCGTTTCTTTCGAACACTGAAGTCAATGGAAATCCACCCCATAAAATCGGTCGTTTTCCCTGACCATCATCACTATTCCCGGCGAGACATCGAAAAACTAGGGGGCGATCTTCTCATCACAACCGAGAAGGATGCCGTGCGTTTGGCGGAAGTGACAGACCGGTCCTACAGCTACGTCCGGATCTCTGCTAATATTGCGAACTTCGAACGCCTGATGTCGCTCATCATGGGCCGGCTGCCAAGTCCTGATGCGTGCTAAGAAACTGGAGAAGATCCTCATTCGAGGACCGAATTGGGTCGGCGATGCGGTACTCGCTATTCCTGCGATGAAAGCGGTCCGCGCGCTCTTCCCGGATGCCGAGATTACTCTATTGGTTCGTCCGTTTGTAGCAGGGCTTTACGCAGCCGCGCCATTCATAGACAAGATGTGGAGCGAAGCCAAACCATCGCGTCTTACAGATTGGATTCGCATTACCCGCGACATCAGAAACCGTCAATTCGACATGGCGCTTTTGCTGCCGAATTCTTTCGAGTCCGCCCTCATGATGCTTCTGGCGGGCGTGCCGCAACGTGTCGGTTATGCAACCGAGGGACGGCAGTGGATGCTGACGAACGGGGTCACGGCCGGCTCAAAATCGGTTCATCAAATGCAATATTATCTAGACCTCGTCAAAGTGATATCGGCAATAGTCGAATCCCCTTCAATTGAAATCGAAGCAACCGCTCATGAGCGGAATACGGCAAGAAGACTGCTCGCTCGAGAGGGCATTCCGATCGAAGCGCCATTTCTCGTCCTGAGCCCGGGCGCTGCGTATGGGACAGCAAAACGCTGGTACGAAGACCGGTTTGCAAATGTAGCGGAGACTTTGGCGCGCGAACTGGGTTTTTATGTGGCGGTTATCGGATCAGAAACGGAGCGGCCGATTGCGGCTCGCATTTGTGAGCGAATTGTTTGCGCGACGGCGATTTTGGCGGGAAAAACATCGTTGGAAACGCTGATTGGCGTCCTGGCCGAATCGTCACTCATGATCACAAACGACTCCGGTCCTATGCATATTGCGGCGGCACTTGGAGTGCCGACGGTCGCGATATTTGGCTCGACGGATGAGACAGTCACTGGGCCCTATGGCCTGCGCACACGGATTGTCAAACATCCGGTCGAGTGTAGCCCCTGCCTGTTACGTCACTGCCCGATCGATCATCGTTGTATGAACGGCGTTACGGTAGATGAAGTTTGCCGGGCCGCACGAGAGTTGGTTGGAGCGTAATGCATCGAGCCATCTTCATGGATCGTGATGGAACTGTATCCGAAGACGTCGGTTATATGTACCATGCCGGCCTCTATAAGGTTTTTTCCTGGACGGGACCTGCAATCCGAAAGATTAATGACAGCGGAATGAAGGCAGTATTGATCACCAACCAGTCTGGGGTCGGCCGCGGTTACTTCGACGAAGCCGATGTCGAACAAGTTCATCGTATCCTGCACGCCGAACTCGCCGTACACGGCGCGAAGCTTGACGGCGTTTACGTTTGCGTTCATCACCCAGCGGCGGGATGTGATTGCCGAAAGCCGAATCCCGGCATGCTGCTTCAAGCGCAACGCGACATGAATATCGACCTCACGCGATCATTCGTGATTGGTGACAAGTACGTGGACATCGAAACCGCTCATAACGCCGGCGCGAAAGGCATCCTCGTGCTGACCGGCTTCGGACAACAGGAACGAGAAAAGCACGAGCGGCATCTTCACCAACCGGATCTCGTCGTCCAGAACTTGATAGAGGCTGTGGATTCGATTCTCAACGGAGTCCTATGAAATTGCGGCGCCTTGAAGATCTGCCCGCCCTTGTTCAAGGCAAAAAAGTCGTTCTCGCGAACGGCTGTTTCGACATGCTAGAGGTGGGCCATCTGCGATATCTTCAACACGCGCGAACGATGGGAGACCTGCTGGTTGTCGCTATCAACAGCGACAAATCCATAGCAATGATCAAGGATCCGGGCCGGCCGATTCTCGACGAGAAGGAACGCGTGTCACTGGTTTCCGCCTTGCGTATGGTCGATTATGTCGTACTCTTCGACGAACCGGACGTTTCGCGCGTGCTCGAGGTGCTTGGTCCGGCAATCCACGCCAAAGATCCGAAGAGTCACGCGACTCGCGATATCATTAAGCGGATTTTGTCGACCGAGAAATAGATGACCGTCAAGTCAAAACCAAATCGGTTCCTGGTGGTGAAATTCGGATCTCTGGGCGATATCGTCGAGTGCCTGCCTTCGGTCGCGCAGCTACGCAAGGCGTTTCCCGAGGCCGAAATCGATTGGCTGATTGAGCGCAAGAACAAAGGCGCCGTTGAGCTGAGCGGTGTTGATGTGGATCTGGTTCCTATCGATACCTACCAATGGCGGAATAGTCCGGGTATCGGTAGCGCAAAGGAAATCGCAGAGTTCGTTTGGGCCCTCAGCACCGACGGGTACGATTGCACTATCGATTTTCAAGGCCTGTTGAAATCGGCGTTTTTTGCGTATCTCTCCGGCGCCCCTGTGCGGATCGGATGGGAGAGAGACTTCTTGAGGGAATCCGTCAGCCGGTTCTTTTATACCGACGTCGTGACGCCGAAGCGGATTCATATCATCGACCAGCAAATGGAATTGCTGAGGCCGCTTGGCATCGACCCGGATTGGTATATCGAAGTTCCCCTCAAGGCTCGCGACGGTGCGCGGCGGTCCGTGGTACAAAAACTCGCTGGTCTCACGGATTACGTCATCATCACCCCTGGCGGCAACGGGACCACGAAATGCTGGGCTTCCGAACGGTATGGAGAATTGGCCGCACGGCTCATGAACGATGGATTCCCTGTCGTTGTGACATGGGGCCCTGACGAAGACGTCCTGGTAAAGAAGGTTAAACAGAAAGCGCCGGAAATCCGCGAAATTCCGACGAGCCTGGAAGAGTTGGTCGCGCTTTGTGAGGGAGCCAGACTGATGGTGGGGGGTGATACGGGACCGATGCATTTTGCCGCCGCCGTCGGAACACCGATCGTGGCGATTTTTGGTCCGACAAGCAGCGATCGCAATGGGCCGTTCCGGCGAGAAGACATCGTCGTCGAACGGCGCCTCGCCTGCCGGCCATGCTACGAGCGGGACCGATGCCCTCTGGAACACTGGGAGTGCATGAAAGAAATTACCGTGGAACAAGTCTACGAAGCGTGCCGCAAACGTCTCTTGATAGCTGACGCCAGCCCTTCGCTTCAAGCGCAATGAGGCGTGCTCAATGCTTCAAAAGATTCGCGTTCCGCTAGGGTTCCTCCTCGCCGCGGTAGTGTTGTACTTCGCTGAGCCCACAGCCGCTTCTATCCTCGTCGGCTTGCCCGTGGCTTTTGTTGGAGGCGTGTTCCGAGCCCTTGCCGCCGGCGTGATCAAAAAAGATACCGTTATGACCACTCGCGGTGTCTATGCGCTGACGCGAAATCCGCTTTATTTTGGCAGTGCGTTGCTCGCCTGTGGTTTCGTCATCATGAGCTGGAACGAGATTGCGGCGATTCTGGTGTTGCTGCCCTTCGGCGTGATTTATCCGGCCGTCATCTTGCGGGAAGAAAGGCACCTGGAGGTGCTTTTTACCGATGCGTTCCGCGCATACCGGAGGAGTGTCCCGCGTTTTTTCCCGCGCTTTTCGCGCGGCTCCATATTCTGTTTTTCTTTCGGCCAGTACCTCGACAACCGCGAATACAACACCGTTCTTGGATTTGCCGGCGCCCTGATTGTGCTCACGTTGAAGTATTGGCTGCTTCGCGCATCCAATTAACGGGTTGATTTAACCTTAGTCGAAACCTATACTTATTTTTTGAGCTGGCTCTTTCGAGTGGGCGTTCTTGCCCACTTTTTTGTTGTATGAGCAAAGGAATCGAATGGGACCGGATTCGGCGGCTCATTCAAGAAGTCGTAGAAAGTCAAGGATATGACCTGGTTGATGCGGAATTCAAAGGGGCGGGCAAGAGCTCGTTCCTGAGAGTCTTCATCGACAAACCGGCGGGCATTTCTCACCTCGATTGCGAGTTGGTCAGTGAACAAGTAGGAACGGTACTCGATGTTGAAGACCTGATCCCGTTTTCTTACAGGTTGGAAGTTTCCTCTCCTGGTCTTGACCGGAAACTGGCCAAAGAAAGTGATTATGCTCGCTTCGAAGGGAAATTGGCCAGAATCCAGACTCGTCTTCCACTGAATCAGCAAAAGGTTTTTCGAGGACGTCTTCAGGGGCTCTACGACGGAAAGATCCGGTTGGAATTGCGCAAGGGCGCTGTGCTTGACATACCCTTGGATGTGATTCAAGAAGCGAGACTGGAAATTGACTGGGCGGCGGAGATGTCCCGGCCAAGCGACAGTCACAGGGAGTAATTTTAATGTCGAACGTTCTTTTTCAAACGATCGATCAGATAAGCAGAGAAAAGGGGATCGATCCTCAAATCGTGGTTCACGCGATCGAGGACGCGATCGTTGTAGCCTCACGCAAGCATTTCAAATCCAATGAAGAATTGAGAGGCCGCATCAATCCGGAGACCGGCGAAATCGATGTCTATGCCATTCGCAAAGTGGTCGATACCGTCACGAATCCCGTCCGCGAAATCTCGCTCGAAGAAGCTCGTACGATAAAGGCCGAGGCTCAACTAGAGGAAGAGATCGAATTCAAGAAACCGACTGTCGGTCTTGGACGCATATCTGCCCAGATGGCGAAACAGGTCATCTTTCAAAAAGTCCGCGAAGCGGAACGCGAGAGCGTTTACGCCGAGTACCACAAACATGTTGGCGAAGTGGTCAATTGCGTCGTGAAGCGGTTCGAGAACGGGGACATGATCGTCGAATTGGGGAAGACCGAAGCCAAAATTTCGAAACGCGATCAATCACGGCTCGAGAATTTTTCCGTCGGAGACCGTATACGAGTGGTCATCACCAAGGTTGAAAAGACGACCAAGGGGCCGCAGGTCATGGTCTCCCGTACGGATCCTCTCCTGGTTCAGCACCTCTTTCAAACCGAAGTGCCTGAGATTTATGACGGCACCGTGCAGATCAAAAGCATCGCGCGTGAAGCCGGGGAGCGAACGAAGATCGCCGTCGCATCACGTGAGAAGGATGTCGATCCGGTGGGGGCATGCGTCGGCATGAAGGGAACTCGCGTTCAATCGATCATTCGAGAATTGCGCGGCGAGAAGATCGATATCATTCAGTGGAATGATGACGTCATTGCATTCGCCACGAATTCAATAAGTCCGGCGAAGATCAGCCGTGTATCGATAGCCGAAAGCAACGAAAAGATCATGGAAATGGTCGTCGAGGACAGTCAGCTGTCGCTTGCCATCGGCAAGAAGGGGCAAAATGTTCGGCTTGCTTCGAAGCTCATCGGCTGGCGCATTGACATCAAGAGTGAAGAAGAAAAGCGTGCCGAAGTCGAGAGCCAGATGGAACAGCTCCAGGAAGCTGTTCCGACTCCTGTAGAGAACATGCCTGGCTTGACGCCAAGCCTGCTCCAGAAACTGAATGCTGCCGGTATCACGACCGTCGAACAGCTTGCCAATCTCTCGCCGGAGGACCTGGAAAACATTCCGGGTATCGGTGAAAAAACGATCGAGAGAATCAGCGATGCGCTGTCGGAGTACTACACGCAGTCGCCGGCGTACCAGGATCAAATGGAACGGCTCGCGCAGCAACACATGTTCAGAAAGGATGAACCCGCTGCCGAGCCAGCGGAATTGAATACCGAGCCGGACACCAAAACGCAAGAAACGGGGGAACAGAGCGCCCCTAAAGAGTAAAATAGATAGATAATGTCCGTCACTGCAGCGGCGGTTACAGACCGCCGCTCCAGTAAACGGACGAAGGGGTCTTCACAGAGGGAATGCCAAAGCTTCGAGTCTACCAGCTAGCTCGCGAGTTGAATCGCGATAACACGGAGATCATTCGCGAATTGCAGCACATGGGTGTGCCGGTCACGTCGCACTCCAACACGGTCGAGGACCGTCTGGCCGAACGGCTGCGGAAGGAGCTCGGTGTCTATGCCCCCGAGGAGGCGAAGCCGGAACCCCTGCCGGAAGTCATCGAAGCCGCGAAGGTCGAAGCGCCGCCTGCCGCGCCGGAACCTCCGAAACCAGAGCCTGTTGTGCAAGTCGTCGCAGCACCGCCGCCCGTTGAAGCCAAACCAGAACCCAAGGTCGAAGAGAAGGCTCCGGCGCCTGCGGCAAAGGTTGCGCCACCGCCCGCGGTTCCTCCTCCTGTACCCGTGACTCCCCCGCCCGTAGCTGCGTCGCCGCCCATTGCTCCGCCTAAGGTACAGCCGCCAACGCCGCCGGCAATACAGACCACGCCGAGCGGTGGCAGAATCATTCCGCCCCCGACACGAATTGGTCCGGCCGTACCGCCCAGAATCGAGCCGCCGCATGAGGAGCGAAAGACGATGCAGCAGATCGTGCAAGAGCGGCTCCGGCAACAGCATCGGCTGCCGCCAACGCCGCCTCCGGGCCAGCGGAGACCGTTTGATCGCACCGGTCAGAGGCCTATGGGTCCTCCACAAGGACAACCACGACATCCGTCCGCACCGGGATTCCAAGGCCGCTCGGCGCCGCCGGGCGCCCCGGCAGGAACGCGTACGTGGAATCGCCCCGGGGCTCCGCCGATGCCAGCGCCTCCGGTGGTTGAGCAGCGCCGGCCCGTACACGAACGCGTGGATCGTACGCAGCGCTACGAACGCCAGGCGGAAAAGAAGCTGGAATCGCCATATATCCGGCCTCAACCCAAACCGGAACCGCCTCGCGAATTCCGCAAAGTCACATTGACGGAAGGTCTGACGGTCAAAGATCTCGCCGAAAAATTGGGCGTTCTCGCAAAAGACCTCCAAAGAAAACTGATGGATCGCGGCGTTCTCGCAACGATCAATCAGACGCTCGACAGGGAAATGGCCAAGGGGATCGCCAAAGATTTCAACGCGGAAGCTGATTTCGTGACGTTTGAAGAAAGCGTCATGCTGGACGCCGTTGAAGTCAGCGCCACCGCAAACAACGTTCCGAGACCGCCGGTGGTCACGATCATGGGACACGTCGATCACGGGAAGACCTCATTGCTCGATACGATTCGAAAGACTCGGGTCACCGAACAGGAAGCCGGAGGCATTACCCAACATATCGGTGCTTATCAGGTGAAAGCGCAAAATCGCAAGATCACCTTTCTCGATACGCCCGGCCACGAAGCGTTCACCTTGATGCGCGCACGCGGCGCCAAGGTTACAGACATCGTTGTGCTTGTTGTCGCCGCCGATGATGGAGTGATGCCCCAGACCATCGAATCTATTGCGCATACCAGGGCTGCAAAGGTACCCATTGTCGTCGCTATCAACAAAATCGATAAACCCGGTGTCAATCCCGAGCGCGTCAAACGCGAGCTTGCCGAGAAAGGTCTGCTTGCGGAGGATTGGGGCGGCGACACGCCGACCGTGGAGGTCTCGGCAAAAACAGGCAAGAACCTCGAACTGCTGCTCGAAATTCTTTTGCTGGTCGCAGACCTGCAGAACCTGAAAGCGGACCCGACTCTGCCCGCCATGGGCGCCGTGCTTGAAGCCAAAATCGATAAAGGCCGGGGCAACGTCGCAACGGTTCTCGTCCAAAACGGAACGCTCCGCGTAGGCGATAACTTCGTCGCGGGCGCAGTTTATGGCAAAGTTCGGGCGATGTTCGATGAGAACGCCCAAACAGTGAAGGAAGCGGAACCGTCGACGCCCGTCGAAGTGCTGGGCCTGGAAGGCCTGCCGATGGCCGGTGACTCGTTCCAATGCATCGCCGACGATAAAAAGGCACGGCAGATTGTCTCTTATCGACAGGAAAAATTGCGCGACATCGCGTTGGCCAAAACTTCACGGCTTACTCTCGATCAGTTGCACAAGCAATTGACCGAAGGCGAAATCAAAGAAGTACCGCTTCTGCTGAAATGTGATGTGCAGGGCTCACAGGAAGCGCTCACCGAAATGTTGAACAAGCTGAGCACGGAAAAAGTGAAGGTCCGCATTCTGCATTCGGGTGTCGGCGCCATTACCGAAACCGACGTGCTGCTTGCGGCGGCGTCCAATGCCATCATTATCGGTTTTAATGTCCGCCCGGAACGGAAGGCGTCCGAGTTGGCGAACCGCGAGAAGGTGGATATCCGGCTGCACACCATCATCTACAACGTAGTCGACGAGATCAAACGCGCGATGCAAGGAGTGCTCGAGCCGGTGGTCAAGGAAACGTACCTGGGCACCGCCGAGGTTCGCAATACGTTCCGCATTCCCAAAGTCGGCGCTATCGCGGGGTGCTACGTCACGGATGGAAAGGTCACGCGAAATGCCGAGCTTCGCTTGTTGCGCGACAATGTGGTCATCTTCGAAGGCAAGATCGGTTCATTGAAGCGATTCAAAGAGGATGCTTCGGAAGTCACGCGTGGCTACGAATGCGGTATCGGAATTCAAAACTTCAACGATGTGAAGATCGGCGATACCATCGAAGCCTTTGTCACAGAAAAAGTGATGGCCGACGTCGGGGCATTAGGCGTGGGGGGGACCGGCCGGCAGTAAAGAGGCCGCCGTTGGGAGCGCGAAGCGCGACGAATTAAAAGGCGGTGTACCGCAGCTATCCGGACGCGCGTAGCGCAAGCCCGATAGGGCGCAGCCCAAACAGAAAGGCCCGACGCTAACAATAGGCGGCTTGCCCATAAAATGAATTCAGGCGCAAGCATCTGCCCTATAGACACCGCCCGACGTTAACCAAAATGATTGTCATCGCGCTGCTCACGCTGGATATTCACATTCCCCACGCCCATTCCCTGAAGGATAAGCGGATGATCGTACGCAGCTTGAAGGACCGGCTGCGGGCGAAGTTTAATGTTTCGGTTTCCGAAGTAGACCATCAAGAGTTGTGGCAACGCGCTCAGGTGAGCGTGGTCACTGTGGGATCGGACGAAAGCTTCTTGCAGAAGGTACTCGAGGAAGCAGCCGATGAAGCCGAACGAATCGCGCCGGAGTGCATGATTCAGACAAACATCGAGATTGTATAGGCGCGGGGTGGGGGGACCGGCTGCCGGTAGACCCGACGCTAAAAGAAGCCAAATGCAGAGCAGACGAATTGACCGCATCGAAGAACAATTGCGGATCGAGCTAAGCCAGATCCTGGAGCGCGAAATACAGGATCCCCGCATCGGGCTGGCAACAGTCACTCACGTGAAAGTCTCTCCCGATCTGCGACACGCGCGTGTCTTCGTCACTGTGCTCGGGGATGAGGTCCAGCGCAAAAAAACGCTGCAGGGCTTGAGATCCGCTGCAAGCCATGTGCGTCGCTCGCTCAGCAAACGCCTGCACCATCTCAGGCGAGTTCCAGAGCTGGCTTTCGATTACGACGAAGATTTAGAAAAGGAAATGCGGATCGAGGAACTACTCGAGCAAATTAAGCATGAAGGAGAATGACTCCGCACGAAAAATTGGGCGCACGTATGAACGGAATCTTCATTATCGATAAGCCCGAGGGCATGACTTCACACGATGTCGTGCACAGAATCCGCAAGATCTTCAATATCGCTAAAGCCGGGCATCTCGGAACTTTGGATCCCTTAGCGACCGGTGTCCTTCCAGTTTGTGTCGGCAAAGCCACGCGGCTTGCACAGTTCCTTCCGAGTTCGCCGAAGGAATACACGGGCGAAATCCGGTTCGGGTTTTCGACAAATACTTACGACCGGGAGGGATTTCCGGCAGGTCCCGAAGTGCCGTTCGATGGAGCCAAGGACGACATTCGCAGAATGATGCAATCCCTGACCGGGGTTCTCGACCAGGTTCCGCCACCGTTTTCCGCCAAGAAAATCGCTGGTGTGCGATCATATAAACTTGCGCGGACGAATCGAACGATCGAAATGGCGCCGGTGAAGGTCGAGATACAGCAGTTCGAATTGCTCAGCCTCGATCCGCCGTTCGCAAAATTTATAGTGGTCTGTTCCGCGGGCACTTACGTCCGAAGCCTCGTGCACGATCTGGGACGGAAGGCCGGATGCGGCGCGCATCTGACCGCGTTGCGCCGGACGCGGTCCGGCGAGTTCCGAATCGAGGATGCCATCGGCTTGGACCGGATTACCGAAGCGAAACTGATTTCGATAAATCGTCTGCTCTCTTCGTGGCCTTCTATAGAGGTGTCGGAGAGCGACGAATCGCGGGTTGCGCACGGCAACCGGATTCGCAGCGCGTGCGCTGGTGATTTCGCCCGCATCTTGAACAAAAGAGGCCAGTTCATCGCAGTCGCTTCCGTAGAAAGTGGTTGGGCACGGCCCAGACTTGTGCTAACTTCAATTAATTCGGAATAAGGCAATATGCTAGGCTGTATCATAGATAAGGAATTGAATCGTAGCTAATGAGTCTGACGAAGGAAAACAAAGGAACGATCATCAACCAGTACCGAGTCCATGATTCAGATACAGGGTCCCCGGAAGTTCAGATCGCTTTGCTTAGCGAACGCATTACCTACCTGACTGAGCACTTCAAAACGCACAAAAAAGATCATGGGTCCCGGCGCGGGTTGTTGAAGATCGTCGGTAAGCGCCGGCGTTTGCTCGATTACCTCAGAATGTATAACGTCGATCGCTACCGGCAGGTGATTACAAAGCTCGGAATCCGAAAGTAGCAGCGGCGGGATCGCCGCAACATGACAAGACAGACTGGAAAAACGAAGAACGACCTGGGGCATCGCTTCTCGGGTCGTTTTCGTTTTGTGGTGTTATCAGTCCCGCTGCGGATAACGTCGAATCCACGAGGCCGTCCCCGCGCAGCGCAAGCGCAATAGCGCGCAGCCTCAAGAGTGGAGTCGACATAGTCCAGTACGGGACTGAATTTATCAGAGAGGATTGGAAAATATGAATGTTCACAAGGTCAGCAGGACGATCGGAGAGCGGGAACTCTCGATCGAAATCGGAAAGCTGGCAAAACAAGCGCACGGCTCGGCACTGGTACGCTACGGAGAAACCGTAGTGTTGGTGACGGCGTGCGCCGACAAGGAACCGCGAGAAGGATTGGACTTTTTCCCTCTCACGGTCGATTACCGCGAAAATTTTTATGCCGCCGGCAAGATTCCCGGCGGGTTCTTCAAAAGGGAGGGGAAACCCTCCGAGCGCGAAGTCCTGAACAGCCGCCTGATCGACAGGCCGATCCGGCCGCTATTCCCCGAAGGTTACCAAAATGAGACTCAGGTCATCGCGCTCGTATTGTCGGCCGACCCTGACATTGATCCGTCGATGCATGCCATCATTGGCGCATCGGCGGCTCTCTATACGTCGACTATTCCGTTTGCTCATCCGATTGCGGCGGTCCGCGTCGGACTCATCGACGGCCGGTACTATCTCAATCCCACCTACACCGAACTGAAAAACAGCCGGCTCAACCTCGCCGTCGCGGGGATGGAAGATGGAATCGCGATGGTGGAATGCGGCGCAAACGAAGTGTCTGAAGAGATTATGGTTGAGGCGCTGAACTTCGCGCACCAGGCGATCCGGCAAATCATTGAGCTTCAAAAGCAGCTTTACGACAAAATCCGTCCGGAGAAGCTCGCCGTCGAAGCACCGAAAATTGACGCGGCGGTCAGCAAGAAGATCGAGAAGGAGATCCGCGCATCGCTCGAGGACGCTCTGGATACGCACAAATACAGCAAGCTTGAAAGTTACGCGCTTGTTGATGCAGCGAAAGAGAAGGCCGTTGAGCTTTTCCCTGAAGCCGCCGAAGATGAAGAAAAGCTCGTCATGATCAAGCGCGTCTTCGGTGCGCTAAAAGAACGGATCTTCCGCGACCAGATTTTGTACAAACGGGAGCGTCCGGATAAACGTGACTTCAAAACGATCCGGCCCATTTGGATTGAGACCAGTGTCTTGCCTCGTACTCATGGTTCTGCGGTTTTTACGCGCGGGGAAACTCAAGCACTCGTGACGGCAACCCTTGGAACCGCGGACGACGTTCAGCGTATGGACCGACTGGAGGGCGAGTCCTACAAGCGGTTCATTATGCATTACAACTTCCCGCCGTTTTCCGTGGGCGAAGTTTCGCCCTTGCGCGGCCCTGGCCGGCGGGAGATCGGCCACGGAGCATTAGCGGAGCGCGCTCTGCTGCCGATGATCCCGAGCGAGGAAGCGTGGCCGTATACGATCCGTGTTGTGTCCGATATTCTCGAGTCCAATGGTTCATCCTCGATGGCGACCGTATGCGGTGGAACGCTCGCACTCATGGATGCCGGAGTTCCCATCAAAGCGCCGGTTGCCGGTGTGGCCATGGGACTCGTGAAAGAAGGCGATACATATGCTGTTCTGACTGATATCGCGGGCGCTGAAGATCACTACGGCGATATGGACTTTAAAGTTGCCGGCACGCGCGACGGAATTACAGCGCTTCAAATGGATATCAAGATTCCAGGCGTGACGGCGCACATCATGTCCGAAGCCCTGGCGCAGGCTAAGGAGGGGAGGCTATTTATCCTCGATAAGATGCTCGAGGCAATCGCGGAAGTCCGTACAGAGATTTCTCCTTACGCGCCGCGCATTTACTCGATGAAAATCCCTACCGACAAAATCCGCGATGTGATCGGACCCGGTGGCAAGATGATTCGATCGATCATCGAGCAGACGGGCGTTAAGATCGACGTCTCCGACGATGGCCGCGTCAATATCGCTTCAAGCGACGGCCCGTCTGCGAATAAAGCGATCGAGATCATTTCAAACCTGACGGCGACCCCTGAAATCGGGAAGACCTACCGTGGAAAAGTGGTCCGCATCGCAGATTTTGGTGCATTTGTGGAACTGTTTCCCGGAACCGACGGGCTGCTTCACATCTCGGAAATCGACGAAAACCGAATCCGAAATGTCCGGGATGTGCTGCAGGAAGGCGACCAGGTGATGGTGAAGGTCGTTGGCCTGGAAGGCAACAAGATCAAGCTTTCACGAAAAGCCGTTTTACGAGAGCAACGGCAGAAACAAGAGCAGAAGCAGTAACAATGTGGGCGGTCTATGGACCGCCCACATTGCCGGCCTTTTGTTGGCTAATCCAAATCAATCGGCTTGATCGGCATGTCCAGTTCGTCTTTGCGTTTCATCGCTTCTTCGAACTTTTGGTCGACCACTTTCATATGGTCTTTCTCTTTCAGAAAGGCTTCCTTGAACCGATCGTCTGCCGATTCCTGATCCTGCTTCACTTTCATCAGCGCGTCTTCGAAGGAAACTTTTCTCCCCTTCGGTTTATCGGTAAAGAGGACTTCGCCGGAGACTTTATCGACCGTGAGCACTGCTTCGCAGCATGTGCATTTTACGCGGATGGTGGATGCTTTCCTGTCCATATGCGGACAGTATACTATGGCCGCCGGTTTCTTTTGCCTTCAGAAGCTGGTCGCGCATTTCGATCACGTCCTTGAGCTGCTCTCCGCGAGGATTCTCAACGATATACGTCTCGTTCTTGGCGTCGTCGTTCCGCCCTACCTCTTTATAAAGGATACCTAACTGATTGTGAGCCTGATAAAAGCCAGGAGCGACATGAATTGCCATTTCGAATGTCTTCAATGCGTCTTCATTCTTTTTCTGTTTCCGATATTCGAGGCCCTTCCTGAAAGCGTCGACGGCCTTCTTCGGATATGCGTCCAGGAATTCCATAACCTCGACAATGTCTCCATCAGCCCGGGATCGTGACCCTTTGCGAACCAGAGTAATGGTGACGTGGCCCCCGAGCCCCAAACCATCGCGGAAGTCAACCCGGGAGGCTCACTTGCCCCTGGCGCAGGTACAGACAGCGCATTTTGGGCCGCTTTTTCGGCTGTGGCGTGGGGCGGAGCCAAATGGTTGCGGTCGCGGCCGTGCCGACCGGGCTGACGTTGTGCGATGCCTATCCCTTCAGATCCCTTCAGAACGGAAACCGCCGTGCTCTATACAGCGGCATGAAAGGGAAGACAAAACTTCAAACGAACACGATCAACTCCGGCTCGTTGAAGACTATTTTCGCAATCATTAGCGGTCATTGATGACTCCGACACAATTATCGGCACCCCATCGGCGATTAAGCCCGTCAACGACACGACCTTTTCCGCCAGCGAAATAATTATTGAGGCGACACCCATAATCATTTCCGGACCAGACACACTCATTTTCATCCCGGACCCGATTACTGATGAAACGCCGGCGATCATTTCCGATTCGGAGATACTTATTTCCGGCATGGGAATAATTATTTCCGCGACGGAAACGCCTATTTCCAGTGCGGATATAACTATTTCCGCCTTCGACATGAGTTTCTTTGGGGCAGAAATAAGTATCTCTGCCGCCAAGAAAACCGCCGGCGCGGTCCAGGCATGTCTGTTCCCACAATAGCCACGTTTTCCTACCGAGGCCAGCAGTATGAGACGCCGAACTCCCCAGACCGCAAATGATTCAGTGCGTTGGTAACGAAAAACGCCGCGGTGTTCGCGTACTCCAAATCTCAACTCCCCACAAGTCGCCAGCGTTGATCGCAAGTCCGAGGCAGAGCCGAATCTTGAATGCCGAGGGCTTTCGATCAACGCTAGCGACTTCTAGGTCTTTGAGCCACTTCTACGAGATACCGACTTAACAGGAGTTGAGACGGGAATGGGTAGGGTTCTCGGTCCGACCGGAAGTATCAGTTAATTCAGTGATATCTTGCTTGGATGGCGCTAAGACGCTATGAGCCAGAGATGCACTCGGAGTATCAAGCCCGAATCAACAAAGTCATCGCCTATATCGATGCGAATCTCAGCGGGGACCTGTCGCTTGAACAGCTTGCACGGGTGGCTTGTTTTTCGGAGTACCATTTCCATCGGTTATTCCGAAGCCTTATCGGCGAAAACCTGAACGAGTTTATCCAACGGAGGCGCCTCGAAACAGCGGCACGGGCTCTTTATTTGAACCCGAAGGATAAAGTCATCGATGTCGCCCTCAATGCCGGCTACGACAATCCAACCTCATTTTTCAGGGCCTTCCGTCAGTACTTCGGATCATCCCCATCCGCTTGGCGTAAAAAGGCTGCAAAAGAATGGGCCGAGTCACAGCTCAGCCGAAAAAACTCTCTCCGTGCGCAAAATAGCAAGATCGGCAATGTGCTCGATCCAGCGACGTGGCAAATTCTACAGGGAACAAGTAAGGCGCAAACGTCCTCAGGTCGGGTCGAAATCCGTGATTTGCCCGAATGTCGGGTTGTTTATCGCCGATATGTGGGTCGTTATGGAAATCCAGCGATCACTCAGATGTGGGGCGAACTTTTCGATTGGGCACATGCCAACGGTTTATTGATGAAAGACTCGAGTTTTATTGGAATCCTGCACGATGATCCGAGCATCACGGCGCCCGAAAAGTGCCGATATGACGCTTGCCTGATTGTGGATCAAAACCTTGAGCCTGATGATGCCCTCACTGGCCGTTTCCGCGGGGGCCGCTACGTCATGTATGACTTTGCCGGCACACCGAGCGATGTCGATCCTGCCTGGGACCGCGTTTACGGCGAGTTTGTGATCAACAGCGGCTGCCTCGCTGATAACCGACCGAACATCGAGCTCTACGGGCCAAACTCGGTGATCGATCCTGAGAAAATGATTTTTAGGAGTAAACTCTGCGTTTCTATCAGGGACTTTTGATTTTGCTACTGCCACCAATCGTCTGGGCAGGAGGAGAGATGCAACCCAAAATCATCACGAAACCTGGATTCAAAATCATTGGTATCGAGGTTCGAACCAGCAATCCAGATGAAATGAGCGGAAAAGCAAAAATCGGCGAGATCTGGCAGAAGTTTTATTCTGAAAACATTTTGTCCAAAATCCCTGGCAAACGCGGCGATGCTGTCCTCGCAGCCTACACCGATTATGAGAGTGACGTGAATGGAGCCTATTCGTTGATCATTGGTTCCGAAGTCGATTCCCTAGCAAACATCCCAGCCGGTCTCGTTGGTCGTGAGATTCCTGCGGCAAAATACGCCGTCTTCACCTCCGCGGGCGGCGCAATTCCGGGAGTCATCATCGATGTGTGGAAGAAAATTTGGGACTACAAGGGCGCTGCGCGAGCCTACCAAACTGACCTTGAGGTTTACGGAAAAGAGAGCAGAGACCCCAATAACGCGCAAGTTGAAGTTTATGTTTCTATTCGGTGAGATAAATCGATTGAGAGATCTCAAGCTCATTTTGAACCTGTCGATTGCCTCCGATGAAACAGCAGCAGGTCGTGACCGCGCTCGTGCAACTGGATGACAACAGCTCCACTGATGAATCCCGTGCCACCCATCACGATAACCCGCATATACCCCCTTCAGTTTAATTGCTTCGAACGTGAGGGCTTCAATTGTGGCTGCCATTGAGACGGATCTTAGATCGAGTCGATAACAGGGGCGACCTATTTCGCCTCCATCGGGCACTGAAAAGCACGTCTGCGGCGATTACTCCTCATTAACGCCGTAGTGTTTACCCATCGTGGAATTCACATGGTCGTATAGTCGCGATCCCGTACATGTGAATTCGTGAGGCGGCTTGTCTGGCCAAATGACGGGTACCCGGTTTCCCGACTACTTGACCTGGTCGATGTTCTCGAATGGTGTCGCTTACTGCGTCAACGCCGCCGAACCGAACCTCGCGTCTGTATCAGGCCGGGCGAGTCTCGACTGGGCAACTTGCCATGGATCTTGCTTCTTCAGTTTCCGTTCCGCTGTGAACGTGTTTACGCCAAAACGAGAACGGAACTCGCCTGAGCACTCTTCACTGCAGGCGGCGATCAATATAAACCTGGACGCACTGGTGCATGACCTCCACGAATCTGGAGTAGTTCTCCTGGCCGACAACGAATGGGTTCGGATCTCCGGACTTTCGTGCTCGAAGGGCCGTCAGCTTGCCGGCAAATCCATCCATGATCGGATGGTTTTGCAATTCAACGTCGACCTTCATCTTCTTGGTCCACTCCTCGAAGTGATCGAGCGAATGCAAGAAGACCCTCATCTGGTCCGGCGATCCCTGCGGGAGCATCCCTCCGCCGACGATTCCGACCGTGTGGCTCTTTCCGCCGTCCTTTACGGGAAAAATGAGTCCGAGTGATCCCGGCGTGTGCCCGGGAATGAGAACTGGGGTTACCTTCTCATCGCCGAGAACAATCGGTTGTCCGTCGGACACAAACATGTCCACCTTCGGAGGAATGGCCGGCTGCCCCTGTGCGGGAGGGGGAGCGAGCTGCATGAAGTCCCAATCCGAGGCGGACATATACACGTGCGGGCTGTAATGCTGCTGCAGATATGGTGCGCCGCCGAAGTGGTCGGCGTGTCCGTGCGTGATGATCACGATCTTCACGTTTGCCGGATCGAAGCCGAGTTTCTTCATTCCCGGCAGATAGACCGTCTCGACATCTTTCTGTAGGCCCGAATCAATCTGGATGATGCCTGCCGTCGTCGTTATCAGGTAGATCACGCCGCTTCCAGCCGAGTACGCGCCCGGGATCGCATAGAGGTTGTCGAACAGTTTTTGCGGCCCTGGATCCACGGCAGGGCTGATGGACGGCAGATCGCAAATCACGTGCTCTTCGAGTGCCCATGTCGTGCCCGCGAGCGCCTTTGCCTTTTCGATGTCCGCCAGAACTTGCGGAGAGTCGGGCTTTGCCGCCTGCGCTTGCCCTTGTCCGGCCTGTTGTCCCTGCGCGCGAACGGCGCATGCGAGCCCTACAAAAGTTATCAAACAGCAAATGAGACGGCGAAGCCCGTTTGACATCTCGATTCTCCTTCCGATCAATAAAAGTTACTTTTCCTCCGGACGGCCGACGT
>Ga0209761_1000205_pt1 | contig 34181 bp, 37 predicted proteins | sample GraSoi013_1_40cm_4_FD_185818 | JGI IMG/M metagenome (GOLD analysis project Ga0209761, IMG submission 185818) | Grasslands soil microbial communities from the Angelo Coastal Reserve, California, USA - Sample 09_25_2013_1_40cm (SPAdes) (version 2) | ecosystem: Environmental > Terrestrial > Soil >... | reverse complement strand
GGGAAACAGCCGGTGGTCGATGCGGAACGTGATGCCGCCGCCGCACCCCGAGGTCAGGATCCGCTCGGTCGGCAGCGTCACCGGACGGGCCAGCGTGACGTCGGCGCGACCGTCCACGGCGGACACCTCGAGCCGGGTAATGTCGGCGGCATCCTCGATCACCTTCTCTATCCAGAGGTAGCCAACGACGAGCGCCTCGAGCTTGATCGGCGAGCAGAGGAGCGTGAGGAACTTCTCGCCGTTCACCCAGATCGTGAGCGGCTGCTCGCGCACGACCTCGCCGGTAACCTCGTCGGCGCGATTGGCCCGGACTCGGAGGTAGGTTCGCATCGGAACGTCCCCGCGCGATTCTAGCGCGGATCTGGCGGGCCCGCACCTCCCTCCTGAGAAATCAAAAAGTTCCAGTCCGCCAAGTGCGCCGGGTACGGTGCAGAATCCAGGGAGTTCGTCCACGTATGGCACCAAACACGGCACCAACAAACCGGCCGAGCCTCAGCTCGAACTAGACCTCGGGCTGGACCGGCGGACACCGCGGAAAGAAGTTTGCTCGGCAACCGGCCAAGCTCCACAGGATTCGTAGAGCCTGGGACTCTCGCGATCTTCGAGCATGACACCGCGGGCACCTCTCATGCACAACCTCCGGGAAAACGTGGTCGGCCGCGTCCCACTGCGTCCCACCCATAGCACCTCCTGCCCGAGGCAAGGCCTCTAGTCTCCAGCGGCACTAGGACTTGACCCGCGAGTCCGCCGCCCACACCGCACGTTCCCCCAGTGCGCTTCGCCGCTTCGCCGCGCTGCCGGCCTGAAGCAAGGCACTGCGTCGGGTTAAACGCTCGCGGTCAGCGGCGGCCTCTCGCGGCCGTCGGCCGTAACGTGCAGGCGACCGAGCAACTTATCGTAGTCGGCATGGCTGCCAATCCAGAACCATACTGGCCCCTCAGCGACCTCCACCGCGAGTGCGCGATGATCGCCGCCGACCCTCGCAGACCAGAAGGGCCCGATCTTCTTGAAGTGAAGCGACGGGTGACTGTGCTACGCTCTGTGTGCCTGCACCTCGGCCTCAAGGGTTGACGTTCGGGGCGTCGGGACCCCGGTGAATCTGGCGTTGTTCCGTTGGCCCTGCTTACCCGCGAGGCCACATGGACCTGCAAGCCCTCCTGCTCCTCATCCGGGACAAGCTCCAGGACGGTCGTCTGCCATATGAGAGCATCGCAAGGGTTTGGAGCAGCCCAAGCGACGGGGAAACGTGCGACGCCTGCGAGACGCGCATTGCGAAGGATCAGTCGGTGACTGAGGTTACTCTGGCGGGTGACAGCCGAGGAGGGGCGGCCATTCCGTTTCACGTCGTATGTTTCCAGCTCTGGGATGCTGAGAGACGCGCTGTGTAGCTGCCAGCGCGGGCCAGAGGCGAGCGGCGGTCGCGCTCGTCGTTGGCACCGGCTCTTGCATCACTTCCCCTTCGCCCCGCGCGGGTCCACGGTGTCGGGGAGGCAGACATTCATGACTCGGACCTTCCTCCCGTCGACCGGGACGACCGTTGAATACCCGTCAGCGACAGGCAGCGAGGCCCTTCGTGTGAGTCGCGTCATCGGCTGACCTCCTCCACGCGGGTCTTGTTGGGGCTGGCGTAGAGTGTTGGAGTAGAGTCCAAGGACGCTAATCGGCATGGCACGGAGAAACCAGAAAGAGCGCGAGCCGCGCCTGTCGAAGGCGCAGACCGGAATCGACGGGGTCGACGAAATCACCGGCGGAGGGTTGCCGCGTGGCCGCACGACATTGCTGGCCGGCCCGGCGGGGTCCGGCAAGACGGTGTTGGCTCTCCAGACGTTGGTGAACGGCGCCCGGCGGTTCGACGAGCCCGGCATTTTCGTCGCTTTCGAGGAAGGTTTCCAGCAGGTCGTGGCCAACGCCGCGTCCTTCGGCTGGGAAATCCCCAGTCTCGTCCAGAAGCGGGGGCGGAGGAGCCCGCGGCTGGCGTTCGTCGACGGCCGGCTGTCTCCGGGGGCAGTGCAGGCCGGCACGTTCGATCTGAGCGGCCTGCTCGCCGCGGTCGAATTCCGGGCCAAGGAGATCGGCGCCAAGCGGATCGTGTTCGACGGGATCGACGTCCTCCTCGTGATGCTGAACGATCCGCGAGTCGAGCGCGGGGAGATGTGCCGCATCCACGACCTCCTCGAACGCGCCGGCGTGGCGGGCGTCGTCACCATGTCGACGGCAGGCCTCGAGCCCCCCGGCAGTTTCATGCTGTCGCTATCCGACTGCATCATCCAGCTGACCCACCGCCTGGCGGAGCGCGCCTCGATCCGCGGCTTCAGGGTCGTCAAGTACCGCGGCTCCGCATTCATCGCCAACGAGTTCCCCTTCGCCATCGCGTCCCAGGGCATCGAGGTCGCCGACTTCGGCACTCGGCCGAAGTACCGCGTCTTCACCGAGCGGGTGTCGAGCGGTATTCCGCGTCTCGACCACATGCTGGCCGGCGGATACTTCCGGGGAAGCACGGTGCTGGTGACCGGCATGCCCGGAACCGCCAAGACCACGCTCGCCGGCGCCTTCGTCGCCGCGGCTTGCGCTCGCGGTGAGCGTGCGCTCTACATCAGTCTGGACGAGCAGCCCGCCGAGATTCTCCGCAACCTGGCGTCGGTGAGCATTCGCCTCGAGCGGTACGTGCGGTCGCGACTGCTGGAGATCTATGCGGATCATCCCCAGGAGACGAGCCCGGAGGAGCAGTTCGTGCGCATGCGGCAGCGGATCCGCGCGCACCGACCCAGCACGCTGGTCATCGATCCTATCTCGGCGGCGATCAGGATGGGAGGGCAATCGACCGTGTTGGGGGTGGCTGAGCGGCTGCTCGCGATGGCGAAGTCCGAGGGGATAACGACGCTGTGGACCAGCCTCTACCAGGGGAGCGAAGAGGCGATGGAAGCCACGCCGCTCCACGTCTCGACCGTGGCCGACACATGGATTCACCTCTCGTACCGAGCCGGGCGAGGAGAACGCAACCGCTCGTTGACGGTCATCAAGTCGCGCGGCACCGGACACTCGCACCAGGTGCGCGAGCTGATCCTCGATGATCGGGGGGTCGATCTGGCCGACGTGTACACCGTTGGCGGCGAGGCGTTGATGGGCACCGCGCGCTGGGAAGGGGAACGCGCCGAGGCTGCCACGCAGCGGGACGTCGAGGCGGAAGAAGCGCGGAAGCGCCGAGAGCTAGAAATCTTGGCGGCGGAGATCCGGGCGCAAACGGAGGGGCTGGAGCGCCGCCGGGAGAGTCTGGCCGCCGAGATGCGATTGTTGGACCAGAGCATAACGCTCCGCGAGCGGAATGAATCACGACGGCAACAGGAAGTCCGCGCACGGCGTGGCGGGGAACCGGCGTCCCGCGCCGGACGCAGGAAGGGCCGCAGCGCCCCAACCGAGGACTGACGATGGGGAAGAGACCCGACCGACGCGAGTCCTTCGTGGTACGCCTGTACGTGGCGGATCGCGAGGCGACAGCCGTACGCGCGATCGCCAACCTCGAGGCCTTGTGCCGCGAGTTCCTACCCAGTGGTTGTGAGCTCGAGATCATCGACATCCTGCGGGAGCCGCAGCGCGGCCTGGACGACAGCATCATGGTCACGCCCACCCTGATCAAGCTCGCCCCCCCGCCGGTCCGCCGGATCTTCGGCGACTTGAGCAATCGGGGGAGGCTGCTCGACGCGCTGGGGCTTACCGGGTTGGAGCTCTCGCCACCACGGCCATAAGATCCAATCAACTTCGCGCGGGTGAACCGCTTTAAGTTAACTTAGACCTGGATCAGACCCTGACGAATCGCGTACCGGACGATGCCGGCGGTGTTCGGCGTGTCGAGCTTCTTCATGATCCGCGTCCGGTAGGACTCGACGGTCTTGGCGGCTACGCGAGCCACATGGCGAACGGGATCGCCCCGATCCAGCACGTCAGCTCCCAGCTCGGCCACCGGCGCACATCCATGACCCACGACGTCTACGTCCACCCGATGGCGCCCGACCGTTCCTATATCAGCGCGCTTGAGCATGCCCGTCAGGCCGTTCATGGCACCAGTCCTGGCACTTATCCACAAGCCGGTCGCCAACCCATCGAAAACATGTCGCTCGCGAGCGCAGGGACGTCTAGCGCGGATAGAGGACCCGGACCAGCGTGAGCCCGTGCGCCGGGGCCGTCGCCCCTGCGAGGCGCCGGTCGCGCGAGTCCAACACCGCGCGGAGCCAGTCGGGCTCGCGGGCGCCGCGACCGACGGCGACCGCGCTGCCGACGAGGTTCCGCGCCATATGATGGAGAAAGCGGTCGGCCGAAACGAGCACGGCGATCCGGTCCCGGCGCCGCACGACGTGGAGCGCCCGCACGCGGCACATGGGATCCTTCGCCCGTCCCGGCGCTGCGCAGAAGGCGCCGAAGTCGCGCCGGCCGCGCAGGGGAGCGAGCGCCCGGCGCATCGCCCCGACGTCGAGGGCGCCGGGCAGGTGCCACGCGTAGCGCGCGAGGAACGGGTCCGGGATCGCCCCGTTGTCGATGAGGTAGGCGTAGCGCTTGCCGAGCGCCGCGCGGCGCGCGTCGAACCCGGGCGGGGCCTCCCGAGCCTCGCGCACGCGGACGTCACGCGGCAACGTCGCGTTGAGCGCTCGCAGGACGACCCCAGGGGCGCGCCGGCCGGACAGCGTCAGCGAGACGACCTGGCGAAGGGCGTGGACGCCGGCGTCGGTTCGGCTCGCCCCCGTCACTCGAGCGTCGGGCGCGAGCCGTCGGGCGGCGTCGCGCAGGACGCCCTGGACGGTGCGTGAGTCAGGCTGGATCTGCCAGCCTCGGTAGTCGGTGCCATCGTAGGCCAGCACCAGGAGGAACGTGGACGGGGAAGCTATCGCGGTGGCGACCGACGGCGCGACGCCCGGGTCGGGACGAGGGTGAGCCAGACGACCGCCACCAGGATCAGAAGCACCGTGTTCACCACGACGTCCCACGAGAGACCGGCCAACTGGTTGGGGACACCCGTCCGGCGCAACCATTCCTGGCGCTCGAGGTCCTTCGGCTCGTAGAAGTGGGGCGAATACCCCTGGAGCGCCTCGATGTAGCGTACCGCGATGGGGACGACCACGTACGCCACGACAACGATGGTGAAGATGACGGCGAGGTGGAACCGCTCGTGGTGACCGAAGTGCCGGTGGTAGTAGCGTCGGAGCGACATCACCCGTCGCCGCTCCCTTCGGACGTTGGCCTAGCCCAGGAGGAGCTCGGCGATCTGGACCGCATTCGTCGCGGCGCCCTTCCGCAGCTGATCGCCGACCACCCAGAAGTTCAAGCCGGTCGGGCTCGAGAGGTCCTCGCGGATCCGGCCGACGAAGCAGTCGTCCTGGCCCTCGACCGCGATCGGCATCGGGTAGCGATCCTGCGTCGGGTCGTCCAGCACCTTGAGCCCGGGGAACCGCCCGAAAAGGTCGCGCGCCTCCCCCGGCGTGATCTTCCGCTCGGTCTCCGCCGTCACGGCGACCGAGTGACAGGTGAAGACCGGGACGCGCACCGTCGTCGGCGAGATCAGGATGTCGGGCGAGTCCAGGATCTTGCGCGTTTCGTTGACCAGCTTCATCTCCTCGCCCGTGTATCCGTCGGGACCGAGCCGGTCGATCGCCGGGATCAGGTTGAAGGCGATCGGGTGCGGGAAGTGGCTGGCCCGGATGGTCTCCCCGCGCGCCCAGGCGAGCGTCTGCTCCCTCAGCTCGGCGATCCCCTTGACCCCGGCGCCGGACACCGACTGATAGCTCACGGCGATCACGCGGCGCAGGCGGCCGGCATCGTGCAGAGGCTTCAGCGGCATCACGGTGACGATCGTCGTGCAGTTCGGCGACGCCAAGATCCCCTGGTGGTGCTTTGCCGCATGCGCGTTGACCTCGGGGACCACCAGCGGCACGGTCGGGTCCATGCGAAAGGCGTTGGACTTGTCGACGACGACCCCGCCCGCCCGGACGATCATGGGCGTGTATTCCTTCGACTGGGCGGAGCCCGCCGAGCAGATCGCGATCTCCACGCCCTTGAAGGCTCCGGGCTCGATCCTCTGGACGCGGACCGGCTCGCCGCGGAACGTCACCGTCTTGCCGACGGAGCGCTCGGACGCGAAGGCGCGCAGCTCCCGCACCGGGAACTTCCGCTCTTCGAGGATCCTGAGCGTGGTCGCTCCCGCGGCGCCGGTGGCGCCGACGACCGCGACCGTCAGACCGGATGCCATCAGTACTGGTCCTCCACGTCCCGCACGATCAGGTCCGCCATCTCCTTCGTGCCCACGGTCCGCGCGCCCGGCCCCGCGATGTCGGCCGTGCGGTGGCCCTGCTCGAGCACCCGCAGCACGGCGCGCTCGACCCGATCGGCGTCCTTCTCTAGACTGAGCGTGTAGCGGAGCAGCATCGCGGTCGAGAGGATCGCGGCGATCGGGTTCGCGATCCCCTTGCCGGCGATATCCGGCGCCGTGCCGTGCACCGGCTCGTAGAGCGCCACCGACCCGCCAAGGGACGCCGACGGCAGCATTCCCATCGAGCCCGCGAGGATCGCGGCCTCATCCGACAAAATATCACCGAAGGTGTTCTCGGTCACGATCGTGTCGAACCGGGACGGCCGGTGGACGAGCGCCATCGCGCAGTTGTCGACGAGGACGTGCTCGAGCGTGACGTCGGGGTAGTCCCTGGCGACGCGCGTCACGACCTCGCGCCAGAGCTGGGAGACGACGAGGACGTTGGCCTTGTCCACCGAGGCGAGGCGCTTCCGGCGCTTGCGCGCCACCTCGAAGGCGGTCCGGGCGATCCGCTCGATCTCGCGCGAGGTGTAGACCATCGTGTTGACCGCCCGCGCCCCGCCGTCGGCGAGCCGCTCCACCCCCCGGGGCTCCCCGAAGTAGAGGCCGCCCGTGAGCTCGCGGATCACCATGAGGTCTGTCCCCTCGACGACCGACCGCTTGAGCGGGGAGGCGTCCACGAGCATCGGAAAGCACTTCGCCGGCCGCAGGTTGGCGTAGAGGTCCAGCTCCTTGCGCAGGGCGAGGAGCCCGCGCTCGGGCCGCCGCTCGTGCGCGACGGTGTCCCACTTGGGGCCGCCGACGGCGCCGAAGAGGATCGCGTGGGACCGCCGGCACAGGTCGAGCGTCCCGGGAGCCAGCGGGTGCCCCGTCGCATCGATCGCGGCGCCGCCGACCAGCGCCGGCTCGAACTCGAATCCGACACCCGCCCCCTTGCCGACCGCCTTGAGGACCCGCACGGCCTCGGGGGTGACCTCTTGCCCGATGCCGTCGCCGGGCAGGACCGCGATCCGGTACGTGGCCATCGGGCTTAGGGTCCGATTTCCTTGACGTGCTGGACAGCGGGGTGGGTCACCCGATTGAGCGCCGAGAGGTACGCCCGCGCGCTCGCCTCGATGACGTCCGTCGACGCGCCCTTGCCCCAGACGAGGGTCCCGTCGAAGTCGACCTTCATCGACACCTCGCCGATCGCGTCCTTGCCCGACGTCGCGGCGCGGAGCGAGTAGTCCTGGAGCCGGCCCTTCATCCCCGTCACCGCGTCGATCGCGTTCAGCACCGCGTCGACGGGGCCGTCGCCCACGCCCGAATCCTGGAAGACCTGCCCGTCCTTCTTCAGCTTCACGGTGGCCGACGGCACCACGCCGGTCCCGCTGATCACGTGCAGGTACTCGAGCTCGTACCCGGCCGCGCCCTGCGCCGCCTCGTCGGTGACGATCGCCATCAAGTCCTCGTCGTAAACCTCCTTCTTCCGGTCGGCGAGGTTCTTGAAGGCCTTGAACGCCCGGTCGAGGTCGGGCCCCGAGAGGTCGACGCCGAGGTCCTTGAGCCGTGCCGCGAGGGCGTGCCGGCCGGAGTGCTTGCCCAGGACGAGCTTGTTGGACGGCCGCCCGATGTCCTCCGGCCGCATGATCTCGTACGTGAGCTTCTCCTTCAGCACGCCGTCCTGGTGGATGCCCGCCTCGTGGGCGAACGCGTTCTCGCCGACGATCGCCTTGTTCGGCTGGACGTGGATGCCCGTGATGTGCGAGAGGAGCCGCGAGGTCTTGAAGATCTCCTCGGTCCGGACGCGCGTGTCGACGCCGAAGAAGTCCTTGCGGGTCCGGAGCGCCATCACGATCTCCTCGAGCGACGCGTTGCCCGCGCGCTCGCCGATCCCGTTGATGGTGCACTCGACCTGCCGGGCCCCGTTCATGATGGCCGTCAGCGAGTTGGCGACCGCCTGCCCGAGGTCGTTGTGGCAGTGAACCGACAGGGCCACCTTCTCGATCCCGCGGACCCTCTCGCGGATCCGGGCGATGCGCTCGCCCCACTCCCGGGGGATCGCGTAGCCGACGGTGTCGGGGATGTTGATCGTCTTCGCCCCCGCCTCGATCGCCGCCGACAGCACGTCGCACATGTAGTCGAAGTCCGACCGCGAGGCGTCCTCGGGCGAGAACTCGACGTCCTCGCAGTAGCCCTTCGCGTGCCGCACGGCGTCGACCGCCGCCTTCAGCACTTCGGCCCGGGACTTCCGGAGCTTGTACTTCAGGTGGATGTCGGAGGTCGCGACGAACGTGTGGATCCTCGGCTTCCGCGCGTACTTCACCGCCTCCCAGCAGCGGTCGATGTCCGCCAGCCCCACGCGCGAGAGCCCGCAGATCGTCGGCGCGTTCTCGAGCGCGCCGACCTGCTTGGCGACCTCACGCGTCGCCTCGAAGTCCTCGTCCGACGAGATCGGGAAGCCCGCCTCGATGACGTCCACCTGGAGGCGAGCCAGCTGTCGCGCCATCTCGAGCTTCTCCACCGTGTTCATCGAGAACCCCGGCGACTGCTCGCCGTCCCGCAGCGTCGTGTCGAAGATGATGACGCGATCCATATGACCCCCCTGATTCACGGATGTTCCTTGGCGACCTGGTCCGCCGGGAGCGCCGCAGGCGTCCGCCCCACGATGAGCCGCCTGAGCGGGCCCGACACCGCGTACCCCCCGAAGATGAGGAAGAGGAAGACCTCGTGGCGCGTGGCCACGATCATCACGCTCAGCACCATGACGAGCAGCGTCCAGAGCGGACGCCGCCGGGCGAAGTCGAACTCCTTGAAGCTCCAGTACCGGAACGTCGAGACCATCAACAACGCCGCCACGTACGTCCCGACCGCGATCGTCAGGAGGAGCCAGGCGGAGGGCTCGACCCCCTTGAGCAGGATCACCGCGGACACCACCAGCCCCGCCGCGGCGGGGGTCGGCAGCCCGACGAAGAACCGGCGGTCGACGGTCCCCGTGTGGACGTTGAAGCGCGCGAGCCGGAGGGCCCCGCAGATCACGAACAGGAACGCGCCGAACCACGCGGGGCGGCCGAGGGCGGAGAGCGCGAACGAGTAAATGAGGAACGCCGGCGCCACGCAGAACGACACGACGTCGGCGAGGGAGTCGAACTCGAGGCCGAACTGGCTGGTCGCCTTCATCAGGCGGGCGACGCGCCCGTCGAGGATGTCCATGATCATCGCGACGAAGATCGCCAGCGCGGCCTCCGTGTACCGGTTCTCGACCGTGAGGAGGAGCGCGAAGAATCCGCAGAAGAGGTTCCCGGTCGTGAGGAGGCTCGGGAGCAGGAAGATTCCGCTCCGTCGCCGCTCCCGCAGGTCGTGCCAGCGACGGCGCCGCAGGCCTTTCCCATGCCGTCGGATCATGGCAGTGCGAGCCGCAGGACGTCGCGGGGCTGGGGCCCCGCCGTCCGACGCGAGCCTATGATCAAGTTGCGGGCTCCGTGAAGCGCCGCCATCACGCCGAGCGCGCGGCTCATGTCAAGAGGCCGAGGACGGTGACGCCGCCCGTCACGCGGTCGCCGACGCGCACGCGCACATCGATCCCGCGCGGCATCACGCAGTCGGTGCGGGAGCCGAAGCGGATCATGCCGAAGCGCTCGCCCGCGGCCAGCTTGTCCCCCGGGCCGACGCGGCAGACGATCCGCCGCGCGACCACCCCCGCGATCTGGACGACCGTGACGCGCGCGGTCTCGCCCTGCAGGTGGAGCGTACAGCGCTCGTTCGCGCCCTCGGCCTCGGACCGGTAGGCCGCGAGGAAGCGGCCCCGCGAGTACACCGTCCCGACGACGAGCCCCGCGATGGGCGAGCGATTGACGTGGACGTCGAGCGGAGAGAGGAAGACCGCGACCCGGACAGCCGGCCCTACAAACCGGTCCTCGGTCGGGTCGACGGCGAGGACGCGGCCGTCCGCGGGCGACAACACGCCTCCGGGCACCGACGGCACCTCGCGGTCGGGGTCCCGGAAGAACCCGAGCGAGGCGAGCGCCGCCGCGGCGAACGGCAGCGCGAGGGCGCGACGGCCGCCGAGCGCGAGGCCGGCGGCGAGGACCGCGGGGACCGCGATGAATGGCCAGCCTTCGCGCGCGACCGAGACCTTCACGCGTCAGCCCATCCGCGGCGGCTTGATCCACGACATCATGGCGCGCAGCCGCTTGCCGACGTCTTCGATCGGGTGCTCGGCGTCGCGCCGGCGCATCGCGAGGAACCCCGCCCGGTTGGCCTGGTTCTCCAGCACCCACTCACGGGCGAACTGGCCGGATTGGATCTCGGCAAGGATCCGCTTCATCTCGGCCTTGGTCTCCGCGCTCACGACGCGCGGGCCGCGGGTGTAGTCGCCGTACTCCGCAGTATCGGACACCGAGTAGCGCATGTATGCGAGGCCGCCCTGGTAGAAGAGGTCGACGATCAGCTTCATCTCGTGCATGCACTCGAAGTAGGCGACCTCCGGCTGGTAGCCAGCCTCGACGAGCGTCTCGAACGCCGCCTTGATGAGGTGCGAGATCCCGCCGCACAATGTCGTCTGCTCGCCGAAAAGATCCGTCTCGGTCTCTTCTTTGAACGTGGTTTCGATCACGCCCGCTCGGGTGCATCCCACGCCCTTCCCGTACGCGAGCGCCGCGTCCCGCGCCCGGCCGGAGACGTCCTGGTAGACGGCGAGCAGCGCGGGGACGCCGGGCCCCTGCGTGAAGAGGTCGCGCATGACGTGGCCCGGCGCCTTGGGCGCGATCATGGTCACGTCCACGTCGGGCGGCGGCACCACCTGGTTGAAGTGGATGTTGAAGCCGTGGGCGAACATGAGCATCTTGCCACGGCCGAGTCCGCCCTTGATCTCGCTCTCGAACACCTGGCGCTGGCTCTGGTCGGGCAGCAGGATCATGATCACGCTCGCCATCTGGGCGGCCTCGTTGACGGTCGCCACGCGGAGCCCGTCCTTCTCGGCCTTCGCCCAGCTCTTGGAGCCCTTGTAGAGCCCCACCACGACGTCCTGGCCGGAGTCCTTGAGGTTCAGCGCGTGGGCGTGGCCCTGGCTGCCGTAGCCGATGATCGCGATCTTCCGGCCCTTGAGCAGGCCGAGATCGGCGTCCGCGTCGTAGTAGATTTTCGCCGGCATCCCTGACGTTCCTTTCCGTCGTCGACCGTTGCGTTAGTCCGCGAACCCGATCACCTTCGGGTCCTCCGAGACGCGGGCCCTCTTCGGCGCCTCGGCCTTCCGCGCCCGCGTCTTCGGGCCGCGGGCGATCGCCACCTTGCCAGTCCGCACCAGCTCCTGAATCCCCATCGGGCGGAGCAGCTCGACGAGCGCCTCGAGCTTCGGTTCGTCACCGGTCGCCTCGAGCGTGAACGAGACCGGCGTCACGTCGACCACCTTCGCACGGAAGATGTCGGCCGTTCGCAGGATCTCCTCCCGGTGCTGCGGCTCGGCGTTGACCCGGATCAGCATCAACTCGCGCTCGACGTGGTCGTCGTCGGTGAGATCCGACACTTTGATGACGTCGATGAGCTTGTGGAGCTGCTTCGTCACCTGCTCGATCACGAACTCGTCGCCGGTCACGACGATCGTCATCCGGGAGACGGACGGATCGAGCGTCTCGCCGACCGAGAGGCTCTCGATGTTGTAGCCGCGCGCCGAGAAGAGGCCGGCGACGCGCGAGAGGACGCCGAACTTGTTCTCGACCAGGACCGCGATCGTGTGCTTCCGGGGCCCGCTCCCGTTCTGCATCTAGAACCCCGTCTGCGACTTCGCGGCCTTCTCCCTCACGACCGCGGTCGGGTTTTCGAGGATCATGTCGGTGTTGGCCCCGCCGGCCGGGACCATCGGGAACACGTACTCCCACTTGTCCACCAAGACGTCCACGACCACCGGCCCCGGCGTGGAGAACGCCTTCTCGAGCGCGGGCACCACCTCGGAGGGCTTGGTCGCGCGGATCCCGACGCAGCCGTACGCCTCGGCCAGCTTCACGAAGTCGGGGCTCGGCCCGAAGTCGATGGCGCAGAACCGGCCCTTGTAGATGATGCCCTGCCACTGCCGGACCATGCCGTGGCCGCCGTTGTTGATGATGATCGTCTTCACGGCGAGGTTGTTGTCGTGGCAGGTCGCCAGCTCCTGGCTGTTCATCACGAACGAGCCGTCGCCGTCGACGTTCACCACGAGCCGGTCCGGGTGGGCGGCGGCGACCCCCATCGCCGTGGGCAGGCCGTAGCCCATCGTGCCCAGCCCGCCAGAGGTGCACCACCGCCGCGGGTGCTTGAACTTGTAGTATTGTGCCGCCCACATCTGGTGCTGGCCGACGCCCGTGACGACCATCGCCTCCCCACGAGTGAGGTTCGAGATCTCCTGCATCACGTACTGGGGCTTGATCAGCTCGTCGTCCCACTCGTAGCGGAGCGGGTGCCGGGCCTTCCACTCGGCGATCTCGGCGAGCCACTGCTTGCGTGCCTCCCGCGCCTCCGGCGGTCCGTCGTCGGGCAGCTCGTCGCGCACCGCCTCGATGAGAGCCTGGAGCACGCGCCGGCAGTCGCCGACGATCGGGACGTGCACCTGGATGTTCTTCGAGATCGACGACGGGTCGATGTCGATGTGCACGATCTCCGCGTGCGGCGCGAAGGCGTCCACGCGGCCCGTCACCCGGTCGTCGAATCGCGCGCCCACGGCGACGAGCACGTCGGAGTGGTGCACGGCCATGTTCGCGTAGTAGCTGCCGTGCATGCCGAGCATGTCGAGGGAGAGCGGGTGCTCCATCGGAAACGCCCCCAGGCCCATCAGCGTCTGCGTCACCGGGATCTGGGTCAGCTCGGCGAGCTCGTAGAGCTCGGCGCTCGCGTTCGACGAGATCACGCCGCCGCCCACGTAGAGCACGGGCTTCCGCGCGCGGACGAGCAGCTTCGCCGCGCGCTTGATCTGGCCAGGGTGGCCGTCGTAGGTCGGGTTGTACGACCGCAGCTGGATCTTCTCGGGCCAGACGAGCTCCCACTCTTTGACGAGGATGTCCTTCGGCAGGTCCACGTGGACCGGCCCGGGCCGGCCGGTGGACGCGATGTGGAACGCCTCGCGGATGATCGGCCCGAGGTCCTTGCCGTCCTTCACGAGGAAGTTGTGCTTGGTGCACGAGCGCGTGATGCCGACGTTGTCCGCTTCCTGAAAGGCGTCGTTGCCGATCAGGTGCGTGGGGACCTGCCCGGTGAACGCGACGATCGGGATCGAGTCCATATAGGCGTCCTGCAACGCGGTCACGAGGTTGGTCGCCGCGGGCCCCGACGTCACGAGGCACACGCCGACCTTGCCCGTCGTCCGCGCGTAGCCCTCCGCGGCATGGCCCGCGGCGGCTTCCTGGCGGACGAGGATGTGGCGGAGCCCCTGGAAGTCGTAGAGGGCGTCGTAGATCGGCAGCACCGCGCCCCCGGGGAGCCCGAAGACGACGTCGACCCCCTCACGCTTCAGGCACTCGAGAACGATCCGCGCTCCGGACATTTTCACCGGCGCGTCCTCCTACAGGAGCCCGGCGGTCGCCAGGACTTCCTTGATGTCTTCGATCGCGTCGCCGTCCGGCGTCCCGAGCGGCATCCGGCACGGGCCACCGTAGAACCCCTGGAGATCGAGCGCCGCCTTGAGACCTCCGATCCCGTAGCGCCCCGGGACGCCGCGGTCGGCCAGCATCATCCGCGCGGCGATCTCTCGCGCCTCGTCCCACCGCCCGCCCTTGGCGAGCGCGTACACGTCGCAGAATTCGCGCGCGCAGATGAGGCCCAGCGCGAGGATGCCGCCCGACGAGCCGATCGCCAGCGACGGGAGCAACGCCGACGCCGCGCCCACCAGGACGTGGAAGGTCTTCGGCGTCTGATCGATGATCTGGGCGGCCTGTGGGATGTTCCCCGACGAGTCCTTGATCCCGCACACGTTCGGGTGCTGGGCGATCTTCGCGACGGTCTCGGCCTCGAGATTGATCCCCGTGTTGAGCGGAAAGTTGTAGATCATGATCGGGATCGGCGACGCGTCCGCCACGGCCAGGTAGTGGCGGACCTGCGCCGCGCCCTGCGAGAACCCCTTCGTGAAGTAGTGCGGCGTGATCACGATCGCCGCGTCCGCGCCGACCTCGGCGGCCCGCCGCGACTGTCGAATCGTGTGGAGCGTGGAGTTGGTGCCGGTGCCCGCGATGAACGCCTTCGTCTTCGGAATTGCCTCGCGTGCGGCCACGAGGATCCGGTCGCGCTCGGCCTCGCTGAGCATCGGGAACTCCCCCGTCGAGCCGAGCACGACGTAGCCCGCGAGCGCGGTCGCGTTCCACTTCTGGAGGTTCGCCTGGAGCCGCTCCGGCGCCACGTCATCGCCGCGGAACGGGGTCGTGACCGGGATGAAGACGCCGTCGAGGTTAGGCATTGGGGGTCCCTTCCGACGCCTGTCGCGCCTTGATGCGGGCCTGCGCGGCGCTGAGCCGCGCGATCGGGATCATGAACGGCGAGCACGACACGTACGTCATGCCCACCTTGTGGCAGAACTCGACCGACGAGGGCTCGCCGCCGTGCTCACCGCAGATGCCGATCTTGAGGTCGGGCCGCGCCCGGCGACCACGCTCGATACCGATCTTGATGAGCTCTCCGACGCCCTCCTGATCGAGGACGGAGAAGGGGTCGAACGGCAGAAGCCCCTTCTGAAGATATTCCGGGAGGAATTTCGCCACATCGTCACGGCTGTACCCGAACGTCATCTGCGTGAGGTCGTTGGTGCCGAACGAGAAGAACTCCGCGGTCCGCGCGATCTTGTCGGCGAGCAGCGCCGCCCGCGGCACCTCGATCATGGTCCCGATCGAGTACTTCAGCGGGACGCCCATCTCCGCGATGATGCCGTCGGCGACCTTCTTCGTCTGGGCGTAGGTGAGCTGCATCTCGCCGACGGTGCCGGTGAGCGGAATCATGATCTCGGGCTCGACCGTCACGCCCGCGGCCGCCACGGTGCACGCCGCCTCCATGATCGCGCGCACCTGCATCCCGTAGATCTCGGGGTACGTGATCCCGAGGCGGCAGCCGCGATGGCCCAGCATCGGGTTGGCCTCGCGCAGCGTTTCGATCTTCGCGATCTTCGCGTCGAGAGCGCGCTGGCGCTCGGGGTTCACGCCGAGCGCGTCGAGACGGGCGCGCTCCTCGAGCATCTCTTTGTATTCCTTCGGCGTCGTGAGGAACTCGTGGAGCGGCGGGTCGAGGAGGCGGATCGTGACGGGCAGCCCGTCCATCGCGCGGAAGATCCCGACGAAGTCTTCGCGCTGGAACGGGAGCAGCTTCTTCACGGCCACGTGGCGTGACGCCGCGTCGGCCGCCATGATCATCTCGCGCACGATCGGGATCCGCTCGGGAGCGAAGAACATGTGCTCGGTGCGGACGAGCCCGATGCCCTCGGCGCCGAACTCTCGCGCCTTCCGCGCATCCTCGGGCGTGTCCGCGTTCGCGCGCACGCCCAGCGTGCGGACCCGGTCCGCCCAATCGAGGAATTCCCGCACCTTGTCGGTGAGCTGGGGCGGGATCAGCTTCACCGCGTCCACGATGACTTCGCCGGTGTCGCCGTCGATCGAGATCAGGTCACCCTCGCGGATCGTGCGTCCGCCCGCGTCGAACACCCGTCGCTCCTCGTCGACGACGATGCCGTTCGCCCCGACGACACAGCACTTCCCCATCCCCACGGCGACGACCGCCGCGTGCGAGGTCCGCCCGCCACGGGCGGTGACGATGCCATCGGAGGCGTACATGCCGGCCACGTCCTCGGGGGACGTCTCCGGACGCACCAGGATGACGTGCTGGCCGTTCCGGGCCGTCTCCACCGCCCGGTCGGCGTTGAAGACCACGTGCCCGACGGCCCCCCCGGGCGCGGCGGGCAGCCCACGGGCGAGCAGGCGTCCCTTCGCGAGCGCCTGCTCCTTGTCCTTCGGGTCCAGCACCGGCAGAAAGATCTTGCCGAGCTCACGCGGCGGCACGCGGAGCAGTGCGGTGTGCTGGTCGATCACGCTCTCGCGCACGAGGTCCACGGCGACGCCCACCGCGGCGGCGGCCGCGCGCTTGCCCGAGCGCGTCTGCAAGAGGTAGAGCTTGCCCTCCTGGATGGTGAACTCGATATCCTGCATGTCCTTGTAGTGGCGCTCGAGGCGATCGGCGATGCCGAGCAGCTCGTCGTAGATCACGGGCATCCGGCGCCTGAGGTCGTCGATGTGCTCGGGAGTGCGGATGCCGGCCACGATGTCCTCGCCCTGGGCGTTGGCGAGAAACTCGGCGTAGAAGTGGCGATCTCCCGTGCGGGGGTCCCGCGTGAACCCGACCCCGGTCCCGGAGGTCTCGCCGAGATTGCCGAAGACCATCGCCATCACCGTGACGGCGGTGCCCCAGTCGGCCGGGATCCCGTGGATGCGCCGGTACTCGGTGGCTTTCTTGGCGAACCAGGAGTCGAACACCGCGTCGATCGCGAGCCGCAGCTGCTCCCTCGGATCCTGCGGGAACGGCGCCCCGGTGCGCGCGCTCACGATGTCCTTGAGCGTCTGGGTGAGCTTCCGGAGCTCGTCCGGGGACACGTCGGGGTCGCTCGCCACGCCGAGACGCCGCTTCACCGCGTCGAGCTCGGCGTCGAAGGTCTCGCGCTTGATGCCGAGCACGACGCTCCCGAACATCGTGATGAACCGCCGGTAGCAGTCCCACGCGAAGCGGTCGTTCTTGGTCCACGCGGCGAGCCCGAGCACCGTCGCGTCGTTGAGGCCGAGGTTGAGGACGGTTTCCATCATGCCCGGCATGGACGTCCGCGCGCCCGAGCGGACGGAGACGAGCAGCGGACGCTGGGCGTCGCCGAAGGTCATGCCCGCGGTGGCCTCGAGCTTGGCGAGGTGCTCGAGCACCTGCTCCCAGAGCCCCTCGGGCCACTGGCGGCCGGCCTTGTTGTACCGGGACCACGCCTGCGTGGTGATCGTGAAGCCCGGCGGCACGGGAATCCCGAGGTTGGTCATCTCGGCGAGCTCGCACCCCTTGCCGCCGAGAAGGTTCCGCATCAGGGAAGAGCCTTCCGCCTTTCCCGCACCGAAGAAGTAGACGTATTTCGTCATGGCCTCAGGTCTCCGTCCTGAACGCCGAAAAAGTCTTTCAAGGTTATAGGATAGAGCGCATTCGTGTCAATCTTTCTCAAGCTTTCCGACTCCCGTCCGCCCGCCGCCTCGCCCGAAAAAACGAGGGCCACGGGTCGAGCAACCCGTGGCCCTCGGAATCGACCGCGCCACGGGCATCCACCCTGCCCGCGGCATCCGACGTTGGACTACTTCGCGGATGCTCCGGGCAGGCCCGGCAGCGCCAGGAGGGTCATCTCCCGCGACAGCACCCGCACTGTGACCGACGTCATAGTGCGGCAAGTATAGGCGCCTGATCCGATCGGGTCAAGACAGCGTCTTCTTCACGCGGCGGCCCGCGTCCCGCCCCAGCACGAGGCTTTCGACCGAATCGAGATGATCGAGCATCGCCTGCTGCGCGGCGTGCTCGTCGCGCGCGCGGATCGCCTCGAGGATCCGGCGGTGGTCCTGGTGGGAGCGTTGCGGCCGGCCCGGTGTGTTGAGCGACTCCTCCCGGCTCTGGGTCAGAAGGTCCATGATCGCGTGCGCGAGCCGCGTGATCGCACGGTTGTGCGCGGCGGCGCCGATCGCCCCGTGGAAGGCGGCGTCCTGGACGAGGCCCGTCCGGCCCTCGGCGATCTCTTTCGCCTGCTCTTCGAGGATCCGCTCCATCTCGGCGACCTCCTCGAGGGTCGCGCGGCTCGCGGCGAGGGCCGCGATGCCGGGCTCGAGGAGGCGGCGCGCCTCGAAGAGCTCGGCGATCGCCTCGCGCTGCGAGACCATCATGAGCGCGAGCGGCTCGATCAGCGACTCGACCGAGACCTCGCGAACGAACGTGCCCTCGCCCGCCCGGATCTCGACCAGGCCGAGGCTCTCCAGCGCCCGCAGCGCCTCGCGAACCGAGGAGCGACTCACGACGAACTTCTCGGCGAGATCGCGCTCGGGCGGGAGCCGGTCGCCGCTCTTGAGCCGACCCTCGGCGATCATCTGCTTGACCTGGCGAACGATCTCCTCGTAGATCCGCGTCGACTTGATCGGGGCGACCTCCATCGCCCGCTCTCCCGACGGCTCGTCCGTCCGCTCCGGCTTCGATGGCCCCGGGTGTCTCACAGGTTCTCCGGCACCTTGACGCGGTGGCGGTGCTCGCGCGCGAACCACCAGCCGCACGCGGTGACGACGAGGCCGATGGCGAGTGGCACCGGATAGTGGAGGGCGCCCTCGGCCTCGCCGAGCCCGCGCTTCACGAGGGGGTCCTCCATGAACATCTCGCCGGCCACATAGCCGAGCAGGCCGCCGCCGAGCCAGACGACCCAGGCGAAACGGTTCATGAGATGGGCGAGCAGGCCGGCCCCCCAGACGACGATGGGGAGCGAGAGCCCGACGCCGAACATGACGAGCACGAGGTCGCCGTGCGACGCCGCGGCGATCGCCAGCACGTTGTCGAGGCTCATCGTCACGTCGGCGACGATGATGATCCAGATCGCCTCCCAGAGGGATCCGCCGTGCCGGGCGCGGCCGTCGCCGCCGGTGTCCGCCCGCACGAGCCTGACTGCGATCCAGACGAGGAGCGCGCCGCCGAGCAACTGCAGCAGCGGCACCTGCAGCAGCAGGCTCACGATCGCGACGAACACGAGCCGGAGCACGACGGCGCCGAGCGCGCCCCAGACCTGTCCCAGCACTCGCTTGCGCTTCGGCAACGCGCGCACCGCCAGCGCGATGACGAGGGCGTTGTCCCCCGAGAGGAGGAGGTTCAGGACTCCGATGGAGAAGAGGCGGAGCCAGAACTCGGCATCGGCGATCGCCGCCACCTAGATCTCCCGGGCCGCTCGCCGAGCCGCCGGTACCCCGCGCAGCCGCCGCCACCACGGGGTCAGCACGGGCAGGGCGAAGAACACGATCGCGATGGCGGTGATCGCGCCGGAGATGGGTCGCGCGACGAAGATCGTGAGTGAGCCCTGCGACATGATCAGGCTCTGGCGGAGCGCGTTCTCGGCGAGGTCACCGAGGACGAGCGCCAGCACGAGCGGCGCGAGCGGGTAGTCGAGCTTCTTGAAGACGTAGCCCACGACGCCGAAGATCACCATATACCAGATATCGATCATGTTGTTGTGCACCGCGTACGAGCCGACCGCGCACACGACCACGATGACCGGGGTCAGGATGGCGAACGGAATCCGGAGGATCGCCGCGAAGAGCGGGACGAACGCCAGCACCATCAGCACGCCGATGACGTTGCCGGTGTACATGCTCGCGATGAGACCCCAGACGAACTCCGGCTTCTCCTTGAACAGGAGCGGCCCCGGCTGGAGCCCCCAGATGATGAGCCCGCCCAGCATGACGGCCGCCGTGGGCGAGCCCGGGATTCCCAGCGTGAGCATGGGGAGCATGGCCGCGACCCCGGCGGCGTGAGCCGCCGTCTCCGGCGCCACGACGCCTTCCAGCTCGCCTTTCCCGAACCGCTCCGGGTGCCGAGAAAAGCGCTTGGCGAAGGCGTAGCTCATGAATGACGCCGGCGTCGCGCCGCCCGGCTTGAAGCCCATCCAGAAGCCGATGAACGAGCCGCGCACGAATGTGCGCGCATAGCGCGGTAGAATCCGCCACGTGTCGAGCACGACCCGGAGGTTCATTCCCGTCCGGACGCCCTTGAAGCTCAGCCCCTCCTCGACGGAGAGGAGGATCTCGCCGATCCCGAAGAGCCCGATAACGGCGACGATGAAGTCGAACCCCTTCATCAAGTCCACGAACCCGAACGTCATCCGGAGCTGGCCCGTGACGATGTCGAGCCCCACCGCAGCGAGGATGAATCCGAGCAGGATCGAGACCAGTGACTTGAGCGGGTTGCCGCCGCCGAGGCCGACGAAGCTCGAGAAGGTCAGGAGCTGGATCGCGAAGAACTCGGGCGGGCCGAACTTGAGCGCGATCTCCGCGAGGAGCGGGGCGAAGAACGTGATCAGCACGATCGAGAAGAGCGCACCGACGAACGACGAGGTGAACGCTGCCGTGAGCGCCTGGCCCCCTTTTCCCTGGCGAGCGAGCGGGTAGCCGTCGAACGTGGTCGCGACCGACCACGGCTCGCCCGGGATGTTGAACAGGATCGAGGTGATCGCGCCGCCGAAGAGCGCTCCCCAGTAGAGCGACGTCAATAAAATTATCGCCGACGTGGGCGGCATCGTGAACGTGAGCGGCAGCAGGATCGCCACGCCGTTGGCGCCGCCGAGGCCGGGCAGGACGCCAATGATGGTGCCGAGGGTGATGCCGATGACCGCGACGAAGAGGTTGTACGGGGTGATCGCGATGTGGAAGCCGAGAAGGAGGTTCTCGATTCCCATCGCCTACTGCCCGAGCCACGCCTCGAGCGGGCCCTTGGGCATCGGCACCAGGAACCACTTCTCGAAGATGAAGAACGTCGCGAGTGGGAAGAGGACGGCGACCGCCAGCACGGCGAGCCAGGAGTGCCGACCGATCCAGCGCATGTAGAAGCCGGTGTAGAGCGCCGCCGAGACGTAGAGCCCGAGCGACAGCGTGAGGACGACGAGCGCCACCGCGGGCCAGAGCACCTTGAGCACGGGACCGAGCTGCTCGCGCCTGACGAACGGTTTGGCGTCGACCCTGCGCGCCGCCTGGCCCAGGATCAGGGCACAGGCGGCGATCAGTAGCATGCCGAGCCAGAACGGGAAGAAGCCGCTCTTGGGGCCGTCGGTGCCCCAGCCGATGCCGATCCCGACGGCGTCGAAAACCACGACGCCGCCCACCAGGAGAAGGACGGACGCGGTGACGAGGTCGGCGACGCGCATGGCGTGAAAGCTACTTCTTCAGCAGTCCGCCCGTGGCCATCAGGTCCTTGTGGAGCTGCTCGTTCTCCTCCACCCACTTGACGTACTCGGCCCCCGCGGCGAACGACGGCTTCAACGCCCCCTCGCCGAGGTACTTCTGGAAGTCGGGGGTGTCGTAGACCTTCTTGAGGAACCCGACGTACCAGTCCACGGCGTCCTTCGGCATGCTCGGCGGCCCGAAGATCCCGCGCAGCATCAGGTAGTGCACGTCCACGCCCAGCGACTCCTTGACCGTCGGGATGTCCTTCCACTCGGCGACGGCGATGCGCGCCGTGTCGAAGACGGCGAGCGGGCGGACCCGTCCCGCCTTCCAGTGGCTCGCGCACTCGATCGGGTTGTTCACCGTCGAGTCCACGTGCGTGCCGACCAGGTTCACGCACACCTCGCCGCCGCCCTTGAACGGCACGTAGATGAACTTGAGGCCCAGCGCCTGCTCGAGCTGGATCGTGAGGATCTGATCCTCTTGGGCCGAGCCCGTACCGCCCATCTTGAAGGAGGTGGGCTTCGCCTTCACCGCGGCGATGTATTCCTTGGCCGCCTTGTACGGCGTCTCCGCGTTCACCCAGAGGATGAACTGGTCGAGCGCCATCCGGGCGATCGGGGTGAGGTCGCGCCAGTTGAACGGGATGCCCGTGTGGAGGGGCGTCGTGAAGAGGTTGGAGAGCGTGATGATCAGGGTGTGGGCGTCGCCCTTCTTTCCCTTGACGTCGAGGAAGCCCTCGGCGCCGGCGCCGCCGGACTTGTTGACGACGATGAGCGGTCGTGGCGAGAGCTTGTGCTTCTCGGCGATGCCCGAGATCAGGCGCGCCATCTGGTCAGCCCCGCCCCCCGTCCCGGCGGGCACGACGAACTCGATCGGTTTCGTCGGCTCCCAGGCAGCGCCGGCCGGCGCCGCGGCCACCAGCATGAGGACGAGCGCGAGAGCGGTCTTGAGGGCCATGGCCCACTCCTTTCGACGTGCGCGGCTACAAAGTTGGCTTCGACCGAAAACGGAACGGGCCGGACCCCGTCCGGGGCCCGGCCCTGGCCTTACGAGACGACGGACCGAGCGATCACGCGCGACATCCGGTTGGCTACTTGACCTCCAGGGCCGCCTTGGTTGCCTCCAGACGGCGGAAGGGCACGACGGCCGGGATCTCCCACTTCTCCCACATCTCGTCGACCTTCTTCTGGAAGTACTCGAGGTCCTCCTCGGTGAAGTGCGCGAAGCGGCCTTGCTTCAAGAGGTACTCGCGCACGGGCTTGCGCTCCCGCCCCTCGACGATCGCCTTGGTCTTGCCGTAGTACCTCACTTGGTGGTCCTCGACCTCGTAGAGGGGGAAGATACCGGTCTCGATCGCCAGCTCGCCGAGCTCGTGCGAGAGCATGGGATCGTAGTCCCACCCCTTGGGGCACGGGTCGAGGGAGTGGATGAAGGTAGGCCCGCCGATCGTGAGCGCGCGGCGCACCTTGTTCATCATCTCCACCGCGTACGAGGCGCACACGGTCGCCACGTAGCGGCACTCGGGATGCCCGGCCGCCATCATGCCGGCCATGTTCTTCTTCCAGCGCGTGTGAATGATGCGCTTGGCCTTGCCGGGGGGGCTGAAGGTCGTGTGGGCGCCGTAGGGCGTCATGCCGGAGAGCTGGATATCGGTGTTGGCGTACGACTCGTTGTCGTAGAGCAGGATGAGGCTGTTGTACTCCTTGTGGGTCAGCGTCGCCGAGATCGCGCCCACGCCCATGTCGGCGCCGCCGCCGTCCCCGCAGAACGCGATCACGTTGATCGGCTCGGCCTTCATCTTGCCCTTGCGCATGAGCGCTTTGAGGCCGGCCGCCGTGCCGAGCGCCGCCGAGCCCGATGAGCCCAGCTGTGTGTGCATCCACGGCACGACCCACGGCGTCGTGTAGTACGTCGTGTTCGCGACGTACATGCAGCCGGTGGAGCCGAGCACGATCGTGCGCGGGCCCGCGGCCTTCACCATGAGCTTCATGACCAGCGCGGACTCGCAGCCCTGGCAGGTGCGGTGACCGGAGGTGAAGTATTCCTCGAGCGTGACCTTCTTGACGCCCCGGAACGGCTCCAGGATCTGGGTCGCGTTGGTGAACGTCGTGCTCTCAGCCATGGCCGTTCTCTCCTATTCTCGGACACCGAGCCAGTGCGTCTTCGGGTCGGACTTGCCGGCCTTGGCCGCACCGTAGCACATGTCGGTCGCCTTGTAGACGTCCTCGAGCGTGACCTCGCGACCGCCGAGGCCGCAGATGAACGAGAGCAGCGGCGGGCGGCGGGCGGCGTTGTAGAGGGCCGCGCGGATCTCGTTTGCGACCACGCCGGATCCGAACGGCGAGCCGAAGGAATAATCGCGGTCGATGACGCCGAGCGCCTGCGCCCTGGAGAGCGCCGCGACGAGCCTGTCGGTTGGAAACGGCCTGAACCACCGCAGCCGGACCAGACCCACCTTCTTGCCCTTGGCCCGCATCTCACGAATCGCCACCTTGATCGGCAGGGAGATGGTCCCCATCCCCACCAGGATCACCTCGGCGTCGTCGGTCATGTACTCCTCGAACCAGGGGTTCTCCGGCCCGCGGCCGAAGACCCGGCGAAACTCCGCGTACGCCTCCTCGATGACCGTGGACGCGCGCGCCATCGCCTCGTTGTTCTGGCGCCGGATCTCGATGACCCAGTCCTCGTTGGCCTGCGGGGCCACGGTGATCGGGTTGTCGGGGTGGAGCAGCAGGTCGCCCCGGTCGTAGCGCGGCAGGAACCGGTCCACCTTCGACTTCGGCGGCACCATCGTGAGCGCCTGGGAGTGGGTCAGGAACGCGCCGTCGGCGGAGATCGCCAGCGGGAGGAACACGCGCCGGTCCTCGGCAACGCGGTACGCGATGAGCGTCGTGTCGAGCGCCTCCTGCGAGGTGTCGATCCAGCACAAGAGCCACCCGAGGTCGCGGACGAAGAGGGCGTCGTTGTGCTCGACGCCGAAGGCCCCCGGATCGTCGAGCGCCCGGTTCCCCACGAGCGCGATCATCGGCACGCGCAGCGGCGGCGTGACGACCAGGCACTCCATCGCGTACGCCCACCCCACACCCGACGACCCGCAGAAAACGCGCGCGCCAACGGTGGAGGCGTGCTTGACGATCTCGAACTGGCTGTGCTCGCCTTCGGCCACGATGTACTCGGCCACGAGCTGGCCGTTGGCGATCTTCTTGGCGATGGCCTGCATCACGGTGTCGTACGGCCGGATCGGATAGGCCGTGACGACGTCGATGTCGGCGAGGGTGAGGGCTTCCGCCACCGCCTCGCTGCCCGAGATCAGGAGCTCTTTGTCTTCCGCCGCTGCCGGAGCCGGTCGCGTCGCTACGGCCATGTCCTCGCCCCCCTAGACGGTCTTGTGTTGCGCGTTCTCGCCCGGGATCCCCGCGGTGATCTCCACCCCGCCACTGTCCAGGTCGGTCTTGAGCTCCTGCTCGTACTGGCCGCGGAACCGGAAGCCGTGCGAGCGCACCGTGGCCTGCTTGTCGCCGATCTTGTTCGTGAGCCAGACCTGATAGGCGGGCTTGTCCTTGCGCCACATCTCCCACTGGCTCGCGTTGTCTTCGAAGACCGACTCGTTGACCATCGTGATGCAGTTCTCGACGGGGCAGACGGCCTCGCACACGCCACAGCCGCAGCAGGCCTCCATGTTCGCGTCGTAGGTCCCGTCCGGCATGACGTCGAAGCAGGAGTCCGGGCACTGGATCCAGCAGAGCGTGCACTTGACGCACGTGTCGAAGTTGACGACCGGACGCATCGTGCGGGTCGTGTACTTCTTGAAGTACGGGTTTCGCTCGGGCACGTAGCCCTTGCCCTCCTCCTTCGGCTTGCCGATGGGGATCGCGGGGATCGTCACGCCCTCGCGCATCTCCCACCACTTCGGCATCTCGAAGGAGTACGGGATCTCGGGGTTGCCCTCGGCCATCGTCACCTCGCGCGTCTCGAGCCGCTCGTAGGCCTTGCGGGCCGAGGCAACCTTGAGGTCCGAGCCCCAGTCCATCTCGGCGATCGCCTGAGACACCCCGTCGAGCGAGAGGAACGCCGGCGCGATCTTGGCGAGCGCGCCCAGGATGCGCACCTCGGTATGGTCCTCCCTGTAGACCCAGAGACCGGAGAACGAGGCCTTGGCGCGGATGAGCGCGAGCTTGTAGGGCGCGTCCTTTCGGTGGATGTCCTTCAGGAGCTCGCCGAAGCTCTGAATCGACGTCATCAGCACGGTTCCGTTCGGGACGGTGAGGCGGTTGATCGGCTGCAGCCCGTACCACGCCCACGACTCGACACCCTTGGCGAGGGTGTCGTCCACGCAGATGGTCACGTCCACGTGCTTGGGCTCGTAGCGGGCCATGTTCTGCTCGAGCTCTTCGTTGGTATCGGCGACGATCGCGAAGTCCTTGGCCGGGATACCGTTGCGCTGCGGGCTGTCGCCGTAGCGCCCGAAGGCGATCCCCCACCGGCCGGACTTCCGTGCCGAGAGCACGATGCCGCGCGCGATGCGGGAGGCGAGGTTCTTCTGGAAGATACCGCGGTACACGATCTCGCAAATCAGGGCAGCCATTCGCTCCTCCGCGCCTTAGACTGGGCTCTGGTCGGCTGGTCTGACCACAAGAGTGCGACACATGATGTGGGTCTGTCAAGCCGCTCTCCGGTCCCCCTAGCGGACGCGGCGAAGGAAGTCGGTCAGGGCGCCGCTGAAGAGGTCCGGCTGCTCGAGATTCGACAGGTGGGACGCGGACTTGAGTACCATCAGCTCAGATCCTTTGATCCGCTCGTGGAGCACCCGCGCCGCAGCGACTGGCGTTCCCGGATCCTCCTCGCCGACGATGACGAGGGTGGGGAGCTTGATCGCGCCGACCCGGTCGGTCAAGTCGAGCCCGGCGATCGCCCGGCAGCAGCCGATGTAACCGGCCGGCTTCGTCCCCCGGATCATCGCCCTCACCCGCTCGACGACCTCGGGCTGTCGCTCCCTGAACGGCGGGGTGAACCAGCGCCCGAGCGTCGGCTCCACCAGCGGCTCCATTCCCTGGGTGTCGGCCGTGCGGATCCGCTCCTCCCACTGGGGCTTGGCCTCGGGCGGCACCCGACTCGTCGTGTCGCAGAGGACCAGGCTCGCGAAGAGCTCCGGCGCCTCCAGCGCGAGCGTCTGCCCGATCATGCCGCCCATCGAGAGCCCGACCCAATGGGTCGTCGAGATGCCGAGGGCGCCCAGGAGGGCGCGCGCGTCCTCGGCGAGCTCGTCGAGCGTGTACGGCCCGGCCGGGGCGTCGCTGCCACCGTGACCGCGCGTGTCGTAACGGAGCACCCGCCAGCGCCCGGCGAGTGCCTTCACCTGCGGCTCCCACATCTCGAGCCGCGCCGCCAGGGAATGGCTCAGCGTGACGACGGGCGCCCCCGCTGGTCCTTCGAGCGCGTAGTGCATCCTGATGCCGTTGGCCGTGACGTTCATCGCCCACTCCTCTTGTCCGAGCGTCCCCTTATTCCTGGAAGATCATGCGACCGCCGGCGCGCGCCGGACGAGGTCGCAGAAGTAGCGGTGGACGGTCGTGTCCTCGGTGAGCTCGGGGTGGAACGTCGCGACCAGCACGCTCCCCTGTCGCGCCATCACTGTCTCCCCGCCGTGCTCGGCGAGTGGCTCGACGCCGGCGCCGAGCCGACGGATGCGCGGCGCCCGGATGAAAACCATCGTGACCGGCACGCGCCGGCCGTCGAGGACGGCTGCGCCCGGCGCCTGGAAAGACTCGCGCTGACGGCCGTAGGCGTTGCGCTCGACGGTGACGTCGATGAGCCCCAGGGAGAACTGGCGCGGGTTCTCGACCTCGCGCGCCAGCACGATGAGGCCCGCGCAGGTGCCGAAGATGGGCTTGCCGGCCGCGTGGAACTTCTCGATCGCCGGCACGAACTCCCACTCGCCCATGAGCTTGAGCAGCGTGGTGGACTCGCCACCCGGAATGATGAGCCCGGCCACGTCCTCGAGCGCCTCGGGCTTGCGGACCAGGACCGCGTCGACGCCCGAGCGCGCGAGCGCCCGGCCGTGGAGCGCGAAGTCCCCCTGAAGGGCGAGCACCCCGATCCGCACGCTGCTCCCGCTCACAGACTCGCCTCGCCTCCGGCTGCGGCTCGCACTACCATCCCCGGGTCTGGAGCAGGTCCTTCTCGGCGAGCTTCGCCGTCTCGATCCCGACCATCGCGTCGCCGAGCTCCTCACTCACGCGCGCGAGCACATCCGGGTCCTTGTAGTGGGTCGTCGCCTGGACGATCGCCTTGGCGCGCCTGGCCGGGTCGCTCGACTTGAAGATCCCAGAGCCGACGAAGACGGCTTCCGCCCCGAGCTGCATCATGAGCGCGGCGTCCGCCGGCGTCGCGATCCCGCCCGCCGAGAAGTTGGGGACCGGGAGCTTCCCGGCCCGCGCCACCCACCGCACCAGCTCGTAGGGCGCGCCGAGGTTCTTCGCCTCGGTCATCAGCTCCTCGGGCGAGAGCGTCGTGAGGCGGCGGATGCCCGAGGTGAGCGCGCGCATGTGCCGCACGGCCTCTACGATGTTGCCCGAGCCGGCCTCACCCTTCGTCCGGATCATCGCCGCACCCTCGCCGATGCGCCGGAGCGCCTCGCCCAGGTCGCGCGCGCCGCACACGAACGGGACGCGGAAAGCGAACTTGTCGATGTGGAAGTGCTCGTCGGCGGGCGTGAGGACCTCCGACTCGTCGATGAAGTCCACTGCGAGCGCTTCGAGGATCCGAGCCTCCACGAAGTGGCCGATCCGCGCCTTGGCCATGACGGGGATCGAGACCGCCTTCTGGATCTCCTTGATCTTCTTCACCGAGGCCATCCGCGCGACGCCGCCGTCGCGCCGGATGTCGGCGGGGACGCGCTCGAGCGCCATGACCGACGTCGCCCCCGCGTCTTCGGCGATCTTCGCCTGCTCGGCCGTCGTCACGTCCATGATCACCCCGCCCTTGAGCATCTCGGCGAGGCCGATGTGCTTCTTGTCCGCGATCCTGAGTTCGTCGAGCTCCGCCATGTCAAAGCCTCCTTATGTCTACACCACTGGAACGGTCGCGGGTTCGAGCCGGCCCCGACCCCGGGGCCGGGGCCGCGCCGCCTTGATCGTCTCGCCGAGTCGCCGGACCCCCTCGTCGATCCGTCCCGCCGCCACGGACGAAAACGACAGCCGCAGCGTGCCGGCGCCGGCGCCGTCCATGAAGAACGGCGCGCCCGGCGTGAACGCGACGCCGCGCTCGATCGCCGCCGGCAGGAGCTCCGTGGCGTCGAGCCCGGGTGGCAGCGTGAGGAGGAGCGAGAAGCCCCCCTGGGGCTCGGTCCAGGTCACCTCGGCCGGCATCCGGCGCTTGAGGGCCGTAAGCAGGAGCGCGCGCCGCCGCGCGTACTCGCGCGCCACGCGCGCCGCGTGGCGGTCGAGGAGCCGCCGCTCGCAGAACCGGTGGACCGCCGCCTGGATGAGCGCGCTCGTGTGGAGGTCGGCGAGCTGCTTGGCCGCCTGGAGCCGCTCGAGGATCGGGGGCGCGCCGACGACCCACCCGAGGCGCAGCCCCGGAAAGAGGATCTTCGAGAAGGTGCCGATGTAGATCACGACCCCGTGCACGTCGGCCGCCTTGAGGGGCACGGCCGGCCGGGCGCCGTAGTAGAGGCTCCCGTCGAAGCCGTCCTCGACGATCGGCACGTGGTGGCGCACGGCCACCTCGAGCAGCCGCCGCCCGGTCTCGGGGAGGAGCGTGAGGCCGGTGGGGTTGTGGGCGCTCGGCTGACAATAGAAGAGCTTCGGCGCGTGGCGCTCGAGCAGGCGCTCAAAGACTTCAACGCGCGGCCCCACCGCGTCCCACGGCACGGGCGCGAGCTGGGCGCCGAAGGACCGGAACACCTGGAGGGCGCGGGGGTACGTCGGCTGCTCGATCGCGACGGTGTCGCCCTGGTCGATGAGGGTGCGCGCGATCAGGTCGAACCCTTGCTGCGACCCGTTGACGATCAGGATCTCCTCCGGCCGCGCCTCGAGGCCGAACCGCAAGAGATAGGTCGACAGGTAGCGCCGGAGCGGCGGGTAGCCGCCCGCCGGGTAGTACTGGAGCAGCGACGCGCCCTCGTCGCGAATGACCTGGTTGAGCACCCGCCGGAACGCGTCGGTGGGGAAGAGCCCGCTGTCGGGCATGCCGCCGGCGAACGAGATCACCGCCGGGTTCGACGTCGCCGCGCTCACGAGCGTGCGCGCCCGCTCGTCCTCGGCGGCGATGATCTGCGCGCTCCGGGAGAGGAGCGCGGGCCAGTCGAGGGGCGCCGGCGCCAGTGGGGCGGGGGCCGCGAGATCCCCGTCGACCGAGGGGAGCCCGCCAGAGGTGCGGCGTGGCTCCGAGGCGCCCGGGGCGCCGGGACTCTCGGTGACGAACGTGCCCTGGCCGACGTGGGCGCGCGCCCAGCCGGCGGCGACGAGCTCCTCGTACGCCTCGGCGACCGTGCCGCGGTTCACGCCGAGCGAGTGCGCGAGCTCGCGGGTCGCGGGCAGCTTCATCCCCGGGGCCAGCAGCCGCTCGCGGATGAGTCGCTCGAGGTGCGCCTGGATCTGGCGCGCCAGTGGGATCGGCTTGTCCCGGTCGAGCGCGATATTCACAGTGGTCACCCTGCCCAGCCATTTTGACCTCGAATCGAACCCAGTCAAGAGCCAATTGGACTGGCCGCCACCCGGCCAATCGCGGCGTCCGCTATAATCGCCTTGGCGTTCAACCCCGACCGAAGGAGGAGCCTCATGGCACAGACGAAGGAGTTCGCCGGCCTCTACTACCGGGAAGGCGCGCTCGACCCGAAGACGATGCAGCTGGTGGCGCTCGCCGCGATGGCGGCCGCCGGCTGCACGTCCTGAGTGCCGGGACGCTTCGCGGCTGCGAAGCAAGCCGGCGCCACGGACGACGAGATCAGCGAGACGCTCATGTACGCGATGCGCGGCGCGGCGCGCGCGACGTGGTCCACCATCAAGTACATCCCGGGCGTCGAGGACCTCAACAAGGAGTGGAAGACGAAGTTCGAGCGAGAGACCAGCGGCAGGTAGCGAAGGGAGGCCCGCGATGGCGGCAGGCGAAGCGCCGATCAAGCAGGCGGTGAAGTGGATCGACGACCGGCTCCGGGACGACCCCGCGGCCGACCGCGTCAAGCTCCTCGACGAGGCCTCGCGGCGCTTCGACCTCTCGCCGCTCGACACGGACTTTCTCTTCCGCCACCTCGCCGAGCGGGCCAAGCGCACGTGAGCGACGCCCACGCCCGTCGCGTCCAGGCGCAGTTCGGTCCGAGCGCCGCGGCCTACGTGGCGAGCACGAGCCACGCGGGAGGCGACGACCTCGAGCGCCTCCTCGCGTGGGTCCGCGCCTGCCGGCCCGGCCGCGCGCTCGACGTGGCCACGGGCGGCGGTCACACGGCGCTGGCCCTCGCCGGCGTCGCGCGCGAGGTCGTCGCCTTCGACCTGACGGAGCCCATGCTCCGCGCCGCGCGTGAGTTCATCCGGAGTCGCGGCGCCGCCAACGTCCGCTTCGCCGCCGGCGACGTGGAGGCGCTCCCCTTCCGCGACGGGGCGTTCGACGCGGTCACGTGCCGGATCGCCGCGCACCACTTCGCCAACGTCGCCGCGGCCATCCGCCAGGTGCACCGGATGCTCCGGCCCGGCGGCTCCTTCCTGGTGCAGGACATCCTCGGCCACGACGACCCCGCCGCCAACGCGTTCATCACGGAGGTCGAGCGGCGTCGCGACCCCTCCCACGTCCGCGCCTATCGAGGGTCGGAGTGGAAGGCGTTCCTGCGCGCGGCCGGGCTCACGGTGATCGACGAGGGGGTCGTCCGCAAGATCCGGCCCTGGGACGAGTGGACCGGGCGGACGCGCATGACCCCCGAGGCGCTCCACGCGCTGGAGGCGTTCGTGCGTCAGGCGCCCGAGCGCTGCCGGGCGGCGTTCGACTTCGAGCTCGCAGGCGACAGGATCGCGTCCTTCACCGACCGCATGATCCTGCTGCGCGCCGACCGCGACTAATTATCGCCGCACGCGGGAGGGCTCTCCCACCGAAACGCCCATTCGTCGCCCCGTCTCGATTCAGGGTGGCGTCGCCCCCGACTTCTTTTTGGCGGCCAGATCGGCGTAATACCCCCGGATGCAGTTCTGCCAACTTGTTTGGTCCAGATTGCCACCGACGCGACCGACCCATATTGTTCCGTCGAGGTCGATCCGCTTGAGAGTCCAATCAGGAAAGCGTTGTTGACAGTGCGTGAACGCGTCCCACGCGACGTCCTGTGCGAGGGTGTTCCCGGTCGAAGCACAGCCCGCAAGGAGTAGCAACCCGCCGGCGAGACGCACGAAAGAGCGACCGAAAGACAAGTCAATATTTTTCATTGCGTACTACCCCTTTCCAAGGACGTCCCTAAGGCGCGGGTCGAACAGCGGTGACTCCGACGCGAGACTGACGGCACTTAACGTTTGAGGCGGACGATGGTCGCGCCGAAGCCGCCGCGGTCCGGTGGAGCATCCGCGAAGGCGGCGACGCGCGGATGGTCGGCGAGCAGCGACCGCACGATCCGGCGCTGGACGCCGACGCCGCGGCCGTGGATCAGCCGCACCTCCGTGAAGCCGCGCGCGTGGGCGGCCTCGAGGTACTCGGCGACGACGGACGGAATGTCGCGCGGGGCAAACGCGTGCAGGTCGAGCGCGTCCTCGATCGGGATCCGGACCGGCTCGTCGCCTACAGCCGCGGCCCTCCCAGCACGTGCTGCTTCCAGTGGTCGAAGCTCAGGAGATCCTCCCCCGAGAGCTTGCACTGTCAGAAGGTCGCGGCGCGCTCGAAGAAGACCACGTCCACCAGGGGGACGCGCTCGGCGCGCGCGGCCTCGGCGACCCTCTGGGTCACCATCTGGCGCACGAACGGGATCGGAATCCGGCCGAGCCGGTGGATGACCTCCTCGGTGCAGCGGATCCGGGTGCCGGGCAGCACCGGTCCCTCGGTCACCCCCGCGTCCGCCTCGCGCTCCGGGTGGGCGCACGTCTCGGGCACGAGCTGCTGCAGGCGGAGCGACACGTACTCGGTCACCCACGCCCGGATCTCGTCCTTCGCCTCCTCGAGGCTCGGCGCGCCGCGCGCGGGCGTGTCGCCGAGCGCCGCGAGCCGCGACTCGAGCCGACCCAGCCGCGCCTCGAGCGCCGCCAGCCGCTGGTCCAGGGTTCGATCGGTCATGAAGCCTCCCCGGGGTGTCACGCTCTCATGCGAGCACGGGATGTCGGGTGTGCCAGTCCGTCGAGCGCTGATAGGCGTCGGCCGCGCGGAGGACGGTCGCCTCGTCGAAGGGCCGCCCGACGATCTGCATGCCGATCGGGAGGCCGCTCGTGGTGAACCCGCACGCGACGGAGCACACCGGATGGCCCGAGAGGTTGAAGGGGCGCGTGAAGCGGATGAGCGCCGACCGCACATCGGATGTCCCGTCCCCGAGCGTGGTCTCCTTCTCGCCGAGCAGGGGCGCCGGAATCGGCGTCGCGGGCGCCAGGAGGACGTCGCGCCGCTCGAGCACGGCGTCCACCTCCTGGCGGAGAAGCTGACGCGCCTGCTGGCCGCGGACGTACTGCACGCCGGTCACGAACGCCCCGATCATCAGTCGCTCGCGCACGTCCCGCTGATAGTCGGCCGCGCGTGTGCGCAGCCACTCGGCGTGGTAGGCGAGCGCCTCGGTCGGGACGATCGCGAAGGAGGCCGCGGACACCCGCGGGACCTCGGCGAGGTTCACCTCGTCCACCAGCGCGCCCGCGCGCTCGAGGGTCCGCGCCGCGGCGACCACGGCGTCACGGACTTCGGGCGCCGCGACGTCGGTGAAGTGGGCGCGCAGGAGCCCCACGCGGAGCCCCTTCACCTCGCCCGTGAGCGCCGCCAGGTAGTCGGGCACGGGCAGGACGCTCGTCGTCGGATCCGCGGGGTCGTAGCCGGCCATCGCGCCGAGCATCAGCGCGCAGTCCGCCACCGTCCGCGCCATCGGCCCGGCGTGGTCCATCGACCACGCGAGCGGGAGCACACCCGCCCGGCTCACGCGCCCGTACGTCGGCTTGACACCGCTGATCCCGCAGAGCGCGGCGGGGATGCGGATCGAGCCGCCCGTGTCCGAGCCGAGCGCCGCGGGAACGAGCGCCGCCGCGACCGCGACCCCCGAGCCAGACGACGACCCGCCGGCGATTCGATGGGTGCCCGCGTCCCACGGGTTCATCGCGTCCCCGTAGTGGGCGTTCAGCCCCTCGGGCCCGTACGCGAATTCGTGCATGTTGAGCTTGCCGAGCACGATCGCCCCGGCGGCGCGGAGCCGGCTCACCACCGTCGCGTCGTCCGTCGGGACGAAGTCGGCGAGGATCTTGGAGCCGCCCGTGGTCCGCACGCCCCGGGTGTTGTAGAGATCCTTGGGCCCGTAGGGCACGCCGTGGAGCGGCCCGGCCGGGCGCCCGGCCACCAGCTCGGCCTCGGCGACGCGCGCCGCCTCGAGCGCCGCGTCGGCGCACACCGTGATGAACGCCTTGAGCTTGCCGTCGAGCGCCGTGACGCGCTCGAGGAAGGCGCGCACGACCTCGACGGGCGAGACCTCCTTGGTCAGGATCATGCGCGAGAGCTCCGTCACGGAGCGCCACACCAGGTCCGGCATCTCAGAGCACCCGGTACTGCGTGGTCGGCTCGACGTTCGCGAGCGGTACCTGCTCCAGGCCCGCCAGGAGCTCGAGCGTCCGCGTCACCGCCGGCCGGATCGCCTCGAGCTCGGCGTCGCTCCAGTCGAACCCGGCGAGCCGGCTCATGCGCTTGAGGGTGTCCAGGCTTATTTCCATTGGTAGAACGCTGGCGCGGTACCCGTTAGCGGGCCCGTCTCCAGCACCCCCCTTTCAAACCGTGCGTGCCCGTTTCGGGCACACGGCTTACCGATGGTCTCTCGGCGTCAGACATGCGCAGGG
>Ga0209761_1000204_pt1 | contig 34196 bp, 28 predicted proteins | sample GraSoi013_1_40cm_4_FD_185818 | JGI IMG/M metagenome (GOLD analysis project Ga0209761, IMG submission 185818) | Grasslands soil microbial communities from the Angelo Coastal Reserve, California, USA - Sample 09_25_2013_1_40cm (SPAdes) (version 2) | ecosystem: Environmental > Terrestrial > Soil >... | reverse complement strand
CCACCCCCGCTTCTTTTTTGGGGCGCCGACCGGGCGCTTGTACTATCGACCCGTGCCCCTCGCTGTTCGCGGCAGCGCCATCGTCCTGGCGTTCGCGGTCGCAGTCTTCGCCGCCGCGGTGCTGCGGACTTCCGCGCAAAGCCGCGGGCCGGTGGCGATCGAGACCGTCCTCGACATCCCGCCCATTCCCGGCGACGTCGCGCGCGCGCTCACCTTCGGCTTCCGTTCGCTGCTCGCCGACTTCACGCTGCTGCAGGCCATCCAGGTGCTCCCGGCGCGCCATGGAGACATGCCGCCGGAGCTCGCGGCGCCCATCGACCGGCGGCTGTTCCGCTTGCTGGAGTATTCCGTGGAAATCGATCCGAAGTTTTCCGGTGCCTATCGCTTTGCGGCCGCGGCCTTGCCCCACGAGACCGGAGACGGGAAGGTCTACGGGGTCCTGGACGCGATCCAGATCCTGGAAAAGGGGCTGCGCGAGCGTCCCGACGAATGGCAGATGGGCTTCCTGCTCGGGTTTCTGCAGTCCTACTACCTGCACGATTTTCCCGCCGCGGCGCGAAGCTTCGGGGCGGCCGCGGACCTGCCGCATGCTCCGGCCTTCGTCGGGCTCCTGGCGACGCGGCTCGCGGCGCAGGCTGGAGATCTGCAGATCGCGACCTCGCTCGCCGAGGCGATGCTGGCGCACGCGAACGAGGAGGCGACGCGCAAGGAGTGGCAGGACCGCGTCGACGCGCTCCACATGGAACGCGACCTGCGCGGGATCGAGGAAGCAGCGCAGCGCTACCGCGAGGAGAAGGGCGTGTTGCCGCGCTCGGTGCACGCGCTGGTCGCGGCCGGCTTCCTTCCGGCGGCACCGCGCGAGCCTCATGGCGGACGCTACGTCCTGGAGGGTGACGGGAGCGCCCGATCGACGGCCACCGAACGCCTGCGCGCGTACGGCCTGGAGACGAGATTCGAGATCCACTGATGAGCGCCGTCGTCGCCATCGCCGGGAACACCGTCCGCGAGCTCGTGCGCGGCAAGCTCCTCTACAACCTGCTGCTGTTCGCCGCTCTCTTCGTCGCCGGCTCGCTGCTCGTCGCGCAGCTCACCATCGGCAACTGGGTGCGCATCATCCTCGACATGGGACTGGGAGCGATGGAGGTGGCCGGCGTGCTCCTCGCCATCGTGATCGGCGTCGGCATCGTGGCCGGAGAGGTGCAGCGCAAGACGATCCTTCCCACGCTGGCGAAGCCGGTGCCGCGCTGGAAGTTCTGCGCCGGCCGGTATGCCGGGCTGGTGCTGCTCCTGGTGGTGAACGCCGCGGTCATCCTCGCCGTCCTCGGGCTCGTCCTGCGCCTCGCCGGCTATTCTCTCGGCCGCACCACGCTCCAGGCCGTAGCCCTCCTCTGCGTGGAGTTCGCGGTGCTCGCGTCGGTGGCGGTCCTGTTCGCGAGCTTCTCCACGCCGATCCTCGCCGGCTCCTACGCTTTCGCGCTCTTCTTCATCGGCCACCTGCTGCCGGACCTGCGGGCATTCGCGGAGAAGTCGCAGAGCGCCCTGGGGGGGAACGTGGCGCGCGGTTTCTACCTGCTCCTGCCCGACCTGGAGCTGCTCAACCTGAAAGCACACGCCTCGAACGAGCTCCCCGTCGCCGCGGCATACGTCTGGCGCGCAGCCGGATATGGAACCGCATACGCGGCCGTGGTGCTGGCGGTGGCCATCCTGATCTTTTCCCGCCGCGACTTGAACTGACCGGTCAGTCTTCAGATCGCAATATCTGCTTTGGTCAAGCGTCGTCGTCGGAGTCGTCTTCCGGCTGCCCGGAGAGCTTCTTCACCCGATGCCGGAATTGGCGAAACGTGAGCCCCAGCCGGGCCGCGGCGTCCTTCTTCACCCCAGCTGCTTCGGTCAGCGCCCTGTCGATCAGCTCTCGCTCGATGCGGGCGAGGTACTCCTCGAGCGCGAACCCCGCCGGGAGCGGTCCTTCCGGTGAGAGGGCGTGCGCGCCGTTGCCGCGCAGGACGGGCGGAAGCGCGTCCACCGTCACCTCGTTGCCGTCGGAGAGCGCCACCGCGCGCTCGATCAGGTTCTCCAGCTCGCGGACGTTGCCGGGAAACCAGTACTCGGACAACCGGCGCTTCGCGTCGGCGGACAGGCCGGGCACGGTCCGGCCATGCTCGGCGGCGAAGCGCCGGAGGAAGTGATCGGCGAGCGGAAGCACGTCCTCGCGTCGCTCCCGCAGGGGCGGCACGCGGACCTGCACGACGTTGAGCCGGTAGTAGAGGTCCTCGCGGAAGCGCCCGGCCCGGACTTCCGCGGCCAGATCGCGATTGGTCGCCGCGACCAGCCGCACGTCGACGTCGACGTCGGCCGTGTCGCCGACGGGCCGGATGCGCCGGTCCTGGATGGCGCGCAGGAGCTTCACTTGCAGGCTGAGCGGCAGCTCGCCGATCTCGTCGAGGAACAGCGTGCCATCCTGCGCAGCCTGGAAGAGGCCCTGCTTCGCTCCCTGCGCGCCAGTGAAGGCGCCCTTCGCGTGCCCGAACAGCTCGGACTCGATCAGCCCCTCCGGAATCGCGCCGCAGTTCACCGGAACGAACGGCGCCGAGGCGCGGGGGCTGCGCGCGTGGACGGCGCGCGCGACCAACTCCTTGCCGACGCCGCTCTCGCCAGTGATGAGGACCGTGGTGCGGGCGACGGCCACCTTCTCCACGACCTCGAAGACCTGATGCATGGCGGAACTGCGCGCCACCATCGACTCGAACCGGCCGCGGGCCGAGAGCTGCTCGCGCAGGAGCTCGTTGTCCTGAGCGAGGATGCGCCCGCGCCGCGCCAGCTCGCGCTTGTGCACCGCCGCCTTGACCAGCGCGATCACCTCGGAAGCGAGGGTGGGCGATTTTTCCACGTACCCGTAGGCGCCGAGCTCCAGCGCCTGGCGGCGCAAGTCGTCGCTGCCGAACGCGGTCATGAGGATCACCTCGGTCTCGCCCTGGGCGTCCTTCACCTTGCGCAGGACTTTCAGCCCGTCCTGCCCCGTCCGCATGCGCAGATCGGTGATCACCACGTCGAATTCGAAGTCGGCGAGCGCGCGCTCCACGCCGGGGAAATCGGGCGCGACCTCCACCGCGTGGCCCGCCTTGGCGAGCCGGGCCTCGAGCATCACGCGCATCGACTGCTCGTCGTCGACCACCAACAAGCGCGCCATGTCTCAGCCCACCGCCCCGACTCGATGAAGCGAGGGCGGCGCGATCGGCAGGGCAACCCGGAAGGTGGTGCCCTTGCCCACCTCGCTGACCACCGAGAGGTGGCCGCTGTGCGCCTCGACGATGCGATGCACGATCGCGAGCCCGAGGCCGGTGCCGCGCTCCTTGGTGGTGAAGAACGGGTCGAAGATCCGCTCCAGGTCCTCGTCCGCGATCCCGTGCCCGGTGTCGGCGACCTCGAGGATGCCCTCTCCCGCCTGGCGCGAGATCCGGACCTCGACGCGGCCTCCCGGCGTTGTCGCGTCGGCTGCGTTCCCGAGCAAGTTCCAGAGCACCTGGCGAAGCTGCCCGGGATCGGCGCGGACGAAGACGGGCTCTCCTGCGCGCGCCACCAGCTCGATGCCGCGCTCGGCCACCTCCTGGCGGAACAGCTCTACCGTCTCGGTCACCGCCCGCGACCCGTCCAGGGCCTCGAACGCCGGGGAGATCGGTTTGGCGAACGAGAGGAACTCGCGGACTAGCGTCTCCAGCCGCTCCGCCTCGCTGCGCACCACGCTCATCAGCCGGCGCTCCTGCTCGTCCAGGCCCGGAGATGCCCCGAGCACCTCGATCGACCCGCACATCGACGCGAGCGGATTGCGGATCTCGTGCGCAAGGCCCGCGGCGAGGCCGCCAACCACCGCGAGGCGGTCGGCGCGGCGCACCGCCTCTTCCATCTGGCGTAGATCGGTCAGATCCTGGAACAGGATCACCTGCCCGCCAACGCCGCCGGCGAGCGGCGCCGTCGCGTAACCGAGGATCCGCTCCCGGCCGTCGTGGGCCCGCAGACGCACCTCCGGCCTCGGGCGCTCGCGCGGACGGGCGATGGAGCCCGCGAGCTCGGGCAGCAGCGTGGTCAGCGGCCGTCCACGCGCGATGCGGTCGGGGAGACCGGTCAGGTGCTCGGCGGCGGGATTCAGGTAGGTGATCCGTCCGTCCTCGCCGAGCGTGATGATGCCGCTGGCGATGGAGCGCACGACCGCGGAGTAGATGGCCTCGAGCGCTTCCAGCCGCGTCTCGCTGCGCAGCAACTGGCTGCGGGCGCCCTGGAGCTGCTCGGCGAGCAGCGAGGAGAGGCCGCCGACCAGCATGAACGCGGAGAGGTTCGCGGCCATGACCACCGCGAGCTTTCCGGGCGCCTGCGGAGCGCGTTCGAGGTCGCTGGCGGCGGGCACGATGATCCCGGTCTGCATGCTCCACGCCAGCACGCAGAAGGCGGTGCAGGATGCCGCTGCTCCCAGCGCTGCGCCGCGGCGGCCGAGGCCGATGGCGCCGCTGACGATGGCGAGCGGATACAGGATCGTGAAGATGCTCTCGGCGCCGCCCGTCAGATACACGAGCCCGGTCGCCGCGATCACGTCCGCTGCGATCTGGCCGTGCGCGACCCATCCCAGATGCCGTCCTGTGCGGAGCAGGAACGTGCCGACCAGCGAGGCGAAGTAGATCAGGGCGATGATGGTGAAGAGAAGCGCCTCGACCGTGCGGGGAAATGGATCGTGGCGGAGCGTGGACCAGGCAGTGGCCCCGAGGAGCGCAGTCCCCACCGCGAGGCGGACCCCCGTGAGCAGGACCAGCTTGCCGTAGAGCCCGCCCTCAGGGCGCTCGCCGAGCGGCGAATAGACGCCCGCTTCCGCCATGGCCCTACTTGACCGCGCCGGCGATCGAGAAGATGGGCAGGTACATGGCGACGAGGAAGCCGCCCACCACGCCGCCGAGGAACACCATCATCACCGGCTCGATGAGGGTGGTGAGCGCGGAGACCGCGGCGTCCACTTCGTCGTCGTAGAAGTCGGCGATCTTGCTGAGCATCTGATCCATCGCGCCGGTGGCCTCGCCGACGCCGATCATCTGCACCACCATCGGCGGGAATACCTTCGTCTCGGAAAGCGGCTGCACGATGGTCTTGCCTTCGGCGATCTTCAACCTGGTGTAGCGGATCGCCTTCTCCACCACCGAGTTGCCGGCCGTCTTCGCCACCACCTCGAGCGCGTCGAGGATGGGAACGCCGGAGCTGATCATGGTGCCGAGCGTCCGGGTGAAACGCGCCACCGCCACCTTGCGGACGAGCGGTCCGAAGATCGGCGTCCGGATCACGAACGCATCCCACTGCTCGCGGCCTCGCGGCCAGGTGATCCAGGCGCGGAAAGCGATCACCAGCGCGATGACGAAGGCGACGAGATAGCCGATGTAATGCTGCAGCCACTTCGAGAGGTCGATGACGATCTGGGTGGGCGTCGGCATCGCGCCGCCGAAGTCCTTGAACATCTTCTCGAACGTCGGGGTGACGAAGAGCAGCAGCACCACCGTGACGCCGACGGCGACGATGAGCACCACGCTGGGGTACACCATCGCGCCCTTCACCTTGCTCTTCAGCTTCTCGTTCTTCTCGATGTATTGCGCGAGGCGGTTGAGGATGGTGTCGAGGATACCGCCGATCTCGCCGGCCGCGACCAGCTGGACGTAGAGCGTGTCGAACACCTTGGGGTGATCGCCGAGGGCGTCGGCGAGCGTGGAGCCCGACTCCACCCTCGTCTTCACCTTCACCAGCACTTCGCGGAATGCCATGTTGTCGAGCTGCCCTGAGAGGATGTCGAGGCACTGCACCAGCGGCAGACCGGCGTCGATCATGGTCGCGAACTGGCGGGTGAAGATGACCAGGTCCTTCTGCGAGATGCCGCCCAGCCCGGGGAGCTTGAGCGAGATCTGGATGGGCTTTTTCTTGATCTTGACGTTCATCAGCGCCATCGCCCGCAGGCGCTGCTGGACGGACGCCTCGTCGGGGGCCTCGACCTCGCCCCTCTTTACTTCGCCGGTCTTGGTCTTTCCTTCCCAGACCCAGATCGGCAGCTTCGGGGCCGCGCTGGTCTTCGGAGCCGTTTTCGCTGCTGCGGCGGGGGCCGTGGCCATTGCAGTCTCCTCTTAGCGGGCCTGGACGGGCCGGTTGACGCCCGGTTTCACGCCCGACGCGAGCATGTTGCGCAACTCCTCGGCGTCCGAGCTGCGCCCGAGGCCTTCCTCGAGCGTGATGAGGCCGCGCTGGATCAGCGATGCGAGCGACTGGTTGAAGGTCTGCATTCCGAACTTCGATTGGCCGACCTGCATCTGCGAGTAGATCTGGTGGACCTTGTCCTCCCGGATCAGGTTCCGGATGGCGGCGTTCGGGACCATCACCTCGATGGCCAGCACGCGTCCCGGCCCGCTCGCCTTGGAGATCAGGTTCTGCGTGACCACGCCCTCGAGCACGAAGGAGAGCTGTGCGCGGATCTGCGGCTGCTGGTAGGGCGGAAACACGTCCAGGATGCGGTTGATGGTCTGCACGCAGGAGTTGGTGTGCAGGGTCCCGAAGGCGAGGTGGCCGGTCTCGGAGATCACCAGGGCGGCCTCGATGGTCTCGAGGTCCCGCATCTCGCCCACCAGCACCACGTCGGGGTCCTGCCGCAGGATGTACTTGAGCGCCTTCTTGAAGCTGTGCGTGTCCGCCCCGACCTCGCGCTGGTTCACCACGCAGTTCTTGTGGGGGTGCAGGTACTCGATCGGGTCCTCGATGGTGACGATGTGCTCGTGCCGCTCGGTGTTGATCTTGTCGATGATCGACGCCAGCGTGGTGCTCTTGCCCGAGCCGGTCGGTCCCGTCACGAGCACCAGCCCACGCGGCTTCTTCGCCAGCTCCGCGATGATGGGCGGCAGACCCAGCTCGTGGAAGGTGAGGATCTTGAAGGGGATGGTGCGGAATGCCGCCGCCACCGCGCCGCGCTGCAAGAACATGTTGGCGCGGAAGCGGGAAAGGCCCTTCACGCCGAACGAGAGATCGAGCTCGTTCTCCTCTTCGAACTTGTGCTTCTGCGCGTCGGCGAGGATGGAGTAGCAGAGCTGCTTGGTCTCCACCGGGGTGAGCGGCGCGGTCTTGAGCGGGACCAGACTGCCGTCGATGCGGAGCTGCGGAGGCGAGCCGGTGGTGATGTGGAGGTCGGAAGCGCCCTTCTCCACCATCGCCTTCAGAAGCTGATGCAGATTGGGCAAGTGATCCTCTCGTCAGCGCATCGTATCGGGAGCGGTGTTCCCGACGACTTCCTCGATGCTCGTCATCCCGTTCTTCAGCTTCGCGATTCCCGCCATGCGCAGGGTCTGCATGCCGAGGCGGATCGCTTCGGCCTTCAGCTCCGCCGTGGAGGCGCCGTTGATCACGAGCTCCTTGACGCTGTCCCACATGGGCATCACTTCATAGAGCGCGACGCGGCCCTTGTAGCCGCGGTCGTTGCAGGTGCGGCACCCGCCCGGCTCGAACACCTGGAAGCCGCCGGCCTCGTCGGGCTGGACGCCGATGTCGAGCAGCGCCTGCTGCGGCACGTCCACCGGCTTCTTGCACTCCTGGCAGAGCTTGCGCGCGAGGCGCTGGGCAAGGATCAGGTTCACCGCGCTGGTCACCAGGAAGGGCTCGATTCCCATGTTGAGCAGACGCGAGACGGTGCCCGGCGCGTCGTTCGTGTGCAGCGTCGAGAGCACCAGGTGCCCGGTGAGCGCGGCCTTGATGCCGATCTCCGCCGTCTCGAAGTCGCGGATCTCCCCCACCATGATGATGTCGGGATCCTGGCGGAGGAAGCTGCGCAGCGCGGCCGCGAAGTTGAGGCCGATGTCCTCGTGCATCTGCACCTGATTGATGCCGGAGAAGTTGAACTCCACCGGGTCTTCCGCGGTGCTGATGTTGTCGGTGGTCTTGTTCAATTCGGAGAGCGCCGAATAGAGGGTGGTGGTCTTGCCGGACCCGGTAGGGCCCGTCACCAGGACCATTCCGTAGGGACGATCGATGGCCTCCTTGAAGGCCTTCAGCGGGTCCGGATCGAACCCCAGCTTGGTCATGTCGAGCTGCAGGGTCGATTTGTCGAGGAGCCGGAGCACCACCTTCTCGCCGAACAGCGTCGGGCAGACCGAGACGCGGAAGTCCATCTCGCGGCCCTTGCCCAGCTTGAGCTTGATGCGGCCGTCCTGCGGCAAGCGGCGCTCGGCGATGTCCAGCTCCGCCATGATCTTCAGGCGGGAGATGATCGCCTGCTTGAGCTTCATCGGCGGCTTCATCACTTCGTAGAGCACGCCGTCCACGCGGTAGCGGACGCGGAAGTCCTTCTCGTACGGCTCGACGTGGATGTCGGAGGCGCCCTTCTTGATCGCGTCGAGCAGGATCAGGTTGACGAGCTTCACCACCGGCGCGTCGGCGGCGCTCTTCTCCAGGTCGTTGATGTCGAGGCTGCCGTCCGCGTCCTTCTCGACGGAGATCTCGTTCTCGTCGAACCCCTCCATCACCTCTTCGTAGGAGGGGCCCTTCTCCGCGTAGTACTTCTCCAGCGCCTCCTTGATGGCCTGCTCGCTGGCGACGACGACTTCGATGTTGTAGCCGGTGAGGAACTTGATGTCGTCGATGGCGTAGATGTTCGAGGGGTCGCTCATCGCCAGGATCAGCGAGGCGCCGGCCCGGTTGACCGGAATGCACTGGTGTTTCTCGGCGACTTCCTTGGGGACGAGCCTCACCACCTCGCCGTCGATGTCGAATTCCTTCAGGTTGATGGAGGGGACGCCGTACTGTTTCGACAGGAAGTTGGTGAGCTCCGACTCCTCGATGAAGCCGAGCTTCGTGAGGTGGTAACCGATCCGGCCGCCGGCCTTCTTCTGCTCGTCCTGCGCCTTCTGCAGCTGCTGCAGAGAGATGAGGTTTTCGCGGACCAGTAGCTCGCCGAGACGTCCAGCCATGCCTTGCACCCCGCGCGGTTTGAGGCGTCGAGTATAGGCGCACGCTCGTCGGCAAGGCGAGAAAGCAGGCGAACTCCTTGGGGGATTTTCGGGTGCGAAGTGCTCCGCAATGCTACACGCCGAGCAGCCTGCGCGCCTGGATGACGTCCTGCGTTATCTGCGCCTTCAGCGCCTCGATGCCGGGGAACCGGCGCTCCTCGCGCAGCCGGTGCACGAACTCGACGCGCCCGCGCCGATCATAGATGTCCTGCGCGAAGTCGAGAAGGTGGACCTCGAGCGAGAGCGGCGGTTGCCCGCCCGCCAATGCGACATCGGGACGAAACGTGGGATTGAGACCGAGATTCGCGGCCCCGGCGATCGGCGGACCATCGGGGAGCAGGCGCGCGCGCACGGCGTAGACGCCAACCGCGGGAAGGAGCTCGTTCGTGGTGCGGATGTTCGCCGTTGGCCAGCCCAGTTTGCGCCCGCGGCCAGCACCCCGCACCACGTCGCCGTCCAGGTCGAATGGCCGGCCGAGCAGCATGCTCGCAGCCTCCACGCGGCCCTCGAGCACGAACTCGCGCACTTTCGTGCTCGAGCAGACGAGCCCGTTGACCGCGACCGGCGGGACGACGTGCAGGTGCACTCCGCGTTCGGCGAGCGAGACGCGCAACGTCTCCACGGTCCCCGCACGCGCCTTTCCGTACGTGAAGTCCTGGCCGACCACCACTTCGCCGACGCCGGTGCCGACGACCATCTCCACGAACGAGATCGGGGAATTGGCGGCGAAGGCCGCGTCGAAGGCCTGCTCTACCAGATCCGAGATGCCGCACCCGGCGATCAGCTCCCGCTTGCGCGGCTTCTCGCAGATCAACGGAGGCGCATAGCGCGGCGCGAGCAAGCGCGCAGGATGGGGCTCGAACGTCAAGGCGCTTGCCGGACCCCGGGCGTTGCGGCGTACCGCGGCAAATAGCGCCTGGTGGCCGAGATGCACGCCGTCGAAGTTTCCGATGGCCATCGCGCCGGCTTTGAGCGCCCCGGTCGCCGCGGCGAGGCCTGGGTGGATTCGCATCGCCGGGGGTTGCGGGCTCATGGCGAACGCCGTCCCCGCGCGGTGAGACGGACGCGCGCCGCCCCACGGTGGCCGTCCGCGGTCGTGCGCGGGCCCGCGCTCGCCGCTCGCCTGAGCGCGTCCGGGCCGAACGCATCGGGCAAGAGCGCCCCGACGTCCGTGGTCACGCTCCGCCCTCCGCTCGCCGCATAGATGACCGGCGTTCGCGGTGCGCAGAATTCCGCGAGCACCTGACGGCAACCGCCGCAGGGAGCGGCGGGCTGGTCCTCGCCGGCCACCACGGCGACGGCGTCGATGCGGCGATGCCCGGCGGCGACCGCCATCGCCACCGCATTGCGCTCGGCGCAGACGCTCAGCGGGTAGGCGCTGTTCTCCACGTTTCCCGCAGCGAAGACCCGCCCGCCCGCGAGCACGGCCGCCCCGACCTGGAATCCCGAATACGGCGCGTATGCCTTCGCGCGCGCGCGGCTCGCGGCACGCAGCAACGCCGGCAGCGAAGTCATCGCAAGCCCTGGCGCGGCGGAACGGCCGCGAATGCGCGGGGAACGAAGGCGCGCAGCAGGTCGAGGAACTTGCCCTCCATTGCCCGCGCCACCTCCACCACCTCCTGATGCGTCAGCGGATGCTGCGAGATGCCGGCGGCGAGATTGGTGATGCAGGAGATCCCGGCCACCGGAACACCCATCTGCGCTGCCACGATCACCTCGGGAACGGTGCTCATTCCCACCGCGTCGGCGCCGAACGAGCGGGCCATGCGGATCTCCGCGGGCGTCTCGTAGCTGGGGCCGTTCATCTGGATGTACACGCCTGCCCGCAACGCCTGCCCCACGCTCCGGGCCGCTTCCTCGAGCGCACGGGCAAGCCGCGCGTCGTAGGCGTGGGTCAGGTCGGGAAAGCGCGGGCCCAGCCTGTCCTCGTTCGCCCCGGTCAGCGGATTGCGGCCGGTGAAGTTGATGTGGTCGGTGATGCGCATCAGGTCGCCCGGCGCGAACGAGGGATTGCAGGCGCCGGCTGCGTTCGTCACCACCAGCGCCCGCGCTCCGAGCGCGCCAAGGGCGCGGGCCGGGAATGCGACGGTCGCCGCATCGTGCCCCTCATAGGCATGGATGCGGCCTTGCAGCGCAAGCACGGGAATTTGTGCCACTTTTCCGTACACGAGCCGGCCCCGATGCCCCGGCACCGTCGCCCGGGGAAATCCCGGCAGCTCTGCGAAAGGGAGCGCGCGCGCCTCCTCGAGCGAATCGGCGAAGCCGCCCAGGCCCGACCCGAGCACGACCGCCAGGGCGGACTCGCCTTCCGGCAGGCGGAGCCCCTCTCGCGCAACCCGTGCGCATGCGAGGGCCAGCTCGGTCCAGGAAGGCATCGGGGCTGCTCTACCACGCCCGCCGGAAGGCGTCCGCCATTCCGCGTGTTAAACAAGTCCCATGCACGAACTGGTCGAGATGATGAAGACCGGCGGCGCGGTGATGGTCGTCACCAAGCTGATCATCCTCGCCGGCTCCGTCGCGGCGGTGATCATCGGCATCGAGCGCTCGATGTTCCTGCGCGGGTTCTCGGCAAAGGCGCGCGAGCTGCACGAGCAGATCATCCGCGCGCTGCTGCGCGGCGATGCTGCCATCGCCCTCCATGAGTCCGATCGCTCCCACATCGCGACCGTCGCGCTCTACCGGGCAGCGTTCGACCGGGCGAACCGGCAGGAGCGGATCGCGGATGCGGTCGATCGCGCCCGCCGCGAGGTGATCCAGGCGCTCCGCGCTCCCCTCTGGGTGCTCGGCACGCTTGGAGCCGTGATGCCGTTCGTCGGCCTCTTCGGGACTGTCGTGGGCATCCTCGGATCGTTCCGGCAGATCAGCCTCACCGGCCAGAGCGGATTTGCGGTGGTGGCGCCGGCGATCTCGGAAGCCCTGATCACCACGGCGGGCGGCATCGCGGTGGCGGTCGAAGCCGTCATCCTCTTCAACGTCTTCCAGGCGCGGATCTCCAGGGAGGCGTTCGACCTCACGCTGCGCGCCGACGAGCTCACCGAGGTGGTGATGGACCACGCCGGTGAGATCTCCGCCGCCATGCAGGCGCCCCGCTCGGCTCCCGCGCCGCACCTGGAGGCGCGCGCGGCCGTCGCCCAAGGGCACGCCTAGATGGCCATCTCGGGACTTGGCCGCTCGAGCCACCACGACGAGGAGGAGTTCGGGCCTTCGGTCTTCAGCGACATCAACATCACGCCGCTCACGGACATCTTCCTCGTGCTGCTGATCATCTTCATGGTCGGCAGCAGCATCGTGGTGGAGCAGGCGCAGGGCGGGGGGACCGGCGTGCGCGTCGACCTTCCCAAGGGCGCGGCGAAGGAGCTGCAGGTCCAGGCTCGCGACTTTCCCGTCGCGGTGCTGAAGGACGGGACGGTGGTGACGGAGGGGAAGGCGATCGATCTCGATTCGCTGCGGGAGAGGTTCCAAAAGCTCGTGCGCGACGCGCCGGAGGCGCAGGTGATCATCCAGGCGGACGCGGGGGTGTCGCACGGGCGGGTCGTGGAAGTCATGGAGGTCGCGAAGGTCGTGGGAGTGCAGAGACTGGCGATCGCCACCGAGGCGCAGTAGGGTCCTAACCCTCTTCCTCCGCGGGGATGCCGCGTGTCGCGGAGTCGAGGACGGATTCGAGCTTGGAGAGGACATCTTCGTTGCCGTCCTGGGAGTAGCGGGAAAGATTGGACTCGAATTCGGGGATGCGGCGGAGGAATTCGGCGAGCCTGGGCTCCGTGATCTCCTCGGCGCAGAGACCGTAGCCCTCTTTTTCCAGATAGCGCGCGTTCAGGATCTGCTCGAACTGCTTTGCGACGGGCTCCGCCAGCAGGGGCTTGTGCAGGTAGACCGCTTCTCCCATCAGGGTGAATCCGCCGTTTGCGATGACGCCGCGGGCGGTGCGCAGATCTTCGATGAAGGCGGGCTCGCTGAACGGCTTGTAGATGAGGTTGCCGTCGCGCTCTTCCGCCTGAAGCTCGCGACGCAGCCCGTACACACGGCACTCCAGCCCGGTCTGCTTCAGCATCTCGGGAAGCCGCTGGTTGGTGGTGTACGTCTGGTAGACGAGCAGGTGCGATCCCTGCTCGCTCCCGGCGGCGAGAATCTCCGGCCGCAGGACCGGCGGGTGGAGCGAGGTCCGCTTCTTGCGGATCGGCGGGCGGAAGAAAGTGGTGATCAGGTAGTGGTACGCGCCGGGCACCTTCGCCTTGATGATCCCCTTGGCGATCTGGAAGGAAGCCTCATGCCCCGCGATCATCTCCTTGTCGTGCCGGCAGCGGTTGACGATCTGCATGTTGTCGACCGAGATCACGGGGACGCCATGGTTCACGGCGTACAGGTAGCTCCAGCTCTCGAAGTCGCTGATCACCGCGTCGGGACGGAAGCTCTCCGCGATCTCGAAGTAGGTCTTGATGTTCTGCGGCCATCCGCCGGTGAGGGCGCCCTTCACGTTCTCGAGGAGCGTGCGGAAGTTCCGCACTTCGTTGTCTTCGGTGACGATGGTGAAACCCCAGATCTTCTTCACTTGAAGATGGTCGCTGGCCCGCTTCGCCAGGTAGTCGTGGGCGCGGCCGGAGACCACCACCTGCACGTCGTGCCGCTGCACCAGCTCGTCGAGGACGACGCGAGAGCGGATGGCGTGTCCCATGCCCTCGCCGACCACGCCATAGAGGATCCGCATGCGCGCCACTCTCCTACGCGATTCGCTCCAGGACCAGGGGGCGCTCGCCAGGCTCCGCGCCGATGGCCACGGCGGCGCGCAGGCGGCCCTCGCCGGCATCCAGGCGCGCCGCGGTCTTGGCGTGCAGCTCGGCGAGCACCTCTCCGGCAACCACTTCGTCCCCGACGCGCTTGCGCAGCAGCAGCCCCGCCGCGGGATCGACGGCGTCCTCCTTGCGTGCGCGGCCGGCGCCGAGCTCGACGGCGGCGAGACCGACCAGCTCCGCATCGAGCGCGCCGAGCACGCCCGACCGGTCCGCGATCACTTCACGACGCAGTCGCGGCTGTGGCAGGCGCGAGGGATCGTCGGCGACGCGCGGATCGCCGCCCTGCGCTTCGATCAGCTGGGCAAACCGGCGCAGGGCGCTTCCATCGGCGAGCGATGCCTCCAGGCGCGTGCGAGCGACGCGCGCGTCGGTGACCCCACCGAGCCGCAACATCTCGACGCCGAGCAGCAGCGTCAGCTCCCGGACGTCGTTGGGGCCCCCGCCGCGCAGGACGTCGATCGATTCGCGCACCTCGACGGCATTTCCCACCGCGCTGCCGAGCGGCGCGTCCATGCGCGAGAGCAACGCGACACAGTCGCGCCCCACCGCCCTGCAGAGGTCGACCATGGTTCGCGCGAGGAGCCGGGCGTCCTGCGTCGTCTTCATGAATGCGCCCCGCCCGACCTTCACGTCGAGCACCAGCGCATCGATCCCTTCCGCCAGTTTCTTGCTCAGGATGCTGGAGGCGATCAACGGCACCGATTCCACGGTCGCCGTCGTATCGCGCAGCGCGTACAGCTTGCGATCGGCCGGCGCGATCTCGGCGGTCTGGCCGATCAGGCACACCCCGAGCCGGTCCACCAGCTCGGCGAACCGCGCGGCCGGCAGATCGACGCGGAACCCGGGGATGCTCTCCAGCTTGTCCAGTGTGCCGCCGGTGTGTCCGAGCCCTCTGCCCGACACCATCGGAACGCGCACGCCACAGACGGCGACGAGCGGCGCGAGCGGAAGCGAGATCTTGTCGCCCACGCCGCCGGTGGAATGCTTGTCGACCTTGCGCCCCTCGATGCGCGACAGATCGAGCACCTCCCCGGAGTGCAACATGGCGTCGAGCCAGTGCGGCAGCTCGGCGCGCAGATCCATCCCGCGGAAGAAGACCGCCATGAGGAACGCCGCGAGCTGCTCGTCCGCGATCTCCCCGTTGGTGGCTCCGCGGACGATGAACCGGAGCTCCTCCGGGCTGAGAACGCCGCCATCGCGCTTCTTGCGGATCAGGTCGTAAGCGCGCATGAAGCCTTTTAGCCGGTTTCCACCCTGGTGCGGGAGGGATACAACACCGTCCGTGAACATCGAGCCAGGACCCGGGGCGCAGGCCTTTTCCCACGAGCTGGCTGCGCGCCTGCAGGAAGCGATCGGGAGGCGGAAAGAGTTCCGCACGCACCATCTGCGCGAGGACGGCACTCCGCGGTGGACCAACCGCCTCGCGCTCGAGAGCTCGCCGTACCTGCTCCAGCACGCGCACAATCCCGTCGATTGGCGCCCGTGGGGCGACGACGCGTTCGCGGAGGCGCGCGCGCTCGATCGGACCGTCTTCCTCAGCATCGGCTACGCCACCTGCCACTGGTGTCACGTGATGGAGGAGGAGTCGTTCGAGGCAGAGGACATCGCCCGCATGCTGAACGAGCGGTTCATCCCGGTGAAGGTCGATCGCGAAGAGCGCCCGGACGTCGATGCCATCTACATGCAAGCGGTTCAGATGCTCACGCAGCAGGGCGGCTGGCCGATGAGCGTGTTCCTCACGCCGGATCGCAAGCCGTTCTTCGCAGGCACCTACTTCCCGGCCCGGGACGGACAGCGGGGCGCCCGGGTCGGATTCGCCACCCTCCTGCTCGAGCTCGACCGTGTCTGGCGGGAGGAGCGCAGCCGCGCGACGCATTCCGCGGAGCAGATCGCCCAGGCGGTGCAGCAAAGCCTCGCGGCGGACGCGTCCACCGGGCTGCCCGAGCTGCACGTGCTCCACGGCGCGATGAGCTACTACGCGCAGGTGTTCGATGCCCGCGAGGGAGGCATCCGGCGCGCGCCGAAGTTCCCCTCCACCATGAACGTTCGCTTCCTCCTCCGCTACTGGAAGCGCACGGGGGACGAGCAAGCGTTGGCGATGGCGCGGCTCACGCTGGAGAAGATGGCGCTCGGGGGCATCTACGACCAGGTGGGCGGCGGGTTCCATCGCTACTCCACCGATGCGCGGTGGCTCGTCCCCCATTTCGAGAAGATGCTATACGACAACGCGCTCTTGACGCTGGCGTACACCGAGGGCTGGCAAGCGACGCGGGAGCCGTTCTTCCAGCGGATCGCCAGCGAGGTGCTCGATTACGTCGTGCGCGAGATGACGGATGCCTCGGGCGCATTCTGGTCGGCGACCGACGCCGACAGCGAAGGCGAGGAGGGGACGTTCTTCGTCTGGACCCCTGCGCAGCTTCGCGAAGCGCTCGGCGACGCGGACGGCAAGAGGGCGGCGGAGCTGTTCCGCGCCACCGACGAAGGCAACTTCGAGGGAAGCAACGTGCTTTCGCTGGCGCGCGTCCCGGACCGCGACGAGCTGGCGTTCCTGCAGCAGATCCGGCCGAACCTGTATGCGGCCCGCGCGCGCCGTCCTCCGCCGCTGACCGACACGAAGATCCTGACCGCCTGGAACGGCCTGATGATCTCCGCCTTCGCCCGCGCCGGTCTCGCCTTCGCGCGCGAAGATTACCTCGAGCGCGCCGCGCGCGCCGCAGATGCGCTGTTGCGGATGCACGAAAGCGGCGGCGTCCTGCGCCGTACCGGCCGCCACCCGGGCATGCTCGAGGATCACGCTTTTTTCGCGGCCGGCCTGGTGGACTTGTTCGAGGCCACCGGCGAGGGTCGTTGGCTCGCGGCGGCGCGCAGTCTACACGACGCGCTCGCGCAGCGGTTCGCGCATCCGGACGGCGGGTTCTTCCGGACGCCGGCGGAGCACGAGGCGCTGCTGGCGCGCGAGAAGCCGGCGTACGATGGCGCGGAACCCACGGGCAACTCGGTCGCCGCCCTCACCCTGCTCCGCCTCGAGGCGCTGACCGGCGAGGCGGGTTGGCGCGAGCAGGCGGAGAAGCTGCTGCGTTCGTTCGGGTCGTTGCTCGCGGGCGCGCCCGCCGCGCTCGGCGAGATGCTGCTGGCGGTCGACTTCCTCCTCGCCGAGCCGGGCGAAGTGGTGCTGGTCCGGCCGGCGCAGGGGAACGACCGGGACCTGCTCGATGTCGTCCGGACGCGGTTCGCGCCCTGGCAGGTGCTCATCCGTCACCAGCAGGGTTCAACGCCAGTGACGCCACTGGCGCAGGACCGGCCCGCGCAGAAGGAAAAGACGACGGCGTACGTCTGCGTGCGAGGGGCCTGCCAGCTGCCGGTGACGGAGCCGGAGCCGTTCGCCGCCCTGCTCGATCGCATCCCCCGAGGGACGGCCGCATCCTAGCCGCATGCTGTTCGAGGCCCTGGAACTCCGGGAAGTGGTACTCCGCAACCGCATCGTCGTCTCGCCCATGTGCCAGTACTCGAGCGAGGACGGCTTCGCGAACGATTGGCATTTCGTGCACCTCGGCTCGCGCGCGGTCGGCGGCGCCGCGCTGGTGCTCACCGAAGCGAGCGCCGTGACTCCGGAAGGGCGCATCTCGCCGCAGGACCTCGGGATCTGGAAGGACGAGCACATCGCAGGGCTCGAGCGGATCGTGAAGTTCATCGACGCCGGTGCCGCGTTGATTTTCAGCATCGGGGTGGGGAAGGCCGCGTTCCGACGCCGCCCTGATACAGTGCGCGGCAATGAAGCGGATTGCCCTGTGCGTTTGTTTGATCGCGCTCCTGGGCTGCAGGAAGAAGCAGGCCCCGCACACCATCGGGCTCGCAGTGGACGTCGGGGGCCGGGGCGATCAGTCGTTCAACGACGGGGCGCTGCGGGGGCTCGAGATCATGGCCGCCGGCCTGCGCTACACGGCGCGCGGCTACGAACGGCTGGGCGAAGCGGAGTACCGGGCGCTGCTGCCATCGGATCTGCGCGAGATGCCCTTCCCGCATCTTGCCATCCCCGAGCCTCTCGTTCTTTCCGGCAAGGCCCAGGAGGATTACGAGCCCAACCTGCAGCTCCTGGTCGATCAGGGGGCCGAGCTGGTGGTCGCCGTCGGTTTCATGATGGAACCGGCGACGCGCGCCGTCTCCGCGCGCAACCCGAACGCCAGATTCCTGCTCATCGACAGTCCCCTGCTGGACGCATCGGGCAGACCGACCACCGCCCCGAACGTCCGCGCCGTCGTCTTTCGCGAGAACGAGGGAACCTTCCTCGCCGGCGTCCTCGCAGGAACGCTCACCGCGGGCAAGATCGGATTCGTCGGCGGGATGCAACTCCCGCTGATCCGGAAGTTCGAGGCCGGATTCCGCGCCGGGGTGAGGCAGGCGAATCCCTCCGCCGAGGTCCTCGTGGCGTACACCGGCACGTTCGATGACGAAAGGAAGGGAATCGAGGTGGGACACGACCTGTACCAGCGCGGCTGCGACATCGTGTTCCACGCGGCGGGTCTCGATGGCCTCGGCGTGATCAAGGCGGCGCAACAGGCAGGCAAGCTGGTGATCGGCGTCGACAGCGACCAGTCGCACGTCGCTCCCGGGAACGTCCTCACCAGCATGGTGAAGCACGTGGACGTCGCGGTGTACCTGGCGGTGAAAGACGTGCTGGAGAAGAAATTCTCCGGCGGCGATATCGTGCTCGGCCTGCGAGAGGGCGGAGTCGGACTCGCTCCGATCGGCGGGATGGTCCCCGCTCCGCGGCGCGAAGCGATCGTCCTCGAGCTCGAGAAGCTCCGCGCGCAGATCGTGGGAGGGCAGCTGACGGTCCCTTCCACCCTCGACGAGCTGGCGAAGTTCGTGGCGGCGCGCCCGTGAACGCGCTCGAGCTATCAGGGATCGTCAAGCGCTTCGGGCCGCTCACCGCCCTGGACGGCGTCTCGCTTGCGGTCGCGGCCGGCGAAGTCCTCGGGCTCGTCGGCGAGAACGGCGCGGGAAAATCGACGCTGGTCTCTGTGGCCTGCGGTCTCTACAGCGCCGACGGCGGCAAGGTGCGCGCGGACGGACGAGAGCTCCCGCCAGGCGATCCGCGGGCGGCCATCGATGCCGGGCTCGGCGTGGTCTACCAGCATTTCATGCTCGTGCCGCCGCTCACCGTCTGGGAGAACGTCATCCTCGGGCGCGAGCCGCGCCGGCTGGGCGCCATCGATCGGCGCCGCGCCCGCAGCCAGGTTTCCGCCGTCGCGCGCAGATCAGGCCTCTCCCTCGATGTGGATGCGCGCGCCGGCGATCTTTCCGTCGCCGCGCAGCAGCGGGTCGAGATCGTGAAGCAGCTCTGGCGCGGCGCGCGGGTGCTCATCCTCGACGAGCCGACGGCGCTGCTCTCGCCGCAGGAGGCGGCCGCGCTGGTCGAGATCGTGCGCGCGCTGGCGGCCGAGGGTCGCGCGGTCCTCTTCGTCTCGCACAAGCTTCGTGAGGTGCTCGGGGCAGCTGATCGGATCGCGGTGATCCGGCGAGGCCGGCTGGTGCAGGTGTCGCCGCGCTCCCAGACGGACGCGCAGCAGCTCGCCGAGGCGATGACGGGCGGCGGGCGCGCCGGTGCGGCCCGACCGCGGCGGCCGTCTCGCGACGGCGCAGTCGTCCTGCAAGCCCGCGAGCTCGCCGGCTTGTCGGAGCGCGGCGGACCAGGCCTGCGGGGACTGTCGCTCCATGTCCGCAGCGGCGAGATCCTGGGGGTGGCGGGCGTGGACGGCAACGGCCAGACCGAGCTCGCCGAGGTCCTGACGGGGCTGCGGCCCGTGCAGGGTGGGCTGACTCTCGATGGCGACCCCGCTTTTCACGGCGACCCAGCGGCGGCGCGCCGCGCGGGAGTTGCCCACCTTCCCGAGGATCCCCGCCGCCGCGCGCTCTGTCTTCCGCTCAGCGTGGAGGAGAACCTGGCACTCGGGCGCCACGCGCAGGCGCCGTATGCGCTCGTCTTTCTCATCGATCGCGCTGGACGGCGCGAGATGGCGCACAAACTGATCGAGCAATTCGACGTGCGCCCACCGGAACCGTCGGCGCGGACGGCGAACCTTTCCGGCGGGAACCAGCAGAAGCTCGTGGCCGCGCGCGAGCTCTCGGGAGGCAGTGCGCCTCGCCTGGTCGTCGCCGTCCACCCGACGCGGGGACTCGACCCGGGGGCCACCCGCCGGGTGCACGAAGCGCTGCGCGATGCGCGCGATCGGGGCGCCGCAGTCCTGATGATCTCGTTCGATCTCGACGAGCTGCGCGCCCTCTCCGATCGCATCCTGGTGCTCTTCGAAGGCCGTTCGGCCGGCGAGGCGCCGCCGGACGCGTCCGACGAGCAACTCGGCCGCATGATGCTAGGCCAGGTGCCCGCGCGTGCCTGAGCTGCGCGCCCGACTCTTCTCTCCCGCGCGCGACACGCTCTGGGGCGCTTTCGCCGCGCTGATCCTTGCCCTGCTCATCAGCTTCGTCGCCATCGCGGCATCGGGGCGGGACGCCGCGACGGGCTTCGCCGACCTGCTGTCCGGCGCATTCGGAGGACCCGGTCCGCTGGGCGAAACGGCGATCAAGTCCGCGGTCCTGGTGCTCACTGGGCTCTCGGTGACCGTGGCGTTCACGGTCGGCCTGTTCAACATCGGGGCGGAAGGCCAGCTCATCTGGGGCGCTCTCGCCGCCGCGGTGATCGGGCAACGCGCCCTTCCGGGCGCGATGGCCCTCAGCCTGCTCGGCGCGGCCGTCGCGGGCGCCGGGTGGGGATTGCTCGCTGGCTGGTTGAAGGTTCGCCGCGGAGTGCACGAGGTGATCAGCACGATCCTGCTCAACTGGATCGCCATCCACCTCGTCCACGGATGGCTCGTCGCAGGTCCGCTGGCCGCGGCCGGTTCGGGAGCCATGGTCAGCATCGCCGGCACGGAGCCGGTCAGTGCTTCCGCCTGGCTGCCCCGGCTGTTCGCCGGGAGCCGGCTCGATCTCGGATTTCCCCTCGCGCTGGCCGTCGCAGCGGCGGTCTGGTTCCTCCTCACGCGGACAGTGCGCGGCTTCGAATGGCGGGCGGTCGGCGCCGGGCGCGACGCCGCCCGGGCGAGCGGCATCCCTTCCTCCCGCTGCATCTGCGAGGGCATGGCGCTCTCCGGGGCTCTCGCCGGAATGGCCGGCGCGCTGCTCATCCTGGGGACCGAGCACAAGTATCCCGGCGTCTTCCGCACGGGTTATGGCTTCGACGGCATCGCCGTCGCGCTCGTCGGCGGCGGCACCGCTCTGGGCACGACGGCCGCGGCGGTCGTATTCGGCGCGCTCCGCGCCGGCGCCACCCGCTTGCAACTGGTCGGCGTCCACCCGTCGTTCGCGGAGTTGACGCAAGGTCTCGCCGTCCTTCTGGTGGCGGCGCCGCGAATCTTCCAGCCGCTTCTGGCGCGGCTGCGCGGCCGTCCCTCCGCCGCCGCCAGCGCGCCGCCGGTGCCGACGGTGCAACCATGAGCCTCATCCTCGACTTCGCGCCGCCCCTGGTATTCGCGGCGCTCGGGGGCGTGCTCAGCGAACGGGCGGGCGTCGTCAACATCGGGCTCGAAGGCATGATGCGCTTCGGAGCATTCGCCGCGGCGGCCGGCGCGATCTTCTCCGGTTCACCCTGGGTGGGAGTCGCCTGCGGCGCGCTGGCCGGCGCCGCAGCGGCCGGAGTGCACGCGCTGCTGTCGCTGCGCTTCCGCGCCGATCAGGTGGTGAGCGGGATCGCGCTGAACCTGGTCGCCCTCGGCCTGGTGACATATCTGCTACAGGCGGTCTTCGGCTCCGCCGGCGTGAGCCCGCCGTCCCCCGCGCTATCGCGGGACCGCTTCGGACATTCCGCGCTAACCTATGCGGCGCTCGCCGTGCCCGTGCTCTTCCATCTCTGGCTGGCGCACACGCCCGCGGGTCTGCGCGTGCGGGCGATCGGCGAACATCCGCGGGCCGCGGCGACGCTGGGAATTCGCGTGCTGCCCCTGCGCGCGCTCTGCGTCGCCGGCAGCGGAGTGCTGGCCGGCATCGGGGGCGCGACGCTTTCGGTCGGCATCGTCGGCCAGTTCGATGCGCGCATGCCCGCCGGACAGGGATTCATGGCCCTCGCCGCGATGGTGTTCGGGAAATGGACTCCGCTCGGGGCAGCGGCCGCGGCGTTCTTCTTCGCCGCGGCGGACGCCTTGCAACGGCAGCTCTCGTTCTCGCTGCGCGCAGCCGACTTGCGCCTCGAAGGCATCTTCCTCGCACTGCCGTATGCCCTCACGCTGCTGGTGCTCGCGTCCGGAGTGGGCCGCACCCGCGCGCCCGCGGCGGACGGGGTTCCGTACGAACCGGAGGGGCGCTAGAGAGCCGAAAGCGCGGGTATGCGGCTATTGTTTTGGGGCCGCACAGAAGTGATCACCCTTGGCCGACGCGGACGTTCTCTCCCTCCAACTCCAGCACCCGCTGCCGCCAGAACTCCGGCCAGGGCAGGCTGCGCATCGTCGCCATCTCGACGCAGACGATCACCGTCTCGGCGGTCACCGGGCGCAGTCCGGTGTCGACGTTGTCGACGATGTACTCGAGCCGCGCGCTTCGGTGGCCCAGCTGCGCCGTGCGCACGCGGATCGAGAGGGCGTCGTCGAACCGCGCCGGCGCCAGGTAGTCCACCACCGCCCGCCGGACGACGGCCTGGACGGGGCTGCGGGTCCCGCCTTCCAGCATGAGGCCGAGATAGCGCAGGTATTCGATCCGGCCCAGCTGAAGCAGGTTCAGCCAGCTGGCGTTCCCGACGATCCCCTGTGCATCCACTTCGTCGTAGCGCACGCGATGGCCGTGGCTGAAACGGAAGAGCGCGTCGAGGACCGGCCTCTCCGCTCCCTCGGGCGGCCCTCCCATCAGGCCACCGCCCCCAGGAAGCTCCTCCCCCGGGGCGCCCGTACGCCGAAGTACTCGGCGACCGTCGCCCCCAGGTCGCCGAAGCTCTCGCGCACGCCGAGGTCCGTTCCTTTCGCGCGCCCCGGCGAGTGCGCGAGGAGCGGGACGTACTCGCGCGTGTGGTCGGTACCAGGAAACGTGGGGTCGTTGCCATGGTCGGCGGTGAGGACCAGCAGATCGCCTGACCGCAGCGGCGCGACGATCGAGGGCAGCGCCGCATCGATCTCCGCGAGGGCCCGCGCATATCCTTCCGGGTCGCGGCGATGCCCGTAGAGCATGTCGGTATCCACGAGGTTCACGAACAGGAACCCGGGCGCCATGGATCCCAGGATCTCCGCGGTCTTCCGCAGCCCGTCGGCGTTGCCCTCGGTATGCACCGAGTCCGCGATGCCCTGCCGGTCGTAGATGTCCGGGATCTTTCCCACTCCGACGGTGCGCACGCCCTTCTCGGCGAGCAGGTCGAGCACCGTTCCTTTCGGCGGCGGCTGCGAGAAGTCGCGCCGATTGTATGTGCGTTCGAACTTGCCGCGCCCGTCGCCGACGAACGGCCGGGCGATGACCCGCGCAAGCCCGTACTCCTTGCCGACGGTGCGCGCCGCCTCGCACCAGGAATACAGCGTCTGCAGCGGCACCTTCTGCTCGTGCGCGGCGACCTGGAACACGCTGTCCGCGCTCGTGTACACGATGGGAAGTCCGGTGCGCAGGTGCTCCTCGCCGAGCTCGTCGAGGATCACCGTGCCGCTGGCGGCCTTGTTTCCGAGGTACCCGGGCGCGCCGGAAAGGCGCAGCCATGCGTCCATCAGGGCCGGCGGAAACCCTCGCGGAAAGGTGGTGAAGCCCTTCTGCAGCAGGACGCCCATCATCTCCCAATGTCCGGTGGTGGTGTCCTTGCCCTGGGACTGCTCGGACATGCGCCCGAACGCCGCCCGGGGAGAGTCCGTCGGCGGGCAGCCGGCGATGGCGGTGATGTTTCCCAGGCCCCACGTCTGGAGATTCGGCACGCGCAGGCCGCCGACCTTGCGCGCGCAGTTTCCCAGCGTGTTCGCGCCGGCGTCACCGTACGCCTTCGCGTCCGGAAGCTCGCCCGCGCCGCACGAGTCGATCACGATGGCGATGAAGCGGCCCATGGGAACAAGTCTCATAACCGGTACAGCCTAAAGCAACAGTCGCCAAGCCGCTCTCGGCGGGTTAGCGACTGACGATGGCCACGCTGGCGCTCGCGCCCAGGCGATTCGCGCCCGCCTCGAGCATCCTCCGCGCATCGGCAGCGGTGCGCACGCCTCCGCTCGCCTTCACGCCGAAGTCCTCGCCGACCACCTGCCGCATCAGCGCGACGTCCTCGGCGGTCGCACCGCCCGGGCCGGATCCGGTGCTGGTCTTCACGAATGCCGCCCCGGCCGCCTTCGCCAGGGCGCAGCCGATCACTTTCTCGTCGCGGCCGAGCGCGCCCGTTTCGAGGATCACCTTCACGGGCCGCGGCGTCGTCGCTTCAACGACCGCCCGGATGTCGCGTTCGACGTAGGCGTAGTCCTTCGCCTTGAGCCGGCCCACGTGGATCACCATGTCGATCTCGGCGGCGCCCGCGCCGATCGCCTCGCGCGCCTCCGCCACCTTGGCCTCGGTCGTCTCCGTTCCGGAGGGGAAGCCGACCACCGCGATGGGCCGGATGCCGCTCCCCTCGAGGAGTTGGGCGCAGAACGCCACGTTGTGCGAGGCGACGCAGACAGTTGCGAACCCGTAGGTGCGCGCCTCGTTGCAGAGCTTCACCAGGTCCTCGCGGCTCACCTCGGGTTTCAGCAGCGTGTGGTCGATGTAAGGAGCCAGATCCCGGTTGGTGCGGATGGCGATCCGATCGGGCATGGCGACAGCCCCTTGTACCATGGCGGGTGCGTGCGCGCCGTTCTCATCGCCCTCCTCTGCGCCGGCTGTTGCGAGTTTTCCGGCCCGCGCTGGCACGGCCGGGTGACCGACCATTTCGACGGCGAGAGGTTCCACAACCAGATCCCGGGCGACCCGGCGCTGGCCGACCTCGTCCGCTGGCGGCGACACCGCGCTCCCGGCGCCTGGCCCGATTTCGCCGATGCCCCGCCGGCCCCTGCTCCTCCGATCCGCGTGACCGAGGGAGAGCTGCGCATCACGTTCGTCAATCACGCCACGGTGCTCATCCAGATGGACGGACTGAACGTGCTCACCGACCCGATCTGGGGCGACGTGGCGGGACCGGTGCCCTACATCGCGCGCAAGCGTCGGCGGCCGCCGGGCATCCGGTTCGAGGACCTGCCGCCCATCGACGCCGTGCTGATCAGCCACGACCACTACGACCACATGGACATCGCCACGCTGCAGCGGATCTCCGCGGAGCACCACCCGCGCTTCGTGGTCGGCCTTGGGCAAGGGGCGCTGCTCGAGAGCTTCGGCTTCCACCGCGTCACCGAGCTGGACTGGTGGCAATGGACGAGCATCGGCGGCGTGCGGGTCTGGGGCGTTCCCGCGCGCCACAACTGCCGCCGTGGCGCGTGCGACCGCAACGCGCGGCTCTGGCTCGGGTTCGTGCTGCGATCGCACTCCGGCGACGTCTACTTCGCGGGCGACACCGCGTACGGGCCGCACTTCCAGGAGATCGCCGACCACTTCGGCGCGCCGCGGGTGGCGCTGCTCCCGATCGCTCCCGGCGTGCCGCGGCTGCTGTTCGGACCCGTGCACATGGATGCGCGCGATGCCACGACCGCGGCGCGCACGCTGGGCGCGAGGACTTCCATCCCCATCCACTTCGGGACGTTCGCGCAGGGCGACGAGGCGGACGGCGAAGCGGAAGCGAAGCTGCGCGCGGCGCTGCGCCAGCCGGGAAGCCCGCGATTCGTCGTCCTGAAGAACGGCGAGTCGTTCACCAGCTCACCAGCGGTGGGAGGCTCATGAAGATGGCGTCGACGTTGCCCCCGCTCTTCAGCCCGAACAAAGTCCCGCGGTCGTAGATCAGGTTGAATTCCACGTATCGGCCGCGCCAGCGCAACTGCGCGGAACGGTCGGCTTCCGTCCAGGGCGTTCCACGCCGGCGCTCCGCGATCGGCACGTAGGCGGGGAGGAAGGCGTCGCCCACCTGCTGCACGAAGCGCCACTCCTCCTGCCCGCGCAAGTAGTCGAAAAAGATCCCGCCGACGCCGCGTTCCGAGCCCCGATGCGGGATGAAGAAGTACTCGCGCGCCCACTGCGAGAAGCGGGCGTAGCGCTCGGGCCCGCAGGCCTGCTGCAGGACGCCGTGGAAGTGTGTCGTGTCCTCGGGAAAGGGCTTGAACGGCGTCAGATCCATTCCGCCGCCGAACCAAGAGACCTTGCCCGCTTCGAGATAGCGGACGTTCATGTGCACGACGGGAACGAACGGGTTCTTCGGGTGCAGGACGAGCGATACGCCGGTCGCGAAGAATGGCTTGCCGGCCAGGTCCTCGAACTTCGGGGGCCGCACGTCCGCGCCCCGGGCCTCCGGGAGCGCGCCGGGCGGCGCGGGCGGGAACTTGTCGCCGTGCACCGCGGAGAAGTTGCACCCCGCTTTCTCGAACAGCTCGCCCCGGAGCTCGCTCATCTCTCCGCCGCCACCGCCGGGCCGCTCCCAGGCCGTCCGGCGGAACGTCGCAGCGGATCCCTCCACTTGCTGGAGCCCCGCGACGATCCGGTCCCTCAGCTCGCGAAACCGCTGCTCGACCTCGGCCCGGAATGCCTGCATGCGCTGCCGGCTATTTCTGGCCGGTTACCGCCGCGCTCACCTCGGCGGCGAAGTCCTTCTGCTCTTTCTTCAGGCCTTCGCCGAGCGCGTAGCGGGTAAAGCGACGCACCTGGATGTTCTCGCCGATCAGCGCGACCGCCGCGTTGATCTCGTCCTGCACCGAGCGCTTTCCTTCCGGGTCCCGGAAGAACGCCTGCTCGAGCAGCACCTCCCTCTGGAAGTACTTCTCCATCTTCCCGGGGAGGATCCGGTCGAGCATCGCCTCCGGCTTGCCCTCGTTGCGCAGTTTGGCCCGCTCGGTGCCCTTTTCCTTTTCGACCTCTTCCGCGGGGACATCCTCGCGACGGACCCACCTCGGATTGCTCCAAGCGATCTGCATTGCGACGTCCTTGACCAGCGCCTGGAACTTCTCGTTGCGCGCGGTGAAATCGGTCTCGCAGTTCACCTCGACGAGCACGCCGATCTTTCCGCCCAGATGGATGTATGACCCCACGGCGCCCTCGGTAGCGCTGCGGCCGGCCTTCTTGCCCGCCGTGGCCAGGCCCTTCTCGCGCAGCCAGGTGACGGCCCGCTCCGCGTCCCCGTCCGACTCCACCAGCGCCTTCTTGCAATCCATCATCCCTGCGCCGGTCTTCTCGCGCAGGTCCTTCACCATCGCCGAAGTCACTTCCGCCATCGCGTCCTACTCCTCCGTCTTCGTTTCGCCGGTCTCGCTCGGCTCGCCACCGCCCAGCGCGGGCTTGTGTTCCACGATCGGACCCGGAGCCGGCTCGGTATCGGCGCGCATCATCGGGCGCCGCTCGCCGCGTCCTCCACGCGCGCCCCCGCGGCGGCCGTCCCGACGGCCACGGCGCTCGGAAGCGGCGTCGCGATCCTCTCCCTCTTCCGCCTCGGGCTGTGCCGGCTCGCCGGCATGGTGCGCCTGGTAGCGCGCCTTTCCCTCGATGGCTGCGTCGGCGATCTTTCCGCAGAAGAGCCGGATCGAGCGGATGGCGTCGTCGTTGCCGGGGATGACGTAATCGATGCCTTCCGGATCGCAGTTGGTGTCGACCAGCGCGACGATGGGAATGCCGAGGCGCGTGGCCTCGTGGATGGCGATGTGCTCCTTCTTCGGATCGATCACGAAGAGACAGCCGGGAAGCCGCGTCATCTCCTGGATGCCGCCCAGGTTCTTCTTCAGCTTCTCCATCTCGTTCTCGAGCTGGGCCACTTCCTTCTTGGGCAGCTTCTCGAAGGTGCCGTCAGCGGCCATCTTCTCCAGCGCCTTGAGCCGGTCGATGCCGCTCTTGATGGTCTTGAAGTTGGTGAGCGTGCCGCCCAGCCAGCGGTTCACCACGTAGAACTGGCCGGAGCGCGTCGCCTCCTCGACCACGGCGTCCTGCGCCTGCTTCTTGGTGCCGACGAACAGCACCGAGCCGCCGCGCGAGCAGACGTCGCTGACGAACTTGAACGCCTCGCGCGCGAGCCGCACCGTTTTTTGCAGATCTACGATGTAGATGCCGTTGCGGGCGCCGAAGATGTACGGCTTCATCTTCGGGTTCCAGCGCTTGGTCTGGTGGCCGAAGTGGACCCCGGCCTCGAGCAGCTGGCGCATGGTGATGCCCTGCGCGGGCTGCATCGCGGCCTTCTGCACGTCCTGATCGGACACCAGCGGAGCGACTTCGCTCGTGCCGGGTCCTGTCGGGGCGAGCTGGACAGGATGTGATTCGACGTTCTCGGACATTCGTTTTTTCTCCTCCACCTCCGTCACGCCAAGACGGGCCCATGCGGGAACCCCGCCCTGATCGGGAGGTGTGCGTAGTTGGACTACAGGAACAGCGACTCTCCGGAGACAACCCGGAAAGGGACGGGCGATCTAACAGGTTGGATGGCTTCATGCAAGGTGCGGTCCGCCCACCCCTCGTGCACTACCCAAGCGGCTTTCCACCCGTGACGCCGAGGACCTCTCCGACGACGAAGCGCGATTCATCCGAGGCATCTCTCCATGAAAGGAAGCCACCACCAGAGGCGTCCACACAGGGCCGGGAGCGACGCAGTTCACGCGGATGCCCCGCTCGATCAGGTGCTGCGCCAGGCCCTTGGTGAAAGCGACGATCGCTCCCTTGGTCGTGGCGTAGTCGAGGATGGCGGCGCTCGGATGGTACCCATGCGCGGAACCTGCTCACCGCGCCGTTCCCTCGCATCACCCCACGGCCCGCGCGCGCATCCTACGAAATCGTCGCGCCGGGAGCCCCGAACGACGAAGCCGTCCGGCGCGCGCGCGATGCCTGGACCCCGTTCCCGAGTGAAGCCCGCCGCGAATGGCAGCGGCAGGAGGATTGCAGTTGAACTTCAGCGAATCCTACGAGGTGCACCGTGTCGGAAGAGCGTGAGATCAAAGGCCCCGCGACCATGCCCCCGGACGCTGCGGTAACCGCCCGGGTCCTGGCGCGCTCCTTCTACAAGGAGCTGCGCTCGAGAGGGTACGGCCCGGACCATCTTCTCGCCGTGTCCAGCGAGCTCATCGGCCTGGTCACGGGGGATCTGAAGAGCGATCGCCAGGATCTCTCCCGCGCGGCCTGAGCCGACGACCGCGTCGAATCGCCGGCAAGCGGCGACATTTACGTCGATTTCGTCGACATGCAGCATCAGCGCGGGATCGCAAGGGCGCGTGTGAGGGCGGATCCCACAGTCTCCCGCGCTCGACGCGCCGCGAACTTGATCCTTTCCCGTCCGCGCCGATGCTGGAGGGCATGGCCGAAGACGCCGATCGCCCTTCGCTGGAAGCTCGGGTGGCAGCGCTCGAATGGGAGGTGCGTCATCTCCGCTCCGAGATGACCCGTGCGAAGAGCTCCGACGATCAGAGTCCGTCCGCTCGGGCGCCTGCCCCAATCGTCGAAGCGCGACTCGAGGCCCCTCCGCGGCCGCTTGCGGCTCCGATCCCAGAAGCGGCGCCGCGCCCCTCGCCAGCTCCGGTGACGACTCCGCTGCTGGATCTCGAAACGCTGGTCGGCAGGTATGGGATGCTCGGCCTGGCGACGCTGCTCGCGCTCGCCGCCCTCGGCACGTTCGTGAGCTGGGCGATCGCGCATGGTCTGCTCGGGCCCGCCGTCCGCGTTGCGCTCGGGCTGGTCGCCTCGGCCGCGATCGCCGTCTGCGGCTTGAGGCTCCGCCCGCGCTCGCGCTCGTTCGGCGACAGCCTGCTTGGGCTCGCCCTTGCCGCCGTGCACGTCTGCGCCTGGGCGGCAGGTCCGTCGCTGGGCCTCGTGCCCGCGCCGCTCGCGCTCGCCTTCTCCGCCTTGGCGTCGGTCGCGCTCGGCGCATTCGCACTCGTGCAGGCCGATGAACCGCTCTGGTGCGTCGGATTCGGGGGCGCGGCCATCGCCCCGTTCGTCACCAGCACGGGCCGCGGAACGGCGCCGATGCTCGCCGCCTATGCCGCCGCCGTCCTGGTCGCCGCGGGCTCGGGTCTGGGCTCGCGGCCCTGGTTCATCGCTGGCCGGATCTTCGCGGCCGGCGCCGCGCTCTTCACAGTGGCGCTCCTGTGCATGCCCGCATCGCAGAACGCGCCGCTGCTCGCGCTCGGGTTGCCGCTCGTCGCCGCCGGGTTCGCGGTGCTCCCGTTCGCGCGCGGAGAAGTGCTCCGGCCGCGTCTGCGCACCATGGGACTGCTCGCGGGCGGCGCCGCCCTTCGCCTGGCGGTTGCGCCGGTGCCGTGGATGGGCCAGGTGGGAGCGGCCATCGCGATCGGGATCGCTGGCTGCGCCTGGCTGGTGCTCCTCGAGCTCACGGACGACGAGCCCGCCGGGAAGCTCGTCGACGGAATGGGCGAGACCCTGGATGGGGTCGCCGCGTGGATGGAGGGCGCGGTGGTTCCCGGGCTGTTTCTCGGCGCGCTCGGGATCGCCCTCGATCTGGATGCCGCCCCCGCCTTCGGGGTTGCATCCGTGATCCTGCTCGCATCCACCAAGCGACGCTCCCAGGGCGTGCGCGACGCGCTCGCGGCGAGCACCTGGGCTGCGGCGATGCTGGCGACCTGGCTCACGACCAGGACCGTTCCGACGCTGGCGGCCGCTTCTCTCGCCTGGGCCTCGGTCGTCGTGGTCTGGCTCGGCCTCTGGATTCCGAGCCCGAGCTGGACCTGGACTTCGCGCATCTCCCTGGTGATCGGCAGCCTGTGGGGGCTATCGCTCGTCTCGGCGAGGCCCCCGTACGAAGCCCTTCCGTTCACCACGCTGGAATCGGCCACTGCGTTCGCGGTTGCCGTGGCTTGGGGCGCCGCGCTCCACGCCGCTCGCATGGACGGCGAGACGTCGCGCGCGTCCGCGCGCTTCGGCCTCGTCGCGTTCGCCTTTCTCTGGGGTCACCTGGAGCTGGACCACGCGATCTCGCCGAGCGCCTCGTCGCTGCTCCTCATCGGGTACTACGCGGTGAGCAGCGTCGGTTTCGTCGGGTGGGGCCGCCTGAAGCGCTCGGCGCATCTGCGCCGCCTCGGCCTCGGCCTCGGAATCATCGCTGCGTTCCTCGCGGTCCGCGGCGCGTGGCGGTTGCCGGAAGCGGGCGCGCGCATCGCCGCGTACCTGGTGGTCAGCGTCTTCCTGCTCGGCATCGCCTGGTGGTACCGGCAGCCGGACGAGGAGGCACTGCCCGCGCAGACGCTGCACTGACTCCTCAGGACTCTGCGGGTCGCGCGCCGCCCTCTTCGAGCGGCAGGTGGCACTTCTTGTACTTCTTGCCCGACCCGCACGGGCAGGGATCGTTCCGCCCGACGCGCGGCCCGGCGCGGACGATGGGCGCGGTCTGGTTCTGCACCGCGGTGCCGCCCTGCCCACCCGCCGCAGCAAGGGCCTCGCCGTGCGTCTCGATGGTCGCCTGCGCCCGCCGCTGGGGCAGTGGCGGCAGGGAGGCGGAAGCGCGTGCTTGCGCCGGCTGGGCGGTCGCGGCCTGGGGCTGGACCGGCTCGACGCGCATCACCATCGAGACCGTGCTCGCCGCGATGCGCCCCTTCATGATCTGGAAGAGCTCGAACCCTTCCTTCTTGTACTCGATCTTCGGGTCCTTCTGGCCGTACCCGCGCAGGTGGATGCCCTGGCGCAGGTGATCCATCTGCAGCAGGTGGTCCTTCCAGAGCTGATCGATGGTGTTGAGATAGAGCCATTGCGTGTACAGGCGGAAGTCGTCGCCGAGCGCCTCGAACTTCGCCTTCAGCTTCTTCTCCACCACGTTGAAGATGTCGAGCTGCAGCTTCTCCTTGTCCGGCGCGGCGCCCTCGAACCCCATGTCGACGTTGAACTGCTCGCGCACGCGCGCCTGCAGCGCCTTGGTGTCGAACTCGTCGTTCTTGCCGCGCGGGACTGCCTCGTCCACCATCTCGATGATCAGGTCCTCGATCAGGTCGTAGAGGTGCTCCTCCTGGTCCTTCCAGGTGACCATCTTCTCGTGCCGGGTCTTCTTCTTCGTCTTCGGGTCTTCGGTGAACCAGATCAGGGGCACGCCGGCGCCGGACGCCAGCACTTCCTTGCGCATGCCGTAGATGGTCTTGCGCTGCTGGTTCATCACGTCGTCGTACTCGAGCAGGTTCTTGCGGATGTCGAAGTTCTGTCCCTCGACGCGCTCCTGCGCTCCCTGGATGGCCTTCGTCAGCCAGGGATGCTCGATGGGCTCGTTCTCCTGCACCCCGAACGTATCCATCAACTTCGCGATGCGATCGCTGGCGAAGATGCGCATCAGGTCGTCCTCCAGCGACAGGTAGAACTTGGAGGAGCCGGGATCTCCCTGCCGCCCGGAGCGGCCGCGCAGCTGGTTGTCGATGCGGCGCGACTCGTGGCGCTCGGTGCCGAGGATGTGCAGGCCGCCGAGCGCGACCACTTCCTCGTGCTCGTTGCCGCAATGGTCCTTGAACTTCGCCACCGCCGCGTCGTGGCGTTCCTTCCAGGCCGCGTATTCGGCGCGGTAGACCTGCTCCACTTCCGCCGCCGTCACCGGCGGGAACTTCCCGTCTCCCTCCGCCTTCGCCTTCTCCACCCGCGCCTGCACCAGGCGGCCCTCGATCTCCACCGGGCTCGGCTCCGCCCCGACCTCGCGCTTGGCGAGGAACTCGGGGTTGCCGCCGAGGAGGATGTCGGTGCCGCGGCCGGCCATGTTGGTGGAGATGGTGATGCGCCCCTTGCGGCCGGCCTGGGCCACGATCTCCGCCTCGCGCTCGTGCTGCTTCGCGTTCAGCACGTCGTGCGGCACGCTCCGCTTCTTCAGCAGGCCGGACAGCACCTCGCTCTTGGCGATGCTGACGGTGCCGACCAGTACCGGCTGGCCCTTCTTCCAGCGCTCCTCGACGTCGTCGCAGACCGCCTTGAACTTCTCGCGCTCGGTCTTGTAGACGGTGTCTTGAAGGTCCTTGCGGATGTTCTGCTTGTTCGTCGGGATCACCAGCACTTCCAGCTTGTAGATCTGGGCGAACTCCGCCGCCTCGGTGTCGGCCGTGCCCGTCATTCCCGCGAGCTTCGAGTAGAGGCGGAAGTAGTTCTGGAAGGACACGGTAGCGAGCGTCTGGTTCTCGTTCTCGATCTTGACGTTCTCCTTCGCTTCCACCGCCTGGTGCAGGCCATCGCTCCAGCGCCGCCCGGGCATCAGGCGCCCGGTGAAGTCGTCGACGATGATCACTTCGCCGTCCTTGACGACGTACTCGTGGTCCTTGCGGTAGAGCGTGTGCGCCCGCAGCGCCTGCTCCACGTGGTGCAGCGTCTCGATCTGCTCCGGATCGTAGAGGTTGGGCACCCCGAGCTTCGCCTCGACCTTCTCCACCCCCTCGTCCGTGAGCACGACCGACCGCGCCTTCTCGTCCACCGTGAAGTCGCGGTCGCGCACCAGGCTGGGGATCACCTTGTTGATCTTGTAGTACTTGTCGGTCGATTCCTCGGAGGGGCCGCTGATGATGAGCGGCGTGCGCGCTTCGTCGATGAGGATGGAGTCGACCTCGTCGACGATCGCGTAGTGCAGCTCCCGCTGCACGTAGTCGGCCAGGCGGAACTTCATGTTGTCGCGCAGGTAGTCGAACCCGAACTCGTTGTTCTGTCCGTAGGTGATGTCGGAGCCGTATTCCTTCTGGCGCTGGCGGTCGGTGAGACCGTGCACCACGCACCCGACGGAGAGCCCCATGTGGCGGTAGATCCGGCCCATCCACTCCGCGTCGCGCCGGGCGAGGTAGTCGTTCACCGTGACCACGTGGACGCCCTTGCCCTCGAGCGCGTTGAGCACGCAGGGCAGGGTCGCGACCAGCGTCTTTCCTTCGCCGGTCTTCATCTCGGCGATCATGCCCTTGTGCAGGCCCATGCCGCCGATCAGCTGGACGTCGAAGTGGCGCATGCCCAGCGCGCGGACGCTCGATTCCCGGGTGAGCGCGAAGCAGTCCGGGAGGATGCGGTCGAGCACCGCCGTCTTCTGCAGCCCGGGCGTGTCGGCCACTTCCTTGCGCCAGGCCCGCACTTGCTCGCGGATCTGCTCGTCCGGGAGCGACTTCGCCCAGGCCTCGCGCTCGTTGATGCGCGCGACGAGCGGCTGCATGCGCTTGAGCTCGCGCTGGTTCTTCGTGCCGACGATCTTGCGGAGAACGTAGTTGAACATGGTCTGTCCTGTGTAAACGTGAGTGCGCGCGGGGCGCGCCAATCAGCACCGGTGCAGACGGCTTCAGGCTGCCGGCGGCGCCTGGCTGGGCGCGGGACCGGCGGGCGACCGGAAGATCGAGGGCGCGCGAATGACGTCCGCCCGCTCCCTGCTGCG
>Ga0209761_1000203_pt1 | contig 34291 bp, 30 predicted proteins | sample GraSoi013_1_40cm_4_FD_185818 | JGI IMG/M metagenome (GOLD analysis project Ga0209761, IMG submission 185818) | Grasslands soil microbial communities from the Angelo Coastal Reserve, California, USA - Sample 09_25_2013_1_40cm (SPAdes) (version 2) | ecosystem: Environmental > Terrestrial > Soil >... | reverse complement strand
GCAGGACGCCGGCCAGGCTGGCCTGCCCCAGGTAGCGCTCGAGCTGCGGCAGATTGCGGCCGAATACGTACCCGAGCGTACCAACGATCACCGCCCAGCACACGGCGCCGAGCGCGTTATAGACCATAAAGGTGCCGTACGGCATATGGGCAGCTCCCGCCAGCACCGCCGCCCAGGTGCGCAGCAGCGCGATGAAGCGGCCGAGGAAGACGGCCTTGGGGCCGTGCCGTTCAAAGAAGGTATGGGCCCGCGCCAGATGCAATTCGTTGAGGTGAAGGACGCGCCCGTAGCGCCGCACCAGCGCGAGGCCGCCTTCCCGCCCGATCCAGTAGCCGCCGTTGTCGCCGATGATGGCCGCGGCGACCGCGGTCGCGATGACCGCGGAGATCGAGAGGTGTCCGAGCGCGGCCAAGGCCGCGGCCGTGACTAAAGCGGTCTCGCCCGGGAGCGGGATCCCGAGGCTCTCCAGGCCAACGAGGAAAAAGAGGACGACGTAGCCGTAGGACGCAACGAGCCCAGAAATAGTCCCCTGCATGGTCCAAACCTGCAGGGCGCGGGCTCGGGTGCCTAGTAGCGCCGTGGGGATCGTACTAACCCGGGCGAAGAGGAACACGCGCAGTCCGGCGTGTTATCTTTGCCGAACACTGTGATTGACATGTCCCGAGCACCCACCCCCGTGCGAGCCGTCTGTCTCGCCGTCGCACTGTCCGCCGCCACGGCCGGCAGCGGGCTGCCGATGTGCGTCAGCCTGCTTGCGCAGGCGGCAGCCCCGTGCGACATGCACTCGCGTCACAACGGAGCTGCGACGCACGAGCACGCGGCACACCTCGCCGCGCTCGTGGCTCAGGGGTTGGGGCAGGCGTGCCATCAGGATGCAGCTAGCCTCGGCTGCGCCGCCGGGAGCACGTGCCCGACGGGTAGTCCCGCGACGGCGGTGTGGGCCAAGGTGTCGGTCGGCCTGCGTGCCGCATCGCGTACGGGAGTTCTGGGACCAGACACCACGTTCGTTTCCTACCTCGCCCCACCGCTCTCTCCACCACCTCAAGCCTAAGTCGGTCATCCCAGGTGTAGTGCGTCCGCGTCGCGCGAGCGGCGCGCGCTTTCGACTTTGGCTTGAGGAGATCTGGAAATGCGAAGGATTCTCGGCGGCTCGGTGGCCGCGGCGCTGGCGCTCGTCGCCGGCGCGGCGTCGCCGCTTCGAGCGCAAATGCACATGCAACACCCCATGGAGATGAACGCAGGACCCCTCGGCATCCCTGAGACGCGTATGGGATCCGGCACCTCGTGGCTTCCCGACGCTTCCCCGATGCACGCCGCCCACTACATGCTCGGGCGTTGGACCCTCATGCTGCACGGGAAGGGCTTTCTTCAATACGACTGGCAGAGCGGTTCCCGCGGCAGCAACCAGCTGGGCATCGTCAATTGGGCGATGGCAGCTGCGAGCCGACCACTGGGCGGCGGTCAACTCCAGCTCCGGGCGATGCTCAGCGCCGAGCCGTGGACCATCGGCAGCCGGGGCTACCCGCTGCTGGTCCAAACGGGGGAGTCTTACCAAGGCGTCCCGCTGCACGATCGGCAGCACCCGCACGATCTGTTCATGGAGCTCTCGGCCCTCTACGAGCGGCCGGTGGCCCGGAATCTTGGGCTCTCGCTCTACCTCGCGCCGGTCGGCGAGCCGGCGGTGGGCCCGGTGGCTTTCCCACACCGGCCGTCCGCGGGGGACGATCCAATGGCGCCGACCTCCCACCACTGGCAGGACGGCACCCACATCACCTTTGGGGTCGTGACTGCAGGGGTATTCACGCGGAACGCGAAGCTCGAAGCTTCCTGGTTCAACGGCCGGGAGCCGGACGAGAATCGGACGAACTTCGACTACACTGGCCGCCGGCTCGATTCCTACAGCGCCCGCTTGACCGTGAATCCAGGGCCCCGTTGGAGTCTGTCGACCTGGTACGCCTACCTGAAGAGTCCGGAGGGGCTCCACCCCGACGAGTCTCTCCACCGAATCGGAGCGGCTGCGCTCACCACGCAGCCGGTCGGCACCGGGGGGGGGACGTGGTCGAGCGCGCTGATCTACGGTGCGAACGCCCAGATCGGGACCGGGCGACTCTCATCGAGCGTCCTGGTGGAGAGCACCCTCGACCTGGACGGGACGAACTCGTTGTTCGGGCGCGTCGAGTACGTGCGGAAAAGCGCCGAGGAGCTCGTGATCTCCTCAGTGCCCCCAACGACCTACTACAATGTCGGCGCGCTGGCCCTCGGGTACCTCCGCACGGTCGGCACTGTGGCGGGGCTCGCCGCCGGCGTGGGGGTGCGCGGGTCGGTGAACTTCGTCCCCGCAAGCTTGAATGCGGTGTACGGCAGCCGCACGCCGGCGGGAGTGGCAATCTATCTCCGGCTCCAACCGGTGGGCGCCCGAGAGGGCGGTATGAAGATGGACGGGATGCCGGGCATGCACGGAGGTTCTCATGACTAACCCATGGGTGAGGGAGCGGTTCGCCCTGGCAGCCTTGGAGTACCCGATTCCGGCACGGTCGAACAGGCTGGACTTCATGCTGGGTGCCCTGACGCTGGTGGCACTCACGCTCCTCGGTGTGACCGGCATCGTTCTGACGCAGTTCTATGACCCTGCGCCCCTCGGCGCCCACGAGTCGGTTCGGTACGTCATCACGAGCCTGCCGCTCGTGTCACTCGTTCGCGACATCCATGTCTGGAGCGCGACGGGGGCGGTCGTTCTCGTCTTCACTCACCTCGCCGCAGTCTTCTGGCCGTGGCTTCCGGAGACCCCGGGAGGGATTGTGGTGGAGCGGCGTGCTCCTGTTGGCGCTGCTCTTGGGTCTGGCGCTCACGGGAACGCTGCTCAAGGCTGACCAGGAGGCGTCGAAGCGCTCGCCCACACGATGGCCGGCGCGCAGGTCGCAGGCCCGCTTGGCGCGCCTTTCCAGCCCAACTTCACGCCCGCGAGTCCGCTGCTCACCCGGATGTATGGCCTGCATGCAGCCGTCCTACCGATCGTGCTCGTGGTGCTGCTATCCCTTCATCTCTGGCTGGTCCGTCACCTCGGTGTAAGCGCCGCCGGCGATGCATCGACGCCGTTCCGCACGCATTTGCGGCCGCTCGGCGGGTTCGCGCTCCTGCTCGTCGCCGTCCTCGCAGCGCTTGCCGTCGCCGCACCCGCGCCGCTCCTCGCCCCAGGTGTTGAGGGCTTAGAGGTGACCAAGCCGTTCTGGCCGTTCCTCTGGCTCTACGCGGCGGAGAATCTGTTCGGACTCCCCGGCATGCTGCTCGCGCCGGCGGTGCTGTTTGGATTTCTGGCCGTGGTACCGGTGACCGACCGCCCAGGAACCCGGGTCGCGGCGGTAACAAGATGGACCGGCGTTCTGCTATTCGTCCTGATGATCGTCGCGATCATCTACGCGGCGTTCGCCCCTGGCCAGGCACATCTCAACATGAAGATGTAGGGAGAGGAGAGGATATGAACCACTCTTGGAAACGAACAAGGGTAGTCACGGGGCTTGCGATCGCATTTCTCGCGTTGCTGGCTCCGCAGATCGACGCGCACGAGAAGGGCGTGCTGAAGCTCGCGACTCGGCGCCTCGTGCCGGGGGACTCGGTCGAGGCCACGGGCCAGCGCTTCAGTGGGCGAGCCACCCTCACGATCGAGCTCGTGGGGATCGCCGGCCGGACACGGCTCGACGAGGTCCGCACGGATTCACTCGGCGCGTTTCGCCGGGCGTTGGTCGTGCCGGCGAACCTGTCACCCGGGTCGTACCGCGTCGTCGTCGTTGCGGCGGACGGCGACGAGGTGGCCTCGGTCGATGTCAGCGTCGTGGCGCGAGCGTCCGCGCCGATGTCGAGCCACGTTCATGAGGAGAACGCGCCGACTGCGCGGCCGTTAGCCCTCGCTCGCGCACGGAGTCCCTTGGTGACCGGTGGAGCGCTCGCGATCATCGCCTTGACGTTCGTAATGGGGGTCACGCTGCTGCGCCGGTCTCCGGCAGTGGAATCCACTTTCAACGCAGGAAGTAAGCGATGATGCGGAGATTCCTCATAGCACCAATCCTGGTCTGGTGGGGCACGATCGTCCCGGCCCTTCGGGCTCAAGTGGCGGAGGAGGTTCGACGGGCGGTCGAAGCCGTAGCCTCGTTGCAGGAGGCGAACGATATCGCAGGCCTCGACACGCTGTTCGCGCCGAATCCGTGGGTCGAGATCATCGAAGGCTCAGGGGTCAACCACGGCTGGACGGATTACCGGAGCAACCACCTGAAGCCCGAGCTTGCCGAAATGCAGCACCTACGCTTCCGGTTCTTCGACATCGCACCACAGGTGCGAGGCAACGTGGCCTGGGCGCCGTTCCGCTACGAGCTCGCGGCGGACACGCCCAGCGGGCATGTCGAGGTCGAAGGGCGCGGGACCGCCATCCTCGAGCGGCGTGGGAAACGGTGGCTGGTGGTGCACCTCCATACATCGGGACGTCGGAAAACGCCGGGAGGCTGAGCGATGGAAGAACATCACCACCATCAGCACGGGCAGACGTCCGGGGGCGTGAGCGGCGCGATGCTCGAGATCAGCCTCAAGGACTGTCACGACGCTGATGACCTGACCGGGATCGAGCGCTTTCTGTCAAATGCGCCGGGGGTGCAGGGCGTACACCTCGATCGGACCCGGGCCGTCGCCCACGTCACCATCGATCCCCAGGCGACGAATGCGGCGGCTCTCCACGAGGCCCTGCGTCGCGCGGGGTACGGGTGCGTTTGCCAAGAGGCGGTTGTCGAAACGCCAGCCGAGCACCGCCACGCGCCAGATGCGCACGCGGGGCACGGGGCGCACATGGTGCAGGACATGCTCCGCCGGTTCATCGGGTCTGCGATCCTCACCCTCCCGATCATCCTCTACTCGCCGCTTGGCACCTCGCTATTCGGGCGCGAGCTCGCGCCGCCACTTGGGCTGTCGCCCGGGCTCCTGGGTTTCGTCCTGAGCTCGGTCGTCGTCTGGTGGGGCGGGTGGCCATTTGTGTCGTCCGCGGCGCGCTCGCTGCGACAGGGCGAGCTCACGATGATGACTCTGATCGCGACCGGCATCCTCGTGAGCTACGGGTACTCGGTGGCGGTCACCTTCGGCTTGCCGGGGGAGCCGTTCTACGATGCCGCGGCGATGCTGACCGCCTTCAGCCTGCTCGGCCACTGGTTGGAGATGCGGAGCCGCTTCGCCGCCGGTCGGGCGGTCGAGGCGCTGCTCAAGCTCGCCCCGCCCACCGCGCGGCGGGTGCGGAATGGGCAAGAGGAGGAAGTGCCGCTCGAAGCCATCACGGTGGGCGACATCCTTGCCGTTCGGCCGGGCGATACCATCCCGGTGGACGGCGTCGTGATCGAGGGCTCGAGCTACGTAGATGAATCGATGCTCACCGGAGAACCGGTGCCGGTCGTGAAGGGGCCGGGCGACGAGGTCGTGGGCGGGACGCGAAACCAGCAGGGCGCGTTCCGGTTCCGCGCGGCCAAAGTCGGAGCCGATACGGCCCTGGCTCGCATCGTCGCGATGGTCCGGGAAGCGCAGTCCTCGAAGGCCCCGGCGCAGCGCCTGGCGGACCTTGCCGGCAAGTATCTGGTCATCGTGGCGCTTGCGTCCGGGGTCGTCACGTTCCTGGCCTGGCTTGCGTTTGGACACCAAGGCGTCGCGTTCGCGCTGTCGGCTGCGGTAGCGGCTATCGTGATCGCCTGTCCCGACGCGCTCGCGCTCGCGACTCCGACTGCGATCACGGTCGGCGTGGGGCGGGCAGCACGGGCCGGCGTTCTATTCAGAAACGCCACGGTTCTCGAGGCGGCTGCCAAAGTAGACGCAGTCGTCTTCGACAAGACCGGCACGCTCACCGAAGGCCGGCCGTCAGTGACAGACGTCATTCCTGCGGTAGGCGTGGATGAGGCAGAGATTCTGCGGCTTGCTGCTGCAGCGGATGCGCAGTCGGAGCACCCACTCGCTACCGCCGTTGTCGAAGCTGCCAAGAAGCGAGCGCTGGTCGTCGATCCGCCCTCCCATTTCGAGGCCATCCCCGGCCACGGCGTACAGGCGACCATAGGCGGTCGCACCGTGCTGGTGGGTAATCGCAAGCTGCTTGAGCGAAATGGCGTCACGCCGGGGCTCGAGCGCGAGGCCGAGGGATTGCGAGCGGAGGCCAAGACCGCGCTCTACGTGGCGGCGGATGGCAGGACGATTGGTCTCATCGCCGTCGCCGATCGGATTCGCCACACGGCGAAGAGTGCCGTTGCGGCGCTCCACGACCTCGGCATCCGCGTTCTGCTCCTCACGGGTGATAGCCGGGTCACTGCCGAGGCAGTGGCCCGCACGCTCGGCATCGATGACGTTCGTGCCGAGGTGTTGCCAGGTGACAAGGCTGCCGAGGTCCGGCGCCTCGAAGAACAAGGCCGCCGGGTGGCCATGGTTGGGGATGGGGTAAACGACGCGCCGGCGCTGGCGGCGGCGACGGTCGGAATAGCGATCGGCGCGGGAACGGACGTGGCGATCGAGACAGCTGGAATCATTCTGATGAAGGACGACCCGGCCGACGTTCCGGTCGCGCTCGTTCTTGCTCGCCGTGTGCACCGTAAGATCAAGCAGAATCTCTTTTGGGCCGCGATCTACAACCTGATCGCGATCCCGCTTGCCGCCGGTGTGCTGTATCCGTCGTTGGGGATCTTGCTCAAGCCGGCGTGGGCGGCGCTCGCGATGAGCGCGAGCACGGTGACCGTCACGGTCAACGCGCTGTTGTTACCGTCTCCACCCGCGCCCGTGACCGACATACCGGAACACGCAGCCCAGGCGAGGTGACCATTGACCTGACATTCGTGCCAGGCCACGAGGATCGCGCCGACGTCTGAGAAATGCTTGACGTCTGCGAAATGCTTATAGTGGTCAATATCGTCTTCCCTCTGCAAGAGGGTCACAATGGCAAACCCGCACCCCGACCTTGGGCCCGACCGTGGATCGCCTCCTGGCACCCCGCGCTGGGTGAAGGTGTTCGGGATCGTGGGCCTGGTGCTTGTCCTGCTCGTCGTCGTCATGATGGCCACGGGCGTGGGGGGGAAGCACGGTCCCGGTCGTCACATGCCGTCCGCTGGGCAGCGGCCGTGACCATGGCGCCCGGCATCCGCAAGCTCGCGCTCGTCGTCCATCTCGTTTTCTCGGTCGGCTGGATCGGTGCGGTCGTCGTATACGTGGTGCTCGGCATCTCCGCCGTGACCAGCAAGGATGCACAGACGGTCCGTGCCGCCTGGATCGCGCTGGAGCTGACGGGCTGGTCCGCCATCGTCCCCTTGGCCCTCGGATCGTTGCTCACCGGGGTTGTCATGGCGCTGGGCACTCCGTGGGGCTTGTTCCGGCACTACTGGGTGCTGATCACCCTCGTACTCACCGTCTTTTCCACCATCGTCTTGCTCTTGCACATGCCGACCGTGAGCGCCCTGGCGCACGTGGCGCGCGAGGCAGACGGCGCGGTCCTCGGCGGCCTTGGGGGCGACCTCTTCCATCCAGGTGTTGGCCTGTTAGTGCTGCTCGTGATCACCGTGCTCAACGTATACAAGCCGCAGGGCCTGACCCCGTACGGGTGGCGCAAGCAGCAAGAGCGGGGTGTCACTGACTTCCGCAAGCTGCTCGACGCGGTGGCGGTGCGGGCCGGATGGAAGCCCGGGGAGATCCGCTCCAAGATGTTTCGGCACACCTACTGCGCTGCTCGCCTCCAGACCGTGGACCAGGGGGCGCCCGTGAGCGCGTACACGGTTGCCCGCGAGATGGGGCACGGCGGCGAGGCGATGGTGCGGAGGGTCTACGGGCACCTCGGCCAGGTGCGCCACCGCGCCGAGGCCATGGAGTACCGCGTGGAGCAGCACGCCGCTAAGTTAGGGGCGCGGTTGGAGGCGCTGCGCGGGACGGGTCTTGGCACCACCATTGGCACCACGGCGTAGACCTCTCGACCGATGCGGTAAGTCTTTGCCGCACAACTACGCCACCGTAGCTCAGTGGTAGAGCTCTCGATTCGTAATCGAGCGGTCGTCGGTTCAAATCCGACCGGTGGCTCCTCGCTGGAACTACCACGCGTCCCCTCACGCCCGGTCAGGGTGAGGGTGTCGTGTCCCGCGCTCTGGGGCCGCTCGTGCGGAGCCGGAGGGTTGCCCCAACCTGCAGGGATGAGACCTCTTCGAGGCGCTTGGCTGCGGCGCTCCCCGAGAAGTCGTAGCGCTCCAATGTGTAGAGCGCCCGGACACTCACCCGGGTCCCGTGCCACTCGACACCGGCCCCGGCGGCCAGGGCGATGTCGGGGTGTCCGAGCCCGCTGACCGACACTAGCGGCATCCATTGGGCGCGCACCAGGGCGCGGACGCCGTCGAGCGCCAGCGGGACGTGTGCCTCCGCTCCCAGCCGGAGCGTCGTCCAGCGCTGGCGGGCCAGCTGGGTCGAATAGGAGCGGACGTTCAACCCCGCCTGCGCGGTGAGCCAGGGACGAAGCTGCGCCTCCCCCACCAGCTGGACCTCGGCGACGTTGCGGTCTTCGCCCCGCGCCGAGTCGGAAGCCAGCCGGCCGCCCAGCGCCTCGCCCCACACTGCGAATCGGTCTCCCACGAGCAGTCCGAGCGCGCCGCCGAACACGACTCCGGCCGAGGGCTGCACCATGCCGGAGTCACGGACCCGGTGCTCGACGCGCCCGATCTCCGCCCGCCCGTGCAGTGACATCTGACCGGCCGCCGCACCGGGGGCCAGCGCCAAACCGCTGACTGCGAGGATCGAGGCCCAGAAGTCCCGCGCCGCGGTCACGGACCGACCCCGGCCGCTGGGCCGATGACGAGCCGTGTCTCTGCCAAGCGCTCACCGTTGCGCTGCAGAATTGCTGCGTTTGCCGTGGCGCGATCCGCTCGGCGCCGCCCATTCGCCGCGACGTTGGCGGGGATCTCGCGGTGGCGCCGCCGGTGAACAAACCCCGCCACCCCCGCCGCGGAGGCGGCGCCGGCCATGCCGGCGGCGAGCGTCCGGCCCCCGCCCTCCAGGTCACCGTTGGCGAGCAGTCTGGGAATCAGCAGCGCCGCGGCGGCGAGACCGAAGCCCTTGAGCAATTCGCCTCTCGCCATACCGGGAGACTGTTGCTCCGGCAGGAGCTCGTCCGGGCGGAGCGCCGGCAGGGTGTCCTCCAACGGGCGGTGGTCGTGCTCGAGACTGAAGTACAACCGGGTGGAGTCCCCGCGCTGGTTCAGCCGGCTTTGCCCGGTGACCAGCAATTCGTATCGCCCCGGCGGCGCCAGCCGGCCGTCGCCGAGCAGTCCGTCCCACTGCAGCTCGCGGGGCCCGTCGTTGTCTCCGGCGTACAACGGCAACGCGGCGGATGCTCCGGTGACCCGGAGCTCGACCCGCAGGGCCGCCGCGTGGGTCGAGAGTACGGTGAAGGTCAAGCGCTCGGTCCGCGGATCGATGGTGTCGGGCGTGACTGACCGCACGCCCAGTGCAAAGGTGAGGCGTTTGGCCTCGCCGAAGGCCGCGAGCTCCTTGGGGGTGAACTTTTGCGGTTCGAGATCGGTGAAGGGGTCGCGCTCAATGGCCGCTCGGAAATACAGGATCCCGGAGTCGGCCTGGCCCCGCACGACCAGCGCCGCCCCGAGGTACTTGTAGGCGAGGCCGCGTTGCGCTTGTGTCACGATGAACGGGGAGTTGGGCGAGACGATCTGGCGCAGGATGACGAGCTCACGCTCGACGTCCAGCTCCGCATGATAGCGTACGGCGCGGTCGAGCATCTCTGCCGTGGTGCTCTGGGCCGCGCCGGCGGCAGGCGCGGCAAGGAGCACCACCACCAGTGCGACGCGGCTCACGGGACGTTCCGGAGGGCGATGAGGCCGAGCCGCGTGGTGCCGCCCGGCGGCACCACGAACGTTGTGTCGAGCGTGACAGAGCCGGGGGCTCTGATCCGCAGGTGCCGCCTCCCGGCCGGTACTTCGACGTCGAACAAGGTCCCTACGCCCGCTTGCCGGTCGTCGATGTAGATCACCGCGTCGGGCGGCTCGGTGCGCAGCCGCACCAGACCACGGCGGCTCGGCTGCGCTCCGGGGTTGGTCGGGGCAGGAACGAGCCCGGCCCTCACCCTAGCGGTCGTTTGCGCCGGGACGCCCGCCGACTCCCCGCGCGCTCGTGCCGCCGTGCCGCTATCCACCGGCCCCGCGGCCTCGAGCCGTGCCGGCGCGGTCGGCGCTCGCGACCTGGTCGCTCGGATGCCCCACCACGCGCCCGAGGCGGTCAGGACGGCTGCCGCCCCGAGCCCCAGCGCCAGGAGCCGCGAGCGCGCGGCCCGCCTGGCAGGCGCTTGGCTGGTGCTCGGCGGCCGCGTGCGCGCATCGGCTCCCGACTGGCGAGCGTCCGGGAGGGGTGGGAGGACCCCCGTACGCACAATGGGCACCCGGTAACCTCGCGCCAGGCGGCGCAGGGTCTCCTTGGCACTCCGCTGCTCGGCTTCGAAAAAGGGCAGCGCCTCGAGCGCGGCGACCAGGTCGAATGTGGAAGTGAAGCGGTGGGCGGGATCCTTCGCCACCAGCCGTTCGAGGACGTCGACGAGCGGCTCGGGGATCCCGTCGCGCACGCTCCGGATGTCGGGCGGCGGCGTGAAGTAATGGTGTTGCACGACCGCCAAGACCGAGCTCGCGTCGAACGGGGCGGCACCTGCGAGCATCTGGAAGGCGACGATACCGAGTGAGTATTGATCGCCCTGAGGCCCCACAGGGTGTCCGGCGCATTGCTCCGGACTCATGAACTGCGGCGTGCCGACGACGGCGCCGCTCGGTGTCACCTTGGCGTCCTCCGCCGCCCGGGCAAGGCCGAAGTCGGAGACGTAGACCCGCCCTTCCTGGTCGATCAGGATGTTGGAGCTCTTGATGTCGCGGTGCACGGTGCCGATCTCGTGGGCGTAGGCCAGCGCACTCGCGGCGGCCCGCAGCACTGCCACCACCACGGGCAGCGGGAGCGCTCCCTGGGCCTCGACGATCGCGTCGAGCGGGCGGCCCTCGACGAACTTCATCACGATGTAGTGGATGCCGCCGGCCTGGGCCACGCGGTAGATCGGGACGATGTTCGGATGATCGAGCCCGGCGGCCATGCGGGCCTCGCGCCGTAGCCGCTCGGCCACGGCACCGCCGATGGCGGCAGCAGGGAACATCACCTTGAGGGCGACCGGGCGGCGGAGCGAGACGTCCAGTGCCTTGAACACGGCCGCCATCCCGCCACGACCGCACTCCCGCTCGATCTCGTATTCACCGGCAAGCACATGGCGGAGCTGCGACAGCAGCGGATCCTGCTCTTCCGCCTCGAGGATGACCGTCGCAGAACCGGGGTCGCTTGCCTCCGCTCCACACCGACCGCAGAACCGCAGGCCGGTCGGGACGTCGCTGCCACAGCTAGAGCACCGCATCACGTCCCTGTCGCCGTGAACGTGATGGTGTTCAATCCGTTACCCGTGGCCGTGACGGTGTTCTGCCCGGGGGTGAGGCCGAGGGTCAGTGTCGCCTCCGCGAGGCCGCTCGCGTTGGTGGTGACCGTCACTTTGTTGCCTCCCCCAAAAGAGCCACCGCCCAGCGTGACCCTGAAGGTGACGCTGACGCCCGCGACCGGCTTCCCCGCGGCGTCGACCACCCGCACCGTGAACGCCTTCGGGAGCGCGGTGCCCCGCACGCCGGTCTGGCCGTCGCCTCGAACGCTGCGCGGGGCAGTAGCCGTGGCTCCGGCGCTGTGCGGAGTGGTGTTCCAACTGGCGAAGTTCACCGCCCCGATAACGCTGTCCCCGGTCGCGGCGGGGTCCGCGAAGCCCCGCGGCCCGCGGGCATCACCCCACCAGGTCTGCGGGAGGCTGACACTCGCGGCGACTTCGTTCACGACACCGGCCGGCGCGTTGTCGAAAACGTCGTTGTCCCGAGCGGTGAGCGTCGAGAGCGCGCCGAGACGGACGCCCTGAACGTTCCCAGAGACGAAGTTGCTGTCGATCCGCACGGTCGCACCCGCGCTCGCGACCCGGATCCCGGCATTGAACGGGTGGCCCGTGACGCTGTTCTGGACGACCGTGACGGATTGCGCCGACAGCTCCAGCGCCGCGAGCGCGGTCGTGTCCATGGGTCCCGGGCTGAAGCCGGCGCCGGAGATGGCGTTGCCCCGAGCCGTGAAGCTCGACCCGGTGAAGCTCACGGCCGCCCGGCTGTTAGTGAAAGCGGACTGCTGAACTAGCAGCCAGCCGCCGTTGACCGCGATGGCGTGGGCGGCGCCGGCCGTGCAGCCGTTCAGCCACGTGCTCGACACCGAGATGTAGACCGCTCCGAGCGCCGTGAGACAGCGGCCCTGGAGGGTAGTATTTAAGGTGTCGTTCTGGAGCAACAAAACATCGCTCTGGGCCCCGAGGATCGCGGTGAGCGCGCTGTCGACGCGGGTGCCCTGAATGTAGAGATACGAGCGGTCCGACCGGATGCCCGCGCGGTTGCCCACCAAGAGGTTGGTAAAGACCTGCGCGCCGGGCTGTTGCGGAAACGCCGGGTTGGTCACGTCGACGAAGCGGATGCCGTTGAACGGCTCCTGATCCGCGCGAGCGACGTCCCGGAAAGTGTTGGCGGTGACGATAATCTGCGACGACGCTTGGATCTCGAGCCCCGCCCACTCGAACAGCGTACCGCCGGAGAAGACTTCGCCGTTCAGTCCGAGCGGCCGCGTGTCGAGCACGTTACTCTGGATCGTGGTCGCATTGCTCGCGCGCACGAACATGAGCCGCTGGCGGCCCGCCAGGTCGTTCAGCGCGACGGTCGCGCTGGGGCTCGAATCCACCAGGATCTGGGGCCCCTGCGTGCCCCGCACGGTGGCGTGGCGGACGGTATTGCCGCTGCCGCGTAGCACGCGCACGCCGGCGCCGGGCTCCGCGCCCGGCACTGAGTCCACTAACTGGATGGTCACGCTATCCACGACGACACCAGTTGCGTCGCGCACCCGGATGCCGTAGCCGCGCACGGACCGGATGTCGCTGCGCGTGATGGTGGCCGCGGATGACGTGGAGCTATCCAGTGCGATCCCCGACCCGATGCGGCCGGCCGTGGTGCCCGGCGGGTTGACGTAGAAGCTCGAGACCCGGAGATCGGCGCGCCGCGCATCGATCGCCGGCCCGGGGAGCGTGTGGCGCAAGGCCAGGTTCTTGATGGTCACGGTCGCCGTCGTGTAGGCCGTGATCCCGGCGGCGCCGGTGTCGTGCGACACGAGCGGCAGCAGCAGCGGGTCCCGCGGCACGCTGAGGACAAAGGCCGAATCGTCGCCCAGGAGCGTGACGCGCTGGCTAAGCGCGACCGTCTCCGAGTACGGCGCCGCGCCCTTGCGGACGAGCACCGTGTCATCCAGGTCCGCCGCGGTGACGCCGTCCTGGATCTTGGCGTATGGGCGCTTGATGGTCCCGAAGCGCGGCCCGGTCACCAACCGGTTGTCCACGACGAGTCGAGTCGGGTTCAACACCACGTCCACCACGGTATCCGCCGCCCCTCCGGCTCGAGCGATCACGAGCGCGCTGCCGAACCCGACCGCGGTCACGACGCCGCTCGGGGAGACGGTCACCGCGGCGGGATTGGTCGACGCCCAGGTGATCGGATAGCCGGGGATCGGGTTGCCCCGGGCGTTCTGCACGGTGCCCGTGTAGGCGACCGATTGTCCCAGCTTGGTGAGCGTATCGCGGGCGTCGCTCAAGACCACGGAGGCGGGGAGGTTCAGCACGCGAATGCGGATCGAGTCCCGCAGCGTGTCCCCCGGCGCTCGCGCACCCTTGGCGCGAACCACCGTCGCGCCGGTGTCGCGCGCGATCACTACCCCGACGCCCGTGACGGACGCGACGAGCGGCACATCGCTCGACCACGCGACCGAGCCCGGCGCCAGCGTATCGCCACGCGCGTTGAGGATCACGATCGGTACGGGGAACGAATCCCCGATGCTCGTCAGGGTGTCGGCGGACCAGGTAATGTCGAGGAACACGGGGGCGTTCGTCACCGTGACGAGGCAGGTATCCGCCACGGTCCCCGACGTGGCGATCACGTGCGCCGTGCCCACGCCCACGGCGACCGCAAGCGGCCCCGCGGTGGTGTCGAGCCGCACGACCGTCGGGTCCGGCGTGCGCCACGCCACGCCCGGGTTCTGGATCAGGTTGCCGCGACTGTTGCGCACCGTGACTGAGAGACGGAGCGTGTCCTTGACGCTCGCCAGCGTCGCGGTCGCCGGCTGCGCGTCGACCGAGGCCGCGAGATCGCCGACGGTGATGGTCGCCGTGTCCCGCGCGGCGTCAACCACCGCGACGGCGCGCCCGACGCCGGCGCCGACGCCCGTGACCAGGCCAGTTCGGTCCACCGTCACCACGGTCGGATCGAGCGTCGCCCAGCCGGGCGTCTTGTTCGGAGCCACCACCAGGAAGCCCAGGCTGTCGAACGCGCTCGCGGTGAGGGACTGCTGGTCGCCCAGCGCGGTGATGGGCGGAACCGGGTCGGGCGAGATCACGACTCGCTTCGCCTGCTGCTCGACGGTCACGGTCAGGCTGTCTTGCACGGCGCCGCTCTGGGCGCGGATCCGTACCGTCCCGTTGTCGACGGCGCGCACGCGACCGCCCGTGGTGACGGTGGCGATGCTGGGCGCGGAGCTCGTCCAGCTCACGGGGGGGGACGGCATGACGTTGTCCCGCGCATCGAGGCCGGTGGCGACGATGGCGGACTCCGCGGTCAGGGCGTTCAACAGCAGCGCCCCCGGAGACAACCGCAGGTGGGCGAGGCGCTGTGCGACGAGCACGCTCGCGGTCCCGGTGTCGTTGTCCACCACTGCTCGAATGACGGCCTGGCCGTTCCCCCGTGCGACCAGGCGACCGGGCGCGACCAACGCCGCGACGGTCGTATCAGACGAGCTCCAGGTTGGGGACACGCCCGGGATCGGGTTGCCGTACGCATCGCGGGCGACGGCGCTCACGGCCAGGGTATCAAGTAGGCTCGTCAGCGTGTCGGCCAGGGGAGCGACGATCACGGAGCCGACGACGACGGCCAGCGTTTCGCTCACCGACGGCGCGTTCGGCATCAAGGGGCTGACGAGCGACGCGGTGAGACGGGTGCGGCCGCGGCGCCGGGCTACGAGGGAATCACCGTCAGCGGTCCGGCCGACGATCGTCGAGTCGTCAATGGTGTAGCGGAACCGCGGGTGGTCGATCAGGGCGTCGCCGACTTGTGCCGTGAGCGTGAACGTGCTCGTGTCGCCCACGACCAAAACGGTGTCGCCCGAGTACCGCAGGACGACGGGGGCGACGTTCGGTCCGGTGAGGGCGTCGGAGACGACGCACGCCGCACCGAGGGGCAAGAGCGCACCGAGCAGAACCCGCCAGGTCGCCCGCTGCGTGCCCGTAATGACGCCGTCCTTGTGTATGGCGAGTGTCTGCCGACGCGATGCCTGCCGGCGGCATCTCGGTCACGGGGGGCGCGCGTCCCGCGGCGAAGTGCTGAGCCGGAGCAAGCGCCATAAAGAGTACGGAGGGTCGTCGAGAGTAACGCCCGGCCGCGTCGCACGTGACAAGCCGCACGCCACCGCCGTGATCGGGCGCACGCAGCCGCGCGTGGGCGGCTACGCCGTGATCGTGAGCTTGTATCCCCTCGCCTTGAGCGAAGCCGCGAGCCCCGCCCGCTCCGCGGACTTCATGTAGGCCTCGTCGGGGCTGATCTCCTTCTTCTCGACCAGGTCGAGCAGCGCGTCGTTCAGCGTGACCATGCCCAGCTGCTTCGAGGTCTGCATGATGGAGGGGATCTGGAAGGTCTTGCCTTCGCGGATCAGGTTGGAAACCGCGGGTGTGGTGAGGAGGATCTCCCGTGCCGCCACCCGACCCCCGTTGAGCCGCTTGCACAGGGTCTGCGAGATCACGCCTTTGAGCGACTCGGAGAGCATCACGCGGATCTGCGACTGCCGGTCGGCCGGAAACTGGTCGATGATCCGGTCGACGGTGGAGGAAGCTGTCGTGGTGTGCAGCGTGCCGAACACCAGGTGCCCCGTCTCGGCCGTCTCGATCGCGATCGCGATGGTCTCGAGGTCGCGCATCTCGCCCACCAGCACGATGTCGGGATCCTCGCGCAGCGCCGCGCGCAGCGCCGACTTGAAGCTCTCGGTGTGCACCCCAACCTGGCGCTGGGTGATGAGACACCGCTTGTTCGGGTGCACGAACTCGATCGGGTCCTCGATCGTGATGAGGTGATCGGTGCGCATCCGGTTGACGAGGTCGACCAGCGCGCACAGCGTCGTGGATTTCCCGGAGCCGGTGGGGCCCGTGACGAGCACGAGGCCCTTCGTCAGGAAGCACAGCTGCTGCACTTCCTTCGTGATGTTGAGCTGGTCCACCGTGACGACCTGCGCCGGGATCACCCGGAACACCGCCAGCGGCCCCTTGCGGTCGCGGGCCGCGTTCACGCGGAAGCGGGCGAGCCCCGCGATCTCGTAGGCGAAGTCCGAGTCGCCCGACTCCTTCCACTCGGCCCGGTTGCGGTCGGGCATGATGGCGAAGAGCATCAGCTCGAGCTGCTCGATGCTGAGCGCGCCGCCGCTCTGGCGGGTCATCTCGCCGTGAGTGCGGAAGATCGGCGGCTCGCCCACGCGCAGGTGGAGATCGGACGACTGGGACTGCACCAGCGCCCGCAGCAGGTCGCCCAACGCCCGCTCGGCGGCTTGGTACTGCGGGGCGGCGAAGTCGGCGGGCAGCCCGGCCGGAGGGGCGCCGGGTCGGGATGTGGCCGGCGCTTCGACCAGCGGCGCGGCGGCGATCGCGGACGAGCGTGGTGGTTTGGGGGGAGCGGGAGCGGCAGCCGCCCCGGCGGCGGGTGCCCGCTGGGCAGCCGGAGCCGGGGCGGCTGCCGCGACCGGCCGCGCGGCTGCCTTCTCAATTGGCGCCACCACCGCCGTGAGCCGCCCCATCTCCGGCACGATCCGCACCCGCACCATGCCCCGGTCCGCCACGTACTCGAACTCGGTCTCGGTACCCTGGTCGATATGATTCGCGGACTCGGACGGCGCCACCTCTACGAGCAGGGCGTAGATGTGCTGGTCGGTGAGCGGCTGCTTCGAGACTTTGCGTGGCTTGCCATCCTTCACCAGGGTCACCGGCTCGTCCGGCAGCAGGTAGAGCTGGTCGCCGCGTTCCCGCAGCAGGACGTCGACGAACGGATCGAGCTTCGCGGGCATGCGTCAGTCCAGGGGCCGCGCATACAGCACATGCGCGCGGTTCACGTAGTGCGTGGCCGCGTGGGTCCACACGGCGAAGAACAGATCGGCCGACGCGTTGAGGTAATCGAGCAGCCGCGCGTGGTGGGTGGGGAGCTCAACGCTGGCCCACCCGCTCAGAGTCGCGCCGCCCGCCAGCACCAGCTCCGTGCCGAGCATCCGGGCGGCGGACAGCCGGGCGGGGTCCGCGATCGGGGCCTGGCGGTCCAGTGACAGCGAAATCGTGTGCGCCTTGGATACCAGCAGCACGTCGCCCTGGTCGGTCGGCCGGAACGCGAAGAACCCCTCCGGCCGGTTGAGCATCTCGAGCACCGTCTCCGGCCCGTCGTGGTGCGCCACCCGCTCCATGACGTACACGACCCCCGGTCGCGACACACCTTGGGTCAGCAGTAGCTGCGCCGGCACGGGCGTACGAGGCAGGGAGAAGTCCGACACGGGGGAATACTAAGTACGTCACGCGGATACGTCTAGCAAAGGCGTCGCGCGAATACGTCACGCAGAGGCGTATACGGTTCTGTTTGACGCCTTTGTGGAACGTCTCTGCGTGACGTTGTTCGCGCGACGTTTCACTAACGGTTCCCGCATTGCACCGACGCCGGCGGCGTGCGGCCGCATCCGATCTGCTCGTCCATGCCGCTCGCGATGGGGCCGCAGGCGGTGGTTTGCGCGCCGTCGCGGGCGGCCTGCTCCGTGGCGCCGACGGCGGTCGCGCAGTTGGTCCGGCCACGGAACTCCATGCAGACGCGGCACTGGACCTTGGCGCGCGCCGTAGTCATGAAGAAGAAGAGCGCCGCCACGGCGAGCACGGCGGCGAGGGTGTAGAGCGTGGAGCGCTTCATGGCAGCTGGGTCGAGACGCCTGCTAAGGTAGGCGTCGCGACGGCACTGTCAACGCGGCGGCGTGTCTTGCACCAGCCCCAGCCTCAGCCTATCGTCCCGCGGCCGCCGCCTTGCGCGATGGCTCGCGGAATTGCTCCTGCTCGGTCGAGCCCTCCATCGCCGTGACCGACGATTGCCCCCCGGTCGCGATTTGGGTGATCTCGTCGAAGTAGCCTACGCCCACGAACTCCTGGTGCCGCACCGCCGCGTAGCCCTCTTTCTCCGACGCGAACTCCCGATTCTGTAGCTCCGCGTAGGCGGCCATCCCCTTTTCTTTGTAATCCTTCGCCAACTGGAACATGCTGTGGTTCAGTGCGTGGAACGCGGACAGCGTCACGAACTGGAACTTGTAGTTCAGGGCGCCCAGCTCCTGCTGGAATGCGGCGATCTGGGCTTCGCTCAGGTGCTTGCGCCAGTTGAACGAGGGCGAGCAGTTGTACGCCAGCATCTTGCCCGGGTACTTCGCGTGGATGGCGGCGGCGAACTTCGTTGCTTCCGCGAGATCCGGCTTGGACGTCTCGAACCAGAGCAGATCGGCGTACGGGGCGTAGGCGAGCGCCCGGGCGATGGCCGCCTCGACGCCGTCCCGCACCCGGAAGAACCCCTCGGCGGTCCGCTCGCCGGTCACGAAGCGCCGATCGTACTCGTCGCAATCGCTCGTGAGCAGCGTGGCGCTGTTCGCGTCGGTGCGCGCGATCAGGATCGTGTCCACGCCGCACACGTCCGCCGCGAGGCGCGCCGCCACCAGCTTCGTGATGAACTCGCTCGTCGGCACGAGTACCTTGCCGCCCAGATGGCCGCACTTCTTCACCGACGCGAGCTGGTCCTCGAAGTGCACCCCGGCGGCCCCGGCGTCGATCATGTTCTTCATGATCTCGAACGCGTGCAGCGGGCCGCCGAACCCCGCCTCGGCGTCGGCCACGAGCGGGGCGAACCAGTAGGTCGCGGCGTCGCCATTCATGTGCGCGATCTCATCGGCGCGCTTGAGGGCGTTGTTGAGGCGACGGAGCAGCGCGGGGACGGAATCGGAGGGGTAGAGGCTCTGGTCGGGGTACATCTCGAGCGCGTTATTCGCGTCGGCCGCCACCTGCCAGCCGCTCACGTAGATCGCCTTCAACCCCGCCTGCACCTGCTGGATCGCCTGATTGCCCGTGATCGCGGACAGCACGGCGACGTAAGCGTCATCCTGGAAGAGCTGCCACAGGCGGGCCGCGCCGTATCGGCCGAGCGAGTACTCGATGTCGATCGAGCCGCGCAGGCGGTACACGTCGCCCGCCGCGTACGGTCGGGTGACGCCGCTCCAGCGCTTCCCCGTCTTCCACGCATGCTCGAGAGAGGTGACGAACTGCTGCTTATCCATGGTACCCGTCCGTGATTGAGTTTCGAGCGATGATCAGTCGAGATATTGGTACGCAACCGTGGTGAGGAACTCTGCAAACTCCGCGCCGGTCGCGAGCTCGGACAAAATCCGCCCTGCGAGCGAAAACTGCGGCGCGCCAGGGCCGTCCGCACCTACCCGTTCAGGTAGGGTCTCCACCAATTCGGACAGGGTTTGTTGCACGAGTGTGGCAGTAACGGGTCGTCCGCTCTGCAGCCGCGCGCCATGACGCAGCCACTGCCACACCTGAGCGCGGGAGATCTCGGCGGTGGCGGCGTCCTCCATGAGGTCGTAGATCGGCACGCACCCGGTGCCGCCGAGCCAGGCGGCGAGATACCGCAGTGCCACGTCGATGTTCTTCCGCAGGCCGTCCTCCGTGATTGTGCCCGGCGGCGCCGCGAGCAGGTCGCGCGCTGTCACCCGCACGTCTTCGCGCTTCACGTGGATCTGATGGGGCCCGCGCAGATGGGCGTCGAACACTGCGCGGGCGACGGGGACGAGCCCCGGGTGCGCGACCCACGTCCCGTCGTGCCCTTGCCCCACCTCGCGCAGCTTGTCCTGGCGCACCTTCTCGATCGCCTGCGCGTTCAGCGTCGGGTCGCGCTTGATGGGGATCTGGGCCGCCATCCCGCCCAGCGCGTGGATGCCGCGCCGGTGGCACGTGCGGATCACCAGCTCGGCGTAGGACTTGAGAAACGGCCGGTCCATGGTGACGAGGCCGCGATCGGGCAGCAGGCACTCGGGGCGGTGCCGGAACTTCTTGATGTAGCTGAAGATGTAATCCCAGCGCCCGCAGTTGAGCCCGGCCGAGTGATCGCGCAGCTCCCACAGGATCTCGTCCGTTTCGAACGCGGCGAGGATGGTCTCGATCAGGACAGTGGCGCGGATCGTACCGCGGGGGATGCCGAGCGCGTCCTGCGCGGCGTTGAACACGTCGTTCCAAAGGCGTGCCTCGACGTGGCTCTCGAGCTTTGGGAGGTAGAAATACGGGCCCGAGCCTTTCGCGAGCAGCGCCGCCGCGTTGTGGAAGAAAGCCAGGCCGAAATCGAACAGCGCCGCGGAAATCGGGCGGCCGTCGACCAGCAGGTGCTTCTCAACCAGGTGCCAGCCCCGCGGCCGCACCATCAGCGTCGCTGTCCGCGCTTCGAGGGCGTAGCGTTTTCCTTCCGGGCTCACGTAGGAGATCGTTCCGGCCACCGCGTCGCGCAGGTTCTGCTGGCCGCGCACGTTGTTCTCCCAGGTGGGCGCGTTCGAGTCCTCGAAGTCGGCCATGAAGACGTTCGCGCCCGAGTTGAACGCGTTGATCATCATCTTCCGGTCGACGGGTCCCGTGATCTCGACCCGCCGGTCGAGCAGGTCGGGGGGGATCGGAGCGACCGTCCACTCGCGCTCGCGGATATCGTGCGTTGTAGGAAGGAAGTCCGGGAGGCGGCCCGCGTCGATCTCCTGCTGGCGCTGCTGCCGTCGCTGCAGCAGCTCTTGGCGCGTGGGCTCGAAGCGCCGCGCCAGCGCGGTGAGGAACCCGATTGCCTCCGCACTCAGGATGCCATCGCACCCCGACGGGGGCGGCTTGAGAAGCTGGGCGGCGGGCTCGATGGCGGCCATGTCTAAGAGTAGCCAAACGCCGTCGCTTTGACGACCGGCACGCCGAGACGACCGCTGCCCCCCGCCGTTCGCGACTCCTAACCTGACAGAAGCGACCGGGGGTGGTCATACGACCATCCCCGGCCGCGCGGCGTCATGGGCAGGGATTGTGAAGCTGGATGTTCCCGCCGTCCAATTTGCCAGATGCCGTATATCCGGTCGAGAGCTTGAGCGTGAAGGTGTCGTCCCGACCCGGCTCGCCGTTATCAGCCACCACGACCTCATACGAACCAGGCTGACCGTTGATGTCAGCTGTGCCCACGATGTGACGCGTCGTCGCCTTCGGCTCGACCGGCTCGTAGGTTGTCACACCCGTTCCCTTGACCTTCAGGTTCACCCCGTGGTCGAGGTAAGTGAGATGGCCCCAGAGCGCGCCCTGCTTAATCCCGCCCGCGACGGCGAAGTTCGCCTTCGCGCCTGACGCCGTGATCCACCCGCCGCCGGTCACGAAATCCCCACCGGGACAGGTCGGCGGACCCGGGCATGTAATGTCGGCGTGCGCCGACGAGATGATGACGTCCGCGATTCCGGTGACAGTCACGTGCAGAGCGTTGACCGTGATGTCTCCCGGCCCGGAGCGCGTTTGCTGGTTGATGACCACCTGGCCCTGGCCGGCCGGCAAGGTAATCGTCTGGTTGGGCTCCCCGGAAACGACGATCGCTTGACCGTCGATCACGAGCTCGGCGATCTGTGAGCTGCCGCTCGCCGTCGGGCCAGCATTGGTGCACTGTGCCTCGGCTCTGGCCATGAGGAACCCGGCGGAAACGCTGTGGCCGCCCGCCGTCAGGCTCAGACTAGCCACCGATGCCTCGGAGCGACTGTGATTGCCGCGGCCGACCGTCGAGGCGTGGAGCACCTGGACCGTCAGCAGGCCAGGCACCTCCCCATCGAGCAGCGACGCTTCTTCCTCGCCCCCCGACGGCCCGAGCGGGCCGGCATCGCTGAGGGCCACCTCCACCGCAGAAACCAGGGGCGGCGTCGCCCTCGCCCGCACGACCGTCGCCCGGCCGCTGTAGGTCGTGGTCGACGGAGAGGTCGTCTGGTCAAGCCGCTCCGCACCCGGCGGCGCGGTAGCCCTCTCACAACTGATTAGCAGGCCCGTTGCGAGCCCCAGGAATATGGTGCGCTTCATCATTTCCTCCCTTCCGACAGACCGATGTACCTGGCGCGTTGTCTCGAGACGCGCCTCGATGCCCGCATCCTAGAGGGGGGCGGGGACGGTTGTCTGTCGGGAGAGCCTGTACGTGAATGTGGGGAGACTCCCCGCAGGCTGCTGTGGGAAGAACTCCGACTTGCGGCGCGCGCTACTCGACCTTGAGCAGGCCGGCGCGGAGGGCGAAGCGCACGAGCTCAGATCGGTGCTTCAATCCCAGTTTCTCCATGATGCGGGCGCGGTAGGTGTCCACCGTCTTCGGGCTGAGGCGCAGGAACTTGGCGACTTCGGTCGAGCTGTGCCCCTCGGCGGTGAGCGCCAGCACCTCGCGCTCTCGCGCGCTGAGGCGGCCGAGGGTGTCTTTCGCCCCGGTGCCTTTCCCCTCCTTGGGGTGGGCGTCCTTGTAGTGGTCGACGAGCACCTTGGCGGCGCTCGGGTCAAGGAAGATCTCGTTCTGCACCACGGTACGGATCGCCCGCGTGAGACTCTCGTGTGTGCTCGTCTTGGTCACGAAACCGCTGCCGCCCGCCTCGAGCACCTCCAGCAGCACGCCTTCCTCCAGGTGGGCACTGAGGACGAGGACCTTCGTGCCGCCCCTGAGCCCGGCGATGCGACGCACCGCCTCGAGCCCTCCGATGCCCGGCATGACGAGGTCCATGAGCACCACGTCTGGCTTGAGGGACCGGGTCTTCTCGACCGCCTCCTCCCCGGTGGCCGCTTCTCCGACCACGCGCAAGTTCGATTGGCCGTCGAGGAACGCACGCAAGCCTGCGCGGACCACCCAGTGGTCGTCAGCGAGCAGGATCTGGATCGGATTGGGCACGGGCGCGGGTGCCGTCGGGGGAGGCCTTCTCACGGTCCTCCTTAACCTGACGCAGCGTTGACCCGCGTCTCCTCCGACCGGGCGCCCATGTGCGGAGAGACCCTCTCAGGATACCAAGTTGGGCCCGCCTGGCAAGGGCTAAAGGGTGATCTTCGTCACGCACTTTGCGGCCTTCCGTCGTTTCCTCGCTTTCGTAGCTTACACGACCGACATGCCAAGCACTTTGATCATCGTGAGCGTCTGCCTGCTCGTCGTGAGCGTGGCGTTGTTCCGGGGCGTCCCCGCGGCCGTCCGCGGCGGGCGCTGGCTGGGTGGTGCTGGCCGCGGGCTCGTCGGCCTTTTGCTGCTGACACTCGCCGCCCTCGCGGGGACCATCACCGTGGGCATCCGGGGCTACCGGGCGCTCACCTATGAAGAGGTGGCGGCTACGGTAAAGACCGAGCCCGTAGGGGTGCAGCGCTTCCGGGCTACGATCGTGCTGCCCGACCAGCGGCTCGCGATGTACGACCTCGCGGGCGACGCTTTTTACGTGGACGCCCACATCTTGAAATGGCACCCGTGGGCGAACTTCGTCGGCTTGCACACGGCCTACGAGCTCGACCGGGTCACCGGCCGCTACAACTCGGTGACGGACGAGCGCACCAGGCCGCACACCGTGTACTCGGTCGCACGGACCAGGCCCGTCGACCTGTTCTTTCTGGCGCGCCGCTTCAAGCTGCTCGGGCCCCTGGTGGACGCCGAATACGGCTCAGCCGCGTTCGTGGCGGGGACGCGGCCGGCGGAGTATGAAGTGCGTGTGTCCACGACGGGGCTGCTGATGCGACCGGTGCTGCACTAGCGGTTTCGGAGAGCTCGCTCATCGGAGAGCTCCCTCAGCGGTGTCGGAGAGCTCGCTCAGCGGCTTCGGAGAGCTCGCTCAGCGGCTTCGGAGAGCTCCCTCGTTTCGGAGAGCTCCCTCGTGTGGTACAAGGGACTGAGAGTCCCTGCTCGGCCCGGGGGCGTCCTAAAGGACGCTGGTCGCAGGGGTGGGTTCGCGTCCTTGAGGACGCCCTGGCGCCGAGTTGGGACTCTCAGTCCCTCATACACACACGGATGGTCTGAGAACCACACACGGATGGTCTGAGAACCACACACGGATGGTCTGAGAACCACACACGGATGGTCTGAGAACCACACACGGATGGTCTGAGAACCACACACGGATGATCTGAGAACCCCGGAAGACCGGCCCACCATGCCCGACTCCCTCACCCGTCGTGAATTCGCCGAGCGGCTCGCCCTCGCGGCTGCCGCTCCGTTCGTGCTGGGGGATGACGCCGAGGGGCTCGGGGCTCGGGGCGTGAGGCTCGGGCATGTCATCTCGGGCCCCGAGCCCCGAGCCCCGAGTCCCGAGCCCCAAGCAAGCCCCGAGCCGTCGGCTCTCGCGAAGGCCCTGGGCGAGGGGATTCGACTCCGTTACGGCGACCGGCTCACGGCCGATGACCTCAAGACGATCACGCAGGGCATCGAGAACCGCCTGCAGGGTCTGGAGCGCCTGTATCGGGTGTCCCTCGCCAACAACGACGAGCCCGATTTCGTGTTCTCGGTCTACCGCGGGGCGGAGTGATGGCCGGCGACCTCGCGTTCGCGTCAATTCCCGAGCTCGGGCGTCTGCTCCGGACGCGCCAGACCTCCGCCACAGCGTTGGCCGAGCTGTTCCTCGAGCGATTGGAGCGGTTCGGGCCGCGCTACAACTGCGTCGTGACGGTGACGCCGGAGCGGGCGCTCGCCGAAGCTGCCACCGCCGATCGCGAGCTCCGCGCGGGGCGGATGCGCGGGCCGCTGCACGGCATCCCCTACGGCGTGAAGGACCTGCTCGCGGCAGCGGGCTATCCCACGACGTGGGGCGCCGAGCCGTATCGCGCCCAGACGTTCGCCGAGGATGCGACGGTCGTGGCGCGGCTCGGCGCGGCGGGCGCCGTGCTCGTGGCGAAGCTCGCCATGGTCGAGCTGGCGGGAGGCATGGGGTACAGCCAGGCCAATGCCTCGTTCACCGGGCCCGGGAAGACGCCCTGGAACGTCGACTACTGGAGCGGCGGGTCGTCGTCAGGTCCGGGCGCGGCCGTGGCCGCCGGCCTGGTGCCGTTCGCTATCGGATCGGAGACGTCGGGGTCGATCCTCACGCCCGCAGCCTACTGCGGCCTCACCGGGCTGCGCCCGACGTACGGGCTCGTGAGCCGTCACGGCGCGATGGCGCTGTCGTGGACGATGGACAAGCTCGGCCCCATGGCGCGCAGCGCCGAGGACTGCGCGCTCGCACTGGCCGCGATCGCGGGGAAAGATCCCAAAGACCCGTCGTCGGTCGGGCGAGGCTTCCGCGCGCCGCCGCCCGAGCCCCGCAGGGGGGGCCGCCGGTTCCGCATCGGCGTGCCGAAGGGGGTGATCGACGCGGTGCAAGGGGAAGTGGCGGAGAACTTCACCACGACGCTCGATGTGTTGCGCGGCATCGCAGAGATCGTTCCGGACGTGGAGCTCCCGGACCTGCCGTTCGGCGTGGTGGGGGGCACGATCATCGCGGCCGAAGGCGTGAGCGCCTTCGACGACCTGCTCGAGGGCAACCGCCTGAAAGATCTCACCGCGCCCGAGGACCGCACCGGCGGCTACGGAGCGCTCGCCATCTCGGCGCGAGACTATCTGCGGGCGCTGCGCGTGCGGCGTCTCATGGGCCGGGCGTACGACGAGCTGCTCAAGCGGTTCGACGCGATCGCGACGCCGACGCGCACCACCGTCGCGAGCCCGCTCGACAAGGCGTTCCGGGACGCGTACCCCGACGTGCGGGGCGGCGTCTCCATGATCGGCTCGAGCAACGTGGTGGGCGTCCCGGCGATCTCGGTCCCGAACGGCTTCGGCCTCGCGGGGCTGCCGACCGGTCTGAGCCTGGTGGCGCGGGCGTTCGACGAGGTGAAGCTGGTGCGCATCGCGCGCGCCTATCAGGCGCGGACCGATTGGCACACGCGGCGGCCGGAGGTGGCGTGACGCTCATCCTGAAGCTGCTCCAATCGCTCTTTAGTGCCCTCCACTCCGAGGGCACGCCCGGCCAGATCGCCGCCGGGATCGCGCTCGGCTCGATCCTCGGCCTCACGCCGCTCGTAAACCTCCACAACGACGTCGTGTTCGGGCTGATCGTGCTGCTCAACGTTTCCTTCCCCGGCGCGATGCTCGGCTGGGCGCTGTTCATCCCGGTGGGGTTCCTGCTCGATCCGATGTTCGACCGGATCGGGCACACCCTGCTGCTCGACACGCCGGCGCTCACGCCGCTCTGGACCACGCTCTACAACGTCCCCGTGGTACCACTCACCAACTTCAACAACAGCGTCGTGCTCGGCAGCTTCGTCTTCGCGGTCGCGTTCGCGTCGCCGCTCTTTTTCCTGAGTCAATGGGGGGTGACGCGCTACCGCGCGACGGTCGGCGAGCGGGTGCGGCAGTCGAAGCTGTATAAGCTGATCAGCGCGTCGAAGCTGTACGACATCTACCGCCTGTTCCGGCCGGGGCCCTGAGATGAGCGTCGCCACTGTCCGGTGGAAGGCGGTGAGGCCGCTCGCGATCTGCGGCGCGCTTGGGCTCGGCGCGTGGATCCTGTTCGCCGACCGGGTCGCGAAGGACGCCGTGGAATCGGTAGGGACGACCCTGATCGGTGCCACGGTCGAGATCCGCCGCCTGCACCTCGACGTGCCGCACGGACGAGTGGAGGTGCGCGGCCTCACCGTGGCGAGCCCGTTCGAGGCCCTGCAGAACCTGCTCGAAGCCGACGAGCTCGTCGCGGACGTCGACCCGCTACCCCTGCTCGAAAAGAAGGTCGTGATCGACCGCCTTGCGGCGAAGGGGCTGCGGTTCGGGACGCCGAGAAAGACGGACGGGCGGGTGAGCGGACAGGGGGACGGCGTGATGGGCCAGGTGGAACGTTGGTCCGCTCAGCTGCAAGTGCCGGTCCTGAAGTTGGCGACCGGGAAGATCGACGTGGGCCAGCTCGACCCGAGCCAGCTCGGCACCCCCGCTGCCGCGCAGGCGCTCGCTGGGCAGGTCGACTCGGCCCGTCAGGCCTGGGATCGTGGGCTCCAAGGGCTCGACGTCGCCGCTGCCGTCGACTCCGCCAAGCACATGACGGACCGCCTCCGCGGCGCGAAGCCGACCGACCTCAAGTTGCTCGGTGACGCCCGGCGCACGCTCGACCAGGTGAAACGGACCCGCGATGGGCTGGCCGGCCTTGATCGAACCGTGCGCGCCGGCACCGGGATGCTCGAGGCGGGAGTGGCGGGGCTCGCCGCCGCGCGGCAACGTGACTATGCGACCGCGCATGCCCTGCTGCGACTGCCGGCGCTCGCAGCGCCGCAGATCGGCGCCGCGCTGTTTGGGTCTGAGGCGATCGGGCGGTTTCGGCGCGCGCTGTACTGGGCGGAGCTGGGCCGTCGCTACATGCCACCCGGGCTGAAGCCGAGCGCGACGCCGGGGCCGCGGCGCGCGCGTCGCGCGGGCGTGACGGTGCGGTTTCCGCGGGAGCGGGCCTACCCCGCCTTTCTGCTCCGGGCGGCCGAGCTGAGCTTCGAGCTGAGCGGTGGCAGCGGCGGCAGCGCGCCCCGCACGTACGCGGCCCGATTGACGGGGCTCACGAGCGATCCGACGCTGTACGGGCGACCCACGACCCTCGACGCGTCGGCCCCCGGCGTGCGGGCGGCTGCGCTCGTCGACCATGTGCGCCCCACGCCGCGCGACACCGCGGCCGCTAGCGTCACGGGCGTCGCGCTTCGCGGCTTCGCGCTCCCCTCGCTTCCCGTCCGGCTCGACCCGGGGCAGGGCACGGTCTCGCTCAGCTTGGCGCTGGTGGGCGACAGCGTGCACGCCCGTTGGGGCATGCGGTCCGGGCGTGTCCACTGGATGCGCGACTCGGCGACCGCGCGATCGCAGCTGGGCGATATCGTGTGGCGCGTCGTCTCCGGCGTCTCGACCGTCGACGTCTCGGCGAGCCTGGATGGCGTGCTCGCGCGACCGCGCCTCGTGGTGGGGTCGAATCTCGATCGAGTGCTCGCCGAACGGATCCGCGCGGTCGCGGGCGAGGCGATCGCCGGCGCCGAGCGGCAGGTGCGCGCCCGGGTGGACAGCGTCGCCGAGCGGCGGGCGGCGCCGGTGCGCGCCCAGGTCGCCGCGCTCACGACGGACGTGACCCAACGCCTCAGCGGTCAGCGGGCCCTGCTGGATCAGGCGCAGCAAGCGCTCGAGCAGCGGCTCAAGGTGCTCCCGGGTTTGCGCCTGCCGTGAACTGACCCCGGGCGCAAGCCCGGGGTTTACGGGGGCGCCAACCAATCCCCCTCGACCGGTATCGTATGGTTGTGCCGGTGCTTGCGACCCGAACCGACCGGACCCGATTTCGTGACCAGCATCGACGCATCCTGGTTGGCACGCCGCAGCCGCCCCGAGTGACCGACCTCGTCCGGCAGGCGCAGCAGGGCGATCAGACCGCGTTCCAGTCGCTCTACCGCGAGCACGTGGGGCGGGTGTACGCGCTGTGCCTGCGGCTCACGGCCGACGCCAGCGAGGCCGAGGAGCTCACGCAGGATGCGTTCGTCCGCGCGTGGGAGCGGTTGGCGACCTTTCGCGGCGAGAGCGCGTTCTCTTCCTGGTTGTACCGCCTGACGGTGAACGTCGTCTTCATGAGCCGCCGGGCGGCGCGGCGCCGCGCGCAGCGGGTGTTCGCGACCGACGACCCGGGCGCGCTGGAGCGGCCGGGTCGCGAGTCGAACCCAGGTCTCGGCTTGGATCTCGAGCGGGCAGTCGCCGCCCTGCCGCCCGGAGCCCGAGAGGTCTTCGTGCTGTACGACGTGGAAGGATACCGGCACGAGGAAATCGCCGAGCTGACGGGCATCGCCGTCGGGACCTCGAAGGCCCAGCTGTTCCGGGCGCGCCGATTGTTGCGAGGGATGCTGGAGTCATGACGGAACACGACGACGAGCCTGAGTTCCGCGAGCTGCTCGACCGAGCCGCGCAGCTGCCCAAGAGCGTCGAGCCGCCGCGCGATCTCTGGCCCGAGATCGAGGCTAGAATCGCGGGGAAGGCGCGCGTTCGCTTCCGCACATGGCTGCTCATCCCGCTCGCAGCCGCGGCGGTGCTGGTCCTGCTGCTGCTTGGCCGGCGTGGAACCGTCCCGCAAACCGGGGCGTGGGAGGTGACGCGCGTGGCCGGTGTGCCGCTCGTCGGCACCACGCCACTCGGCGCGACGGGCGCGCTCAAGGTCGGCGACTGGCTCCAGACGGACGATTCGTCGCGCGCCGTGATCGTGGTGGGCGACATCGGCCATGTCGAGGTGAAGCCCGGCACTCGCATCCGGCTGGTCCGGGCGCAGCGCACCGACCATCGCCTCGCGCTCGAGCGCGGCGAGATCTACGCCACCGTGGATGCGCCGCCCCGATTGTTCTTCGTCGACACTCCCGCCGGCACCGTCGTGGATCTGGGGTGCGCCTATACGCTCGCCGTGGACTCGAGCGGCGACGGCGCGATCCACGTGTCGGCTGGATACGTGGAGTTCGACTGGAGCGGCCGCCGCTCCATCGTGCCGCTCGGGTTCCGGGCGGAGACGCGTCGCGGATTCGGCCCCGGGACGCCGTACGCAGAAGACGCGCCTCAGGCGCTGCGGCACGTGCTGGCGGCGTTCGACTTCGCGAGCGGCGGAGCGGAGGCGGTCCGACAGGCACTCGCCGCCGCGCGGCCGGAGGACGCCGTCTCGCTGTGGCACCTGCTGGGGCGGGTGGATCCGGCGCTGCGGGGGAAGGTCTACGACCGGCTCGCGTCTCTGGTCCCCCCGCCCGCCGGCGTCACGCGCCAGGGCGCGTTGCAGCTCGACCGGGCGCCGCTCGAGACCTACTGGAACACCATTCGCCGGATTGCGTGGCGTAGGACCATCCTCAAGGGCATTCGCGACATCGATCCCCGGACCGGCATGGCCCGGTGACCCGCGTCGCTGCTGCGCTCGCTGTCGCTCTCTGGAGCGGCACGGCGCTGGGGCAGGAAGTGCCCGAGCGCACCGCCGATCTCCGCGTGGAGGTCGTGGCCCGGGGCCTGGACGATCCGCTGTACCTCACCGCTCCCCCGGGGGACGCCCGGCGCTTCGTCGTGGAGCAGGGGGGACGCATCCGGATCATCAGGGACGGCCAGGTGCTGGCGACGCCGTTCCTGGACTTGAGAGACTCGGTTGGCGCGGGCGGGGAGCGCGGGCTGCTCAGCGTCGCGTTCCATCCACAATTCGCCCGCAACGGCTGGCTCTACGTCAACTACACCGACAAGCACGGAGACACGCGCGTCAAGCGCTTCACGGTGAGCGCCGATCCCGATCGCGCCGATCCCACCTCGGGCAAGCAGATCCTGTTCATCGCGCAGCCGTACGCGAACCACAACGGCGGGCTGGTCATGTTCGGCCCGGACGGCATGCTGTACGTCGGGATGGGCGACGGCGGCTCCGGCGGGGACCCGCACGGCAACGGTCAGAACAAGCGCACCCTGCTCGGCAAGCTGCTGCGCATCGATGTCGACCGCGGCGACCCGTACGCGATTCCTCCCGACAACCCCTTCGTGGGCGCGGCGGACGCGCGGCCGGAGATCTGGGCCACGGGGCTGCGCAACCCGTGGCGCTTCGCGTTCGACCGGGCGACCGGACTCCTCTATATCGCGGACGTCGGGCAGAACCTGTGGGAAGAGCTGGACATCGTCCCGGCGAGCCGGAGCGGGGTGAACTACGGCTGGAACGTGATGGAGGGAGCGCACTGCTACGGGGCAGGAGGTTGCGACGCGACCGGGCTGCCCCCCGCGCTGGAGTACGACCACTCCTACGGCTGCTCGATCATCGGGGGATTCGTGTCGCGCGGCCGCGCGTCCCCCTCGCTCGACGGTCAGTACTTCTTCTCCGATTACTGTCAGGGCTGGCTGCGCAGCATCACCTACCAGAACGGCCGCATCACGTCGCGCACCGTGTGGAAGGTCCCCCGGCTCGGCCAGGTCTTGTCGTTCGGGGAGGATGCGGCGGGGGAGATTTATGTGCTGTCCGATAACGGGAACGTGTATCGGATCGCGGAGGCGCCGTGAGGAAGGGCGGACCGAGCCGTGGCGGTTCGTGTGATGTCGTGTCGTAGCCGGTTGGTGGGAGTATGTCGGTGGGAGTATGAGGGACTGAAGTCCCTGCTCGGCGCGCGTGGCGTCCTCAAGGACGCTGGCTCGCGCGTGCGTCCTTCAGGACGCGCCGCCGCCGAGTGGGGACTTCAGTCCCTCACAATCCGACGGGAAGATTCTGCGTAGTGTGTCGGTCGATGCGCGTGTCGCCCGTCCGCTAAACCTTCTCCCTCGGCGCGGCATCTCAGCGGCAACCTTTCGCGTGGAGGATGTCATGCGCAGCCTCAAGAGTCTCGGTCTCGCGGCGCTCGCCAGCGCCACCCTCGCCACCCCCGCCCTCGCCGGGCCGCCGTGGATCTCGATCGAGCTGCCGGTGAACCCCTACGACCAGTCGATGCGCGGCGCCTTCCTGCTGGTGCATGCGTTCCACCACGGCACGCCGACGGGGTACATCGTCACCGGGACGGCCGAGGGGATCGTGAACGGCGAGCGGCGCTCGATCAAGCTCGAGTTCAGCGAGACGTCGCGTGACGCCGTGTACGCCCTCAAGCGGATGTGGCCCAGCGAAGGGGTGTGGACGCTCGTGATCAAGGCGAACCAGGGTGCGGACGACGCGGCGACGGCGGTGATCGAGCTCGGGCCGCAGGGCGAGGTGGCTTCGGTCCGTGTACCCATGATGCAGCGGGGTAGCTGGACCGTGCCCGCGCCGGTTTCGCTCGCGGATATCGACACGGCGCTCAAGGCTCGGGCCGAGCAGCTCGCGCGCCGGGAATGATTTCTATTGCTAATGGTGGCTTGACAAGCGTCGTTCGGCGGGTATGCGTAAGAGCGAGGCTGGTGCAGTCCCTCTCTCACCCTGGGGTACGGAGGCGCTCATGCGCAGACACGTCATGTTTGGCGGACTCACGGTCGCCGCACTGGTGGCGGTCGGCAGCTGCAGCGACGACGTCGGTCCGACCACCAACGAGCGGTTTGTAGCAACCCTCTCCGGCGCGAATGAAGTGCCGGCCGTGACGACGACGGCTACTGGAACGGCGGAGTTCACCGTCTTCAACGGGTTACCCGGGATCTTCTTCAAGGTGGACGTGAAGGGGCCATTTGCGGACAGCGTGATTCTTGCTCACATTCACGGTCCTGCGGACCCGACCGGGAACGCCGCCGTCATTGTCAATCTCTTCCTGGGCCCGAACGCAGGCCCCGCTATCACCGGAACGCTCGCGGAAGGCGTGCTGCCAACGCCCAGCCGGATCACGTTCGATTCGGTGCTGGTGTTGCTGCGGGCAGGCAAGGCGTACGTGAACGTGCACACCAAAACGAACGGGGGCGGCGAGATCAGGGGACAAATCGCCAAGCAGTAGGCGCAGAAGAGGCGGGGAGTAGGGAGAGGACGTGAGGGTGCGACCCCAAGAACTAGCTCGTACCCAACGGAGCACTCCTGCTCCCCGCGTGTATTTCTCACACCACTGTTGCTGTTCACGTCAACTGTACGCAGGGAGACAAACGATGACGCTCGGACGTTGGAATCGAAGGTTCGCGCTCGGCATGGTGCTACTCGGTTTAGCCTGCGGCGGCGGTGGCGGCGGCACGACGCCCCCCGGTCCGCCCGCCGACCTCGTGAAGAGCGCGGGAGACGCTCAGAACTGGTACTTCAACAACCCGTTGCCGACGGGCTTGAGCGTGACCGCGGTGGACGTGGATGGTCGCGCCGTGCCCGGCGTGGTCATCACGTGGGCGGTGGCGTCCGGAGGCGGCGCCGTGACTCCGACGCAGAGCACGACCAACGCGAACGGCGTCGCGACCACGACCGATTCGGTCGGCGGCTCGACCATCCAAATCGTCAGTGCGACCTTCACCGGTCTGGCGGGCCCGGTCAGCTTCACCGAGCACGCCACTACGCCGCCGACGTCGGGGGCGGTGAACGTCGGGGATAACTTCTTCGACAAGGCCAGCGTGGTAGTGCAAGTCAACAGCACCGTCACCTGGACATGGACAGGCCTGCTTGGACACAGCGTGACCTTCACGGGTGGGCCCGATTCGGGCGTGCAGCCCTCCGGGACCTTCCAGCGGACGTTCGCAACCACCGGAGCCTTCAATTACTTCTGCAAGGTCCACGGAGGGATGACGGGTTCGGTGACGGTGGTTCACTGAGCCCGCCCGCCCCGGAAGAAGGCAAGAGCCTTCCCGGACCGAAGAGTGGCGGAGTGCGTCCAAGCCCCGAGCGTTTCGGAGGCCGTTGGGTTATGACGGACTGAAGTCCGAACTCGGCGTCACTGCGTCCTGAAGGACGCCGCGCACACCAGCGTCCTTTAGGACGCCTCCCGGCCGAGTTGGGACTTCAGTCCCTCATAACACACACACGTACACACACGCACGCACGCACTCACTCACTCACTCACTCACTCACCACACACGCACACACACTAGGCCAGCTTGCCGACCGGGAGCTTCCTCACCCGCTTCCCCGTCGCCGCGAAAATCGCGTTGCACACCGCGGGCGCGATCGGCCCCACCGACGGCTCGCCGATGCCGCCCTGCTTGTCGCTGCTGGGGACGACGTGCACCTCGACTACGGGCATCTCACTCAGACGCAGCATCGGGTAATCGGTGAAGTTGCTCTGCTTCACCCGGCCGCGCTCGATGGTGATCTCGCCGTACAGCGCGGCCGTCAGCCCATACACGATGCCGCCCTGGAGCTGCGCCTCGATCTGTCCGACATTGACGGTCGGCCCACAATCGACCGCGCATACCACGCGGTGCACGCGTACGTTCCCGTCGGGCGTCACCGAGACCTCGGCCACCTGCGCGCAGGTCGTGGGCGCCCATTCGGCGAGCGCGATGCCGCGCCCCCGTCCGGCCGGCAACGGCGTGCCCCAGCCCGCCTGCTCCGCCGCCAGCTCGAGCGTCCGCAGGTGGCGCGGCTTGTCGGCTAGGAGCGCACGCCGGAGCTCGTATGGGTCCTTGCCTGCCGCTACCGCCACCTCGTCGAAGAAGCACTCGGTGACAAACGCGTTCTGGGAGAT
>Ga0209761_1000202_pt1 | contig 34300 bp, 31 predicted proteins | sample GraSoi013_1_40cm_4_FD_185818 | JGI IMG/M metagenome (GOLD analysis project Ga0209761, IMG submission 185818) | Grasslands soil microbial communities from the Angelo Coastal Reserve, California, USA - Sample 09_25_2013_1_40cm (SPAdes) (version 2) | ecosystem: Environmental > Terrestrial > Soil >... | reverse complement strand
ACATATCTTCGGTTGCGTCGCCTTCTTTCTCGTCTTTTTTCTTGCGTCCGAACATGGTGAGTATTCCTAAGCTAGTAATTCGAACAGGAGAACACAGCATGAGTTGTTCTCGAATAGGAATGATGTTACCTTAGTGAATAGTCACTGGAAACAACATAGAGGCTTCCATACACTATTAGACAACGCAAGCCTTCTCTTACGAGAACTACCTCTTACTCTTCAGAATGTCCGATTTCGTCAGAATACCAACAATGTTCTCACCCTTCGAAACGAGCACGCCATAGTTGCTCTGTAACAATCCCAGAACCGATTCCAGTGGAGTATCGCTATTGACAACAGGCAACGGCGAATCCATGATCTCACGAACCCTGAGGGCAAGAACAGACTCGAGAGACTCGCCCCGAGCAGCGCGATCGAGAATCGTTTTCTCCGAAATACTTCCAACACATCGTCCGCCCTCGAAAACGGGAAGCTGCGAATAGCCCCTACGCCTCATCAAGTCAACAGCATCCCGGACAAGCTGTGTTCTCGCCACTGAAACGACTGGGCGACTAATGAGCTCGTCCACACGACGCGCGGGGCTCTCGACCCCAGCCCTCTCCAAAGCGCTGAACAGTCTCTGAACAACCGAATAAGATGGGTCCACGGAACCTGCCTCAATCTTTGCAATAATCGATTGACTCACTCCAGCGGATAGAGCGAGTCTGGACTGCGTTAGTCCGAGCTCTTTCCTCTTCTTCGGAATCTCCCCCAATGACGGTAGCATACCTCAAACATGCTGGACGGTGCTCTTATTCCTATCGGAATAGCTTGAGAGCCTATTCCTAAAGGAATATGAGTACAACAGAACTTATATAATAAGAATAAATGAAAAGACAACGAAAACATGTCCCCGGAAATCCAGCTTGCGGGAATTCACCCGCGGTCAGAGAGACTAATCGAACTCACCCGGTCCTATGAGCGGGCAAAGTCCAGCTGGAGTCAGGTAGAAGTCCAACTTGAGCAGGAGACAAAGGAAATCATCAAGCTTCAAGAGAGTCTCGGCTTCAGACATTTTTCCGACGGTTCCTTAGCCTGGCAAGATCAGCTTAGACCTATCACGCGATCTCTGTATGGAGTGGAGTCGGGCACTAGATACTCAAGATGGTTTGACACTAATACATTCTACCAGAAACCCATCGTCGTGGGCAAGATTTCCGCTGGCGACATCGACCCCCGGAGCTTTCTTCGAACCGAACTTTTGGCAGGAAAAGTCGAGCGAAAAATCACTCTCCCTGGACCGTACACGTTCTCTCAGCTCTCGGAAAATAAGCACTACAAGAATTACGCTGATTTGCTCGTCGACGTCGCTCTTGCAGAGCGCGAGATTATCCAGAAACTCAAGAATCTGGGCGTTACCCTCTTCCAACTATCCGAGCCCTGCTTGGTCTATCAACCATATAGAAAAGGTTTCAGAGATCAGTCCGAGGTTGAGCTCGCTCTAAGAGCAATTCGCTCAGTGGTCAAGGACAATCCCGCAGATTTTGTGGTTCAGACCTATTTTGGCGACGGGGCCCCTCTACTCCCAGAACTTCTAGATCTACCAATCTCCGGTGTTGGAATCGATCTGTTCGAAACCGACATTTCCTCGCTCAGTGAGCAGGAAAAAACCTCAAAAGCAGTCGTGGTGGGCGTTGTCGACTCACGGGAATCCTTCATTGAGAATCCAAGCTGGATCGCTGATACAGCGCGAAAATTCTCAGAGAAATTAGGCGCCCGCGATCTGGTTTTCGCCTCCAATTCGGACTTGAAATTTGTACCACAAGAAATCGCGAATCAGAAGTTGGAGGCGCTGTCTAAGGCATCTGAACTATTCGAGGCGAGTTGATAGATGTCGAAGCTCTTTCCTGTTCAAGAAATAGGGAGTCTAGCAAAGCCAAAATGGAGAACCAAGGGGCTTCGACAACGACTCTCCTCACAAGACCTCTCTGAGGCTGAGGAATGGGCTGCGAAGCTGGGCATTCAGGACTTTCACGATCGAGCCAAGGGCATTCTCAGGACCGGTGATGACAAGGAACGAGTCAAGGCGGTCCTCGAACTTTCTACCTTGTATGGCCTCCGCCTCTTCGAAACTACAGGCTTAGACAACGACGGGGTAGGGGGAGAGCAACAGCGGGTCGAAATGTACGAGCACGTAATCAAAGCTGTGCACGGAATGAACCTCCTCGGCCACGTCCACTCCTTTGACAACAAGTACTTCAACAAAGGAGTCGCAGAATCGAAAATCTCCAGAAAACACCCCGTCTACTTGCCAGAATTCCTTGATGTCAAGAAATACGCCCACCGAGCTGTGAAGGTCCCGATTACCGGACCGTACACACTGGTGGACTGGTCTTTCAGCGGCTACTACATCCAGAAGCAACAGGCCAATTCTCCCAAGACGCGGAAGATCGAGGCAAAGCGCGAATTCCTCCTCGATATCGTAGAGCAAATCATACGCCCTGAAATCCGAGACCTAGTCGACGCGGGAGCAACTTGGATACAGATCGACGAACCAGCAGTGACCACCCACCCAGAACCCCAAGAAATGGAACTCTTCGTAGAGGCATGGAATGAAACAGTCAAGGGATTCAACTGCAAGTTCAGTGACCACACTTGCTACCCCTCCGAGATAGGATACAAGGTTCTCGCAGAATATGCGCCAAAGCTGGACAAGTGCGACCAACTCGCACTAGAGTTCGCTAACCGGGACACTTCGCGTCTCGGACTCGATGAGGACTCGCGGGAGGGCTACAGCGATCTGAACCATTTCGTTGACTCTGGTTTCAGCGGAGAATTCGGGCTTGGCGTTGCGCACGTTCACGACTATACGGGAAATGTGTCCGAAGGAGCAGGAAAATCCGTAGGGCGAGACTTGATTGAATCTCCGGAGCTAGTGCGAGACCGTCTTCTGTTCGCCACCAAGATTGTCGGGGATCCCTCAAAAATCTGGGCGAACCCAGACTGTGGACTGCGGACCAGAACGTGGGATGTAGCTTTTGCGAAGCTCGCAAACATCACGAAAGGAGCGGAGCTAGCAAGGGAGACCTACCAATGAGACTGAGCGATCGGGCGCGGCATCACAACCTCGTTACCGTCGAACTTATTCCAGACAGAGTCGTTGCCAGCGATTTGGCTCTCCTGAGGGGAAGAGTTGACGCTATCACGATTCCGGCCCTGCGGAATGGCCATAATGACCCAAGCTATCCGAAGTCTTTCTCGATAACGCCCCAACGCAGAAGTCTTGCTTCCGCCTCGATCATCAATAGAGCCGGGATAACTGCTGTCCCCTCACTAACATGTCGCGATTGCAATAGGTCGGACTTATCAGCTATCGCGAACCAAATGGCTCAAGGACTTGGAAACGTGCTGATCGTTTACGGAGACCCCTATCCACAGCCTCATCCAGGGACCTACGAGTTTACCAAAACGAACGAGCTAATTCGGGAAATCTCCTCGCTAAACCATGGAAACGACCCATGCATTGGAGCGGTGACAAACCAGCACGCTGACAACAGGGAAAACGAAATCTCCCGAACTATATCACGGGTCGATGCGGGCGCCGACTTCATCGTTACAAACGTCGCTTTCGACTCGGAGAGTGTACTTGAGCACAGAGATGCTCTGCTTGGGGCAGGATTAGGCGTACCCCTGTTCATTCAAGTTTCCATTCCACTCAGCTTGAACAACGTGTTATTTGTGAGCCAGAAATTCGACATACCTGTCCCAGCTCACATCAGGAAGAAACTGTCAGACGATCCCTCTGGAGGCAGTCTCGCAGTTGCCGCGGAAGCCTACGAGGCTCTGCGTGGAGAAGCGAATGGTATTCACTTCTCATATCTATTCCGACAACGAAATCCGATTCCCACCTATCGCCATTTACTAGAAACAATTGGGATTGCTGGTCCGCCACTAGCTCCGCTAGCCGCCTCTGCGTTGAAAACATACCCTGTGGCCTAGTTTCCTCGAACGCTCAGTGCTCGACTCTAATAGTCAAATGTTAGACTTGGTTGTTTCGACCGGTAATGGAGCGTCTTCCCCAACCTGGAGTACTTTCTTCAACTCCTTCTTCATGAGTGAAGGATCATGGTTGAGGTTGAAGTAGTCTGCGAATGTCGTGGTTGTCCTTAGCATTCTGGTTCTCCCGATCCTCTCGTCATTAATCAGGTCCATGTCCTTCAGCTGCTTCACATGGCCGTACGCAAGTTTTCCCCGAACACGTACCACGTAAGACTGAGTGACAGGCTGCTTCAGAGCTATGAAGGATAGAGTTCGAAGAGGTCCGGGTGTCAGAAGCGGTCTGTTCGCCAGTTTTCGAACATACTTGGCAAATTCCGCCTTTAGTTGCATGACAAAGCGTCCGTCCGGAAGCTCCACGACTTGAATTGGACTACCAGCAATCTTGTACCGTTCCGAAACTGCTGTAGCTATTCCGCGTATCTTGTCCTCTGATCTAGCGCCTATGACAGACCCGATCATCTTCAGATCCAGAGGCCTTCCGGAGACGTATAGTGCGGCCTCGCAGAGCTGCTGCTGTAGGTCAGCAGTTTTCAGCTGAGCCGGGTTAGTCGAAACTTGTGCTTCCATCGTCTTTCAGCTCGATCTCGATGTCACCGAACTCTAGGGGCTGGGCGAGGCCAACTCTTCCCTCGACGGCTAAGAATAGCAGCATGATGAACATTCTGACCGCTTCGAGAGGGTCGCCTTTTCCCAGAAGGGCCAGAAAGGAATGTTTCTTCCGTGTAGTGCCCGCTTCTGTGAGGAGTCTTCGCAGGAAGGCTTTGATATTCTCCTCTATCTTGACAAGGAAATCGTCGACTTGCTCAAACACCTCTGGTGTTCTGAGAACCATCTGTGCGCTTGCAGGAAGCATTCTCTCCGCCGTTAACACCTCCAGCAATCCCTTGATGACTTCCTCGACGGACGTAGTTGTCGATTCATAGCGCAGAGGAAAAGATAGGGGAGGAGGGACGAAGTCTGTCGGCCTCTCGAGCGGCGGCTTCGGCGGTTCTTCCATTTTGAGGATGAGTTCTGACTTCATCCTCAGGAGGATTGCAGATGAGAGGAGGGCGGTGCCGGAGACAGAGAAGTCGATGAATCCTCGACCTCTCATCTCATGGAGAAGCTCATCCAGTAGATTTGCGAGGTTCACGTCCCATGGTTTGACGCGGTGAAGATGGATCAGGTCAAAGAGGACGGCATAGGGTGCTTTCAGCCAGTATGCTTCTTCGTGAATTGTCAATTGTTTTCTCCTCTTGAGGGCAGGGACACGATTTGACTGCTGCCTTTATCGATGAAGACGCCGAACACTCTCTCTGCTCTCGATATTGTGGTATCCTTGAGCGAGATTACGATGAACTGGGACATGCTGCTCCTCGACCGAAGAAGGGTGGCCAGGCGTTTTGCGTTTAGCACATCCAAGTGTGCATCGATTTCGTCCATCACGTAGAATGGCATGGGATGGATTTGTTGGAGTGCGAGGAGGTAGCAGACTGTCGAGACGGATTTCTCTCCTCCGCTTGCGCTCCCGATTGTGAGCTCTGTTTTTCCAGGAAACTGAAGGAGGACGTCAAGTCCGCCTTCGAACGGATTTTCCGGAGTATCCAATACCATTCTTCCGTTTCCTTCACCGGTCATTTCGCGAAAGATGCTCTGGAATGTCTCGTTGACCTTGTTGTAAGCGCTCATGAAGGTGTCAAGTTTCTTCCTCTCGAGTTCGTTCATGAAGTCGAGGATTGCTAGTTTCTCCCGTTCGAGCTCTCCGATCCTGACTGAGAGGTGTTTGTATCCTTCCTTCTGCGACTCATATTGTTGGGCAGCGAGCTGGTTGATAGCTCCTATCTCGTCCCGTTCATGTTCGAGGACGCGTTTCATATCTTCAGCCTCCTTGATGAGGGCCGGGTGAGTCTCGAGTGGCGTCTCGAATCCGAGGCTTCTGAGTTGTCCTTTGAAGATTGTTAGTTGAGCGTCGACCTCTCTAAGCCCCGCCTTTAGATCGGTCACGCTTGCATTAAGCGGATCCATCATTTGCAGAAGTCTCCGGGTTGCTTTTTCGATTTCTACAAACTGTTCTTCGTACTTCTTCCTCTCAACTCCAACACTGTCCAAGTTTCCAACCAGACGCTGCTTTTCTTCGTTGAACTGTTTCATCTCCTTCTCTAATGTTTCGAGTTGCTGATGCGCTTCGTTGGCTCGGGTCTCTTCGCGATGAATCTCAGAGTCAAGCGAGCGCAGTTGTATGCGGATCTGGTCGATTCCGGGCCTAAGGGTCTCCAGCTTGGACTGTTGGGAGGAGAGACGTGTTTCTAGCTCTAGCGTTTCCCGAAGAATGACCTGGTTCTCGGCGGTGACTTGGTCTCGTTCCGTTTCGAGTTGAGAGAGCGATGTCCTTCTGGAATCAAGTCTGAGTCTCGCTCTTTCCTCTTCTATGACGGCGAGCCGCCTCTTCATCTGCGCTTGTTTCTCCGCTGTCTCCTCCAACAAGACTTGTTCTTTCGCCATGGAGTTCTGTAGACTGTCAATTCGTCGTGTCGTCTGTTGGAGGAAGGTTCTTGTTCTCTCGAAGCTCTTCTTGGCAAGTTCTACGTCTCTTGCCAAGGCCTCTCGGGTCTTGCTAGCGGACACCCGGTCTTCCAAGAGCTCGTCTAGTTCTGTCTCGATACGGTCAACGTCCGACCGTGAGCGTTGCACAACTGTCTCAAGCGATTTCACCGTTCTCTCAAGGCTTTCAAGCGCGGTGGATCGAGGAACTATATTCGATATCTCTAGGGGGGCTCTGTAGTAACCGCTCTCAAGGCCTCCCCCAGGCTCGTAGAGGTCTCCGCTGGTAACGACGCATCTTTGTCCCTTGGACGCTGTCAGGAACGCTGCTCTTTGGGTCGTGGCGAGTATGGTATCGCCGAAGACGAATTGGACGGCGGGAGCAATGGACTTGTCGGAACGTATTACCTTCGAAAGAGGACCTATTATTCCAGAGACACTGTCGGTGTCCAGTTCCAGATCTGAAAGCTCAAGATCTTCTATGGGAACAATCTTGACGCGTCCAAGCTTGGTACGTTTCAGGCTTTCGACGCACCTTATTGCTACATCGAGGTTCTTTACAACAAGCGCTTTCATCCAGCCGGCGCTGGCGGCCTGGATTGCCTTGCGGTATTCTTCTGGGAACTTGACGAGGTCTTCTAGACGGCCGTAGACGCCTTTCAGAGCGCCTTCATCAGCCATCTCTTCAATCTTCTCGATGGCCTTGTCTTCCGCACCCAAGTTGTCTGCTAGGTTCTTTTGAGTGTTAAATTCGACCACAGCGACCCTTGCCTTCTTTGCTATATCGAGTGCTTCATCGATCTCTTTTCTGCGTTGGTCCTTGAGTTCACCGTACTCTTTTGTTCTCTGCTCGATTGATTCGAGCCGTCTTTCTTCTTCCTTCTGAAGCCTCTCCATTTCCCGGATTCTAGTCTTCAGCTCTTCTGACAGCTGGGCGAACTCTTTCTGGCGGGCTTCAAGGGTTTGCAGATGGCTGGCGGTCAGATCGAGTTTTGTCGAACTGCCCTTGCTCTGAGCGGTTAGGTTTGAGAGCTCCTTTCCGAGGCCGTCGATCTCGTCCTGGACTTCGCGTAGGTTCTTTGCGTCCTGGTCGAGGGAAGATCTGCCGGCGGTGACCTTTTGGCTGATCTTTTCGACCTTGGATGTGGAAGCTTCTAACTTCTCCTGGAGGACTTTCTTGTGGGACTGGAGGCTCTTGATCGAGCTAGCGAGAGGTTTGATTGAAGTTTCCATCTCTTCCGCCTGTTTCGTGAACGCTTCGCGTTGTCGTGTCCGGGTTGCAACTAGGTTCTTCGCTGTATCTGCAGCGGACTTTGCTTCGACGAAGCCCTTGCTAGCTTCCGCAATTCGTCTTTCGAGATCGAAGAGTTCTTGGTTTCCCCGGGTGACAGTTTTCTCCTCGAAGCTTCGTCGGTCTTGTTCGATCTGTGCTCTCTGTTGAGTTAAGTCCTCTCTCTCGCGTCTCACCTGATCCAGCTTGATCTGTTCCTGCTCTAGGGTCTGCAACATTTCCTGATGCCTGTTTGCGAGGGCTAGGATCTGGGCTGAGAAGATGCGTGCTTGCTGGCTGTTTATCTCGGTCTTGAGAAGATTGAATCTCAGAAGATCGTTTCTTTCTCTTTCCAGCTGTTCGATTCTCTGTCTAACCTCGTCAACTCTCGCGGCAGCGACCTTGAGGTTCAGGTCCGCCTCCTGCAACTGCACTCTCGCTTCCGCTTTCTTTGTCTCGAATGTTCCGATTCCGATGAGGCTTTCCAGAATCCTTCTTCGTTCTTCAGTGCTGATCTCGGCGAGGTGAGTGATGGCGTGTTGTGAGATGAGGTTGAAACCGGTTACTTGGATGTCTGCTGAGCTCATTACGTCCTGGACTTGTTTTCTGGAGAGACGTCGTCCGTTGATGCGGTAGATTCCTTCTCCGCCTTTCGAGAACTCTCTGGAGATTGTTACGAGGTCAGAGTCTACGGGTAGCTTTCGGTCACTATTGTCGAACTGGACGGCCACGTAGGCAGAGCGTGCTCCTTCGCCTTGGGACTTGTGGACTAGATCGGATAGGCTTCTGCCTCGGAGTTCTCTAGGGCTGAGCTCGCCGAGTGCGAACTTGAGGCTGTCGAGGATGTTTGACTTGCCGGATCCATTGGGTCCCGTGATAACGGTGAATCCTGTGCTGAGGTTGATGGAGACCTTCTTGTTGAAGGTCTTGAATCCCCGGATGTCGATTCTCTTGATGAACACCAAGGCTGGAGCCCTGGACTCTCACTCGGAATCGTAGCGTGTTCTCATCGGCCGTATCTTCTGTAGCGCCTCTGGTAGAGTCTGATGGCCCTTAAGAAATCGATTCTTCGAAACTCGGGCCAGTAAACGTCTACAAAGACAAGCTCGCTATATGCGGATTGCCATAGGAGGAAGCCGCTTAGCCGCTCTTCGCCTGATGTTCGTATGACTAGGTCCGGGTTTGGGTTGGGGAGGTGTGCGGTGTAGAGGTACTTGTGGAATATTCCCTCGTCGATATCCTGCGGTCTCAGGTTTCCTTGATAGACGTCCTCGACGATCTTTTTGGTGGCGTCGACGATTTCTGCACGTCCTGTGTATGCGATTGCGATGTTTAGGAAGTGCCCTGTGTACGCGCTTGTGTCGTCTTCAAGTTTCTTCAGCGCGTCCTGTAGGCTCTCCGGGAGGAGATCCGTTCTGCCGAGAGCTTTGACTCGAACCTTTTGAGTATGAAGACGATTGTCTCTTCCGAGCTTTCGCGCTTCTTCCTCAACGAGTTTGAGGACAGCGTTGACTTCCTCCGCTGGCCGGTCGAAGTTCTCTGTCGAGAAGGTGTAGAGTGTGAGTGTCTTGATTCCGTATTCAAGGCACCAGTCCAGTACTTCTTCCCCGACCTTGGCGCCAATAGTGTGTCCATCGTTAGGTCGGAGTGCCTTTTCCACGGCCCATCTTCGGTTGCCATCCAGTATGATTCCGATGTGTTCGGGTAGTGGTCTTCCTTTGACTTGTTCGGTGAGCCATTTTTCGTAGGCGGTGTATACTCCTGCTATTCTGAGTAGGCTGTCTAGCATGTTTGTTCTTTGACCTCCGGTTTGTTGAGTTGGGCTTGGGCGAGCGCTCTTGCGCAGGAGCAACCCTCTCTCGTGTCAGGTATATTGCCTATAGCTTCTATGAGAATCTTGTTCAGGACCTGGCTGGTCTCTTTTCCCCTGTCTTCTACCTCTTTTGCAGAGAGTGTTCTCTGGAGCCCTGCTGCCATGTTGGAGACGAAGCTGATTGATGCGTAGCAGATCTGGAGCTCTCTCGCGAGGAAGGCTTCTGGGGCGCCTGTCATTCCCACGATTGCGCCGCCGAGGGTCCTGAGCATGCGTATCTCTGCAGGTGTTTCATATCTTGGACCTTCAGTGGCGGCCATTACGACGTCGTTTCGCAGGGTCTTCTTGTTGTCAGAGCCAGCACTCGTCATCGCACTTCTCAGGGTTGGGCAGTATGGCTCGGATACGTCGATATGTGTGACTGGGGGGTCGTCGTAGAAGGTTCCTCGTCGGGATTTTGTGAAATCGATCAGGTCTGATGGTACGACTATATCGCCTGGTGTGAGGGTCGTGTCTATTGCGCCGACGGCGTTGGTGGCGATTATTCGTTCGACTCCGAGATTTTTGAGTCCCCAGATGTTGGCTCGATAGTTCACCTTGTGAGGCGGGGCAGTGTGTCCTTCGCCGTGTCGTGGTAGATAGATTGCTTCTCGTCCTTTGACTTGCCCAATAGTCAGGGTTGGGGTTGGACCGTATGGTGTGCCGACGATTTTTTCTTCTCCTTTGATGATGGATTTGACTCCTGAGCCGCCGATTATGGCGATGGGCGGTCTCATTCTTCTTCCTCGTAGAGCGCGCTTAGCTCGTGGAGGGAGAGCTTTGCGCCTTGGCTGAGCTTCTTCTTCGCAGCCTCCTTCAGGTTTTGCTTGTGAGTTTCTTCTTTCTGACGCTGGGTCATCTTATCAGCTAGATCGATCGATTTTCTGACTACTTGGTATTGCTCGTCTGCGTCCTTGTATTCTCCGCGAAGCTGGTTTAGGGACTTTCGGACATCTTCCTGTTTTATCTTGAGTGCTTCAAACCGCTCGGATAATATCACGATCTCCTCGTGATGTTTCTGGCTCTCCTCGGCGAGTTCCTGGACTTTTGCGTGGAGCTCGTCTGCTTCCTTGTTGGCGTTGCCAACCTCGTCTCGTAGTCGGTTGATCTTCTTGGCCGCTGTGACCTGGATCTCAAGGGCTCGGATCTTTATCATCAGACGCTTTTCTTCATCTTTGCCTAGTGGGGCGGATTGTACCTGCCATTCGAGCTGTTGTAGCTCGTGCTCGGCGGTTACGGACTGGAGGAGCTTGGGCGCTGTTTTCTGGAGTGTCTTCAGTTTTGTGATGTTCTGTTTTGCTTTGTCTCGGAGGTTGTCTCTTGTCTTCTTGAGGGCTCTGACTGTCTCGTTGAGTTCGTCACGGGTCTTCCGGCTCTCTTGGAGCTCAGTACGTGTACTGTCGAGCTTGCTTCTTGCCTCGGAGAGTGCTCCTAGGAGCTTTCGTTCGTCGATTTTGATCCGCTGACGCTCGTCCGCGAGCGTTTCGAGATTGGTCATAGCTGGATCCCGTTTGACAATTGACGGGCCTGATTGTTGGAATAGGGGAAGCCGCCTTATAGACGTTCAACCCGCTCTTTCTGGCAGAGAGGTCAACGAGGACTGGAACGAGTTACTAGTCGCTTGTCCATGATCGGGACTGTACACGTGGACCCTGCCAGCGCTACAAGCGTCAGGGATACTATTCTGCGAATGAAACCGGAGGTAGTTGCCTTGGAGCTGGATGCGGCTCGTTTGATGGCGCTGGAGAATCCGAAGGCTCAGAGTGGACGGGGAGCAGGATTATCATTTCTGACCATGGCGTTGTTGGAGAGGTTTGCGGGCCAGATGACCGGGTCGCCGCCTGGAACGGAGATGCTGGAGGCGGCTAGGGCGGCAATGGCTGTCGGGTCCAGAGTGGAGTTCATTGATCTGCCGATCGCGAATACGGGTGCGGCGTTGCGGAAGCTGCCGCGGAAGGAGAAGGCGAGGCTGGTGGTTGATGCGCTGGCGAGCCTTGTAGTCTTGCCTTTCAGCAGGATAAACTGGTCGAAGCTGACGGAGGACATGGAATCGCAGATCGAGGCTTTCCGGAAAAGATACCCGGTGTTGAGCGGGATACTGATCGATACGCGCGAGGAGTACATGACCAACCGGTTGAAGATGGTGATGGGCTCTACGACCGGGCAGGTCCTGGCGGTTGTAGGGTTCGGACACCGTGCTTCACTCGCGAAGGCGCTGGCAGGGTACATGGAGGGACCGGGGTTCACAACGAGCTTTTCCTGGCAAGTGACAACCGACAGCTGAGAGGCGATCCAGGGTTCTGCTTGCGGTTTCAGGACTATTTCATGAAGGGCAAACCGACCACCTTAGCGAACGGGAATAGCCACCACATGTCAGGGTCCAAGAGCCAGATCCCGGCATGGAGGAAGGAGGGAGGTTAGGGGCGCGTGAACGTGGATTCTGCGCGTTTTCACGAAGGGTGGGGCGCGGGAAAAAAGGGCCCCCGGGGGGTCACATAATAGTTAACAGCAAAAAGTAGTTACAGAAAAAGAAAGTTACGCAAGCACTTTCTTGCCGGTCTCCTTGACCGTTCGGTCGGAATACGCTGACCTCAACAGTTCGCGAAGGAGATATGCGATAGCGTTGTCCAGCTTGGCGCGAGAGCCGGGGTCCACGCTGTACACGTGAAGTTGAACTAGGCTTCGGATTCCACCTTCCCGGCCGCGCGGATGGGACTTGAAATAGAGCCCTGGAAACGCCTTGCGTGTACGATCGAGCGCGGGCGCGAGCGCTGACTCGATAATTCCCACAAGCCCAATAGACACCTCCAAGGGTGCTTGTCCCCTTGCCGCTTTCAACATCGGAATTACTGATCCGTTGAAAATCGCTTTCATCTCAGACGGAACTCCCGGGAGAGATACGAGGCTCGTCTTGCCAAGCCTGATCAGAACTCCGGGAGCGGTTCCAACCGGATTAGGTAGCGGCTGGGCATCCTCTGGCAGTGTAGCCATCTTTCTACGAAACCGCGTTAGACCTGTAGAAGCTTCTAGCGCACTGTACCGGGCCTTGACCATGGCCAAGGCGTCCGGGTTCAGCAAGAGCCGCTTCTTCAGGGCGAGAGCAACCCCTCTGAGAGTCATGTCATCATGAGTCGGTCCAAGACCCCCCAGAGTAATCAAAAGGTCCGGCTTTCTTCCCAGCGATCCCGTAACCCCGTCCTTTATGGCATTGAGAGAGTCGCGGAGAACAGTGATTCTCTGAAGTGTCCACCCAAATCTTGTTAGGCGTTTTGCGATCCAGTGAGAATTCGTATCCAGCGTGTGTCCGATCAGTAATTCATTGCCGACAGAGATTATCTCTACCGTGGGAGATTTCTTCACTAGGTCAGGCCCCTGAGAACGTGGGACTACTGTTTCTCCAATGAGAGAACAGCCGCGAGTGCGCCAGAAAGAGCGCGGTTCGCGTCTTTCCCAAAACCGATGATGACGAGATCGTTCTCTGATGGACGGAAGAGTTCTCGAATCCGAGCATCTTCACGTGGTGAGAGCTCGGAAACTTTTTTGTTATCGGGTGGCATTGAGAGCTTTCCGTTGACTACCGCTATTGTTAGGGTCCCTTCCGCGCCTACCTTGATGGCTTCATCCCGCTGCAAGACACCCGTTATCCCCGGCTTGTACCTTTTCGCTAGGTGAACCCCCACGGAGACTTTTCCAGGGACGAGTTCCGTCTCGTCCAAGGTCTTGATCTTCCGCACCGCGATCTGCTTGAGATACCTCTGCAATGTCTCCCGCCCTTGCTTCGAGAGCTTGACACCAGTCCCCTCACTGACCTCGACCAAGCCCTGTTCTGCAAGCCTTTCCAACAAGCCTCGGGTAACGCCGTCGTTGATTTGAAGAGCTTGAGCCAAAGCGCGGCGTCCAACAGGACCCTCTTGTTCGATTAGAACCAGAGCATTTAGAAGCTGGACGGGAGCAAGTTGGGGTAGCGGACCTCTCGCTCCGCGACGCCATTTCTCAAGCATCCCTTCGAGCAAGGAATCCGACGACCAGACCATTCCGGCCGATGGAAAATTAACTCTTCCCAAGAGACGAAGAAACCTCTTGAGGGTGGACGACTCCGACCCCTTCCACATGACCGCTGACTCTGGGACAAAGAGGGATTGGGCCAAAGTTCTGTTTGTAGACCATCCGCAAGTGTTTCTTCCATGGATGAAATCTATGATAGGACAGGCAAAAGCGGACGTTCGCGGCCTACGGACCGTTTTCGAGAAGTTTCAGGTTCGTAGAGGAGCTAGGATCCTCGATCTAGCATGTGGTATTGGCCGAATATCGATCAACCTGGCCAAGGCTGGCTACGAAGTCGTCGGTGTTGACATCTCCCGATTGTATCTGGACTTTGCAAGGAAATGGGCTGAGCGTGACCGCGTCAGAGGTCAGACTCGATTTTACGTGATGGACACGAGACGTGTCTCTCAACAACTGAAGAGAAAAGGTGAGAAAAAGTTCGACGTGATCCTGAACTATGGAACGGCTATCGGGTATCGCGGCGAAGACGAGGACGCCGAGATGCTCGCGGGTCTCCTCGATATCGCTGAGCCACATGCACTTCTCGTAATTGAAACCGTGAACCGTGACTATCTCGTCAGACATTTCGAAAAAGAATCTGTTTCGACGCTGGAGGGTATTGAATGGCGAGAGTTCAGAAGATTAGACCTAGAAAACTCGTTCATGGAGAACTCTTGGAGATTCTACCGGAGGAAAGCGGGTTCTCGTCGGCTGATTCTAAGCATCCCTGTGTCGCATAGGGTGTTCTCGCTGCATGAACTGAGACGGTTCATAGCAAATGCAGGATGGAAGTATATCGGGTCTTACGGAACTCAGGGAATACTTTCGCCTGTCACGAGCGATTCATTCCATATGACGGTATTAGGACGAAACTGGGGGAGGGACCAACCGTTGAACGATTTTCTCGTTAGGCCGATTCAGGCCACGGATCGCGACTGGGTTGAGTCCTTCATCAAATCCCATTGGGGATCAGGGATCGTCGTTGCCAGAGGCCGAGTCATTCGTCCGGGGGAACTTGACGGTTTTGCAGTTTTCAAAGGAAAACGACCAGTTGGCTTGCTGACTTTTAGAACAGATGGATCGGAATGCGAGATAGTTACGATAGACAGCATCCTTGAAAGGAAGGGAATTGGAACTAGCCTTATTGATGCTGTCAGGAAAAAGGCAAAGGCGAAGGGCTGTAAACGGCTATGGCTCATAACTACTAACGACAATCTAAGCGCGCTCGGGTTCTATCAAAAGAAGGGTTTCCGTCTCGTCGCCGTCTACCCCGATGCGATCGAGGCTTCAAGGAAGCTCAAGCCACAGATCGCCATGAAAGCAGCGAACAGAATTCCGATCAGGGATGAGCTAGAGCTCGAACTCGACTTGACCGAGTAAAGACAAGCTCTCTAAGAGAATATTGTCAGAAAGGAGTTCCCGGAAAATTCGTATAGGTTATTTTTTCTTGTCGCTGAGCCACCATTTCAGGTAGTCTTTGTGGCGGCGTTTCTTCTCTTCGTCTGCGGACTCTTCGGTGCGAAGCATTTTTTCTCGTCCTTCGAGAAGGTTTTGCTGGGTGAAGGTTAGGCCGCAGCTCTTACACGCGTATTGCTTGATTGCAGGGTCATAACTTAGGTTTCCACCGCATTCCAAGCAATAGTTAGGCAAACTTCTCCTCGACAAGAAATTTGGCTCCAGAACCAGATAAAGATTCGGTTACTTGAACGGCCAAAATGGAAAAATTGGTCCTGAAATCTGGAAAAATCCTGTCGGACGAGGAACGGTTAATATGTCGAGTCCATCTGTCAGAAATCGATTCGATTGCCTCGATATCACGGTAACCAGCACAAGAAGAAACCTACTGGGGGGGTCAAGCGTCACTGGCGTGGAAAACGAGCCTTTGAAGCCGGCGGAGAACCGGTCGAAACGACCCTTGGTAAGGTCAAACAGAGGCGCGTTGGAATCCGAGGCGGGGCTACGAAAATAAAACTGGCATCGGCTGACTGGGCCGTTGTCACCGACAAGTCAACTGGTAAGTCGTCAAAGTCGAAGCTTCTGCGGGTTGTTAAGAATCCGGCGAACGTTGACTATCAGAGGCGGGGAGTAATCACTAAGGGCGCAATCGTCGACACGGAACTCGGTCAGGCACGGGTAACCTCTCGTCCGGGACAAGACGGGGTCATCAACGCAGTGCTCGTATCTCAAGCCAGCAAGTCCTAGGATGGAACGGTGGAGCCAGGGTGAAAAACCCGGGTCACGTTATCATCTGGCCCTTCCACATTGACAGTGCGAAGACCAGGGGCCAGGGAAGAAAACTTCCGATAGCGCGAGCGATCAAGCAGCCAAACCTCAGAGAAATCGTGCAGGCGGCGACAATCCTAGGTTATGTTCCTGAACCGAAGGAAAAAACAGCAATGCCCAGTCTTCACTGGGAGAAGGCGGGATATGTTACGGCGAAGAAGGCGGCTCCGAAGGTAGCAATGCTGAAATCGATTGCGGGGGAGATCGTAAAAATGCGACAGAAAGAGGCCCAGGCTTCCGATCCTAAGAAAGACCGGCGGTAGAGCCCATCTAGCCGTGTTTCTTGTTCGGGTACATGATAATCTTGCCTGAGCGTCCGGATTTCATCAATGCAAATGCCTTGGAGAACTCGTCAAGATCGAATCGGTGAGTTATCAGCTTCGACAAGTCCACCTGGCCTGCCTTCAATACCTCGGCCGTCTTGTACCATGTTCCGAAGAGCCGACGACCAAAAACACCTCGAACGTGAGCATCTTTGAAGACAATCCAGTTCGCCACGTCTAGCTCGATCTTTTTCGAGGGTAGACCAAAGAGGATGGCGGTCCCTCCGGGACGAAGAACCTTGAATCCTTCCTCGAAAGAGGGTTGCGCTCCTGACATCTCAAAGAAGGCATCAACTCCGCGCCCATCAGTCAAGCGCATGATCTCCTTCACAGGATCTTGTTGGGACCCGTTGATCAAGACGTCTCCACCCATATCCTCCGCTAGTTTCAACCGATAGTCAACGATGTCAACTCCGAAGATCTTGGTTGCGCCGAAGGATTTGCAGAGGCCAATGAGGCAGGCCCCTATAGGACCGCAGCCAAAGACTGCGACAGTGTTGCCGGGGATCTCGGCTGCGGAGGCGGCGTGAATGGCATTCCCAAGCGGCTCTTGCGCCGATGCCACTTCGATCGGAATTTTCCGATCGTTTAACCAGGCATGCTGTTCATTCAGAACGTGATATTCTGCGAAACAACCGTCCGTGTCAACTCCGCGGAGATGCATTCTCTCGCAGATGTGAGCGTTACCAGTTCTGCACTGGAAGCATTTGCCGCAGAAGATGTGGGTCTCCCCGGAGATAATGTCGCCCTCGCGGAGGTCGGAGACTTCCTTGCCTACCTCGATGATTTTTCCGGCGAATTCGTGCCCCATGACCATTGGAGGCTTGACTTTGTCCTGGATGGACTCGTGCCAGTCGTAGATGTGCATGTCTGTTCCACAGATTGATGTGGCTTCGATCCGGACGAGAATGTCCCGAAGACCGGGCTTGGGTGTTGGCCATTGCTCGAAGACTGCGCCGGGACCGGGCGATGACTTCACGACTGCGTGCATCTTTTCTTTCAACAGATTTCCTCGAAACTACGTGTTAGCCGCGCAGGGAGCGCTGTAAAACGTTTTAGATTAGGAACAAATTCTCGATCTGAGATCTATGAGCCAAGAGTCCGGCTTACCAAGAGCGCCACTTCTAGAAGCATTGAGGGAAGAACTTAGAAGCCTGGATCAACAAGATTTGCTATGGCGTGTCAGGACTCTTCAAAGCCCATCCGCGCCCCACGCGAAGGTGGATGGCAAGAACGTCATAGTTCTCTGCTCAAACAACTATCTTGGATTAGCGAATCATCCCAAGCTCAAACAAGCTGCTATTGCGACGACGAGAAAGTATGGAGCGGGAAGCGGGTCAGTCCGAGTCATAGCTGGGACCATGGACCTCCATGTTAAGCTGGAAAATGAGCTAGCTGCTTACAGGGGAACTGAATCTTCGATAACTTTCCAGTCAGGCTACGCTACGAACCTCGGAACGATCATGTCTCTCGTTGACGAGCGTGATCTAATCATAAGCGATGAACTGAACCACGGCAGCATAATCGACGGCTGTCGCCTGACGAAAGCCGAGAGACGGGTGTACAAGCACAAAGACATGGGAGATCTTGAGAAACAGCTTCAGGGAACAGAACGCTTCCGCAGGGTCCTAGTCATTACTGACGGTGTCTTCAGCATGGACGGAGACATCGCACCCTTGAAGGATATTGTCCGTCTGGCGCAAGAACACAATGCGATAACGTATGTTGACGATGCTCACGGAGACGGCGTCCTGGGCGAGAACGGCCGAGGAATAACCAACCACTTCCACCTCGAAGGGAAAGTGGACATTGACATGGGAACATTCTCGAAAGCCTTCGGGTGCGTCGGAGGATATGTTGTCGGATCGAAAGACCTCTGCGTCTATCTCCAGAACAAGGTCCGAAGCTACCTCCTCTCCGGCTCCCACCCGCCCGCGGTCGCAGGCGCATGCATTGCCGCCCTTCAACTCGTCCAGAAACACCCCTCGCTGGTAAAGAGACTCTGGGACAACACCCGCTACTTCAAACAAGGCCTTACAGACATTGGATTCGACACAGGGAACAGCGAGACCCCGATCACACCGGTGATAGTTGGAGATGCAGCCAAGGCGAGGGAACTCGCTGACAACCTCTTCAAAGCTGGAATATTTGTTCTCCCAATCGTCTTTCCGATGGTTGCTCGGGACAAAGCTCGAGTCAGGACAATCGTGACTAGTGCTCACACAAGGAAGGATCTGTACGCAGCTCTGACAGCTTTCGAAAAAGTCGGCAAAAAACTAGCACTGATCTAGCAAGGGTAGCCCTAGCTCGGGGATTCGAGTTGGCGACAAAGAAAAGAAAACCAACAAAGAAGACTGGAAAACCAGCTTTCAAAGTTCGCAATGCCACCGTGAAGGATCTTCCGATTCTGGTTCACCAGCGCAGGGCAATGTGGCGTGACCTTGGGGCAAGGGATCAGAGAGATTTGGATAGAGCGGACAAGGTCTACGCGCGATGGGCACGATCGAGAATGAAAAGTGGGACTCTGATGGGCTGGATTGCCGAGGATGGAGGTAAGATCCTTGGTGGAGGATGTGTGTGGCTTCAGCCTGTTCAACCAAGGCCGGGATACAATCTCATGATCCAACCATACTTGTTGTCAATGTATACGGAGCCTCGCTCCAGAGGACTTGGCGTGGCGTCGGGCATTGTCTTGAAAGCGTTGGAGTGGTGCAGGAAGAACCGGTTTCTCCAGCTGCGCTTGCACGCCAGCGAGATGGGACGCAAGGTCTACATCAAGCATGGTTTCGAGCGAACTTGGGAAATGAGGCGCAGAATCAAGAAGCTAAGTGAAGACAGTTAACAGGTCAACTTAGAAAGAAGTTTAGTTATCCAGATTTGTTGGGATTCGAATCTTGTCACGTCTAGTTCCGAGATGCTCCTGCGGTGGAGAGCTTGTAATCGTAGGTGAGAATCGGAACCCGGAGGGTTGGCGGACTGGCTTCAAGCTTCAATGCAAGAAATGCCACAAGCAGTGGACCTACACCAGCGGAACTTATCGCGCAGATCCAACCTCGGGTTGACGACGAAAATGTCTATCCAAGCAATGGCAGAAGAGATCTCGAACCAGATGCAGGATGTCCCAAGGTTCGCTTCTCACCTTCGCGAAACGCGCGTTCCAGAGCCTCACCCTTCCAAATTTGTCTTTGCAGGGTCAGGCGATTCATATGCCGCCGCTCTTTTTGCGCAAGAACTCTCGAGAGGACGGGCCGCTGCTTCCGACCCCTATGAACTGATGAGAAGTATCAAGACAACCAAGAGAAAAAATCTCGTCATAGTATCCGTCAGTGGGAAAACACGAGCCAACATCGATCTGGCTCGAAGAGCAAAGAGATTTGCAAGAAAACGAGTCGCTATTACATCGAATCCTGATAGTCCTTTGGCAAGACAATGCGACGAGGTTTTGCCGCTAGAGTACAGGAGCGCGGGAGTGACAACGGCCGGGACGATTAGTTTCACCTGCAGCCTGATGGCATGCGCGTTCCTTTTCAGACAGCTACCTAAAACCCTCAATGTGAGGGCAATTCTCGGAGAGTCTGCGCATTGGGCGAAGAGCCAGACGTTGGTTGGGACAGGCTCGTTCCTGTTCATCGGGTCGGGAGTGAATTACGCATTATCCAATTATGGAGCTGCAAAGGTCCGAGAAGTCTTGGGTGCCAAGGCGGAAGCTGAATATCCTGAGCAACTTGGCCACGCCAGATTGTTTACCATAGATAAGAAACGGGATTGCATCATCTGCATTTCCTCTGGCCAGGACAAAGCCCGCCGATTGTATGAGCTGCTGAACAAGGGCGGTTTCCGAACTAGCCTTCTGGCGGATCCCAACGCTAACATTGTCCAGACGAGCTTGAAGGTGGCGATCTATCTGCAGCAACTAGCGCTTGCAGTAGCCCGGAAACGGGGAATGAAGACGTGTGCTTTCTTGTCCGACCGCAGAAAGCTGGAGCTTAGCTCCAAGATGATCTATTGAAACCCACCCAGCAGATGATTCCTAGAAACAGGGTTCGGGCTGTAATCGTCTTTAGCGCGTAGAAAAAAAGGGATAATGGAGACCAGTTTAGTAGGGGCAGACGCCTCGTGTCTGGCCGACGGCGAGCACATACAGTTGATGAGTCTGTCCACTGACTGTGTCGCGAGCATTCACAGTGTATTCGGTATACCCACAATTCGGGGTGTTAGGTGAGTAGAATGGTCCATAAGTCTTGGAGAGATTAGCACAACCGATTCCGAAGTTCTCGTTGTAGTTTCCTCCTCCACCATAGCCAGGATAGTTTCCGAAGGCCATGAATGAAACAGTGCCATTGTCGACGGATATGCTAAGGTCTCTGGTGCATGTTGCACTGTTTGTCGACGATATGCCCGGGCATGCGTTGCCAGTGATCTTTATGGTGATCCCGGTACGCGGAGTCCAAGAATCGGCGAGGGTGCCAGAGCAATACGCGTGGACTGGAAGAATGCCCGCCGGTGCCATGAGCAGGACACCTGAAAGTGTCAACAGAACGATGGCGATTCGAGTTTTTTTCAGAGGTTTTTCCCTCAAGAAAGCTGTTCGGCGGAGTGGAGATTATTAAGAGGTTTGAAAGAAACATCTGAAACATTGTTCTGGAACAGTCTTCCATCCTGTTAATCTGTGGTGAGCATCTCGGTTTCCTTTCTGTCTTCACCGGTCCCGATTAGCAATGGACAGGAGGAGGGATACCCGTTGAGCAGCGCGACAGCGTTTCGATAACATTTCAATACCGCTACACCACGGACTGTAGTCCAGACGTATCTTTTTCCTTGCTGCTCCTCATATCCCAAGAGCCCAGCAGGAACCAGTTTGGCGAGGTAGGTTTTGAGTAGGTTGTAGGAGAGATTTTGAATCACCATAAGCTGGCTGAGGGTGAGCTTGTCTGACACGCATGATTTTAGAATCGCAGCCTGAATTTCCTCTCGTGATCTTCGCAAATACGAATTGAAAGTATTGGGTCCAAGAACATAAGTTTGCTCAACTATTTGTCAAGGGAAAAGTAGACTGGCGATTGTGTAGCAATGAGTGTGTGTCAATAGTTCAATCTTCGTCAGTTTATCGTTTGAAGATGCTTGTATACGTCGAGAAGATCATCAGTATCCATGCTATGGGATGCAGCGGCTTTCACCTTGGGAACCTTCGCGTTCAAGGCCACAGAGTAACGTACAATCCTGAAGACCGGGACATCGTTGACCCAATCTCCAACGTGAGCACATCTTGATGGAGGGATACCTGTCCACGCGCAATACTTTCGCAAACCAAGACGCTTGTCTGGTAGAGTTTCTATCTCGTCCGTTAGAATTCCGTCCTTGATGCCTACCTTGGATCCGACGTAGCCTTCAAACCCGAACCTTTCAAGCAAGTACGCGCATAGAAAATCTGGATTATCAGTTAGGAGAACAACCCGAATTCCATGACCTTGCAACTTCTCAACTGTTTCCCTGACATTCCTGATAACCTCGACCTTGGAGACTTCTCGAAGAACGTCTGTCAGCTTCATTCCCTGTAGAAGCTTGTACTCAGCTCCAAGGCATTCTCTTAGAGTGATTCTTTGGTGATGGTACATTTGGTCGAGCGAGTCCCATTTCTCTCCAATTCCTAGAGATCGTGCCGCTTGGGTGAGAGCTGCTTTACGGAAGATGGTCCCATCTACGTCGAAGGAAACCATTGACAGGGAGGAGAAAGGCGACACTGCCCACCTCGTTTGAGTGCTTCGAGGTTATGTGTATTCGATAGTCTTGAACTCTTTCCGCAGCTTTGTCGCGGCTCTGCGTACGCGGCTCGGCTCCTCACCCTTGTAGACTCTTACGATCAGTTCTGCAATTCTTTCCATGTCTCGCGCCTTCATTCCTCGCCTAGTAGACTCGTTGGTTCCAAGCCGGATTCCATGATCAACGATCATGTTAGCTTCCTCAAGCTTCTCGGAAAACCGGTTAACGTTCTCTTCGCCGTTGATGTCGAGGAAGACCTGGTGGGACTCGGTAAACCCGTAGTCTGCGCATTTGACGGGTAGACCTCCTTCGTGAAGCGCTTTGGCCAAGGTTTTCGCGTTCGCGATTACTTGAGGTGCATATTTCGTTCCTCTCCTGCGGACCTCGTCCAACGCCCATGCTAGAGCTGCGATCCTGTTCCAGTGGGCGTTATCGACTAGGCCGGGAAACTGTTGGTCCTTGACTCGCGATTTCAATGGGGAGGTTCCGAGGATTATTCCTCCTTGAGGCCCGAAGAAGCTCTTGTGAGTGGAGCCGAGCATCAGGTCTGCGCCCTCGTTCAGCGGATGCTGGAATTCGCCGCCCCCGATCAGTCCCAAGACGTGGGACGCGTCGAAGGCAACTCGAGAGACGACTGCATGGCAAGCTTCGGACAACTCCTTGACCGGGTGAGGGAAGAGAAAATAGGATTGGCCAAACACGACGAGAGAGGGCTTCTCGTCCTCGATGAGCGCCTTGGCCTTTTCCACGTCAATATTCATCCGTTCAGAATCGTATGGGAAAAAGAGATTCTTCACATTGACGAATGGGGGATAGCCTCTGTTCCCGAGTCCGTCATAACCACCGTTCGAAGGATTGACGGTGAGGATCGAGCCTCCGGGTTTCGTAAGGGTGGATACCATTATCGTGTCGGCAATGTGCCCGGAGAGTGGTCGGAGGCTTGCCCAGTCAGATCCGAAGACCTCGCATGCGAGTTTCTCTCCTAGGCTTTCTAGCTCGTCGATGAAGCGTGTTCCCTTGTAGAACCCGTCCCATGCAGTGTAACGATGGCCCATATCGTTGGTGAGAAGTTGCCGGACTGTATGGCTAGTTACGTTCTCAGATGGAATTAAGTTGAGACATTCTTCTGCGCGCCAGCGTTGATGCTTGTCAACGATTCTTCTGATCTGGGACGCGTAGGACGTTGAAAGTCTACCTAGTTGGAGACTAGACTCTTCGACCGCGTCTACCGCCGGGTCTTCGGGTCCCGTCGTGTGGGACTGGTGTGACGTCTTCTATTCGGCCTATTCTGAAGCCGTGGCGGGCGAGCATTCTGATGGCGGCTTGCGCTCCGGGACCGGGGGTCCGAGCGCCATGTCCGCCGGGAGCTCTTACTCGAATGTGAAGAGAGGTAATTCCCTTGTCTTTAGCGGTCTTTGCGGCTGCTGCAGCGGCTTGCATTGCCGCGTAGGGTGTTCCTTGGAGTCTGTCGGCTTTCACGTGTTGTCCACCGGCGCTTCGGGAGATTGTCTCGGCGCCCGAGAGGTCAGTTATGTGGACCATTGTGTTGTTGAAGGATGAGTAGATGTGGGCGATTCCCCATCTGTCCGCCGGTGCCTTCGCCTTCTCCGCCATACAGAATTACCTGATAGATCGGGGCTTGAGCCTCACGCGAATTTAAACTCTCCTTGGGTTAGAATCACGGCAAGTTGAAACTGGACTTCTGGCTCCTAGACCTCAACCACGATGCTCACGAGGGCAGATCTGCGATCTGGCTTTGGGGCGTCACACATGACAACAGGCGAGTTCTAGTCATTGATGCCAACTTTCAGGCTTACTTCTATCTCCTACCGAAGAAAGACCAGAACATAGATCAACTCAAAGAGAGAATTGAGAAGGAAAAACCCCATCCATCCATTGATAGAGCGGTCATTGAAAAGAGGAGACGCCTCGGTGAGGAAAGACGAGTTCTCAAAGTGTTCTGTGAAGACCCTGACACTCTCGAGAAATGTGCGAGAGAATGCGTAAAGCAACTCGCCGTAGAGACGAGCTTTGAAGACAAGGTTCGTTATTCGATAAAGTACCAGATCGAGTTGGGGATCAGACCCTGCCAATGGTACAATGTTGAGGGAACAGCATCCCCCATCGATCCAAGAAAGTATCATGTTGACAAGGTCTATGAGACAAGAGGGCATCCAATTTCTATTCCAAGGGAAAATGCGCCCAAGCTACGGCTCCTCTCCTTCTCCATCATAGCTGTCAGTCCGACGGGCTCTCCGAGTCCACTCCGCGATCCTGTCAGACTCGTTACATGGAAAAGCAAGGAAAACCAACCCGAAAGCATCCAGTCAGGAAAAAACTCGGACGATGAACTAATCGAAGGGTTCTCGGAGACTCAGCAGAAACTTGATCCCGATGTTGTCTTCTCGTTTGGCGGCAACACCTTCGATTGGCCCTACTTGATCAAGCGAGCAAATAGGACAAAGGCGAAGCTCTCGGTCGGAAGGGACGATGGTCCAGCCCGTCAAAGTCTCTACGGCCACTTCTCTCTAACTGGACGAGCGAACGTGGATCTACTGGATTTCTCACAAGACCTCTATGATGTAAAGATCAAGACTGTGGAGAATGTCGCCAGGTTTCTCGGAGTCGAAGCCTCCACTCCAACAATTGACGAGACAGAATACTTCGATCACTGGACTGGCAATGATCGCTCAGCCCTAGTAGACCAAATGAAGGCTCAAGCAACTTCAATATTCAAAGTCGGAGAAGACGCTCTTGATTATACAATCCAACTCTCGAATCTCTCAGCCCTCCCGCCAGACCAGGTTCTAGCAGCGGCGGTCGGGTTCAGAGTCGACAGCTACCTGATGATGGAGGCACACAAGCTCGGCGAGCTAATACCTGGCAGAGAAGAGCTGAACATCATCCCCTACAAAGGCGCAATCGTTCTGGAGCCCAGTGTAGGACTACACGACAACGTTGCGGTGCTCGACTTTTCAGCCATGTATCCTAGCCTCATGGTCAAGTACAACATTTCCCCAGACACTCTCGTCGACCGGGGAGGCGATGATGCCTTTGAGGTTCCCGAGGTCGGACATCACTTCCGGAAGAACCCTCCGGGATTCTACAAGATCGTTCTGAGTCAGCTCATCGCGAGCCGACAGGCAGCAAAGAGAGAGGCCGCCAAAACATCGCGGGGAACTCCGGAACACAGGATTCTGAAGGCTCGCGAGAAGGCGACCAAAGTCATCACAAACGCTACCTACGGGTACGCGGGCTGGGCTGGGTCTAGATGGTATACACGAGAGGTCGCGGAATCCGCCGCTGCGCTTGGACGCGACACCATCAACAAATCCATTGAAATCGCGAAGAATCTCGGGCTCGAGGTTCTCTACGGAGACACCGACAGTCTCTTTGTCCAGTACGAAGAAAAACTCGTCCACCAATTCATCAAAGAGATCGACAAGAATCTCGGACTCGAAATCAATCTAGGACAAATGTACAGGCGAATCCTGTTCACTGAAGCCAAGAAAAAGTACGCCGGAATGTTGGAAGATGGCGAGCTCGATGTCGTGGGGATGGAAGCAATCAGAGGAGACTGGTCTAACCTCGCGAGAAATGTCCAGAGCGAGGTTCTCAAACTTGTCCTTCAAGACGGCAGTCCAGCTAGGGCGAAGTCGTACGTAACGAGCCTCATCAAAGATTTGGAATCTGCGAAGGTGCCGAAGTCTTCGCTGGTGATATGGAAGACCCTCACCAAACGCCCAGACGAGTACGAGGTCAACGCACCCCACGTAGAGGTTGCTCGGAAGATGGCGAAAGAGGGTTGGCCAGTGACGGTTGGAGACAAGGTCGGATTCATCATAACAAAGAGGGCTGGCAAGCTTTACCAGAAGGCAGAGCCCCACTTCAAAGTCTCAATGGATCACGTGGATTACGAGTATTATATCCGCAATCAGATCGTGCCTGCGGCGACTAGGGTCCTAGTGGTCTTTGGAGTCGCCGAGAAAGACTTGCTTGGCGCAGATCGTGGTCAGGTCAGCTTGTAATCGTGGGACCCGGACTGAACGAAGATAGATCGCTTAGCGTCATTACGTTCACGTTCGGTGGTTTCTTGGCTCCATCGGATACTCTGTCGCCAATGACGAATCGGATGTTCTTGCCTGCCGCAATGTCCAACAGCCTCTGAGTAACAACTCCGTCGAAAAGGATCAAGTTCGCGTTCTCGACACTTGGAATCTTCTCCGCTAGCTCGCTGACAGGCATTCGAGATAGCTCCTTTCCTGACTCGTCGAATATCACTGCCTCCAGAGTTCCACGCAGGTCTTTCGCGGCTTCGAACACCGTTGGTGAAAGACTGGGTCTCGGGATGGGCGGCGCTTCAATTCTGGGTTCAGAGGGACCGTATCCTCTCTCGTAGGGTCTCTCGTATCGTTCTTGTCTCTCCGGTCTTTCCTGGCGTTGGAACTGAACTCTTTCTGGTCTCTCAATTGGTCGAGCGAGATTGATTGGGACCTTTTCTCTGAGGGCTTTCATTAGCTCCTTGGGAGTGAGCTCCTCAACCTCCTTGCCGAAGGGCGCGCGCGCGACATAGTCAATGTCGGCGACCTGTTGCAGTTCTTTGAGAATCAGGTCTCCAGCTCGATCGCCGTCGAGGAACGCTGTGACTTCCTTGTCCTTGGTGAGTTTGATGATTGTATCAGGAACCTTCGTCCCGTTGAGCGCGACCACGTTCTTGATACCGACCTTCATCAGAAGAATGACGTCTGCTCTGCCTTCAACCACTATCAGGGAGCCGCTCTCAACCTCTGGACCAGCTGGAAGTTTCTCGGGACCATACTCGATGAGATCTACGCCTCTCAGAGAGGACGCAACCTCCTTGACTACCTCTTCTGTGCTGGGGGATGACTCGACTACCCATTTGCGGAGAATGTCCTTCGCCTTGGTTAGGATAGCGTTCCGTTTTTCTTCGCGGACATCCTCGACCTTTTCCAGTGTGATCTTGGCTTCGCAAGGCCCGATTCTGTCGACGCTCTCAATTGCAGCCGCGATAATGGCTGTTGAGACTTTGTCTAGGCTTGAGGGTATTACGATTGATCCTGTTGTCTTGTCGCGTTTGGAATCGAGGTTGATCTCGATTCGTCCGATTCTTCCTGATTTTTGTAGTTCTCTAAGGTCTAGATCGGGTCCGAAGAGTCCTTCTGTTTGTCCGAAAACTGCCCCGACAACATCTGGTTTCTCGACGACACCTTGAACGTCGAAGTGTGCTTTTACTATGTATTTTGTAGTCGTAGCGTACTGAGACTGTTCAACCATGAAAGTTTAACCTCCATAATTCATTACCTTCTTTCTGATACCTTCTCTTTTCGATTTGTAAGCGGTAAAGCTTGAGAGCGTAAAGGGTCCAGCCCTAGTATTAAAGCCCGTCTCCAATCCTCACGATTATCAGTATTGATAGTTATTTCGAGAGCGATCAATACGATTTGCCTTTTACAACTGACCAGAGGGATCACAGGAAGGCATAGTTCGAGATCCTACTCGCTTGCGGGCGTATGAGCGGCAACCATATTTGTATCCCACCCTGGTTTCATGCGTCTGGACGCGATAGTCATCACAATTCCTAAAACAATGAACGCTATGCTCAAGAAGAACGCCGCATCGCGTACAATATCATACCACAAAAATACTCCGGGAACGCAGCCAGTTGCTGGGCAAGATTCTGGTCCGCCAGTGAGAATACTGATGAAGAGTAAGATTAGGCCTATGACTGTAAGCCCGAATCCGAGAGTCTGAAGAGTATACTTGTCAAGTCGTCGCAACGCACCATCTGTAGAAGGGGGGAGTTCCTTAAGAAAAACTAGTTGGTCCTTCCCTGAGCGCGTATGGGTCTGGTCCGGCCTCTTTGTTGCTTCTTCTCCGCGACGAAAACTGTTGGCTCAGTACGCACGAGTCAGCTTGACAGTCCCCACCCAAAGAAAGAAGCTGACTAGGGCATGGTTATGTCTAAAAGAAACCATTCTGGTCCCTAGCTGAGACGTGTTAGTATGCCGAAGCCAGCAGCTAGAGTAGGTGTTAACGGGTTCGGTGTCATAGGCAAGCGTGTCGCCGAGGCCGTGTCGAAACAGAAAGACATGAAACTCATCGGAGTATCCGACGTCGTCGCAGACTATCGGGTGAAGATGGGGCAGAAAAAGAATTTCACGATATACAGCTCCATTCCCGAGAAACTTCCCGACATGAAAAAGGCGGGAATAGAAGTATCAGGAGTTCTAGAGGACTTGATCAAAAAGGTGGACGTTATGATCGACTGCACCCCGGCAGGACTGGGAGCCAAGAACAAGGCGCAATACGACAAGCTCGGTGTCAAGTCGGTTTTCCAAGGTGGCGAGAAACATGACCTTACAGGATCATCGTTCGTTGCTCAGTGTAACTATGAGGAGAATCTGAACAAGAACGCCACGCGGGTAGTGAGCTGCAACACGACCGGAATCTGCAGAACCATCGGAGCACTACAGAATGGGCTTGGCGTCAGAAAGGCGAGAGTCGTCGTGTTCCGGAGGGGAACAGACCCGTGGGAGAGCCACAAGAATGGACTCATCAACACTGTCGTCCCGGAGGCTCACATTCCGTCCCATCAGGGACCCGACGCACAGACCGTTCTTCCCAAACTGGACATTACAACAATGGCCGCGAAAGGACCGTTCAACATTGGCCATCTGCACTTCGCCATGGTCCAACTAAAGAACAATCCAGAGAGGAAGGACGTCCTAAAGGTCTTGAAGAACGCGCCGAGGCTGGCACCTGTTAGGACGACTGACGGAGTTGACAGCATGAACGCTGTAGCCGAGATCATGCGAGACATGCATAGAGCTAGGGCCGACATGTGGGAAATCGCCTACTGGGAAGACATACTCAACGTCACCGACGGTGAAGCCAACCTCGTTTACCAAGTCCACAATGAAAGCGTTGTAGTTCCCGAGAATGTTGACGCAATCAGGGCGCTTACGGGCCTAGAAACTGAGGGCAGGAGATCGATTGCGAAGACCGACGAGGCTCTCGGGATCACCAATAAGTTCTTCTAGCTTGAGACCGAGCTAGAATTCTCTGCCAGAAGAAACAGACCCCCTAATTTTGGGCATCGCGGTTTTTCTCCAGCTCCAGAAGCATCTCTAGTAGAGACCCGATCAACAAAGATGATAATGACAAAAGCCAGCCCTACCCAGAATACATAATCTAGTACAATCTGCAGCGGATCGTAGGCGAGGCACCCCAGCGGACTTCCTGGGCCAAAGCAACCCGGAATTACATAAGTTACTGAAAGGGGAAATCCGCGCGAGCCCGTGTAGGATTCCAAGCAACTAAGGAACTCAAACTGAGAAGGATTAACCCAGTTACAAGGGCGATGGCTAGGTCGCGGGGGAATTGGCCGACCCACCCACTCATGTTTACCGCTATGTCACAATTGCTGGCCCTGCCATTATATCATTTCAGGTAGTCGGTGTAATGCAGCGGGCCATCAACCGCATTTCAAATCAAATATAGCGGTTGGAAGGCTGACCAGAGTTTCTAGACTCGGAGAGAGTTGCAAGTGGAATTGCGCGAAAACGACGTCAAGGTTCTGAAGACTCTCCGGGACGCAGGCGGAACCGCCCCTGTTGAAGAGGTAGCCAAGAAGACAGGCCTAGCCGACGCCGCGGTCGCCCGTGCATCGCTGACATTATCACAACAGGGCCTAGTTAAGGAACAGACAACAAGAACGACTGAAATATTCTGCACAGATGAAGGGTATGATTATCTCGCCAATGGACTTCCCGAGCGGAGGGTCGCTGCTGTCGTCCACAATGCAGGGGGAAAACTCTCCGTCAGCAAAGCCGTCCAGGAAGCGGGTCTACCTCTAGACTTTGTCTCAATAGTCACTGGCTGGATTGCCCGCAAAGGCTGGGGAAGAATCGAGAAAACAAGCTCAGGCGCTATTCTACTGGTCTCGAAAAATCCTTCAAGAGACGACGATGAAGAGCTTCTCGAGAGAATCGGCCAGGTAAGTATTCCAATGGAAGAATTGCCGAGCACCCTAAAACAAGCTGCCGATAGACTTCTCAAGAGGAATATTCTGGCCTCGAAGGAGCAAGTGCAGCGGAAGCTACAGATCACTCTTCAAGGACTGGACGCGATTCCAACCCAAGCTCCTATCAATGAAGTCAGCGGTCTAACAAGCGAGATGATTCTCTCCGGCGACTGGGAGAGAGTCCGCCTCCGAGCCTACAACGTTTCCTCCCCGGTCCCATCGCTTAATCCTGGAAAGTATCATCCATACTTGCGATTCCTACGAATGGTCAAACGGAAGCTCGTCGCCCTGGGGTTCAGAGAAGCTGTCGGACCTCTCGTCGAGCCCACGTTCATCAATGATGACTGCCTTTACATGCCGCAAGATCATCCAGCGAGAGAAATCCACGATCTCTACTACCTGAAGCACCCATCCAAAGCGAGCCTGGAACCATGGAGGGACATCGTGGAAAGGGTAGCTTTGACTCATGAGAACGGCTGGAAAACAGGATCCACAGGCTGGGGCTACAAATACTCGAGAGAAGAAGCCTCCAAGCTAGTCCTTCGCAGTCACGGGACGGCGCTGAGCGTCCGGTCAATGATCTCCAAGGACCTTCAGATTCCAGGCAAATACTTCGCTATCGCAAGGTGCTTCCGGCCGGAGCTCCTCGATAGAACGCATCTGACGGAGTTCAACCAGGCCGAGGGAATTGTTCTCGATCCCACCCTCAGCCTACGCAACCTGCTTGGAGTCCTAGAGATGTTCGCTCGCGAGGTCGCGGGGGCTGACAAGGTCCGGTTCAAACCTGATTATTTCCCCTTCACTGAACCCAGTGTCGAGCTGCAAGCATACAAGGAAGGCTATGGCTGGATGGAATTTGGCGGCAGTGGGATATTCCGGCCCGAAGTCACTGAACCCCTTGGCATCAAAGTGCCCGTAATCGCGTGGGGGCTTGGAATCGACAGGCTATACATGATGAACCAGCAGATCCAAGACATCAGACAGCTCTTCACAACTGACCTCGAATGGATAAGGCAACAGAAGGTCGGCTAGAACGCCCTCAGTCCAATTCTCTCTGGCCGATCTAGAGGATCTTCTGGGACAGAAGGTTCCCCGAGACGAAGACGGGCTCAACCAGCTCCTCGCCTATGTCAAGGGCGACGTGGAATCCCTCGACGAACAGAACGATAGCGTCAGCATCGAGGTCAAAGATAGCAACCATCCCGACATCTGGTCGGTAGAGGGAATCGCACGTGGTCTTCGAACTCATCTCGGCATAGGCAAGCCCAAGGCCCCAATGCTCTCTGGAAAATCTGGTCTGAGAGTTACAGTAGATCGTAGACTGGGGCCGATCCGACCTTTCATTGCAACCTCCATCGTTAGAAACGTTAGGCCCAACGAGAACGCTCTGAAGAGCTGGATAAGCCTCCAAGAAAAAATGGATCTTACGTACGGTAGGAAGAGGAAACGTGCTTCAATCGGATTCTACCAGGCCGACCTGGTTAAGCCACCGCTTCGCTACACTGTTGGCAACCCTGACGATACAGCGTTCGTTCCCCTAGGCTCAACCGAGAAGATGACGCTTCGAGAGATCGTAGAGAAGCACCCGAAGGGAATCGAGTACGGGGGAACAATCTCATCCTTCAAAGACTGGCCGCTTCTAGCGGACGGCGATGGCAAGATTCTATCTCTTCCCCCGATCATCAACTCCAACGACCTCGGCAAGATAGGCTCAGACACGAAGAATATCCTTGTGGAAGTCACAGGTACGAATATCGAGACAGTAGGAAATACGCTGAAGATTGTGGTGGCAGCTCTCGCCGAGAGAGGAGGCAAAATCTACAGCTGCACTCAAACCTACACGGACAAGAGCGCCAAGGCGGTAGCCACGCCGGACCTGAAATCTAGCTTCAAAGATTTGTCGGTCAGCTACGCGAACAGACTTCTCGGATCCACTTTCAAACCAGCTGAGATGATACGGGCCTTCATGAGAGCTGGGCATCCTGCTCGACAAGTGAGCAAAGACGTCTTGCGCGTAGAGAGCCTCTGCTATCGCATCGACATCATGCATCAAGTCGACCTAGTGGAGGATCTCGCGATCGCCCTGGACATCAACAAGCTAGACCCTGAGTGGCCGAGAATCTGGACCCTTGGGGGACTCGCACCCGAGACAGACAGACACGAGACCCTTGCGGAAGTCATGATCGGGCTTGGATACCAAGAACTTCTGACATACGTTCTAACCTCCCCAGACGTCTTCGTTGACAAGATGGGTATAGCAGGTGAAAATTACCCTGAGCTCTTGAATCCGAAAATGTCAACCCATACCGCAATGAGAAGCTGGCTTCTACCTAGCGTTCTCAATTTGCTCAAGGACAATACTCATGTCGATTACCCTCAGAGAGTATTCGAAATCGGCCCATGCGTAATCGTCAAAGAAAATGGCGAAGGTCACACTGAAACTCGATACAAAATCGCAGGAGTCACGATTCACACAGGAGCTGGTTTCACTGAGATTCGATCCTGCCTCGACACTCTCCTTGGCAGTATCGGAATCAGGTTCGAGGTTGTTCCTACCACTCATCCAAGCTTTCTTGAGGGACGCACGGGGGAAGTAATGTCAGGGCAAAAGCGGCTCGGAGTGGTTGGCGAGTTGCATCCCAGGGCAATCCGTGCTTGGGGTCTCAGTCTTCCCGTAGCTGCTTTCGAGCTGGAGATTCCACCCATGGGGGTCGAGTAAGATTGGTTCAAGAAAAATTCGTTGTGACACCTTGGGAGGTAAAGGGGGAGGTGGACTATGATCGGCTCATCCGTGATTTTGGAACCCAGCCGATAACCGGTCCGCTAGCTAAGAAACTGGAAGAGATCCTCGGTGACGCGGCCTATCTCGTCCGCCGACGCATCTTCTTCTCACACCGCGACCTTGATCTCGTCCTCAACGACTACTCGAAGGGCAAAGGATTGTTCCTCTACACCGGCAGAGGACCCAGCGGACCAATGCACATCGGCCACATTATCCAGTTCTACTTTACAAAGTGGCTCCAAGACAAATTCCACACAACCGTCTACATACAGATAACCGACGACGAAAAATTCCTCGAAGAGAAACGGAACCTAACCTACGAAGACACCCAACGATGGGCCACGGACAACACTCTCGAGATTGCTGCCGTAGGCTTTGACCCCGACCGGACGTTCATACTCCAAGATACGGAATTCATCGGACACGCATACCCTATGATCCTGAAGATTGCCCGCAGGGTCAATTTTAGCACTGTAAAGGCCGTGTTCGGCTTCACTGGCGAGACAAACATCGGTTTCGCTTTCTATCCGTCTATCCAGATTCTTCCAAGCCTCCTCGAAAAGAGACGCTGCCTCATACCCTCAGCAATTGACCAGGACCCTTACTGGCGGATACAGCGGGACATTGCAGAGTCAATGGGATACTACAAGGCGGCCGCGGTCCACAGTAAGTTCCTGCCCGCTCTCACGGGACTGCAAGACAAGATGAGCTCATCGAAGCAGGAGACGACAATCAACCTCAGCGACGACGATAAGACAGTGAGGAACAAGGTATACCGATATGCTTTTTCCGGTGGACAGGCGACGAAGGAGGAGCATAGGAAGAAGGGTGGAGACCCTGACATTGATGTTCCGTTCCAGTGGCTCTACATGTTCTTCGAGCCCGATGACGAGAGAGTAGAGCAGATACGCACAGAATACAAGAGCGGCCGAATGCTAACAGGGGATCTGAAAGACATACTCATTGAAAAGGTGACAACATTTCTCAACGAGCACCGGCAGCGAAAGGAGAAGGCTCGCGATCACGTGCATTTGTACAAGAAAGACGGCGCCCTCGCGCGGGACATGTGGAGCCGCGACTTCACTAAGTCATAGTTCATACGAGTTCTGCGAGTCTTCGAGTTGTTTCGAGGACTAGGCTTGCTCTCATCGACTCCGGGGATTACCGCCGTCGTCGGCGAGTTCCCCTTCATTGCTTCACCTGAGAACCCTTGCGCCTCAGAGACACATAGTCTCTTCTTGGCAGGGAACGGTCGAACCTCAACCGCCCCCTCACGCCAGTAGCGTGGTAGCTTGGCCCATTGCCAGGCAAGGATTTTGCGGTGGCCAACCAACGCGTTATCCCACAGACACGTCACCTGGTCGGAGTCACTCCCCTCATCCCA
>Ga0209761_1000200_pt1 | contig 34466 bp, 33 predicted proteins | sample GraSoi013_1_40cm_4_FD_185818 | JGI IMG/M metagenome (GOLD analysis project Ga0209761, IMG submission 185818) | Grasslands soil microbial communities from the Angelo Coastal Reserve, California, USA - Sample 09_25_2013_1_40cm (SPAdes) (version 2) | ecosystem: Environmental > Terrestrial > Soil >... | reverse complement strand
AGGACCATACAAGAGTGATTGAGACAATCAAAGCGAGATACTGGTAAGAACCAAATACATAAATTGAATCAAAAAGGAGTTAGGTCGTGCCAACTCACGGTTCGCTTACTAAAGCAGGAAAAGTACGAGGGCAGACCCCCAAAGTCCAAGCAAGGGAAAGAATTGGAATAATTGGTATTGCAAGAAACCGAGAAAATTTTAGGAAAAGGTTCATTTTAAAAAGAGTTCCTGGGCAGAATAAACCAGGTCAGCGCCGAAAGAGATAGATAAAATTTTCAATCCTTAAAGAAATGGGCCAAAAAGCAACAAATCATTTCCTTGAACTTCTGAAAATGCGCAAAAAGATGCGCAATTACGAATAAAAAATGAGCAATTTTTGCCTTTTGGAGTTAAGCAGCAAAAGATAGATTCTCCACTAATTACGGGCTATCAGATGTATCATAACTATCTTAGATCACACATGGCATTAGACGGTAAGACTCCTGCGGAGAAGTGCGGTATTGAAATCAAAGGAGATAACAAATGGATTACTCTAATTCAAAACGCAAGGCTAAATTATTTGATTTGAGTAAATAGATGTGATATGGTAGAATTAGTTTATCCGATTTTGATCTATGATAACTTGTGTTATTCGTGTACCAGATATGCAAAGATAGTCAACGATATACTAAGAAATCAGTGTTTAATTGTAGGGCATTATACTCCGTTAGGAAAAGAAATCAAAAATCAACTCTTTCCCAAAGACTATGAGGGATTGGAGATGTCTTGGTTTATTATTGATGCCTATGCTCATGGTGGAAGAGCTGGATTATTTCGATTAATCAAATACATGTTATTTGATAGAAAGAAAGGTGAATATCCCAAAAATGAGTTTACGTTAACAGAATGTACTACGGATTGTAAGACAGTCAAAGGCGTATTTCTTCGTTCATCTAGCATAATAACGATGTATAAAAAATTCGGAGTTTCACAAAAGTAATTCCATGTCCCGATCTTGACACGGAGAAAAAGTCAAGTCATGTCCCTCAAATTGTACAGCATCGCAAAGCAGTAACTTTATTAGGTACTCGTACCGTACCATACGGTAAGATGGACGACTTGAGATTGGAAAGTCTAGAAGGGGTAGGTCCCGTGACTTCCAAGAAGCTCAGTGATGCAGGCGTTCATAATATACTAGATCTTGTTGTGAGAGGCCCAGTAGATATTTCAGAAATAACAGGCATGGATCTTGATACCGCAGTAAACTTGGTAAACAAAGCAAGGAAACAACTCATTGAAGACGGTAAACTTGAAAAAGAATTTGTTACTGCAACTGAAATTTACAAAAGACGACAAGACATAGGAAAGATCTCAACTGGGACTAATGCACTAGATACTCTCTTTGATGGAGGAGTAGAAACGCAAGCGGTTACCGAAGTCTATGGAGAATTTGGTTCAGGTAAAACACAATTCTGTCATACAATGTGTGTAATAGTTCAAAAACCAAAAGAAGAAGGCGGCTTGGATGGCGGAGTTTTGTACATTGATACCGAAAACACATTCAGACCAGAAAGAATTGTTTCGATAGCAAAAGCAAAAGGACTTGATCCAGAAAAAGTCCTTGATAGGATTATAGTAGCAAAAGCATACAATAGCGCACATCAAGAATTAATCTTACAGGAAACTGGTCCTGTAATTGAGGAAAATAAGATAAAACTAATTATTGTAGACTCGGCAGTAGGATTGTTCAGAGCGGAATTTCTTGGAAGAGGCACTCTCTCTGTAAGACAGCAACGATTGAATAAATTCATGCATCTACTTACTAGAACTGCTGAGGCATACAATATTGCTGCATTAGCCACAAACCAAGTACAGGCATCGCCAGATACATTCTTTGGTGACCCGACACGTCCAATTGGAGGACATGTTGTTGCACACTCGAGCACCTATAGAGTGTACTTTAAGAAATCTGGCAAGAAAAGAATTGCAAGAATGGTAGACAGTCCGCATCACCCAGAACAAGAGGTCATCTTTACGGTTACCGAGGGTGGTATTGCTGACCCAGAAGAAGAGACAAAAAAGAAAAAGAAAGAACCTGCAGAATAGATCCAATTTCTTTATCTAGCATGACTTAAAAAATGATCTTCAAATACTAATACCAACTTTTCTTTCATAGCCAGTAAGTGTTAAATTAAGGTCATCTCAAGTCTTAACGAATATGACTACAAAGAAACCAAGAGGTCACTCACACGGTTTTATGCATAAATCAAGATCTGTTATGACAAAGGACGAAGTTAGGGGAGTCTCCTTTTTGCTCAGAGACTATAATGTGGGAGACAAGGTTCTGGTAATCATAGATCCTTCACAACACAAAGGATTACCACATCGTAGATATCATGGAAAGGTAGGAACCGTGGAGGAAGTTGGCCGTAGAACAGTAAAACTAGCAGTCAAACTCGGTAAAAAGACAAAAACCTTAATCACTAGGTTGGACCATATCAAGCCGTTTGGTGTCTAAAAGATGGAAGAAGTAAAGAAGAAACAAGCCATTTCTATTCCCGAGGTTAAAGAAATTATGGAAAAAGTAGATCCTGAATCTATGGATCAGATCCAAAGATGGACCTACGATTACGTTAGCAAGTTTTCAAAGATTGAGGCAAAGGCGGGAAAAAAACTCAAACAGCAACTGGTCAAGGAATGCGGAATCACCGAGGATGAAGCAGTAGAAATTGTAAACAATTTGCCAACCACCGAAGCCGAACTTCGAGCTTTCACTTTTGGCTGGAAAAAGCTAATCCTTGCTGAAAACCTCGAAAAAATGCTAAAGATAATCAAGGAGAACGCCTGATCTCAGGAGCAGAGTTTTCTTGGAGAGAGCTCAAACTAGAAAGTATGAAGAGTACGCATACGTGCTAGATTTTGTAACTAGGGGCAAGTCAACTACAGTAAAAGGCAGGGATGGAATTATCGTAACTGCGCTAGGAGAAGAGAGACTCACTATACTTGAATTATTGGCAATGCCAAATTCTACTTTTGAAATAGGCGAACGAGTCTACATAGGAAAAGAGGGTAGGACAAAGATTTTATCGGTTCTAGGAAGGCTAGAATACGCTCAGATCTCTTCATCTGCACAAAGTGAATTGGCCGCAGTAGTTGAGAAGATTGTTAATCAAAACGAGCAAAGATTTGTAGATTACCTAAATAACGCGCAACCGCTAACGCCAAGAATCCACGCATTAGAACTGATTCCAGGTATTGGCAAGACCTACATGAAGACAATGCTGGCAGAAAGAGAAAAAAGAAAATTCACAGATCTCAAAGACTTGCAAGCAAGAGTGGGATTAAAAGAACCTGCAAAGCAAATCGCAAAGCGAATTATCGAAGAGATTACAGGTGAAACAAGGATGAATCTCTTTGTTAGGAGATGAATAGGCGCCGCTCGCTTGGGCAGCACTTTCTAATATCAAGTTCAATTGCAAAATCGATAGTTAATCTCGCTAACATAACAAAAGATGACATTGTTCTGGAGGTTGGAACTGGCAGAGGAATTCTAATACCATATATATGTGAAAAGGCAAAGAAGGTAATCTCCGTAGAAAAGGACAGGGAACTTTACTTACAAGCAAAAGAGAAATTTTCTGATATCCAAAATCTTGTCTTGGAATGTGGGGATGCTTTTAAAATGAACCATAAATTCACAATTCTTGTCTCAAATCTACCATACTCGGAGAGTCGTAAAGCAATAGAATGGTTGGTACAAAGAAAGTTTTCACATGCAGTGATAATGGTTCAAAAAGAATTTGCAGAAAAATTGGTTGCAAAAACAGGTTATAAAGAAATGAGAGCAATATCAGTACTTGCCAGTTATTGTATGGATATCAGAAATCTTATGAATGTAAAAAGATCAAATTTCAGTCCAGCCCCACAAGTAGATTCAATCGTAATAGGCCTGACTCAAAAACACCAAATTTCTGGTAATGTCATGCGAGCAGTTAACAGGCTCTTTTCGTTTAAGAGAAAGACCTTGCGTAATATTGGAAAACAATTAGGAATAGCAATAGATTCCGGCTATAGGCTAGAAGATTTAGCTCACGGTGAGATAATAGGAATTGCAAAAAGAATCTGCAAATAATTACTATAAACCAGTAGTTTTCGAACCCATCTCATCGTAGTAACTTGGATTTGTATAGCCGGTCGATGATGGGAGATTATTTTTCAGAGATCTGATAAAATCTTTAATATCTCATCCATTTTTTCTATTGTATAATCAACCTGACTATCTGATGGGATGTGCGTGAACCTTCCTCGTACTATCCTCGCAGTTTTCATTCCGGTGATTTTTGGTCCTTTAAAATCTACCAAAGGATTATCTCCCACATAAATGGCAGAAGAAGCTTCTACATCTATTGCTTTTAGCGCGGTCACAAATGGGATTGGGGACGGTTTTGCTTCACTATTTTTGGTATACGTTACATTGTCAACAAGTTTGTCAAGATCAAATTTTAATATTTTTCTTGTTTGACGTGCTATATTGCCATCTGTGATTATCCCAAGTTTATAATTTTTCGATCTAAGCATCTTTAATGTCGGTAAAGCGTCTTGATAAAGATGAAATGAATTTATCTCATGCTTGTTGAAGATTTCAACAATGTTTGCAATATTTTCATTGAGGTTATAATATTCTAGCAAATCATTAAACAGATTTGAGAAATCTTTCCTTTGCTTGGACATTTTGACTATAGTCTGGTACACTTCATTTTTTTGTAATTTGTGCTTGCTTTCCAAATATTCAGCTATGTCCTGAAAAGCTTCTAGGTAATACAGGTCTGCATCATACAAGGTATAATCCAGATCAAAAAGTACTGCTTTCATACTTAGTTTTTCATTATCTTGTCTTTTGGAACGAATACCTCGCTGTAGTATCTCAACATTGTTAATCCATTCTTGAATTTTCCATTTGTGAGTGGCTTTTCTCCTTTGGCCATTCTTATTAAATTTGAAACAATGGAAGGATTTGCATTTAGTGACAAAATTGAGCCACCACCAAACCTGAGATTTATTTCGATAAATTTTACGCCTTTCTTGCTTTTTATGCACTGAATGCAGGACGGGCCTATCAAACGTAACTTTCTTGATATCTTATCGCAGTAATCCATTAGGGTTTTATCATATAGTGTAACTCCCTTTATCGATATACCTGATTCGGTTTGAATTCTTATCCTGGGTACTATTGATAGCGGAATGCCATTCAAATCAGAAAAAACATCAATACTATATTCGGTGCCCTCTACAAATTCTTGGATTATTGGGTTCTCAATTTTGGAAAGGTGTGACTCCATATCAGACATATTATTTACAAGGGACACGCCAGTTCCACCACTTCCAAAACTAGGTTTTACTATGCAAGGAAATTTCACTGTCTTTTTCGAAAAAATTTTCGGAATTGGAATGCCAAGACTTTCAAGTCTTCTATGTGTTTCCCGTTTGTTAATACAAACCCAAGCTGAATCATAATCAGGGCAGAGAGCTAAGACTCCTCGTTTTGCAAGTAATGACTTATTTTTTGCTATGATAAGAGTGGCTTTGTCAAGGCCTGGCAAGATTATATTTGGTTTTTCGAGGTCACAGATTTTAAGAATCATGTTTAGGAATTTTGGATCGTCTGCTCTAGGCACTAGGTAACTTTTGTCACAAAGATAAAGACCAGCAGATAAGGGATCCGAGTCGATACCAATCACCTTGATTCCTCTCTTTCTGAGTTCGTTGACGATTGCCATGGCAGGGGGGCTACCAACAGAATCTTTGAGTACTATTACATTTGATTTGCCTTTTCCCAACAGCCTACACATCAAATATACCTTAATTTATGTTATGTATGATTCTCGAAGAGAGGTTCTTTTGAAAAATTGTTGTACTAGTTAGATCAGCGAAATCGCATTATTCTAAAAAGTGAGTTAAGCGGATATTATCATTGTTGGCAAAAAACAAAATTCTACGAAATTCTATAATACGCGACTAGAGTTGAATCCTGTGTTGGCGTGATTGTCCTGAATGAATTTGTACTTCCATCATCCCAGTGGTCGAAGATATGCAAATGTCCGTCTGGAGCATGAATATTATACTGACTACCAGTGGTTGCGGTGAAAGTTATGGGTGTAAAACCAGTAGCTATTATACTGCCAGAGGAATCACGAACCACGATCCACTGGCCTGTAAATGGATTACTTGGAAGTTCCATTGATTTTACAGTAACTGATACTGATGCAGGGGGTGGTGGTGTAGCGCTACCTATAGTGTAATATGAAGTAAACGTAGTGTCCTGAGTTGGTGTGATTGTCCTATGTGAATCTGTACTTCCATCATCCCAGTGGTTAAAGACATGTATGTGCCCATTTGGTGCGAAAACGGTATACTGAGTTCCAGTGGTTACTGTGAAAGTTATGGGTGTAAAACCTGTCGCTATTGTATTGCCAGAAGAGTCACTAAGTGCAATCCACTGGCCTGCAAATGGATTACTTGGAAGTTCTACTGAGTTTACTGTAAGTGATACTGTGGTAGGGGGCGGTGCTGTAACAGTAATTGTCGCAACTTGGGAATTTGCCGTATGAGGTGACGATGCCGAATCTGTAACTGTTACTCCAACTACGTAATCGCCAGCTATATCAGGTGTAAATGTCGGGCTTGGATCAGTGATACTTGATAGCGCAGCTGCAGATCCTGATGGTACAGAGGCTAGACTCCATGAATATGTATATGGAGGCTGTCCACCTGTTGGTGCAGAGCCGAGATTGACTAGAGTTCCTGTAGTACCAGTAGAGGGCGCATTAATTGATACCGACAGAGGGGGCAGTGCTGTAACAGTAATTGTTACGACTTGAGCATTTTCCTTATCACCTAACGAATCTGTAACTGATAGGCTGACTTGATAAGAACCAGGTTTATCAGGTGTAAATGTCGGGCTTGGATCAGTGGTACTTGATAGCGCAGCTGCAGATCCTGATGGTACAGAGGCTAGACTCCATGAATATGTATATGGAGGCTGTCCACCTGTTGGTGCAGAGCCGAGATTGACTAGAGTTCCTGTAGTACCAGTAGAGGGCGCATTAATTGATATCGATAGAGGGGGTAATGGTGATGTCGACGTAGTTGCAATCGCAGTATCAGAGGGGTTGCTAGCTCCTGCCGTATTGGTTGCTGTTACTCTGTAGGTGTATTGTGTTGCAGGTACAAGTCCAGTATCAGAATAGGTAGTATCAGTACTGCCGTCGTTGAATCCTATAGTAGACCAGTTAGAACCACCATCAATTGATCTCTCGATTAGATATCCTGTTACGGTTCCATCAGGTACATCCCAAGAGAGATCAATTTGTGTTGTAGATATTTCTGTAGCTGTGAGTCCAGATGGCGATTCAGGAGTCTGTGCCGTTGCAATATCGTCTCTAATGACTTTCATTATGTCATCAGTGGCGTCATATTTTCCATCACGTAGTTCATCAAGAAAATGCTCAAGAGTAAAGTCAGTGTGGAATTGCTGCGCAAAGCTGCTATCCTTTTGCAGAAGATCTATTGTAAATAAATTGTTTGGAGGTACAAATATGATGATGTGTCTAAATGCTGGGTCGTACGTTCCATCCAATGGTTTTGACAACTGCTTCATGTCTGTGTCGCTAAGTGTCTTTCCGTGAAGAGAGGGATCAAGCACAGGAACACTCTTTCCATTAACCATTATTTGGCCTGGAAGAAATGAATGAACGGTTCTGAGAGCCAGGTCGCCTGTGAGAGTCGAGGATTCATCCTCAGCATTCGGATCTGCCTGCGGAAAAGCTTCATTGAACGTGTTCGAATACGAACTCTTTACTTTGGCTAGGTAAATCTGAACTGTCAAGTCCCTGGCCTCCTCAGGAGTCTTGCCTTGACTTAGGAACTGCAGGTATGTCTCACCGAGCTGAACTGCTACGGTGTGCACTAGGATGTTTTCGCTGTTTCGCGGTTCACCGCCATTTGCGATATTTTCTTGACCATAATCAAGTACTGTACTCAAGTTTAACTTGACATCTTCGTTATCCACTCCAGTTTGTCGGTTTGTATTGTAGAGATCATGGGAGACAAGTTGCAGTACCCCCAAGTCTTCTAAAGTAATCCTATCTCCTTTGTTGTAGATGGCATTATAGGTAGTGTCCTGTGTTGGCGTGATTGTCCTAGACGAATCTGTACTTCCATCATCATCCCAGTGGTTAAAGATAGTATTTTGAAAATTTAATAAGTGAACAGTATACTGACTTCCAGAAGTTACACTGAAAGTCGCAGGTGTAAAACCTTTAGCTATTATATTGTTGGAAGAGTCAGTAACCGTAGCCCATTGGTGAAGTACTTCATTATTTGCAGTGATTGCATTAACGGTGATTGTACTAGATGTTATGCCAACAGCTCTCGGTGTTATCTGTGAGAGTGGTGTAAAGACCAACAATGCGATTACAAGAATTCCTAAAAATGTTCTAGAAAATTTAAGCATCCGCTTTTTTGGAGATCTTCTCATTGATATAAGTAGTAATAGTAAATTAATATTTACTTGTGTGTCCTACAAGATAACTAGTAATAGTAAATTAATATTTACTTGTGTGTCCTACAAGATAACTAGTAATAGTAAATTAATATTTACTTGTGTGTCCTACAAGATAACTAGTAATAGTAAATTAATATTTACTTGTGTGTCCTACAAGATAACTAGCTATATGTTGTCAAAATAATTTTACCTAGTCATTGCATCCCGTTTTTTGAATGAAACAAAATAATAGAATAGTTCTAGCTATTGATTATACATCACGGTAATAAGGAAGGCATACAAATCAATTTGAAATTATTGTCGTAATGCGATTGTAAAGAAGAAATTATTTTTTCAGAGTCGATACTTGTGGAATGTACCAGAAAATATCATTTTTCTTATGCAAATAAAGATTGCGTAGGAAACCTACATTTCATTTATCTGCAAAATAACGATCTAAATTCATTGAAGGTGTATTATACCACATTTGGCGTCTTAGCCATTAGCTGTTGCTATCTGATGATGAATAATGCATATGCTGAAGATTTTCAGGTTACAATAGTCAATGGTACAGCCAACCACTGTAGCCCTCTTCCTTCTTGTTACAAGCCGTTCCAAGTAAATATTTCAGTAGGAGACACGATTACATGGATAAACCAAGATAATCGCACTCACACCTCAACGGCAGGTACATCAAGTTATGGGCCAGTAGGGATTTTCGATAGCGGCCCTATGCTTCCGGGTCATTTGTATACCCAGTTCTTTGGAACGGTTGGAAAATACAAGTATTTTGACAAAACCGACATGTGGCCATCTGGAATTATTATAGTAGACAAGGGAACTCGTTCCCATCCAGAATTACAATGGGTAAATGGTTCTCTAACAATTACTAGAAATAATACTACAAGTAGCGAGATTGTTAGCAAACAGATAAAAAACACAGGTGATTCAGATGCCAACTCAATATTATTCAGACTCAAAATAAGAAATCAAACCGGTTTTCTATTTTATGATCATCTTACCATGGCAAATGTTCCAGCAAATCAAGGTGTAGCGATTAGCTTTGCGTGGACCAATCCGCCAATAGGGCGATATCAGCTAAACTTTGAGGCCAATGCCGCAAATACAATTGGAGACACTAATGCAAAAAATGACCTATCGACTGATATCATTTCAATTTCAAATTACACCAAAAATCAGCAGAATTTTCTTACAGAGAATAATTTCACATTAAATAAGGAAGAAAAGACCATACCAGAGTTTGGTTCCATGTCTTATGTTGTACTTGTGGCATCGTTATTTTTAATCGTGACACTATCCTCAAAATTCATCTTGAAATACAGAGTCTGATTTATTTTCTTAGCTTCTGTTTTGCGATTTCAGCAATTGCTTCTGCCATCTTTGAAGTTGTTGCGGAGCCTCCAATATCATATGTGACATACTTTCCTTCATTTATCACCTGTTCTGTTGCCGCAAAAATTGCATTTCTTATGTGCGGTTCGTCAAGATATTCGGCCATCCAAGCTCCAGAAAGAATTGCGGCCGTTGGATTTACTTTGTTTAGTCCCTTGTATTTTGGAGAGCTTCCATGGGCCGGTTCAAACATAGCATACGAGTCTCCCATGTTAGCAGAGTAAACGTTTCCAATAGATCCAACGTTTCCAGAAGCGCATTCTGAAATGATATCCATGAAAAGGTTTGTGCTTACCAAGACAGAATTGTTGAACCTCTCAGGATTCTTAACTAGTTGTTGAGTCATGTTGTCTATGTAATATTCCTCCACCTCTATTGCAGGATCCTCAGCCATTGCTTTTTCAACTTCGTTCCAGAATATTCCGTCGGTTTCCTTGAGGATATTCCTTTTTGTTATAGGGAAGATCTTTTTTATATCATGTTGTTTTGCCCACGTAAAGGCGGCTCTTACTATTCTCTGGCAGCCTTTTCTGGTTGTTTTTCTTATCGTAATGGCCGCATCTTCAGAAATCCTAAACTCTATTCCAGAATAGAGTCCTTCTGTTGCCTCTCTGAAGCAGATAAAATCCAACTTTCTATCTGGTGATAGTCTATCATACGTCTTGATGGGCCTGATGTTGCTATAAAGCTGAAACTTTTGCCGAATCGTAACCGCAACACTTCTTGGAGCATCTGGCCTTGGAATTGTTGTGGTAGGACCCTTGTAACATGCATCGCTTTCTTCTAATAATTTCATAGTCGAATCTGGGATGTAAGTTGCACCGCCATGCTTTTCCCAATACTCAGAACCAGCGTCACATAATTTTAGCTCGCTTTGGATGTTACAAGATCTTAAGACGTGTAACACGGCATCAACGAGCTCAGGACCAGTGCCATCTCCTTTTATTATTGCCGCTTGTTTACCCAAATCAGACAACGTGGCAGATACAGTATATTTAACTTTAACTAGAATTTTTTATCAAAGATTATCGTAACAAAAATGCCAAACCTTAAACGATTATTGTTACGATATTCTGATATGAAAATAGTTCAATTATCAGACATTCATGTGGGCGCACAATTCCGAGAAGAAGTATTTGATCAAGTAGCAGGAGAAGTAAATGATCTAAAGCCCTCAGCTATTGTTGTCACCGGTGATCTCACCAACGAAGGATTATTGCAAGAATACGAAAGGTGCAAAGAGAAATTTGCTCAATTTGAAACTGAAAAGATAATTGCAATCAGTGGAAACCATGATTATAGAAATACGGGGTACCTTCTATTCAAAAAATTCTTTCCCTTTGATTCAGTAAATGAACTTGATGAAGACATCGTTCTTGTTACATTAGGAACGGCAAGACCAGACAGAGACGAAGGTGAAGTGGGTTATAGACAAAATTTATGGTTAGAGAGAACTATGAAGAAGTACGAAAAAAAGACAAAGATATTAGCCATGCATCACCACCTAATTGGAGTTCCTGATACTGGTACAGACAGGGTAACTGTGATTGATTCTGGCGATGTCTTACGAACAGCATTATCCAGCAAGATAGATTTGGTAATATGTGGACACAAGCACAGACCCTGGTTCTGGAATTTTGGTAACCTCTCAATTGCAAACGCAGGTACCGCATCATCAGAAAGAATGAGGGGACTCTTTGAGAACACTTACAATATAATAACGATAGACAAAGAGAAAATTAAAGTAGACCTGAAAATTGTTGGTGGAAAAAGGATTTCACTAAAGGATCTTGTTGAAAATTACAAACGCTATGGTGAAGAATAAAAAGTTTTACCTACTTGTCTGCGCAGAAACACTAGCCTAATTTCACTTGATAGTAAATAGGGCAGAGTGTGTGTTAGTACCATCTTTTGCTTGAACCAAGTGAGGGCCAACTGACCCTATAGGTACTTGGAATGTAGCACTAAAGCCTCCTGCAGAGTCTGAAGTGATTTTACTAGGATTTGTTGCTAGTGCAGCGCCGTCATAGGTTAATGTAATTACATGGTTGGGCAAAAATGTGGTACCAGTAACAGTTACCGTTATAGAAGTACCTGCAGGTCCACTTGTTGGATTTAGTACTAGTGCAGTATCTTTAAAAACAGCAGTAATCGTAGTTGTAGTTGTTATCGATATGGATCTTGAGCTAACTGTGGAACCTGTATCGACCCAGTGGTCAAACACAAAATTCTTGTAGTTTGATATTCCGACCGTATACTGTACTCCACTGTTTAGATTAAACGTAACAGGAGCAAAGCCTGTTGCTACTGTGGTTCCGGCCAGCATTAACGTGGTATACTGACCCAAGGAATTGCCCGCAACGTCTTGTGCTTTTACCGTCAATTGGCATGTAGAACAATTTCCGGGTGGAGGAGGCGAGCCACTGCCATAGTTTAGCACGTTTAGATTTCCAAAGTCAAGGATGTAGAGTTTTTGATTCCATACTGCCATGTTAATTGGAGAAAACGCCGGTAGTCCATAGTATATTGGTACAACCTGTCCCTTTGAAGCTCCACTTGCGGGGTCTGTCTGCAACGGAGCAGTACTTGAGGGCAGTAGTGCAGAGATAAAGTCTACCCCGTAATCTCCAAATAGATAAGCGCCGTCTAGATTTGGATAATAGGTACCATGGTAAAAGACCGCGCCTTGAATGGCCTCGTTTCCAGCAGTAGGACCAGTCTGTGGCTCTATTCCGTCGTGTGGATACCAGTATGCTTGCGGTTTATAGCCTGCCAAGTTTTGTGGATTGCCATAAGCCGGACCCTCATAGTATGGCCACCCAGCATTTGAACCAGCAACTGTAAAGTTATCGATTCTCTCCCAAGAGTTGTAACCTACGTCTGACGCGTATACCTTACTTGTCTTGGAATCTACATCAAATGTGAATACGTTTCTTATTCCAGAGCCCCATATCTCCTTCTTGATATTTGGATCTGAGCTTGATGCAAATGGATTTGTAGCTGGAATGGAATAGAGCTTGCCGTTTACAGGTGAGGCAAGCGGAGTTATTCTAAGTATCTTTCCGTCTAGTTTTGTCAAGTCCTGTGCTCCAGTAAAAGTCCAATGATCACTTACGGCAATGTAGAGGTTGCCTGCGGAATCAAACTTGAGGCAGCCTCCGTTGTGACCGCTTGGAAAGCCTGGAGCAGTAAATACAAGCTGTTCGCCTACTGTTTGATCTGCTATTATATTTCCGGATGAATCAGTTGTGGCATGGTACCTGACAACCTGGTCTACTACAGATCCTGATACGGTCCTTGTAATGTCAAAGTAGACTAGTTTAGTGTTTACCCAGTTTGGATCAAATGCCATTCCAATTACCCCGTTGTCTTCAAATCCTGTCTGCAGATTTGGTATGGTTACAAAGGGTACTGACTGTTTTACAAACTGCCCGCTTGTATACTTGAGTACAAATATGTTTCCAGAATTTTTCTCACCTATCATTAAATTCCCAGAGCCATCTACACCAGGACCGTTATCAGGAATAAAGGCAAGCACGTCTGCCATGTTAAATCCTGATACCAGAGTTTGAGTGTTATATGTAGGGGTACTTGGGTCTGTAACAGTATAAGAGCTGGAATATGTGTTACCTGTACCATCAGATATCTGAATCTGGTGTGGGCTAATTGAGGCTGAACTTGGTACTGTAAAGCTTCCTCCAAAGTTGCCTGTGGCATCACTTGATATTGCAGTTGAAGGAACAATTGTGGAACTGTCAAACTTGATTGTAATGGCTGAATTTGCTGCAAAGCCATTGCCCTGGCTTGCTGGAATTAATACCATTGATCCCGCATGCCCTGATGATGGATACATAAAGACGTGTGGCATGACCGTAATGGATTTGCTGGCTGTATTTGCTGCTGCGTCTTGAGCACTGATGGTATGCGCACCTGAAACAGATTGTAGTATCTCAATTATTCCAACGAACCCTCCAGTAGAATCTGTCTTGATGTTATATGGAGAGGCTGCGTCAGCCGAGCCAATTTGGGCATATGCGGTCCCATCATATGATATTGTGATACCAGAGTTTGGTGCAAATTTAGTGCCTGTAACCCTTACTGAGGTGCCGACGTTTCCTGTATTAGTATTAAGTGAGATAGATAGGGTGGCAGATGCCGTTACAGTAAATTGAGCTGATGCCGAGTTAGCTGATGCATCTGTGGCACTAATAGTGTGAGGTGCAGCAGTTGCAGATGATGGTATCGTAACTGATGCTGAAAAGCTTCCAGTCGAGGTGGTAGTTACAGTAGCTGGTGTAGTAGCTAGATTTGTACCATCTAATGCTATGGTAACAGTAGAGCTTGCTACAAAGTTACTACCTGTAACTGTAACAGATGTACCTGTAGGTCCACTTGTTGGATTCAGTGTTATTGCTGGTGTGGTTACGGTAAATTGAGCTGATGCCGAGTTAGCTGATGCATCTGTGGCACTAATAGTGTGAGGTGCAGCAGTTGCAGATGATGGTATCGTAACTGATGCTGAAAAGCTTCCAGTCGAGGTGGTAGTTACAGTAGCTGGTGTAGTAGCTAGATTTGTACCATCTAATGCTATGGTAACAGTAGAGCTTGCTACAAAGTTACTACCTGTAACTGTAACAGATGTACCTGTAGGTCCACTTGTTGGATTCAGTGTTATTGCTGGTGTGGTTACGGTAAATTGAGCTGATGCCGAGTTAGCTGATGCATCTGTGGCACTAATAGTGTGAGGTGCAGCAGTTGCAGATGATGGTATCGTAACTGATGCTGAAAAGCTTCCAGTCGAGGTGGTAGTTACAGTAGCTGGTGTAGTAGCTAGATTTGTACCATCTAATGCTATGGTAACAGTAGAGCTTGCTACAAAGTTACTACCTGTAACTGTAACAGATGTACCTGTAGGTCCACTTGTTGGATTCAGTGTTATGGTGGATAATGGTGTTGTAGTTACAGTAAATTGTGCCGAAGCTAAATTGGACCCTGAGCTTTTGGCACTAACAGTATGAGGTCCTGCAGTTGATGTTGATGGTATTGTAATTGACTCTGTAAATCCGCCAGTCGAGGTGGATGTTATAGTAGCTGGATTTGTAGTAATAGCAGCGCCGTCATAGGTTGTAGTAATGGCAGTATTTCCCTTAAAGTTGATACCTGTAACTGTAACAGTTGTACCTGCAGGTCCGCTTGTCGGATTCAGCGATATTGCTGATATTCTATAAACTGCAGCTATTACGGTGTTAGCGGTTATCGATATAGTTCTCGGGTTAACTGTGGAACCTGTATCTAGCCAGTGATCGAAAACGAAAGTACCATAACTTGATGCCGATACAGAGTATTGTGTACCACTAGTCAAAGTAAAAGTGACAGGAGAGTAACCCGTTCCTACTGTAGTTCCACCTTGCGCTAATACCACATTGTAACCTGTTATGGTATGGCCTTGGCTGTCTTGTGTTGTTACGGTCAATGTAGATGATGCTGCTGCCGCTTGTGGAATTATGTTATTGCTTTCTGATACAGCAGGGATGGAAAGAATCATAATTAGGATAACTGAAAGAGCCCCCGATACACGCTTGAATTTATTCAATACTCCAACCCCAAGATACCAGTGTGAGCTCATTTTTTAAGCGGTATTTAATACTAATGCAGCTGGGGCTCTATTTGTAAATTACATATTGCTCTTGAGAGTCTGGAATCATATTAAATCTGTAACCAACCTTGATATCTGTATCATTACATGAATAAATTAGGAAAATTGGCAAGCATAAAACTAATTGCAATTTTGTCTATGATCCTTTTAATTCATCCTGCTGTCTATGCAGAAAAACTTGGTTCTATTACAGCCCAATTATCATACGCTAATGGAGACAGAGCCTACACTTACGTTACGTCCTCAAAAATCTACCAAGATTTTAACAAGAATCCTTATCGAGAAATTGAATCTGTATCGGAAAATCCCTTTGACATAGCTTCATTACCATTAAACCATCAATACAAGATCGAAGTTTATGTCAATGGGATGATTGCAGGTGTGAGTTATGTGAATTTACAAACCGAACACCAAGATGTTGACATAAAGATTCTATCATCTAGCGGTATGCGCGTCAACGTTTTCTATAACGATGGTCAGACACCAATTTCAGATGCTCTAGCTGAGGTAATGACGAAAGATAACAAAACCTGGGGTACTAGTCCAACCGATGTAAAAGGACAAACCACGCGTTTTTGGTTAACGCCTACTACTAACGAAGAAACATACACAGTAAATGTAAAGATTGGCAGGCATCTCTCATATTCTTATCCTTACGTTTCATTGTTTTCTGGTATGGAAGAAGTAAAGATTGTTACACCTTGGCCGCCTTTAATTAATACCCTTATTACAGTAAAGCTCTATAATGACCAATTCTCTTCCATAACTCCTTCAGCTGGCAAATTTATGGTAGATGCCATTGATGATAACGGCAAGAAAGCCGCAGAATCAAAGGTAAATAGCCACGGCGAAGCTTATTTGTCAAATCTTAAAGTAGGCGATTATCTTTTGCAGGCAGTAGAGCTAACCGATAATTATACTTGGCCAGGCTATAATGTTACATTAGATGGGATCACAAACAATCTCATAATATTGAACCATAAGGCCATAGTTCTAACATCGATTAAAAATGAAACAAGCGGTTGGTCTCAAAACAAAATTTCAAATTCAGTATTTTTAGGCGATATCCAATATTTACTGAAAAACAAGCTTCTTAATGCCACATCTACGTCAGAACCAAAAGGAATACCTAATTGGTTTAAAAGTAACGCCAACTGGTGGTCAGCAGGAATTATATCTGATAGTGATTTTCTCAATGGAATTCAATTTCTGATAGATAAGCGGTAATCAGTTAGTTCGCGTCTTCCAGATGCATCTTGTAATATGTTTTGTAATCTACATTGTTTATGGGCATCATGATTCATTGAAAAGTCGCTTACGTCATATAGAATTCATACTATTCCATACTTTTCTCTTTCATAGATTATCTTTTCTGTATTCTGGACTCTATACTTGCAAGTCGTCAACTTTCATATAATTTAAAGAAAACATGACAAGTTGGCATGTTGCTTGTAAAATTGATGGCAAAATTAAAATTGAAATGTTGGGTATGACCAAAATTCGTTTAATTTTAGTATTTGCTGTTCTAGTATTTGTCTTATCATTTTCAATTAGCGATGCTTATTCAGCTTCGTTTACAACAACAAAAAGCGGAAACTCGGATAATAATGCCACTCCAGTTTCCATAACAATATCCACTTATTCCGTCAAGGGAGCCCCAATTAATGGTTTTTGGACAGTTATTCAATCTGACAAAAACACCACTACTGGTTTCTCACCATTGTCTTACAAAGGGATAGTAGGTTCTAATTATACTGTCACTGTATCAAACTTTGGAAACTATACATTTGATCATTGGGATGATGGAACAAAGGATAGGACACGAATAGTTGCACCAACTCAGGATGTTAAATTATCAGCGTACTACATGACCGAGCCGATACATGTAGGATTTAGCAGTACCAACTTTACCCGTGGAGAACATTATGTGTTGGTATCAGGCCAGTACACTAACGGTGCTTCTCCTTACACGGTCATGTTTCTCAGGCTTCATCTCTTCGATCAATTAGGTCATGAAGTGGGCACAGGAGCCGGATTTGTATCTAATATTGATGCATATGATACTAAACCGTTTAATATTGTAGTTAAGGGTCCTAAGCAATTCGTAACTTATACCATCACGATAGATAGTGCGATACCTGCAAAACACGTAAAGACAGCTAGTGTCAACTACAGATAAAACCAAACAATTGATTGCAAAAGGCTCGCAGCATATTAAACCCCATTCCACTGGAGCATTAAGACTGTTTTATCGGATATCTTTTTTGACTTCAATCTTGGCCTTAGGCAACGTTCTAAGGTGCTTGCATTGTATTATCAATGTTGCCAATATGTGACAACTAAAGTATTTGTGTCATGCTAAAGTGCGGAGTTTTCTAGTGTTTTGATAAACTTCAAACCATCTAGCGTGGCAGACTCGTAACCTGTATGAGCCAAATTGGGTTCAAAAGATACAAACTTGCTATATCCAATTCTATTCAAAGTCTTGACAATAGATCGAAAATCAAGATGTGCATATCCTGGCATTGCTCTGTTATTGTCAGAAAAATGAGTGTGTTGTAGGAAATCTTTCGAGTCAGTTATGGCCTGTTCAAACGAACTTTCTTCTATGTTCATGTGGAATGTGTCAAGCAATATCCCAAGACTGTCGTGATTTATTCTCTGTGCAATGTAGATAGCATCTTTAGCAGTGGTACAATGTGGAGTGCTGTATCTGTTTAGGGGCTCGACCAGTAGTTCCACATTGTGATCTGAAGCAAATCGTGTCAACGATGATAGTATAGGAATTGCCCTTTCTATTGCAGATTTTTTTTGATCCTCAGATAGAACGCGGTGATTTGCATCAAAAACGTGGCCGTCATCTGCAAAGAGACAGACATTAATTTCATTTCCCCCCAGATACTGGCACATTTCAACACATTTTCTCACATAATTTTCAGACTGTTCCACTATGCGGGAATCCATACTCAACAACTTCCTGTTCCATCCTTCCTTTCCTTCCCTTCCCCACATGCCAGTTATACCACAAACAGGAAGATCATAGGAGGCAAAGGTTTCTCTAAGATCTCCCAAGTTTGTTTGCTCGGGTTCACCGAACATCTCCACTGCATCATATCCCTGCTCTTTCAATCTAGCAAGTGTTTGCTCAATCGATTCTATCTTTCTAAAGGAAGAGAGGGTGGCGGAATACTTGAATACCAATTGTCATCTTATCTATTATTTCGTTTTTTATCTTTATCGTAACTACCATGTATTTACCAGATGATTAGCAATATCAACACATTTCACAGTGCTTGAATTTTTTGTCAGCCCAGATTTACGATTTGATACATAAACTGCAAGCCCTTCTCCTTTTTCCAAGTCGGGTGGTCTTCCATGTGAGCCTTTTATCAAGTTTGTTTCAAAGGGTATTGAATTTCTCTCTCTATCAAAAAATAATTCCAAGGGGTCATATCCTGGTTTGCGATGAATATCCACGGTGCCAGCAAATGGTGGAGCCTTTTGAGCGTCATGCCACCAGTAATAGCTGAACCATCTATCTTTGGTGGAGATTGCTATAATTTCTCCGCTCCGTTCATGATCGATTTTTAATTCCTTTTTTTTTTCCTTTGAGAGGACTCTATCTACTCCTTGAAGATCTTCGAGCACTCTTTGGGTTTTATCTACAAAACCGTCTTTGACGTAAACATGAGCTACTTGATGATCTACCATAGCAAATGCCTTGCTAAATTCGAAGTCAACATATTCCTTTTCTCCTATAGTCCTTGTATCTAGGAGCCCAGCGTCACGAAGTTTTACATTGAGCGGAATTGAGTCCGAAACGTCATTAAATGCATATTCAGAAAGAATCAAAAACTCGGTCTCGTCTTTAATTCCTAGTTTAGATGTCTTTTCAACTATACTTCCTATGATGTTATCTGCTTTTTTCAAATCGTCACGTACTTGGCTACTTTTTTTGCCAAACCTCTGAGCAGAATAGTCAATGTGCGGTATGTAAACGAACATTAGGTTTGGGCGCGATTTTTCCAAAGTATATTCTGCTGCCTTGCCAATCCACTCACTTGACATTGGGGACGCAAGTGGACCCCAATAGGTAGCAAGATTAAACTCGCCAAGATTTCTTTTCATGTCTTCGTAATATCCAACCGGTTTTGAATAGCACCATTGTATCATTTTCCCATCTCCCATGTGTAGTGGTCTTGGTGTAACTATTACGTCAGAGTTGGCATACATCGTATTCTGAAAAAATAGGACTGCTGTCTTTACATCCCAAGACAAATAAGAAGATAATTTCTTCTTCTGTTTCAAAGTATCCCAGACTCTGTCACATTGCACAAGTGCACTTGGTTGTTCCCAGAAGGAAACGGAGTGGCTGCTCCTATCATACAATCCATTAGCTATTATCCCGTGTTCTGTTGGGTATTTTCCGGATAATATGCTGGCCTGAACAGTGCATGTAACGGCTGGAAAAACCGGTTCCATTTTTGCGCTTTCCCCGTCGTCTGCCAGCGCTGATATGTTTGGTATCAGACCAGATGTCAAATGTTCATACTCTAATCCTACAACATCAATGACTACGATGTGCTTTACATCTATCTCTAGTTCATCTCCCAAAAAAACAAAGGTAGCGTTCTACTTAAGTTCAACTTATGTAACATAAAATTTTCTTGATAAAAGAACTGATGGAAGTAAGAACAAAAGAGTGAGAAGTCCATATGGCAATCCCGCGGTTCCACTCGCAAAGATAGAATCAAGAATTATTATTGAGATTACCATATTCTTGATTCCCCTTTGAATAGCCACCGAGTCACCAGAAAGCGTTTGCTTAAAGATAATGCTCATTATGATAGTAAATGGAATCAAGATTATGAGACCCGACATCTTAAAGAGATCAAGTAAAGTTGCAATTGCTATCGATGCCACAATCCCATAAACAAATGAAAACAGAATAATTGTTTGCTTTCGTGATTGCATTCCACTGATTTCCTTTCTGCTGAAAAGAACGATAATGACAACAAATGCAAACATCGAAGTAGCAGCAAAAATTGGCTGCAAAAAATGGGATTGAATTGCTAAATAGATGGTAGGGCTTGCTCCTAAAATTACATTGAGAAATCTTGTACTGCCCATTGCTAACGGACCAAAAAATTTGCTGTGCTTTAATCTGTAGTCATAGGCAAGTACAATGCAGGATAGAAAAATAACAGTGACAAAGCTTGACCATGAAACAGAAAAGGCTAGTATCGCGGATAACATCATCAATACAGAAGCAATTTGAATTGCCCTCTGTTTTGATATGCTTCCAGACGCTAACGGTCTAAATGGTCTCTCTTTCTTATCTATTTCGATATCAAAATAATCATTGAAGATTACTCCAGATACATAGAGAAGAGCAGACGATAACATCAATGTACCCAGACTGAGTAAGTTCAGATCAGAAACCGGTGTTACTGTGAGGTATCCGGCAACTACGTTTGACGGTGCAGTGAATGCATTTGGTAATCTTGCTAACTGTAAGTATTTTCTAAACGTAACAAAAACATCTCCGCTTATGACACATGAAAGGCAATTAAGCTCATGGCATTCATAGAAAAGTTATTTCATATAGCAATATCTCTGAGGTAGTCAAACGCCTTTTGTGCTGCCTCCACAGGGTTAGATTGGTACGGATAAAGCTCCACCGTAACAAATCCGTCATACCCAATTTCGTTCATTGCAGAGAAAACTGCGGCAAAATCTATTGCACCTTGTCCTGGTATGAGGTGTTCGTGTACTCGGCTATCAGCAATGTCGGCTAGATGAAAGTGCTCCGTATAGTCTGACAGTTCGTAAACTAATTGGGCAGGATCTTCCCTTACGCAAAAAAAGTGACCAATATCAAAATTAAGTCTAACATATTCGGAATTAATGTTTTTCATGAAATTCCTAAATTGTACTGAATTTTCTAATAGTAAAGAAGGTTCAGGCTCAACAAGGATTTTCACGTCTTCTTTTTCAGCTATTTTGGAAGCTCTTAGTATACCGTCCATGAACAACTTTTCTAACTGAGGAATCTTACTCCTATCCAAATCTGACAATGGACCTCCAGGCTCGGTAGAAATGTTCTTGGCTCCCATCTTATTTGCCAGATGCAGACAATTGATAGTATGTTGTATTCTTGATTCTCTTGATTTCTCGTTATTTTCTATCCACGAGGGATGATAAACATCCTTTATTGCGTAAAGAGTGAATGCATTAAGGTTAGAGATTTGCATGTTATAAGATAACAAGAGATCTTTTATGGACTTAATTCTCTTCTCGCCAAAATCAGGTGGATACGCATGCGGTATGTCGCACAGCAGTTCGATACCAGCATATCCAATCGAGGCTATTTCCTTGATAGACTCCTCAAGAGAATACCTCTTGAACGCATTAGTGCTAAATGCAAGTCTCATGCAAGATATACTGACAAAGCATCAAGGCTTCCAGGTGAACCGGCTCGAATGCTTAAAGAAATCATAGGCATTGTAGAAGGTAACTCTCTCTATATCGGTTGAACTACACCCATCATTTTTCATCCTTTCCGCAGTTAATGGCACACTTAACGGGTCTGATACACCCCAGTCTGCCGCACTGTTTATCATTATATGGTCTGAGCCATGTTTTTGTACTATCTTCGTTGCTCTTTCAGGAGATAATTTTGTGACTGGATAAACTGAAAGACCTGCCCACATACCCAGATCCAACGTCTTTCCGATCGTTTCTTCTATATTATGATCTATCAGTATTTTTTCTCTATTGTACTTCTTGCCGTCTAGAATTTTCTCGATACGATTCATCGCTTCTATTTTATTGGTATGCGGAAGATGGATCATCATCAGCATGTCTCTAGATGCTGCTATATCCATCTGTTTCACAGAAATTTCCTCTTCCAAATCATTTATGAGATTGTAACCGAGCTCCCCTACCGCTACAACCTTCTCTCTGTCTAGGTACCTTTCCTTCATTGGTTCTATGGCGTCAATAGCAAGAGGTCTTGTAGTGGCTTCCTTTGGATTGACAGAGATACACACAAAGTGTTCTATTCCAAAATCCTTTGCCCTTTTCGTTTCAAATGTTATCATATGTTCCCAATAATCCTCAAATGTTCCCACAGAAGTTCTTGGGCTGCCCAGCCAGAAAGAAGGTTGAACAATCACCTCGATTCCAGCATTTGCCATTGCTACATAATCATCAGTTGTCCTAGAGTACATGTGAATGTGTGGATCAAAAAATCTTCCCAAGCTAATCGTTTCCTTATGATATAAAACACCTGATACTTAAGCTATTTTTATATTTACCCACCTTTTTCGATCTCACCTAGACGTGAAAATCCATTAAGACAACAAGCCAGGGGCTCTAACAGTGTAGCTTCTTCATTGCACAAATTTTCAGGCACAGGGACAAGCAGAGACACACTTGATAAACAGCACGTGGAATTCAAATGGAGCTCGAGCTACATCAATGTTAAATATCAAAATTCGAGCGAAAATATACGAAAGTGAACATCTTGACGATCAAAGCCTATACATGCCTGCACACGGGGAGAAGAAAAAGGGATATGTCTAATTGGAAAGTCAAAGGTTGATACATAGTTGACAAATTCAAAGATGCGGGCCGCAATGTTTTACGGTCCAAACAAGATGATAGTTGAAGAATCATCTTTTTCCCATAGTGAAAACGAAGCTACGATAAAAATGGATGCATGTGCTGTATGTGGGTATGATGCACGAGTTTTTCGCAACGGTCATCGAAAGGTTAAACCTCCTGTCATTTTGGGTCACGAGATCTGTGGACAAACATTACAGGCGATTAATACATCAAAGGGAGTTCTTTCGGCTGGTACGAGAGTTGTTGTCTTGCCTACAATACCTTGTCTTAGCTGCTGGTATTGCAACAATCAACAATACAATCTATGCAATAATCTTATGGAAATAGGGTCAACAATTAACGGCGGTTTTGCAGAATACGTCAAGATTCCACAACAAGTCATCAAGATAGGAGGTATAGTCCCTGTGCCTGAAAATTTGTGCAATGAAGAAGCTACACTGTTAGAGCCCCTGGCTTGTTGTCTTAATGGATTTTCACGTCTAGGTGAGATCGAAAAAGATGGCGTTATCGCAATAGTAGGCGATGGACCAATAGGTTTGCTTCACTTGCAGTTATCAAAGAAACTTTACAACATGAGATCTATAGTGATAGGGAAAATTCCTTTCAGGATGCAGATGGCAGAACGGATGGGAGCCGATGCCGTCTTTACATTTGGAAATGGTACAGAAGAAGATGTGTCGGATTTCACTCGCGGTCGTGGAGCTGATGTTGTCATAGTGGCTACCAGCAATCCCGAAGCATTGAATTTTGCAACAAAGATCGCGGCTAAGAACTCCAAAATCAATTTGTTTGCTAGCTTTTCTAATTGTAACAGTTTCTCTCCTGATCCTAACTGGTTGCATTATAACCAAGTATCAATAATGGGAAGTTTCAGCTCAACGCCTCTGACACTACAAAAAGCGATGAAGCTCGTTTCTGACGGTGAGATAGATTTGTCAAAAATGGTGACGAATAGATATTCATTAAATGAAATAGAGCACGCAATGTTAGCTACAGAAGAATTTCATGGACTACGCGTTGTAGTAAATAGATTTTAAGAAAAAGGAAAGATTCGTTAAAACAGATAAAATGAGTACATGGACTTACTCTATGTAGTCCTTAATACACATTTTAGATCAAACAAACCGTGCATAGAAAATACTTGACGCTTTAACCATCATCTTTTTTACATAAATCGAAGATACTATTGCTGCCACCACTGATGATGCAAGATATGCAAAGACTAGATTTTCAAAACCGAATTGTACAACAATTATTCCACCTATTCCAACCAATGCTGCACACCCAATTACAAGAATAACAAGCATCTTTATCTTATTGAATATCATCAAAAATAAGCTATTGGCTCCAAAAATAGACATAAAGACATTAGCAATTGATGCAAATTGTAATATGTGCAGGCTAATCTGCGAGTATCCCGAATGTGATATTATGAGAGGCCCCGCAAGGTTAAGAATTCCTGCAGTTACAAGAGATGTTAGCAGAGTAGCTAACACTAGTTTCTTGTACGTATTGTGAATAAATGAATCCACACGACTGATTTCTGATATCTTGCAGTTCAGACTCAAATTACGCATATGCGAAAAAAATGGTGCCATCATGACATATTGTACTATATATGTTGGAAATAAAACAGTCCAGGCCATATCTGCTCCTGTATGATAAACTGGATTGAAAAGCATTGGCAGACTAATACCACTTTTAACAATTTCTGGATTGTAAATCCACGAGAGTACTCTATCCGAAAACATGATCATGAAAAAGAAAATTCCAAAGAGGGTGTTTGGAAGAGTTTCCCATAGCTGAACGCTGAATCTTGATTTTATTGTTTTTTCTGCTCTGCTGATAGGCTTGTAAAAATGTGGTTGTCCTACAGTCGTTTCCGTAGCAGAATTATGTGTCAACTTGTAATGTTGAAAGATTGCGAAAACAGTAAGAGTTACAAATGCGATAACCAAAGCCACAAAATATCGCGTAGTTACATCAGGTATGAGCTGCTCTCCTAGATAGTAGGTTGCAAGCAACGAAGCTAATGCTACTGAATATGATATAATCGTGTACGCGATCTTCTTTAACGCGTGAATTATCATATAGCTTGCTCGGTGCAACGAAATAGTTACAGTGCTTATCATAGTGACGAATACAAGACTTGAGGGAATTCTTTCCAAATAACCAACCAGATAAAGTAAACAAACTACGACGGCTAAGACTACTGCCACTAGTTTGTAAACCCTTTTGAGAAGTCGTTTCACCTCACCTATATTATTTTGTTCATGATAAAACGAAAACAATTTGCCGAATGCTTGAAAGGGTCCTTCAGTAATAACCATTCCTACCAATATTCCTACGATGAATGCGGTAGCTATCTGGATTGGCAGTTTCCATGCCATCCACAGTGAAACACCTGCTATAAACAAAACTGCCAAGGAAGCAAGCCACGGAAAGACCAAACTGATTCCTTCAGCTAGTCTGAACCCGACTGAAGGGATTTCAACACTCGAGGTTTGTATAAACTTCTTACCGTCTTCATTAGGTATTTCGTAGACATCGATAAAATCATAAACATAGTTAGCTAGTTCATTAGAATCACTGAATCCGTATTTGTTTATGGTTTCCTTGTTGTAACCTAAGACCTCAAGAAAAGCTACTATATCCGCGATGTTGTCGACCTTTGGGTGTATTTCAGTTATTGATCTAGCTACTTTTTGTGCAAATAATTTTGATTCTGGCGAGAGATTTTTATTTTCAGACACTAGCAAATTTTGTACCACCGTTTGATTTATGTCCAACTTCAGTTGGCATCTGTGACTTTATAAATTCAACAACATTTGCCAGTCCTTCTGACATGGACATCTTGGACTCATATCCAAGAGAATTTTTAATTTTGTCAATGGAAGTGAAACAAACTATGACATCTCCTCTCCTTGGAGGATCAAATTTGTGATTAATATTCTCAGTTTTTGTGATGGATTTTAGCTTCTGCAGTAATTCTAGTATGGTAATTGAATTGCCAGTTGCGACGTTGAAAACATCCTCTTTCACATTTTCAGATTCCATTGCAAGCATATTGGCATGCACAACGTCTTTTACGTAAACAAAATCTCGCGTTTGTGTCCCATCTCCGAAAATTGTTGGGGGTTGCCCTTTCAATAATTGATTTATGAAGATCATAATAACTCCACTATAATCATTCATTACCTGTCTTGGTCCGAAAACATTGAAATATCTGAGGGCTACCGATTCCAAGCCGTATGTATGAAAATACGAGGTAAGATAGTTCTCTATGGCAAGCTTTGACGCTGCATAAGGCGAGTATGGTCTGCAAACAAGACCTTCATGGAAACGTTCGTCTAGTCTGCCGTATACCGCAGATGAAGAAGCAAAAATAAATCTCTTCACTCCTCTATTAACACAAAAATTCATTACCGCAAGTGACACGTTCACATTTATGTCGTGTACCACCATAGGTTCTGAAATTGATCTGGGTACACTAGCAATCGCGGCTTCATGAAAAACTACATCTATGTCCTTTTCGTCAGGCAGTAATGTTTCCATATTCCTGGTATCGCCAACGAGAACGTGTAATAACTTATTATTTCGATGTTCCTTCAAGTTTTCAAGGGATCCAGTACTAAGGTCATCAACAACCCAGGTTTCGATTCTCCTTTTGAGCAATTCGTCAACTATGTGACTTCCTATAAAGCCCGCTCCGCCGGTTACTATAACCTTTGAGATACTTTTCATCTGGCGATAACCTCTTTTTGTTCCTGCTCTTTTCCCACTCTTTCATGCCGGACTGTGTATTCTTCGTATACTTTTCTGAACTTTTCACAGCACTTTTCGAGCCCGAATTCATCTGTGGCTTTTTTTAGAGCGGCGACCTCAAATTGACGCCTTAGATTTTCGTCTCGTAGTAATTTCACTATGCCTTTTGCCAACTCATATGGTTGTCTGTTTCTTACAAGTATGCCACAGCCTTCTAGCGCTTCCCTTACGCCACCTATGTCCGACGCAACAATGGCCTTTCCGCAGGCCATAGCCTCAATGATTGTAAACGGAAATCCTTCACTAATACCGCTATATGCAACAACATCTGCTGAGTTGAACGCTCTTTCAGGCTCCTTTGTAGGTCCCATAAACTTGACAGTGTCTTCAAGTTGCAATTCTTTTACCACGCTTATACACTTTAGGGCGTATTCTAGATCAGCTGAACCGCCATAAATCAGACACTGTATATCAGGAATTTCCATTTTTACTTGCTTTACAGCTTGGATGATACATACAACATCTTTTAAAACATCTAGTCTGGAAACGCAGACTACAGTGGGGCGTTTATCTTCTCGCTGAATATCAATAGGTCTGAATTTTGAAGTATTAATGCCGTTGTAGATGACCTTAATTTTGCGCGGATCTGCGCCGAGACTTTCCTCCCATAATCTATTTGAGTCACATACAGGAGTTACTAAATCGGCAACTGAATACATTGTTAGCACTACATTCCTTGTGAAAACTTTCCAGAATATTCTTGATGCATCGTCATAAATATAGCCGTTATAGGTCAAGAGCTGGTCTCTGAAGGCAAGTCCATGTTCTGTAATTATTAGCGGACAGTTGCTCTCTTTCTTGGCATAGACAGCAGCTAATGATGGAAGCCAGGCTAGCGCAGAATGTATGATATCTACCTTTGGAATCTCTATCGATAGCATATTGATGCTCTTCTGAATTGCCTGGAAGGCATTAACTGTCTCCTTTAAATTCATGCGATTGTAAATTGGATCTTTATTGAGGTAATCCAAAAAAACTTCCCAAACCAAGGGATGTTCAAGACATTTTTTTGGATCATAAACTTTGAAAAAATCGTGTAATTTTATAACCAGATCTGCAATTCGGCTTGAATCACACCGTTCGGAGAGGACGGCCATCAAAAATTCTTTATAAAGAGGAATAAACAGTTCCTTTATAATTTCCTCTTTCGTTCTCATGATTCTGACCACTAGATGTTCGTTTCTCTTGAGGAATTCTTCATATCTGAAAGACCCAAAAATTGGAACTTCGATTACCTTAGTAACATTGGGAGGAATGACATAGTTCGCATTGCTGTTTGGGTGCGAAAGTTCATCAATGACTATAAATTCATAATCAGACATGCTGTCAATGAGATTCTTTACCCAAACGTAGACTCCACCGTATGCAATATTCGGATAACAATCCCAATTAATCATTAATACTTTTTTCACTTGGACTCCTCCCTATAACCAAAGTTTCTGTAGATTCTGTGCTTTTTTGTATTCTCGACAATTTCATCACTTCTTCCCTTCCTGACACGAGCTTTACTTTTCTTGCCAGGGAAACATATTTTTCGTAAACTCTGTTAGCCCTCTCTCTATCAGACGCCAAAACGAAATATTCGTAAGATGCTTCCAGCAACCAGAGCGATTCTCTTATCGATTTGCCTAGTACAGAATCTGCGCATTGTTCATAAATTATTCCAATCCCTTCGTACAAATCTTGCGCCGCTTTATGATTTTCTATCTTTTTGTAACAATTGGCTGCACAAGAAAAACTCAAGGCTGCCCTAATCGAGAAATTTTGCTCCACAGATTCGTAGGCGTCTTTCAAATAAAAGGTGATTGCTTCTTTGTAGTTTCCTTGATCTTCCATTTTTATTCCATTTAACCATGAGTTACTTTCGCTAGTAACTTTGTCCAGCCAATTGTTTTTCATAGTACATCTGCCGCCGATAATAATAACATGTAAGTACACTTGTCAATACTTGTACGAGCATTTATTTGTAATAGGTCACAAACCCCAATTGTAAGACTATTTGCAGGTACTGTGTTAATACCAGAATCCGAAATTCCACCTATTGTAGCACATCTCGTGGAATCAAATATTATTCTGCTTTGTGCTCTTGCCTTTGGGATGGAAAAAGACACAACAAAAAGCGAAGGAAAAATCCCCATTATGTCCTGTTCCCTCGCAACTATTTTCACTCTATTTGTAAACAAGCATTCTTGGATTATATAGGACTTTAGAAGTGTCAAATATAGAATATAGAATACAGAGTATGTACACTATAAGAGTAGGAGATGAGGTACTGTGAAATTTCTGCCTAACTATGATCTGATGTCGTGAGTTCGGTATCGATTTTAACCATTACTCAGCACGTTACCCAACCAGTCATACATAATTTTCTATATCATGATAACTAGAAAGTGAAGGGTTGGAAGTGTTCAAGATCATATACTTGGTAATGATTTAATGTTCAATGGTAAACATGATGTACTTGCTATGTCGATGCTGTCGGCATTGGGATGTTGACAATGTTCAAATTGGTGATAGCATCGATAATGGTAAATGTGCCAGTAATTTTTAGTAACACCAGTATGATCTTCACTAACTCGATATGAGTTTCCTTTGTAACTCATATTGATGTTTACTATACCTGCATTTGCTTATTCATTCGTAGGTAGATTAGAATTAACGATCTTTGTGTTGGTTCAAGTCCAAAGTTATAATAACAGTTTTAAGTTGAGCACATCTTGTGCGGGGGTCGCCTAGCCTGGTAGGGCGTGGGATTGCTAATCCCATGTCCGTAAGGACCCGTGGGTTCGAATCCCACTCCCCGCGCGTTATGCGATCTACGCTTAGACTTAATAATGCGAAATTCAAACTTCAAGAATCGATGGTAAGGAGAAAAACAGTAAAGCCAAGAGCAAGCAGTCCAAAAAACATTACAACGGGTTTGTGTCCTAAATGTGGGACAATAGGAAAGATTTTGATAATAGGCATGATCGGCACCGAAAAAGGTAAGTGCCAGGCATGCAATGCCGAATTCACACTGTAGCAAAATACTGACAAAACCCTCAACAAAATAAACCATAAATTTTTAAGATCGCTTCTAGCGCACATTGGATGTATGGCCATGGGCGAAGAAGAATCCATATACGAAAGGGTGGCAAGATTGGAAGACGAAGTAGCTACCCTGAGAAACGAAGTGGATATCATGAAAGGGACAATAAGAAATAAAATAGTAAGATATGAGCACAAGTTAATCAAGAAAGGAAAAGATGTAAAATCAATTATTGATTAGACTTTTCCTTAATGCTTCTTATTAAATCCAAAATGAAATCAGCGTCGTTGGCCTCTGGTGCTAATTCTAGATATTTGTCAAGTGATCTTAACGCAAGGTCATTTTGGAAAAGCCTAGATTGTAGAATTCCTTTGTCTCTTATTTCTTCTGGAGAATCTGGGACAAGTTCTAAGATCATGTCAACACAACGCATAGCCAAGGTGTAGTTAAAAGACTGAGTATACGAATTTTTTAGATTCCTTGCAATTCGGACTAAAATTTTTTCAGGTTCAATCTCGTTTAAATAATCTGGAACAAACTCAATTACACCCCCATAGCTACTATCCAATATTTCCTGTAGATCCTCGATATCTAAAAGGCGACCCTTGTTGAAGGGATCAAGTATCATCTCTTCAGAATACTTGACTAGAAAATGAGCCGGAAAACCCACAGGACGAAGATCCAAGCCAATGCGATTTGCAAGCTCGATGTAAATTATCGACAAAGTAATAGGAATTCCACTTTTTTTATCAATTACTACATTTAAAAAATTGTTTCTTGGATTATAGTAATCATCGGTATCTCCTTCAAAACCCAAAGTATAGAACATATATTCATTTAACTTAGAAATCAAATAGGTTGGATTTTTTATATCGGAAACAGAGTCACATAAACCTTGGCTAAGTAAGTTTAATTTTTGTGCATAGTCGCTTATCTTAATATCTGGAAATTCGAGTACTTGCGCAAGCTTTAGACATCTTTCTACAAGAGTGTAACGTGGATTTTTTACAAAAGAGATCCATTCAGCTACAAAAGGATCAAACTCACTCATATTCTCTTTAGATAACTTTCAGGATTTTTGAGCTCACGCGTTGTGGGGGGTTTTTCAAGGATTATTTTGCATGTGTCTTTTCCATATTTACTAAAAACATATTCAGTAAAGTCTGTTCCGATGCTTTTCCGTATCTGATACGATGTGATGTCTTCATTAGCAAAAGTTATCAAATAGTTTTGAAAATCTTTATCATCTTTCAAGATATTTCTTACTGCAAATTCCGCCATGCCTTCCATTGCAGTAAAAGCAGCATGATGTGTCTGTATTGGTTTCAACCATCTTTGGTAAAGATCCAAAAGTTGAGGTATTATTTCTAAGATTTTAGGATCGACTGTAACCTTTGTAAACGTCATGACATCTGGGCCAAGTACTCGAACTATGAAAGTGTCTGGGTTGAGTGTGAAAAATAGATTCGCACGTTTCGCAACCGGATAATCATCTGGTATGGGTGGAAGTTGCAAGTACTCCAAAAGATTTTTCATTGAAGAATAGTCTAAATTTAGAATTATTTTTGCAAGCTCTTCATTAATGACGTTTACTTCAGACACTGCTTCTTTGTTTATTTCATAGAGACTTTTTTGAGTCGAATGAATCTGTTCTTCCAAGACGGTCATCTTCAACGCCCCAATATATCCAGAATTAACCTGTTCAAACTTTGATTCGTAGGGAGCTCCCTGCTTGTAGAGAATTATCTTTGGATAGCCAGAAAGAATGAACTTGTTTAGATATATGGTCGATTCGTAAAAATCTCCATAAGTTGTGGAAATCTGTGAGATGTATGACTTGGCATACGTGGAATACACAAGGTATCTGGCAATATCCCTTTTTGCTAGATTTGCTATCTTTTCCGGATTTTCTTGTGCAATAGCAATGAATAACTCATCAACAAAGCCTTGAGAGTCTTTTGTTGAAAAGACCTTGCGTCCCTTTAATCGCTTAAATTCTATCAGATCAAGGATCTCAACTTTAATTTGGTTTGATACTGATAGGCCGGTAAACTGTGAGACCTTCTGGGATATATCTGAGAAAATCCTGCTGCATTCTACTTCGACCTCATCAAATTTTATCTTTGAAGCGAATGCTTCCGTCGCCTTCGTCTGTGATTCCTTGATTTCGCTTTCTTCGTTTAATTCAACTGAGAGCTGATCCAAGAGGGCATAAGCAAACTCCTCAAACTCGTCCATTCTGGATTTGACGTTCTGAACTAATTTAACATTAACTTTGTCTTTACCGCAGGCAGTTTTTTTGTATTGAGTTTAGAACTATAAGTTGTATACCGGGGGTGGGTTTGCTTAAATTAGTTTGATACCCTCTCATTTTGTCACGATTAGGTTGGGTCTAGTGGGAATATACCACCATAATGGGACTATTTTGGACCCGGTTTATTCATAAAATTTGTTATTTCAAGTTTAAAACCTATAATAACGAAATTATTACAAGGTAGAGGTTCATTCTCTAGAGCTCTCTGAAGGTTCTACCGACCAATTTCATAACAAGGGGCAGGAGCATAAGAGCTATTGGCGGACCAACAGATAGACTTATGACAAGTCGCTGAATCCATATTGAAAGAAGGTTTGGCGTAAATCCAGTATATGAGAGTGTTATGACAAACGACAGGACAGTTGCCATTGCTGCACTCATAATCAAACCAAGAACGATTCGCGGCTTTGCGTTTTTGATCCTGGGAATCACTGCTTTTACCATCATCGGCTGACAACTCCTCCATCAACTAGTAGTGTGTGACCTGTGACAAAAGATGCCTTCTCGGATAAGAGCCAAACTACCGCATTTGCAATCTCTTCAGGCCTTCCGACACGTCCTATCGGATGCATTGCAATAAGGGTTTGAAAGAACTGCTTGTTGTCTCCAACTGTTCGTTCATACATATCAGTTTCAACTGCACCTGGAGCTACGGCGTTTATTCTGATTCCAGATTTAGCGTATTCCAATGCGGCAGATTTGGTTAGTCCAAGCACAGCATGTTTGCTTGCAATATAAACTGGCATTTGTGCAACACCAATTACTCCAAGCCCTGACGAAGTGTTTACTATTGCCCCTCCTCCGTTTTTGAGCATCTGTGGAATCTCGTATTTCATAGACAACCAGACGCCTTTAACGTTGATGTTCATTATGTTATCAAAGACACTAGATGTCTGATCTACAAATGATTTTGGCGTTTCTTCAATACCCGCATTATTAAACGCATAATCAAGTCTACCATATTTTCCCACAGTAAGTTCGACTAGCTGTTTAACTTCATCTTCACGAGCGACATCAGTTTTGATAAAGATGCCATCGCCTCCAGCCTCTTTTACTAATTGTAGAGTTTCTTCGCTTTCTTCAGCTCTGCGTGCAGCGATTACAACTCTAACTCCTTCTTTGGCAAGAGCAACTGCTGTCGCCCTTCCGATACCGGAGCTACCGCCTGTTATGATTGCAACTTTTTGACTAGTGTCAAGACTATCTTTGCCTTTTTGTTTGTTTGATTTTGTTGTAACTATCATTTGTATAGTTACTATACTAAGGTATCTATATAAACAGGTAAGTGAGATATCAGAAATTAAGTTAACTCTTGGTAAGTTGGGTTGTTTTTTCGTCCTTTTTCAATTTAGAATCTCAGGAGCTTTGACGTAGGCTTCACTGATTGTGTGAGCTTTGCCATCTTTGAAAACATCCTTTGCGTAATACTGCATGGAATAGGCAGCCATGGCTTCAAGCACCGGTTTTAGAGCCTTTCCCTTTTGGGTTATGGAATACTCGATCTTGACTGGAGTTCCAGGATAGATACGCCTCTCAATGATGCCATTTTTTCCCATTTCACGTAATCTGGCAGACAGTGTCTTTGGATTTATTCCTTCGATTGAATCCAAAAACTCGTTGAATCTGGTTTGGCCAAGCCGTGTCATGTTTCGCAAAACGTGTACAGTGAATTTCTTTCCAATTATCTTAAATGTATTATCTATGGGACACGACTTCATGCTATCAAGCAAGATCTTGCATTCTTCTTCTTTCAACTTACCAAATCCTCACTTGATATCAATATAGATACTTTCTATCTTATATACTTACCTTAGTATAGTTACTATAAGAAGTAAAATGAGTACACAAGCACAACACGAACACAAGTGGACTGTTATCACATCACACTGGCAATGTGAGATCTGCGGGAGGACGTATGGCTAAGATAGTAAACCATACTGCATTGTTGCTCACAGCGGCCATACTTGCAATAGGGTTAAGCTCAACCTTTGCAGGTGTTGCCTTTGCAGATGACCAAGACGGCAGATACTCACATCAACACATAACAGCATCATGGAATCATGGACTTGTATGTGGAGAC
>Ga0209761_1000199_pt1 | contig 34636 bp, 28 predicted proteins | sample GraSoi013_1_40cm_4_FD_185818 | JGI IMG/M metagenome (GOLD analysis project Ga0209761, IMG submission 185818) | Grasslands soil microbial communities from the Angelo Coastal Reserve, California, USA - Sample 09_25_2013_1_40cm (SPAdes) (version 2) | ecosystem: Environmental > Terrestrial > Soil >... | reverse complement strand
CCAGACTCTTGGAGCCGATAATGTCATAGATAATCGGCACGTTGATTACTAAAGGCGCCGGGGTTGTTATGCAGCTCGTCAGTGTGCTAATTGTGCAGCTCGAAGTATTCGCAGAATACTGTACCCCAAGACTCTGAGTGTCAATGTAGGTGAAAACCTGTCCATAGGTGTTCGCCGCGATCATTTCTGGCATCGTCTTGTTGTTGAGCTGCGACAGATTGACGAGTTGGTCGACAGTTGGAACTGTTGCTGGCCGGGTTAGTCCAGGGTCCTGAAAGATAGGCAGCTGGGTATGAATGCCTTGGACGAAATTACAAGTGTTCTGACCTGTACAGCCCGACGTCTGGATTCCTTGGCCTCCAATCCAGACGCCCACGATTCCATACCAGCAGTTGCCTGAGACGAGGTCGGATTGGCTGCACGTAAGTCCTCCAAAACCCACCGAGTTGAGACCGAAACTGATTCTCGTCGATTCTAGGATTGATACCTTGTTGATGTCTGAGACTAACCCAGGGAGAGAACTGGTTAATGTTCGCATCGGATCGCATTTGCCTATGGCGAAGAACCCGCAGACGCTGACGTCGTTGTTACAGACGTTCACGGAGCCAGAGTTTGTCTTTACGCAGAGGGGCACAATTGCCGGTGGTACAATTTGGAGGGTTAGACTTGTAATCTCTCGGTAGATGTACCATGTCTGTTGCGTGACTTGTGTCCCAATCTGGACAAATGTCCCGTCGTATTGTTTGCCGTTGACTATTGGATTTATCACGGTTGTATTGCTTTTCGAGGTGATCGACGAACTTGTTATGCAGGCGGTTACTCCTTCAATGCAGGGCGGGTTGACTGATTGCCCTGCTTGGACAATCTGGTAATCAGCAGTCCAGCAAGCGTTTGCTGGTATGTTGCCCTTGTCTGGCGTTGCACCTGGAAACTTTGTACAAGTTGGGTCACCGACCGGGGTTGCTGAGGTCAAGAGTATTCCACCAAGTGCTCCGGTTACAGTACCAGACAAGTCGAAACCCCTGACATCCGCACACGATGCTGTTATGCTCGATGCTGATGATATGTTTGGAGCGCAGGCGTCAGGTATGCCCGAAGGAAGTTTTAGACTCCAAGTGGCCAGGTTAATTCCACAAATGATCCCTAGACAGTCGTTGTATGCTACTGCCTCGCCAACCATTCCAACCGGATCATACAAGGTCCCTGCTGAAACTAGGAAGAGCCCATTGCACAACCCCCCACAAGAACCTATTGAAGCCGACTGTGTCTGGATTCCTGAGTGACCGTTCGCGATGTATTGGAAGCTGGTCGTACAGGAAGCGCAGGGTCCAGGGTTATAGAACGGGTTGGTAGGAAATGTAGGTTCTTCGCTCTTGGCCGCAACAGCCTGGGGAATATTGCCCCTAAAGGTCGAGACGGAGCTGAGAGCCACTGTCGCGACGAGCAGTAAGGCAAGGCCCGTGCTTTCAAGACTTCTATTCCAACTGTGTGCTACGGGACGGTTCATCAGGGTTCACCTATCATTGGCGTAAGGCTCTCGCTGGTTTTTCCTGTGTGCCCGTGAACGGGAGTAGTTCTCGTGGAATTGACGTCGCATCTAGACCTCCAGTCGCGGGCCGTTAGAGGATGCTCCAAGAAATACTTCGGACATTTTTCTTGAGCGAGTAGCGCGTGGAGAGGATACCGGGGAGCCTCGGGCCGTCGGATCTTACCATAAGGCTCACTATGATCCTTGGTAATCCAAAAACGAGAGGGGAGGCCGAAAGTCAGTGTGAAAGTATAGAGTTCACGTGAAGCGGCCTTCGCAATGGAATTCGAAAATCACGCGAGCTAACAGTATGAACAACGAAAGCCGAGGCCAGTTCATGAGAACCCTAGGCAAGCTATCCTTATCATTGTTAACGGAGACCTCGTCTCGACCGACCATTTTTCAAATAGTCTGTGGAAATAATTCCATGAGTTGTAATCCGTCTGGCGTGTGGGAAGGCGAGACTTTCCGGAGCTAGCGCCTAGCGTTACCGACGCGCATGGTCTAGGGTATGCTTTCAGAAAAATAGGCCTAATCATAGGGGTTCTACACGGTAGAAAAAAATGACGAGAAACGAACAGACAAGCTACATATTCGCCAAATGCAAAGGAGAACGAGCACGCACAATTTCCCAGATCCAGCGCATTCCCAACGTCGAATCCGCCACACCCGTAACAGGAAGATTCGACCTGGTGATCAAGCTGCGGACCAACGAGCCGACCAAGGCCTTCACCACCATGGAGAAGATCAGGAACATCCCAAACATCACAAACACTCAGACAACCATCTCTTTCGAGAGCATCATCAACAGCTCCAACCGAGCAGACAGCGAGAGCCCACTTGCGTTCGCTCTCTTGAAGGTTAGAGGTAGTTTCGATACGATTCTGCGGAAACTGAAGACCATCCCGAACTTTGCAGAGGCACACGTCATACCTGGAGCGTTCGATATACTGGCGGCTTTCAGGGCCGACAGTTCTGAGGAGCTTCTGGAAAAGTCCGTTGAGAAGATAGGTAGCATCAACGGAATCACAGCCAGCGAGACCCTCATATCCTACAGCCTTCCCGAAAAGTTCTAGACCCACGCCAGCGGACTCTCCAGAACCCTCTTTTTTCTCCAGACCAAGACCAGCGAAGACCCTAGACAAGTATCCGGGCCGCCATCTCCGGCTGAAAACCTCACTGGAGAGAGGCTGGAAAAGCTAAACCTACTGCTCTCCACAAGCCCGCTTCCACCCAACCGTTCAGAATAGGAAGCGGCCAGAGATACCCGGCGACAGATTATTATTGCCTAGGCTTAAGAGCAAAGTCCATGGCCAGCAGATTGAAGAAAAATTGAACAATCACAACAGAATTTTAATCCTCATAACCACAGCCGGTCTTCTACTACTCGCAACAATACTACCTGGAGCACACGCTTATGGTAATACTGCCCAGTGGCAAGTCGGATTCTCCGGCAATTGCCAGACGCCGACAACGTGCGGCGGGACCTTCGGGTTCTGGGGCTGGTGCGAATTCGGCGGAAGCAGTGGAAGCATAGCTGACGGAACTACTGGAACATCAGGCGACTGTCAAGTCACCGACTACGCCCGAACTGATCTCGGACAACCCAACAATCCAACACATCTGAGCATCGACGTCACTGGCTGGACAATCATGCCGAGCATCGAGAGCCCGACAGGCTCCTCGTTTCAGATAACGGCGTCTACTCTCAAGTGCACTGGACCAGGAGCTAGCCTTCCCCCGACCCCCTTCACCGGCTGTGCCCTCCCACCGGGCGGAGACACAGGCATTCCACCTATAGCAGGCCACTACTCGTTCAGCCCATTCCCCCGCTACAGGATCAACATCCAAGTCAACCAACTACCATAAGACGGCCCCGGTCTGGAGAACAGGCCGGGAAACCCCTTTTTCCGTGTAGCATCTTCGATGACAGTGTGATGCGAGGGGGCTGGCTGGCTTATTCTATTATATGAGAAGACTTCTGACATCTTTTTCATTCCTCAGATAGCACAACTCTGAAATAGCTATCGAACGGGAAGAGTCGTTTTGCATTCGACGATGACCTATCGTGTTCGACGCAGCCGCTATGGGTCTACCTTGGATCTGTGATGAGATCGCAAATATGAGCTAGAATGCTTCGCTCTCTCTGACCCTAGAAACCGCTGGGTCCCTGGTAAGGATGGAATATGATGGAGGTGTTTACATAGGAATGAAAAGACTGGTCCTGATTCCCACTGTCCTAGCTGTTATGGTATTGGCCGCATTTCCCGTCGTATTCGCGTCCCATTCAACACCCTTCAACGGGAGTTTCTCGGGCACGTTCACTTTGACATCGTCGGGAACCAAAGCCACTATAACCGGCTCCGGCGTTCGCGAGCATATGGGAGAAACCTCTTTCGCGGCCTCAAGTACCATTACCGGCTCAGCATCATGCCAAGGAGGATCGACAGCGACCGAACAAGAAACCTTCACGGCAGCGAACGGTGACAAGGTGTTCACATCATCAAATGATGTCTTGTGTCCAACTTCTGCAAACACTCTCCAGATTACTGGTTCCTGGACTATCGCAGGGGGCACCGGACGCTTTGAGGATGCCTCAGGAACGGGGAATTTCCTCGCTTCAGGGGTTTTCACCTCATCGACATCGGGAACCTTCTCGCTTACCGCGACCGGAACCATAACTTACTGATGCCCGAACCCAAGTCGAGCATCAACCCCATTTTTTATCCACTTACTCCAAGGTCGGACATCTACAGTCAAAATTTGTTAGTGTGCAAGAATTGTAGCGAAACTAATGATAACCTTTCAGTTGGACCAAGCTCTGATTGCGAATAAAATGTCGAAGGAGCTAGCTCCTTATTTTCCAATCGAACCTGTGAAGGTCAATAACGCCTAACTGGAAGCGTCAGAAACCATAGGCTGTAAGGTCTAAGATCTTCGCGTTGCTATTTCGATCTAACAGCGTGCCGGCCGGTGGCATCCTGGCCAGTGCTGTCGAACCAATCTTCCTTCGCTTCCTCGCCTGCGTGTGAAGGAGAGCTCGGAGTTGACGTGTTGTGCTTTCCTTTTCGAACCGGTTGTTTCTCCGGTTTCTCGGATTCCTTGTGATCAATCTGTTTCTTCATATTCAACGTTGAGGATGGACCCTGCTTCTTCGACTTCGGTGTTAATGGTGCGGCCTGTTTCTTCGCTTTTTCTGCTACTCTCTTTTTGGGCTCTGGCGGGGTCAGTTCTGGTCCTGATAGTTTGGCTCCGCAGTTCGGGCAGTTCTTTACTTGCTCGTCCTTGCTGTCGAAAGCTCTGTTGCAACCAAAGCAGACTATGAGGCCGAAGGTCGCTTTCGCGTTGTCGGCCAGTTGTTTCAGCTCGCTGTTGTCCGCGAGGTTCTGCTCCAGAGGAATCTCGGCGACCATATGTTCTACTAGAAGTCCGGCGTCGAGAATCTTCTTCGCGAGTTCGTCCTGCCCGGCATTGTCGGCATCGAGCCATTTCTCCAATGTTATATCTTCAATGTCAGTGAAGAGTCTAACTCTCGCAAATGTCCCACTTGTCAAGGCATCTCAACAAATCCAACTATCAGTTACGTTCTCAGCTTTAGGAATAGAGTAACCCTGGCTGCCCCATGATCGGCAAGGCCATTTCTTCCCCTTCTTTCGACGACAATTGATTCTTTCCCTGACTAACCCGCTAAAACTTCTCTGATAAAGACATGGGGATCCTGATCTAGTCGGTTTTTGAAAGTCTTGCCAAAGACAATGTGTTAGGTGCCTGTCGAGGAACCTGGCCGACAAGAAGGGAACGACCTAGCCCTTCCTAGTCCCTTTGGCCGCAGAGACAGTTGATGACTGGTTCACCGCATCGCGGGCAGGTCTCCTGTGAGCTTAATGCATATCCTCCCACGGCTCTTCCTCATCTGGTGAGGGTGCCCTGGTGCGTGGAGAAAGATATCCTCCGCACTCTGTGCAACGATGGAAGGGATGACTGGAGAAGAAACTGCACCGAGGGGACACGGCAAAGGAACCGCCCGAGAGTCCGCAGCCGCTGTGGTCCTGTGGAGCTCCGCAACTAGGACAAAGGCCAGAGGGACTGGCTAGGGGATTCGTTGTCACAGAAGGTAACCCTCACACTACTATTCAAGAATGGAAAGTTAACCGTGGTAGTTGCGACATCTCCCTATGTGGGTTGTCGTGTGGTGGAATTGCTACGCAACATACCGCGAGGCGGCCGGGTCCGCTCGGTTTTCCCTCCTTAACGTAGACTATCACAATCCAGTATGACTCGCGGCAGCTCTTGCATCGTCCCGAATGGACAGCTCCTTGAGCTTGTGAGTGTGAGTCTTGCCAATTGCAGTGACTATTGGGTTGCGTCTTCCCGTCTCAAGACAAGGGTATAAGAATCGGGCAGGCGGAAGAGGGCGGTTCCTGAAAAGGTTACCAGAACAGCCATGATAAAGAAGCTGGATGGACAGTTCGTTGTTCCAGGGGCAAAGTTAGGTGTTGTCGAGGAGTTTATGCCGGGTCGTGGAACAGTCGAGGTGGAAGGAACAGTCTACTCGTCTCAGACCGGAGTGGCGGCAGTTGATTCTAATCGCCATATAGTCTCGGTGAAAACCTCCGCTGGACCCCCAATCGTACCCGAGGAAGGATCCACGATCATAGGCGTTGTTGAAAAGGCCCAGGAGAAAATGGCCATCATCAACATCATCGTAGTTGACGGGCACAAGCTGCAACCACCCTTCACAGGCATGCTGCACATCTCCAACTCTAGTCCGAGGTTCGAACGCTTCATGGGAGATGTCTGCAAACCAAACGACATTATCCGAGGAAAAGTAATCGACGTGAGCCAGCGAATACCAAAACTTACAACCGTCGGTCGAGACATGGGCGTAATCAAAGCCTACTGCTCTAGATGCGGAGGCGAGCTCGTACTGTCAGGACGAATTCTCCGTTGCACGCTATGCCTAAATGTTGAAAGAAGACGACTCGCAGAAGACTTCGGAACTGGAGGAAACGTGCCAAGTTGAAAGTTAACGTCTTGAAGAAATCCAAGGGATTCCTCAAAGTTGAGATGGAAGGAGAAGGACACACCTTCGGCCACCTAATGCAGGACGCGCTCCTCCAGGACAAGACGGTGGACTGGGCAGGCTACGACCTTCCACACCCACTCTTCACCAAACCCGTCATAACGGTGAGAATGAAAGGCGAGTCCTCCGCCGAGAAAGCCTTGGAGCGAGCCGCGAAAAAGGTACACTCAGACACCGACGAATTCATAGAAAAGTTCAGCGCCGCAGTAACCGCCGAAGCTGAAAACTAGCCGGGAGACCGCCCTCTGCCATCGAGGGGGATCATCTTCGACTTTGATGGCACACTTTACGGAGACTGGAGACTCTGGACGTCCCTGATCGAAGAGACGCTCAGAGAATTCAACCTCACAGTCACAGCCCACGATGTGCTCGAGTTGGCCCGAACCATGATCAGAAATGGCGAGGCACGAGAGACTCTCAAGATAAGCGGAATTGTCGTTACCCTTGCCCGAGAACAAGAACTCGACAACGACGAGGAGGTTCGTGCTAGGTTCTTTGAGAAGCTAGACGCGAAAATGGATGAGACGGGACCCGGAAAAGATCTAGTCGGACTCTTGGAACAACTCCAGCAGAAAGAGTTCGTTATGGGCCTAGTGACCTTCGTGCGAAAAACACGGCTCACCAAACGTTTAGACACGTGGAAACTAGGAAACTACTTCCGTTGCGCGATTACCCCAGAGCAAGTTGCCGAATTCAAACCATCACCGCAACCCTACCTCAAAGCCATCGAGGAATTCCACCTCAAGCCAAGAGAATGTTTTGTTGTCGGAGATGAGCCTGTGGACATGCTGGGCGGAAAACGGGCCGGAACAAAAACGGTAGGACTGCCCCAGGGATTCTATTCGCGGGAAGAGTTAGAAGAGGCAGGCGCTGAGTCGATAATCACCTCACTAAACGAGTTACCATCCATCCTCTTCAAGTGAGCACCTTCAATAGCCCATGAACTATTGTCAGGGTGATCCTATTTGAACGACGAGGATCTTGGCAGGATTCTCACCGACACCGGCCTCGCCCAGTTTGGAGACTCTCTTCTGAACTTCGCCTACTCGATAGCTCTAACAGAAGCCACCGGTCGACCCAGAGGAACAAAGGTCCCCGACAAGATCCTCGCGGAGGCCGCGGCAAGAGCCGGACTGAGAAAACGTCTCCCGAGACGAGTCGGCAGAGGAGATGTAGCTAACAGTCTGGAGGCCTTGCTTGGACATGTCTGGTTGCAGAAATTGATCACCCTCGACGAAATTGTTGCCTCTCTCAGGACGGAGAATCTTGACCCCAGCAAGAACTTCTCAACCCTAGTGGAGGTCGCTCTCTCCAAGCTTAGACGATAATCATGACGCGTAGCCTTACTGTCAAGAAGGAAATCAGGGCTCTAGGGCTCGACCTCTGCAATCCTCGACGCTTGGTGGGCGCAGTCACGAGAGGTGGCGATTATCTCGACGGAGTTCTCGTCCTACCCTCACAGCCTACGCTCAAGACCACGTCGATCGCTTTTGCGATTCTCAGAACGCGATTTTTTCCCGAGCTTAGACTGATCATGACTCACGATCCAGAAGCGCGACTCGAGGCCAAGGTCATCGAGAGGTTGACCAAACTGCCAGTCGTCCAGCTCGACTCGACGAGAAAGAGATGGTCAAGTGGCTTCGAATCATGCAAGGTTGGACGGAAGCAATTGCATGTAAAGAGCTCCTTTTCCCCCAAGGTCCTCCAGGAAATACTCTCGACAACCTGGACAACAGGAACGCTTCCTGAGCCTCTGCGAATAGCCCACTTACTCGCTAGATCGCGATTTTCCGGGAAAAACGCCCGTTTCCAAGCCAACAAATAAATTTGCCTCCTAGGGCTTCAGTGGCGAGAACCTGTTTTGCAGTTCTGTCCGAAATGCGGGTCCACGCTCCTGCCCGCCAAGAGAGAGAAGAAGGTGTTCATGGCCTGCGGAAAGTGCGGCTTCACGAGCAACCGCGGCGATAAGCAAGTTAGCAGGCTGGCCCATGAAAGGGAGAAGATCGTCGTCATAGGACGAGAAGAACAGAAGATACGGACCCTTCCGAAGGCCAAGGCTGAATGCCCGAAGTGCAACAATCACGAGGCGTTCTACTGGCTCGTCCAGACAAGGGGCGGCGACGAGTCCTCGACCCAATTCTTTAGATGCACCAACTGCGGCGCCACATGGCGGGAGAATAGCTAGAATTGCTGGAAAGTTCAATAGCGGAAACCTCGGCTAAGAAGGAAAAGGAAAAACCGTCAAACCCCATGTTCAAAGCCACAATGAACGATGCCCGGCTGTTCCGCAACCTCATAGGAGCAATCTCAAGTCTGATCGAAGAGGCCGACTTCAACGCGTCGCCCGATGGGGTCAAACTGCGATCTATGGACCCGTCCCACATCGCCATGGTCGACTTCGAGTGGCCCAAGACAGCCTTCGACACCTACGAGTGCACGGCTCCAACGAAGCTGCGCCTAAGTGTCTCAAACCTTCTCAAGCTATTGAAGAGAACGAAGAGCGACGAATCCATCGAAGTTGTCTATGACGACGCGAACAAAAAGCTCAACATCACACTCAAAGGCAACATTGTCAGAAAATTCATAACACCCACCCTCGAACCTTCAACCGAAGAAGTTCCAACGCCAAAGGTCCCGTTCAACGCAAGAGTCAAGATTACCGCATCAAGCCTGCGAGACATTATCGATGACGCCCAATCCATCAGCGACAACGTAAAGCTCGAAGTAAGCCAAGAAAAATTCATTGTCAGAGCGACAGGCGAGTTGACTAGTGCTCTAATAGAACTCGACAAGGGATCCGATGCCATCCTCGAACTCGATGTGAAGGAACCGGCCAAGGCTACGTACAACCTCAACTATCTAGGAGAGATAATCCGGGCCGGCTCAGGAGCCTCAGAGGTCACGTCTCTCGAGTTCTCCACCAACATGCCGATCAAAGTCGAGTTCGAAATGCCCCACCAAGGAAGGCTTCTTTATTATCTCGCACCAAGAATAGAGGCCGAATAAGGTTCCGTTGACTTTTCGTCGGTTGAATTGTTCCAGTTCTGGTCGTGGATCGTTGTTGAAGACTCAACTTGCCTCCATCGACTTTGAAGATTAGGGTCGCGTTCTCCGGTTCCCGTTCCTCTACCACTGCTTCACCTGGAAGCCCGTTGGGGCTGAACCTCAGCCCTCTTGCAGCCAGGTTCCTGGCCGCGTTCTCGTCCCTGTCTAGGATGGCTCCACATTGTGGACACCACAGTCTTCGGTGGGTGCTCTAGGGTCTTGTACCCGCATATTGAGCACCGCTTGGACGTGTTCCTAGCAGGAACATAGATTACTTTCACTCTTTCCCATCGTGCCTTGTACTCTATCTGTCGTTGAAGTTTTCCATAGCTCCAACTGTTCATTCGAGCTCGATAGTGTCTAGATTGCCCATTGCCCCTGTGGTAGAGTCTTCGGATGCCAGTCAGCCTCTCTATCTCGACCATCTCCTTCGAGCAGCTGATGCTGACCCAGTCTGGGGTCAGAGTGACCGAGCGAACATTAAGCGTCGAGATGACCTGGAGCGTATGATCATTGAGCTTGAGACAGACGTACTCTCGTGGTTTAACCGGCAGTCTGAGAAGGGTCTCCTGTATCTTGAACCCGTAGCATGTAGTCAACATTAACCTCCTAGCATATGGGATCCTTGTCCGAGGGTTCTTTCTCACAGCTTTCCGATAGTTGCGAAGAATCCCGTGGCTATGCCGATCGCTCCCAGTCTGTAGTAGCCGAGGATGTCACGGCTGAGACGGTGATACGATGCCAACGATAGAGTCTTGCGACTCGAAATGTTCTCTTCTATTCCGATCGCGATGCAGACGTTTACCATTCGTCTGAACTCATCTAAGAGCCTTAGGAGATCATCTGAAGCCTGATGCTTCTGTCTGACCGACTTGATTGATAGCAATCGCGGGGTTCTTTACTAGAGTCCGAGCTCCGACTGATAATCGATAGAGGAGCGAGAATAGGCCCGAAGCACCCGACAGTTAATATGCGATCCCATCACCCACAAGGTTAACAGAGCCGAACCTAATGTTAACAAGGGCTGACCTGGCCAAATACCCCTTCCTCAACGAAGCTTCCGACTACATTAAAGAACTAGGAATCTCCATCGTCGACATCGCATCTCCAGACTTCAGCCCAGTCCTTGAAAGAGCGGAAAAGAGACTGGAAGAAGCCCTCTCGAAGGGAAGAGTGTCGAACGAGTTCAGCAACGAGAACGCTGAGATACTCTCGTTCCCCGTCTCCAATCTGATCCTAAGCTTAACCGGCGAAGAGAGAGCACAGAGGAGATTCGCGCTTGCTGAATCTAAGAGAGCTTACGAATTACTCCGACAGGAAAGCCCGGAGAAGCTCGACTACATTGCCCGAACAACATTCGGCTGGAAGCTAAGCAAAATCGATGCGCAGCCCGGAAAGAGATACTACGACTTCGCGATCTCACTCGCCGACTACCTAAGGAACTCTGTTCATCTCAAAGAGCCAAAATGGAAGCTCCCCAACAGGATTCTAGACCACGGTCTGGTCTATGCGACCCGAGAAGAACTCGCTCGTCTCCTCGAGGAAGAGGTCAGAAGGAGGATAGTAGACAGGAGCAGTAAGCCTCCCGGTGAGATACCCAAGCCTCTGCAACCTAAGGTCGAACGGACAAGAGGACTCATCACCAAGTGGCTGGGCGCTCCATCCCACTATGAACTCCCGAGGGTGCCTTCGCCAGAAGCCATGCCTCCCTGCGTCAGACACCTCATTGACAATCTTGCAGAAGGAAAGAATGTGCAGCACATGGGTCGATTCGCCCTTGCATCCTTCCTCGTGAACATCGGAGCCGGAGAAGAGGATATCGTGAAGGCGTTCAAGCCTGCCAGCGACTTTTCCGAGAGAATGACCCGCTACCAAGTCGAGCATATAGCCGGCAAGCGGGGCGGGAGGACAAAGTACACCTGCCCAATGTGCACCACGCTCAAAACACATGGAGTCTGCTACAAGCCAGATGATATTTGCGCCACAATCCGAAACCCGCTAAGCTACTACAAGAGCAAAGCCAGAATCCTGACAGGAAAGGGGCCGAAACGTGAACCCAGCTGAGCAAGTCATCAGACAGAAATTCCAACAATACTACCTGGACCCGAAAAGACAGCTAGACCCGCCTCAGAACCCGTCAGAAAGAGAATATGGATTTCTCCTCTTCAATGGAAAGTTCATGGTCAGACATCGATCGTTCAAAGACCCCCTTTCACTCCTGGCGGCAGTTAGAGACTTAGTCCCGTCACATGTCTATTTCTCCACGGCCTACTATCGAGAACCTACGGCACCAATGGAAGAGAAGGGATGGATAGGCGCCGATCTGGTCTTCGACATCGACGCAGACCATCTCAACACGCCATGCAAACCGGACCATGACAATTGGAAATGCAAATCGTGCGGCACAACTGGAAACGGAGGAGCCCCAAAGCTATGCCCAAAATGCAAGAATGACCGTCTGGAAGAGCAAACCTGGCTCTGCGACAGATGCCTCCAAGAGGCGAAGGAGGAAACTGCAAAGCTCCTCGAGATGCTCTACACGGATCTTGGAATAGACCACGAAGCTACCCGACTATTCTTCTCAGGACACCGAGGATATCACGTCCACGTATATTCGAAACAGACTTCGCAGCTCGGAGAGGAAGAACGCAGGGAAATCGCCGACTATCTTCTCGCCCAGGGATTGGACCCGCAACTCCACGAACTGGTGGAGACCAGTGTCGGCGGAACAAAGCTAGCGGAAGGCCCGCTCATGGGTCAGCCGGGTTGGAGAGGACGCATAGTTGCTGGGATCTACGATATTCTCGGAAGCGAGATGGATCAGATAGGCCTCACTTCGACTCAGGTCAACGCCTTGAAGTCCTGGGACAGGGAAGATCTTCTCCGGAAACCATTCTGGAGTTCAGTGAAGGGGGTTGGAATCTCCACCTGGAAGACCCTAGTGTCAAAGGCCGTCGAGAAGAAATCGGCAAGAATAGACACCGTAGTAACGACGGACATTCACAGACTCATCAGAATGCCCGGAACCCTCAACGGCCACACTGGACTGCTAGCGATGAGGGTTCCGGAGGAAAGACTCGACGAGTTCGACCCGTTCACGGAACCCATGGCCTTCCAAGGCGAAATGAGGGTCAAGGTCAAGGAGTCCCCAGGCTTTAGACTCGGGGAAGAACGGTTCGGACCATATCATGACGAGACTCTCCTGTTGCCATCGACCGCTGCTATGCTTCTTCTCTGCAAGCACCGAGCAGAGCCCATCGCTTAGACCCACCGTCAAGATATTATTAGCTCGCTCAATGATCTAGCCTCGTCCTCAAGAGAGATGCTGGTCCACGGTTACTATCTATGATGAGACGATTGAAGCATGGCGACGCGAGTTCCACAGCCCTGAACTCCAGCAGCTCAGACCAGAGTTCTTTCGTGACGTCGCCTCGTACGTCCGAAGACTGAAGGAAACCGAGAGAAACCTAGACCAACGATCCCTCAAAGCCATCCTTCTAGACGAGGAAACAACGAGAATAGAACGACTAGTCGTCGAACTAATCGACCGAAGACTCTCGAAAATCTGGAGCACGTCCCAGACAAACGCCCAGTCCACAACACACGCATCCGAGAGATGGGCTCAGGAAGAACTCTCGACTCTTGCCCGCCACTATAGAAAGTTCAAGGAAGACACAGTTCAGGGAATAGAGCCCTCCAACTCTCCAGAAAAAAAGAAAGACAAGCTTCTACTCCGATTCGTCAAAGACATGCCCTCCATAATAGGTGTAGACCTGAAGACTCACGGACCATTTCTGAAAGAGGACATTGCCGTTCTTCCGTACGAGAATGCTGAGAGCCTAATACGGCAAGGCACCGCAGTCGAGATAAGGCCAAGCCACAGGGATAATGGATAAAAGGACGCGCCCGCTCCCAAACCAGTCTTTCCCACGGTGAAGAAAAACGAAATATCCTAAGGAGATCAACACCTACTGCCCAAAGTGCAAACATCACACAGCACATGCCGTTGCAGTCTACAAGGCGGGCAAGCAGCGGACCCTATCGTGGGGAGCCAGACGACAAGAAAGACGAAAACACGGCTACGGCGGGCAGAAATTTCCCGAACTGAAACGCACCGCCAAGACAACCAAGAAAGCGCTTGTCAAACTGAAATGCCGAACCTGCAACTATACAATTGAGAGGCTGGGCATCAGGCTGAGAAAACTGGAGGTCGGAGCCTAGCCCTTGCGATGGGAACTAATTCCGAAGCCCCGAAGCATATTCCTGAAAGTTAAGTGCCCGAAGTGCGCGAATGAACAAGTAATTTTCGAGAGAACCAGCAACTATGTAAAATGCACAGTTTGCGACGAACTTCTAGCTCAACCAAAAGGTGGAAAAGCAGAGATCAGAGGAGAAATATTACAGCCCCTCCCTTAGGAGAACTGGGGAAGAATCGAGTTGAGTATCCAGGCTTCACAACCACTAATGCCCGAAGTCGGGGACCTGGTCGTTACAACCGTAACAAGAGTCGAAGATTACGGCGCCTACGTGAAGCTCGACGAGTACAGCGGGATCGAAGGTCTCGTCCATATTTCAGAGATCTCAACCACCTGGGTTCGGAACATCAGGGAACACGCGCGACAGGGCCAGAAGCTAGTTCTGAAAGTCTTGCGCGTCAGCTCACAACGGAACCAGATAGATCTTTCCCTCAGACGAGTTACTGGGAGAGAAAAATCTGAGAAGATGCTGGAGTGGAAGAAGGAGCGAAAAGCTGAGGCGATCCTGAAGAGTGCCGCTGAAAAACTGAAAAAATCAGTAGATGACGCTGAGGGCATCAGAAAGATTCTCCTAGACAAGTTCGGAGGACTCTACTCTCCCCTCGAAGAGGCCTTGGACGAGGGCCCCGAGGTCCTTGTAAAGGGCGGATTATCATCGGAATGGGCTCAAGCAATAGCCGAAGTTACCAAGACGAAGATCCGACTTGAAAGATCGAAGGTCCGAGGAACGGTATCGATAACCTGCCACAAACCCGGAGGAGTCGAGATAATCAAGCAAGCCCTGACCAGCGCGAAGAAGATCCGCAAACCCCGCGGAAGCGAAGTGAAAATCTACTCCATAGGCTCCCCAAAGTACAGGATAGAGGTACAAGCTCCCAGCTTTGAAGCAGCCGAGAAAACTCTGAGCCTCGCGGTGGAAGAGGCCTTGGGGACCATCAAGAAGGCTGGGGGCGAGGGAAGGAAGCTCGGATGAAATGGCTGATGCGACGATGCTCAAACTGCTTAAGATACACCCTAAAAGAAACCTGTCCAGTTTGTGGGTCCCCGACTAGGAATCCGCACCCTCCAAGGTTCTCGCCGGACGATAGGTACGCCCGGCAGCGAATGGAAGGATCTAGTGCGATTTCAGAAGTCTAGCGAACGTTATCACATGAAGGTCAGGGGCTGAGGGGTGGTAACTGCAATGTCCAAGAGCTGAGCGGGATCGCCCTGCCACCTCGCCCGGACCAGAATATACGAATTGCCCACAGGGAGTCCGGTCCAGTTGTAGACGAAATGCCCTGCAGTAGCATTGACCTTCGCTATGAAAGTCCAACTGGTTCCCGTGCTGGCTGAATATTCTAGGATGATCGGGGTTTTGTCAGTCGTTGTGTCAACGGGTTTTCCTGTCGAGGTCGTCAGGGTCCCCGTAATGGTGGTGTTTCCGCCTGTAGGCTTGACAATCGCCGGGGTAAGCTGGGTCGTCATAGACGGCTGGTTAGGGTACCTGAGTGAGTAAACGAGAACGTACGATGAGGAAGAGGCAAAGTCCTGGACGAAAAAGTTGGGAGACGGAGGTCCCGTATCATTCGCATCTGTCGGTTTTCCTCCTGGGTAACCATTTCGCATCAGGAGTCCGAGAACTGTATTGCTGGTTGGGATCTGGACCACGTTGGGTCGTGTCCCAACTTGACTCGTTATCCTCTCATCTGTTGTCTTGTTATCTATCGTCACGATACGATGGTATTCTGACGCGCCTGTCGATGGGTCCGTGATAATCTGCCTAAAACTCACGCTAGCAACCCCCATGGGGGTATTGATCGAGGTGTTGTTGCCTATACGGACCATCCAGTACCATTTGCTATCATCGCCGTATCCGCAGAAGGGCGGTCCACCTGAGCCGCAGAGCCCACGGTTGTTATAACTGACAAAGATGGCTACGTGAGTAATTCTCTCCTGCCGCATCAGTTGAACAGCGAGGGACTCGTTCAGCATGAAACCAGTCGCGATGTCCTTGATTGCGGTTGTATTCCCTGTCCCGTTATCTGAGAGGGTGGGCAGTCCAGTGTTCACGGTGATCCAGTAACCGTAGTCCCACCAGGTGAAGACAACACTTGAGTGCGGCAGATTATTGTTCATCCAAGAGAGAGCCTCAAGCCAGTCAGGCACGGCCGCGCGGACCGGAAGGCTGGCGGAGGCGATTGTCGTTGGCGTGTAGGCAGACTGAACGGCGTTGATGAAAGTCGGAACTACGAGGACTAGAATGATGAGCAAAATGCCCAGACTGAACTCCCTGCTTACCCTACTAGTGAAGCGTAGTTTCCGTCGGGGAAAGATGACCGCCTGCTGAATGATATCCATCGCAGGCTTTCCCAGCTCAACCACGGTTATCGCTGCGAGAGTCGACATTACCGGTGCCAGAATCAGGGTTAGCCGGACAAGGCTGGCCGCGAAGTAGAAGCCTGTTACGCCGAATATTATCAAGAGAACGTCGCCCTCGCGAAGCCGTTGAAAGGCAAAGAAGAAACCGAAGACACCCAAAATTATCAGGCTGCCCAGTTCGAGGTATAGGCTCGCCCACGTGGAAGGCCTGTTCTCAGCAACTGATGCAACAAGCGGAATACTGTTCCGCACGAAAGGGTTCACCGTTGCGAGGAATTTTCCCTGAAGCAAAGCACCGGACACTACCTTCGTACTTATCAGCCCAAAGATTATGACGGCTGCAGACGCGATTCCAAGACCTAAGACGCCCAGTCTTCCCCTGCTGGAAGGGGCAAGCCTTGCAAGCTCCATCACAACGAGGATGCCCATAACTCCGAGCAACGCGATGGTGGTACTCTCGGTCAGAAACGTGTGTCCGAGAAGCGGGATTTCTGTCCCGATGTACAGCATGAAACCAATGGTTATGCCATAGGAAAGGAAAAGTCGCGGGGTGTATCGCTTCAGAACCACTAAGGCCAAGGCGAACAATCCAAGCACCTCGGCGGCGTAACGGAAACTTCCCCATGAGAACGACATGTAGATGAGGCTGATGCTCGACATCATACTGTAGATTATCGTGCTCTTCAAACTCCTCCCGGGATTTACTGCTCGAATGAAGAATAGGAATGTCAGTATCATCGTAGGGACACCAACACCCTCGTTCCGGAAGAAACCTAGCTCCGTTCGACTGATGAGACTCGAGCTGAATGCGGTGAACAAAGCGGCGAACAGCCCCGCACTTTTCCCCCACATGTCCTTGGCGAAGAAGTATGTGACTAAGACGGCGAAGGCCCCGAGTATGATTGGGCTATAGACGGCCGCGTCATAGAGGCTGATGTTAACGCCAATCGACTGGAAGAACTGGTAGATCAAGGTCCCAGTGAAACTTGTCCCTGGGTAACTTGTGGACACTGGAGCGCGTCCGAACGGGAACCATTCGCTAGTATTCACATAGGTATACCACGACTGCCAGCCATTGGCTGTAACCTGCCGCATGTCGTTGAAGTTGAAATAAGGATCGAACTCAGAAATGTAAGCTCCCCAGCGAAGAGGAAGCAGTCGGACAAGTGATGCCAAAACGAGGGTCAAGGAGAGAATCGAATAGTGAAGAAACGTCGCCCGAGAGATCAGACCCAGATTCTTCCTAACTGCTCTGAAGCGAGAGGCAATACTTTCTCGTGTAAGGCCTGCTCGGAGTTCACTGAGGAAGCCTTCGGGTTCAACCTCCACTTCTAGCTAGCACTCTCTTTCTACAAGTCTTCAGTAGTTACGAGGAGATGGCTTCCCGTTCTTGCCGTTAATATTCTTGTGGTTGAAGCTTTCTCAGAGTATGCCCTTTCTAACAGCTCAGGGCCTGGGTTTCCTTTCGATGGACCGCGTTACTCCTTCTGAGCGCTGAAAACACGATTTGAACCTTCTGTACAACTATTCGTCCTTTCCGAGAATCATTCTACGCAAGTGGTTCGGCCATTGACTCCCTCCTTCCAGCTCTCCTCTCAAGGTACGCGTAGACAAAGATGAAACACCAGACGACTCCTAGACCAATCACAATCGAGCTCTCAATCTCGGGAAGCAAGTATAGGTGGTTACAGACGATCAGCCAAAGTGTCCCTAACAGTCCAAAATAGATGTAGTTGTGCTGGTGTCCAACCGCCCTTCCAGTGTACCTCCAAACCTGGATTGGAAGGCCTACAGGAAACTTTGCAATCGGAGCCATAAGCAAGAATATCCAGCTAATCGGTGCAAGCATGATCAGCCAGTTAATGCTTGCATTCCAAGGTGCTCGAAGCAACTGGAAAGTTCCTATCACGACGTAGACGAAGAAGACGGTTAGACCCAAGTATTGAAAACTGTACCACAGAAAGAGGCTATCGATTAAGGCCAACACTGCCATCCAGAAACGACCACTATAACGGCCCAGCCTCACTATTGGCACGTTGATGGCATACCAAATCAGACCATAAGGAACGTAGGAAAACTCAGGATCATATCGAATAACCTTTCGAAGGTTGGAAAGACCAGGCAGAATATAGAATGATATATCTTTGTGAACCTGACGCTTGACTATCCATCCCAAGCGCAGGCCGGTCAGGCCAATAATTGCACCGATGACTTCCCAGCTCACGCCTACGCCACGTAGACAACGTTAGGATCGGCTTCTAATAGTCTTTCAAGCGGACTAGTGATTGACCGGCGAAAAGGATTGTGTTCTTTGAGCCTGTTCCTTCGCTTGTTCTCTGATCGAATATCTGTTGGGTCAAGAAGCCACTGGATTTGCTAGCTGACTTGGCAAAGTGCGTCTCGGATTACGAAGGTGGCTTTGTTCGGAGGGTCTCGACAGCTTCTTCGTAACAGGAAGCAGTTGCATCCCGTATCTACTTAACTAAGGAGGTCTCAACTAGAATGTGGGCCGAGTCATAGGCAAAGTCATTTAGACGTCGATCCTCGGTTCTACTGAATTGACCACTTGGTTCCCAATCCGGGAGCAAATGGGAGTATGGAGAATAGGATTGAAGTTTAGAGTTATTGATCTGGGACAAGATTATCCCGGGCATATTACTGACTTCGCTGATGCTCGTAATTCTTTCGTCAAAGATTTACCGGATGACGAATATGTCCTATTTGTCGACAGCGATGAAGAGGCTCCAAAGATGTTGCTGGACTATATCGGTAGACTAAAGCCCCAGTTCCCCTATTATTGGGTTAGGCGAATAGAGCTGGTGAACAACAAATACGTTCCAGTCTTCAATCCAAACTACAACGGAAGGCTCTGTTCTAACCGAGTTAGGTTTATCGGGAGAGTCCACGAAATGATCATTCCAAGAGAGCCCCATGGCGTGATAGATATTCCCATTATACACAACCACACAGGTCCGGCTTCGTACACAGGAGGAGCACAGAGCGGGCTGAAGCTCGGACTGTTAAAAGTGCGAGAAGTTGTTCGCGGATGGTAGTAAGAGTGAAGACTGTAGTTGTTAGGTTTCAACCACCTGAGACCTACGGTGGATTCGTGTCCAGCATAGTCAATCCTGTCCTTAACGAGTTTAGCCACTTTCTCATCCTTGATAGCGACACTGTGTGCGATTTTTCCGTTGACAATGTTGCCGAGCAATTCGGGATCGCCGACATTGTTGGATTCAACGTCATCTCTTCCTCTAGAACCTTTAGGCTCTGGGAAAAGATGACCTACTGGTTGAAACTGTCGCCTCGCGTAAGAGGATGCGCTATGCTTCTTTCTTCTGATTTTCTTCGGCGTATCAGAGGTTACCCTACGGGCGAGTTTGTTGACACCGTCCTGCTACAAAAGAGTAAGCGTACAGTGATTGCCCCCTTCACCGTTTATCACTTCCAGCGTTTTGATTTGAAGCATTCAGTCATGCGGCAGGTTTCGGATGGAAAGTTTCGGGCAGAACTTCGTTACCCATTCTGGAAGACCCTTGTTCACTCCGTATTCAGAGTTCGTCCGTTCGTCGTACTGTCATACGTTTTTCATAGAATTCCGAGAGAGCGAGAAATGTAACTTCAGTCACTTTCGTTGATCGACCCGACTGGCTACAGATTCAGGAGGGGTGAAAGATCTCCCTCCAAGAAATAACTTCTCGGATCAACCTAGGGGATCGACGAACCTACCGGTCATCCTGACTGATAACGAGACTGAAAATTCGCGGTTAGAAGCAGCTTAGAAATTTGAGTCCTCTTACCGGGGCTTAAGGCTGGCGAACAGGTGTCTGTCGCTGAGCCATCGAGTGTCATAATTCTTCTCTTGCAAGTAATTCTCGAATTCCTTTCTGGCTCCTTTATCGTGTACTTCGATGATCCATCTCAAGATCCTTCCTGTTTCAATGCTTGCTTCGGCACCATGAATCACTCTCCACTCGGCTCCTTCGACATCTACTTTCACAAGGTCTACACTCTGCTTTACTAATGAGTCGAGCTTAACGGTTCGAACGGGAAGGCTCGTGACCGTGCGAACTTCTGTTCCGCCTAGGTCATGAGCGAATACCGGTTCGCTGAATTCTAGTGAATGTCGACCCCTCACAGTCTTGACAAAGAGAATTGCCGTCCCATCGTGGTCCGAGACAGACTCGTCCAGCGCGATTACATTTCGGAGCTTACCCGTTGCAATCGTGAGGTTGAGTCTCCGGAAGGATGCTGGATTGGGTTCGAAGGCAGTAATCGCATCAAAGTTTCTCGATAGCAGCACAGAATAGTAGCCGTCGTCAGATCCCACATCTAGGAATAAGCTTCCTCTGATCGTCAACGCTGTTTTGACGACTTCTTTCTCGAAGCCGAATTTGGTTCTGACATCTATCCATGTTCTGACGAGTTCTGGGATCTTGATTTTTTCAAGGTAGTCGGTTGTTGAGGCCAGACCTGCAGTTAGAAAAATCTCATAATTCTTCAATCTGCCAAAAAATACTCTGAACACTCGTCTAACAGCTAGGTATGGGATTACAAGGATCATGAAACCGATGTTGACTCGCATAGTCGTCTTTCTGTGAGGTGGTTCAGGTTGTTGAATATTTCGATACGTCCTTAGCTATATTGGACGGCACTCAAAATTTGGTTTAGGATTCGTGGAGTTCAACCCGAGGCCTCACAGCGCCGGTTGAGGCCGATAGCGACTAGAGGACCGGAGATCGTTGGAGTTTGGTCCCGCAGTTCTTGCAGAAAATGGCCTCACGTGGGTTGTCAGTCCTACAGGCTCCGCATTGATTCCCGTTGGATGCCGCTCTGGGAATGGTAAAGGTCCTGCTCTCTCCGGAGTAGAGGTTGAACTTGTCTCCTCGACTGCATCGGAACCTTGAGACACGGTATCGTTGAAATCTCCACCTCCGTTCTGGAGGACTAGAAACTTCAAGTCCACATTTCGGACAACTTATGCTCATAGATTCCCCGAGCATTTTTCAGGTAATCGGTTATTTAAGATGAGACTTGAACTAGTCCGGAGAGATAGCCTTCGCCGTAAGACTTCTCAATCCGACGATTCCTTTCCCAATCGAATTCTCCGGCTCCGTGACAACCTAGAACATCTGCCGGACTGACCTCTTCCCGACAACCGTGAATTTGCAGGAGGCCCGCAATGAATGGTCCAGCTTTTCTCAGCCTGAATTGCTTGATATCCCTCACTTGGCCATTTGAATCGAAGAGGAGTTCGATCTCTTTCGTGAGTTCGACGTACTGAACGGTGATGGCGCCGGGGGTGGGATTTGAACCCACGAGGGCCTAAGGCCCATCGGATCTTTGCAACCAGGCAAACTGGCTTAGCAATCCGACGCCCTACCAGGCTAGGCGACCCCGGCCTACCAAGCTCAAACAAAATGTTCGTCTAAATAACTGTTCCAGAAAAACGATTACGTAGCGACCTGTCAGTAAAGTTCTCTCCTTCTAGCAGTCAGATTAATGGTCATCTCCGCTACGTCCTCTCCATACTCAGAGATGCGTTTCAAGCTCTCAAGCGCCAGTCTTACCGCGACAACAGTCTTCTGGTTGAGACGGAAGTCGAAGAGCTTCTCCATCACATCTTCAGCATCCTTCTCAATTCTTTGAGCAGAGAGGATTGAAGTGTTAGCCAAGGCTCCGTCTACTTTCGTCAGGGATTTCAGAGCATCTTCCAAGACAGAACTGGTCAAGTCACTCACCTTAGACAAGTCGTCAACAAGTCGCCGTGGAAGGGGAGCTTCGATCTCTGAGGCCATTCTCGCTATTGTGGTCGCATGATCGGCTATTCTCTCAAGGCTCTTCGAAACAACTCGATAGACAAGGCAATCTCGGGGATCCGATAACCCAATCTCTTGAATCAGGCTCCGGTTCAATACAGCCATTGTTAGTTGTCGTATTAGGAACAGATAGAATCGGTCAACTTCTTCATCTCTCTTGACAATCTCGTCAGAGAGAGCGATGTCCCTATTCTTCAGCGACTCCACGGCGTCCCGTAGCATGAGTTTGGAAATGAGACTCATTCTTGAGATCACCTTTGGGGCGGGGAAATCACCATAGGTTGAAAGGCATTGAACTATCAGTTCATCCTTAGATTCTTCAATAATCTCGGATCCGACGAACATCCGTCGGGCAGCTTCTCTGAGGTAAGTGCGGAGGTCGGGCCGTGACGCGGTTGGAAATCGTATCTTTATGAGATCATATCCCGCCAAATACTGAGCGACAACAATTCTCAAGATCTGCTCCCTGTCTTGATCCTTTGAAGGTGTGAGTGTGATCTCCGCGCCTTTGCTCTGACCAGCAGGGATCTTCTCGTGAGGGACGAGGGTAAGAGACGAATCTGACCTTGGAAGTACTGCCACTACGTCTCCCGCTTTGAGACCTTGCTCCTTTACCCAATCCTTGGGGAGAGAAACAGTATAGCTCGCTCCTCCAGTCATCTGGAGCCTTCTAAGCTCGACTTGCTTCATTTGCTGAGCTCCTCCATTGGTCTATGTATATACCTGCTCCAGCTATATATTCGGTGAGTTATCTACTTATTGCTTGAAGTGCATTTCAGGTATTGCGTGATGATCAAGGTGTTTACGAACCGATCAGCAGGATCTGACTTGTTTCGAGTTGCGTATCCTGATACAGGGGAGAGTGGCGACGCCTATGATATCCATGTGCAGACAGGACCCATCATAGGGCGGGTGGCTTGAATTCAAAGTTCTCTTTCCTTGTGCCTCAATACTGCCCCGTGATACGGCTGAAAGCGGTGACACTTATGATGCAGAAGTCGATAATTCTCTGCGGAGATAGGTTGGTTTCTTAAACCATGTCCATGAGCGTAGATAGGCCAACTATAGCCTCTGATCAGCGTTCCTCGTTGGCTACTGAACTAGAGAATATTGTGATCTACTGACATCCATAGGCAATCAGTATTATCAGTGGCACGACTAATTACTCGGTCACCTTAGTAGTTTGCACCGAGTGCAATGTCTGCCAGTAAAGATGTAGTGATTAGAACCACGGGAATAAGCAAGTCAATTTTCGTTATCAGTTTGGTAATCGTTGCGGCTGTTAGTGGGGTCGCAGGCTTTTTCGTACCCGGACTTCTCAAGCAGTCATCGTCAGTGATTACGATTAATGGGGCAGGGTCCAGCTTTGTATTTCCATTGCTGTCTGCCATAGACGCGAATTACACTGCAAGTAATCCAAACGTTCAGATCAACTATCAGTCTGTTGGAAGTGGAGCAGGTATAACTGATTTCAGCACGAAGATCGTTGACTTTGGTGCCACAGACGCGCCACTGTCGGGAGGACCAATTGGTCAGAGAGCTAATATCACAAGAGATACGGGTACTCCTCTTACTATTCCCGAATCCATTGGTGCCGTTGCTGTAGCCTACAATGTCAACGGGATTAGTACGGGCCTCAAGCTCAACGCAACTGTCGCGGCTATGATCTTTCAAGGCAATATCACGCAGTGGAACGACCCGATCATTGCCAACATGAATTTGGGCGTCAATCTTCCCAGCTCCACTATAACTGTAGTCCATCGGTCAGACAGTTCCGGGACCACATTCATATTCTCAAGCTGGCTTAACTCCTCAAATTCCCATTTTCCGTGGAAATTGGGGGTAAGCAAGACGCCTAAATGGCAGTATGGCACTCAAGCCACGTACCTTTCCCTTCCACAAAATGTGGGAGTCGCCGGTGGAGTACAGCAGAATCCCAACACGATTGGGTATGTAGAACTAAACTATGTTCTTTCAACCACTCCACCAATGACCTACGCAACCGTCTTGAATGGAGACCGGAACGGTTACGTCCTTCCTTCACTGACAACGTCTACATACGCAGTCAACAACTCGACTGCGAGCCTACCAACAGGAGATGGCGATTGGTCCAAAGTCACTCTCCTAAACGCTCACGGCGGATCCTCCTATCCGATTGTAAGTTTCACCTACATTCTTGTCTTCAAAGAGCTATCAGTCGTTCCTGGCATGACGCAGGCGAAGGCCCAGGCATTCGTCAACTATCTCTGGTATGTAGTACATAACGGACAAGATCAGGCAACGAAGCTATCGTTCGTAGCTCTCCCCTCTCCAGTCAGAACCATCGATGAGGCAACGATCAGGATGATGACCTACAACAGCGTAGCCTTGCATAGCTAGTACGGCTCTGAGCGATTAAGATCATCAAACCATCACTCCTCGTCCTGTCCAACCATGAGCCTTTCGGAAGAGGCAAGGCCGCAACAAGCCAAGACCCCAGCTCGAAGGCGATTGGATGCTCTCCGCACACCGCGACGGTTTTCCGCTGACGACTTATTCGAAACCTCCTCGACAATCTTTGCCGCGATGATCATTCTCATCATCGTCGTAACTTCCGTCCTTCTCATTCGAGGCTCGATCCCAGTTCTGCAGAGTTTCAAGACTGGTTTCTTTACTGGTACAAACTGGATTTCAGTAGCGGGGAGTGAGTCGTACGGTGTCCTCCCCTACGTTTTAGGCACGCTTGTCACTTCGGCAATCGCAGTTGCGGTCGGGGTGCCGTTGAGTCTGGGCATCGCAATTTTCCTGGCCGAGATGGCGCCTTGGTCTTTGAGGAATGCCTTGTCTCGGGTCATTGAGCTCTTGGCCGCGGTTCCTAGCATTATCTACGGTTTCTGGGGGCTTTTCGTGTTCCGCTTTTGGGTCAGAGATTACCTTGAAGCGCCAATCTCGAGCTATGTGGGCGCATTTCCGGTCTTTCAGGGGACCCCATTCGGTCTGGACATTCTCACTGCGGGTTTGATTCTTGCCATTATGATCATTCCTACAGTTTCCTCCATATCTAAGGACGTGATGATGGCTGTTCCGTCCTCTCAGAGAGAAGCAGCCTACAGCATCGGAGCAACGCGATGGGAGGTTGTCCGAACAGGGGTCCTCGGATACGCCCGTTCAGGAATCTTCGGGGCGATAATTCTGGGGTTGGGGAGAGCGGTGGGGGAGACAATGGCTGTCACGATGGTCATAGGAAACGCGTCAGGTCCTGCAGCTCTTCCCACCTCCCTATTCAAACAGGGTGCCACAATGGCCTCGGTCATCGCCAACGAGTTCAGCGAGGCAGAGCCCGGCTCTCTTCATCTTTCCGCTCTAATCGGTATTGGACTTACGCTCTTTCTGTCTGCAATCGTGATCAATGTTTTCGCGCAATTGATGGTTTGGAAAGTCTTGAAGGTTCGAGCGGGGTCCGTAGAGTAGTCTTGTCGAACCAGTCTTTTAGAAGGTTCAAGGATAAACTTGCCTATGGCCTTGGCGTTCTTTGCGTCGTACTTGCCATGTTGCCATTGGCGAGTATTCTCTTTGAAGTTGTCGGAAAAGGTCTGCCTGCGATTAGCCTCGGCTTTCTTACAAAGACAACTGGCAACATAACTGATCCAAGCAGTGGAATTGGGAACGCCATAGAAGGAACCCTGATTCTCATCGGAGTGACTAGCTTGATTGCTGTTCCTATAGGCTTGCTCGCAGGGATCTACTTGGCAGAATTTGGCGACAACAAGTTCGGCAGAACGATAAGATTCCTAAATGATGTGCTAGCTGAGTTCCCTTCCATTGTAATAGGAATCCTAGCGTTTTCTGTCGTGGTAATTGCAATTGGGCATTTCTCAGCGATAGCTGGCGCAGTGGCACTGTCAATCATAATGCTTCCAATCGTAACTCGGACTACTGAGGAGTCTATCAAACTAGTTCCGAGTTCTATTAGAGACGCCTCGATGGCACTAGGCATCAGGAGATGGAGAAGCAGTCTGAGCATTGTCTTGGTCACAGCCAAGGACGGGGTGATTACGGGAATCCTCCTCTCAATTGCTAGAATCTCCGGGGAGACGGCTCCTTTACTCCTCACGGTGCTGGGAAGCGGGTTCTTCTTCTCAGGCCTGGATCAGCCAATCGATGCTCTTCCTCTGAGAATATTTACAGATTACAAGAATTCCAATTACCCATCTTCGCTCGCACAGGGTTGGGGAGCGGCCCTCGTCCTCATAATGCTGGTTCTTGGTTTGAACCTTAGCGTTAGGCTGCTAACAAGAGGCAGGTCTAGTTTTGCGAGGGCACGGGCTTGACATTGTCACTGCAAGTGGAAGAGTTGAAACCTGCAAATAGTGAAGCCCCCTCAATCAGAGGTACGTTGGAGAAGTTCAAGATCCAGACGGAGAAACTGAACGCTTGGTTTGGAAATAACCATGTACTCAAAGACCTGTCAATCAACATCAAGGAAGACGAAGTAACTGCTATAATCGGACCGTCTGGGTGTGGGAAGTCCACCTTCATACGATGCTTGAACCGCATGCACGAGCTGGTCCCTGGAGCGAGATCTTCGGGCGCAGTCTTGCTCGACAACGCTAACGTCTACGCGAGAGGAATAGACCCGGTCACGGTTCGAAGGAAAGTGGGTATGGTTTTTCAGAAGCCCAACCCATTTCCGACGATGTCAGTGTACGATAACGTTGCCGCGGGACTCAAATTGAACGGGATCAGGGACCACCAGAAGTTGGACCGGGCGGTTAAGCGGAGCCTTGAACTGGCATTTCTATGGGACGAAGTAAAAACGGAGTTGGACAAATCCGGGGCCAGCCTGTCCGGTGGGCAGCAACAGAGGCTTTGCATCGCCAGAGCACTGGCAGTCGAGCCTGAGGTCATATTGATGGATGAACCATGCTCAGCTCTGGACCCTGTAGCTACTGCCAAGATAGAGGAGTTGATCTCGAGCTTGAAGGCTCAGTACACAGTGGTCATCGTGACTCACAACATGCAACAAGCAGCCAGAGTCTCTGATAATACTGCCTTCCTCTACTTGGGTCAACTGATAGAATACGGCGAGACCACTCAGTTGTTCGAGAATCCAACAGAAGAGCTCACTGAACGCTACCTTACAGGTAAATTCGGTTAGTGGTTGATTTTTGGCAAGACTCATGGATATTGGCCTTGAACGGCTGAGGAACATGGTTCTCGACATGGCAGACTTATCCGAGAAAACAGTGTCAACTTCAATCGACGCTTATGTTCAAGGAAAAGACCTCCGCGAGAGGATATACGCTTGGTCTGAACAACTTCGCATGCTTCAAGACGAAGTCAGCGAATTGGCTGTAGAGCTAATTGCCAGGTACCAACCGGTGGCCTCAGATTTGCGATTCATCAAATCATGCATGGAAGTTGCCTATGGGTTCTCGCGGTTCGGAAGATACGCCCACGATATTTCAGATGTCCTCGGAATATTTGGCGACCTATCAAAATGCGATAAGACCACGATAGAGCAGGCGGGAGATCAAGCGAAGAACATGATCCGGGTGAGCATCAAAGCATTTACAGAACGAAACGTGGAACTCGCATCCAAACTGAAGAAGATGGATGATGTCGTCGATAACACTTACTTGGGGTTCGTCAAGAACTCGGCTTCGAACCCTTTGGGAGACTTAAAATGCACAGTCTCTGGGACATTGATCCTCCGTTATCTGGAAAGAATAGCAGACCACGCGACATATGTCGGCGAAAGCGTCCTGTATATCGTCTCCGGAGAACGAGCCGCAAGGAAGTAGGCTGCTTACGTCAATCTAGGATCCACCTAGATGCTTCAAAACCATCTAGACGCTTATTCTAAGAGTGTCAAACAGTCTACTTGGAGATAGCAACGGTCACAAGCGCAGCTCTTCATAGAGAAACGATTTGACTCAGATGCGATTCGCCCCACGCGTTGTCTCATCGGGCTCAAGGAAACTTCTCATTCCGAGAGGGAAAATATTCTTTCAATTACTCGAAGAAGAGTCGAAGAATGCATTGGCGGGAGCCGTACAATTCAGTGAGCTAATCCAGAACTTCGACCATTTGGCAGACAAAAGGGACAAAATAAAGAACATCGAACACCATAGCCGGGGCGATCATGGGAGTAGGTTCAACCCGCAGACTGTCAGCGGTGAGATGGGAAGTTGCTCGCAGAATAGTCTACGCCTGGGAGCTCACGATTCCCGCCGCCGCGGCCGCAATAGCTGGTCTATCATACGATCTTCTGAGCCTCGCGGGTCTCCGCTAGAGATACCTTGCTAACTGAGTCGAATCTAGTAGACAATGACGCCAAGGAATGGGAGAATAGACTGACTTGCATTCGAACCTGCTCGACGCACGCGCTCCCGAAAGAGCTCTATGACTCTTTGCGGAAGATCAAACAATATTGGTGGGAGCGGTTCCCGACCCAGGCGTTGTATATTCCGAGAGGTAGTAGCCGCTTATCATCGTGCAACCAGACCCTCTCGTCTTTCGGGACCCATGTCTCTGCTAAGCTTGTCAACGTTTCAAATGCGAGCGGATGCAACCGACCCTCTGAGAAGACATTGTTCGTCACGACCACCAAATATCCTCCAACCTTCATAACTCGGTAGACCTCGTCAAAGATTCGCTTTTGGGCATCCAGAAATTCCCCATAATCATTGATATTTCCAATGTCTTGCGGATCGTCACTGTAGACCGTGTCCAATCCTCTTTCCACACGTTCACGTTGCCGAAGGCTAGCGCGCTTCAACTGGTTCCAGTATGGGGGCGATGAGATGCAGAAATCGAACTCGTGAACCTCACTTCTCTCCAAGATCTTGCGCAAGCCACGAGAATCCCCTTGCAGCACAAGTTGCCGGGTCTCGTTAGCAGATGTAGCCTCCTTGAGCCTCAACCTCGCCATTGACGCATATCGGGGGTTGATCTCAACTCCGACCCCGTTACGCCCTGCGGCTCTTGCGGCGAGGAGGGTGCTTCCTGTTCCCAGGAAAGGATCTAGCACCCACATGTTCCGTTTAGTAAAGAATTCTACAAACTCTCGGACAAGAGTCTCAGGAAAACCGGCTGGATGGACCAGCTTGGTTCTATCCCTGCGCGGTGGGCTATGTTTGAACCAAGATTTTGTGAACTTGATCCAGTCTTTGCCAGAGAGATGGTTCAGTCGGTTCGTTGGTTTGGGTTTCTTGCGAAGTTCGTCTTTTGGTAGCAAGAGCTTTATCGTCGATCCCCTTGTCAGAAACTAGGTTTATTAACGGGTTTCCGGCGGGGGTACTTTTCACCTGTGGTAGGTCGGACTCTAAGCCGTCCCCCGCTCCCGAGGTAGCTACTAATAATTGGTAAAGAAGCAAGACAAGGAGAAGGAACTCTCTTACGACGTATTCAAGCACGAACTTGTTCCCAAACATGTCCTCCTCAAACCTGAAGAAGCACGAGAAATCCTAGGCCGATATCACATCAAGCCCTTCCAGCTTCCGTACGTAAAATCTAGCGATCCGGCGGCGAGGACCATCGGTGCCAAGCCGGGAGACATAATCAGGGTCATTCGGAAGAGCGCTACCGCAGGTGAATCAGACTTTTACAGATATGTCGTGGAAGATTTTTGAAAATGATTTTTGGAGAAAATTGAAATGGCCGTAACAACCCAACAGCTTTGGAACCTGTCTAAGGAGTTCATCAAGGACAGCGGGCTCGTTCGTCAACACATCGATTCATACAACGACTTCGTCGAGAGAGGACTTCAAGCAATCGTAGACGAAGTCGGAGAACTGCCCATCGAAATCGGAGATTATCCACTGAGGATCAAACTAGGTAAGATAGAGATTGGAGCACCCCGAGTGATCGAAGTCGATGGCACCGAGAGATCGATCTATCCTGCCGAGGCCAGAATTCGAAATCTAACCTACGCAGCACCGCTCCACATGGAAATGATTCCTGTGATCGGCGAGAGAGAAGGTCAGCCCGAAATGGTCTACATCGGTGACCTACCAGTCATGCTCAAATCCAGAATCTGTCTCCTCTCGAAACTCTCACCCGACGATCTTGTGGGCGTCGGAGAAGATCCACTGGACCCTGGTGGATACTTCATTGTAAACGGATCAGAGCGAGTCATAGTCGCATTGGAAGATCTCGCTGCGAACCGGATTCTCGTAGACGTCGAACACACCGGCGTCAATCCAACCTACAAGGCCAAAATATTCTCCACGACCGTTGGTTTTCGAGCACGAATCGAGGTCGCCCTGAAGAGCGACGCGGGAATCTACGTAACAATGCCCGGAATTCCCAGCGACATACCTCTCATGATCCTCATGCGAGCCCTCGGGTTCGAAGAAGACGCCAAGATCGCAGAGTTCGTAAGCACCGACCCCGACATACAAGATGAACTCGAAGCCTCATATGAGAAATCGCTAGAAGCCAACAACGTTCACGATGCCCTACTGTATCTCGGCAACCGCCTGGCTCCAGGGCAGGTGGATGAATACCGATTAAAGAAAGCTGAATCTGTGTTGGATCGAAACTTTCTCCCACACCTGGGCAGAATGCCCTCCGAACGAAGGGAGAAGGGACTCTTCCTGACCGAAATTGCTGCTCGAATAATAGAAGTCAAGCTCGAACGACGCACTTCCGACGACAAGGATCACTATGCGAACAAACGACTCAAATTAGCCGGCTCCCTCTTAGCTGAACTGTTCCGGATATCCTTCCGAAATCTTACTCGGGACCTCAAGTACCAGCTTGAGAGAATAACAATCAGACGGCACATAGAATTCTCCATCGCCAACGCGATCAGGCCTGGAATAATCACAGAGAGAGTCCAGCACGCAATTGCCACCGGAAACTGGGTAAGGGGAAGAATCGGAGTAACACAACTACTAGACAGGACAAACTTCGTCAGCACTCTAAGCCATCTTAGAAGGCTGCAGTCTCCCCTCAGCCGTAGCCAGCCGAACCTCGAAGCTAGAGACCTTCACCCCACCCATTATGGAAGGCTCTGCCCCGATGAGACACCTGAAGGCTCGAACTGCGGACTCGTCAAGAACCTCGCCCTCTCCAGCAGCATATCTGTCGGAATCGAGCCCAGAGAAATGGTCGACAAGCTTCGCAGAATGGGCGTAACCCCCATTGAAGACTCTGACAAAAAACTGAGATCAATTGGTGGCAAAGTCATAGTTGACGGGATACTGGCGGGATACGCAAAAGATCCCTCAGCACTCGCCGGAGAACTCCGAGAACTCAGACGCGAAGGAAAAATGAGCTCCGAAGTCAATTTCTCATTCCATCCCCCAGAAGCAAGGGGAGGAAGAGCCGATTTACATGTGAACTGCGACGCTGGAAGAGTCCGACGTCCACTAATTGTGGTTGACAGCGGCCGACCACGACTGACCGAGGACCACCTTATCCAACTCGAACAGGGACGAATCGCCTGGCAAGACCTGATCAGATCAGGAGTCGTAGAAATGCTGGATGCAGACGAAGAAGAAAACGCCCTGATCGCCATGTACGAACACGACCTTAAGAAAGACCACACTCATTTGGAAATCGCGCCCTACGTGATGCTTGGAATAGCCGCAAGCCTCATCCCATTCCCCGAACACAACCAGTCTCCACGAAACGCCTACGAGTCAGCCATGGCGAAACAAGCCTTGGGCGTTTTCTCGACCAACTTCTTCACCAGGGTTGACTCCCGATCCCATCTCCTCCACTATGCACAGACGCCCATCGTCCAGACGAAACCGATGGAGGTCTTCAACTATCTCGAACGCCCTTCCGGACAAAACGTGGTCGTGGCAATCCTATCTTTCCAAGGCTACAACATGGAAGACGCGATCATCATTAACAAGTCCTCCGTCGACAGAGGCCTCTTTCGCTCAACCTTCTACAGAATCTACGAAGCCGAAAGCAGACAGTACCTCGGAGGACTGCGGGACAAGTTTGAGATTCCGGAAGCCGGTATCAGAGGATACCGCGGGGACCGCTACTACCGATTAATCGAAGAAGACGGAATGATCTCCCCCGAAGCAGAAGCCACAGGCAACACCGTACTTGTCGGACGAACCAGCCCGCCAAGATTCATGGAAGAATATCGCGAGTTCGAAGCCAAAGGCCCTACCAAACGAGACTCTTCAGTCACGATGAGACCCTCAGAACAGGGAACCATCGACCAAGTCTTTGTAACCGAATCTATCGAAGGAAGCAAACTTGTCAAGGTAAAGGTAAGGGACCTCCGTATTCCCGAACTAGGCGACAAGTTCGCTTCTCGTCACGGACAGAAAGGAGTCATAGGACTCCTTGTACCACAAGAAGACATGCCGTTCACAGTCGACGGAGTCGTTCCCGACGTTATCATCAACCCTCATGCGATACCGTCAAGAATGACAATCGGCCAGTTTGTAGAAACACTCGGTGGAAAACTGGCGTCCCAAATGGGAGAGATTATGGACGGAACAGCTTTCGAAAACATTGGACCCCAAGCCATCGGCGACATGTTAACCAAGCTTGGCTTCGAGAAGAGTGGACGAGAGCCCCTTTACAATGGGATTACTGGCGAACGGCTGGCCGCAGACTTGTTCATCGGCGTCGTCTACTATCAGAAACTCCATCACATGGTGGCGGACAAGATGCACGCCCGAGCCAGAGGCCAAGTCCAAATGCTCACACGTCAACCGACCGAGGGTAGAGCCAGAGGGGGAGGATTACGATTTGGAGAGATGGAGAGGGACTGCCTCATCGGACACGGAGCATCGGCCTTACTTCGCGACAGATTGCTAGAAGAATCTGACAAATACATTGCGTACGTCTGCGAGACCTGCGGCACCCTCGCCTATCATGATATCAAGCAAAACAAGTACATTTGCCGTATCGACGCTGAGAAAGCGGTGATTTCCCCTGTCGCAATATCCTACGCGTTCAAGCTCCTAGTCCAAGAGCTCATGGCTCTCGGAATCGCACCCCGACTCAACCTAGAGGAGAGAGCATAACCATGTCTCTCGCGACAATGGAAGAAGCTCACAAAGTAATCCAGAGCATCCGATTCACACTATTATCACCCTCAGAGCTTCGAAAACTATCAGCAGTGGAAGTTCAGGCAGCAGACACTTACGATGAGGATGGAGTCCCGATTGTATCCGGGTTGATGGACGGCAGACTAGGGACTCTTGAGCCGCGCCAAAAGTGCAAGACCTGCGGCAACACCGCCTCCGCCTGCCCCGGGCACTTTGGCCACATTGAATTGGCTGAACCTGTTATCCATGTTAGCTTCGCAAAGCTCACTCATCGACTCCTCTCAATTACCTGCCGAAACTGCGGCAGAATACTGCTAAGTGAAGAGAAGATCGAGAAGTTCAAAGTACGCCACGCCGATCTCAAACAACGGCTCAACACCGTCCCCGACGCCTTCCTGGACGAGATCATCAAAGACGCCAAGAAGGCCCAGCAGTGTCCTCATTGTGGGCAAAAACAGTACCCAATCGAACATGGCAAGCCCACCACCTTCCACGAGATTGTGGCCGAGGGAGGCGCGGTGCGATTAACTCCCAGTACTGTCCGAGAGAGGCTTGAGAGAATTCCTGACGATGACCTCATTCTTCTCGGAATGGATCCGAAAGCCGCGCGACCCGAGTGGGCTGTCCTACAAGTCATGCCCGTCCCTCCCGTCTCGGTCAGACCCTCAATAACTCTAGAGTCCGGCATCAGGTCGGAGGACGATCTTACTCACAAGCTCGTCGACATCATCAGGATCAATCAGAAACTCCGCGAGGCACTTGAATCCGGAGTTCCAATCAACATCATTCAAGAACTCCACGAACTGCTCCAATACCACGTAACCACCTACTTCGACAACGAGGTCTCAGGCTTGCCCCCTGCGAGACACAGGTCGGGAAGGGCGCTGAAGACACTCGTTCAGCGATTGAAAGGAAAAGAGGGAAGATTCAGAGGCAACCTATCTGGCAAAAGAGTTGACTTCTCAGCCCGAACAGTTGTATCCCCTGATCCGAATCTGGATATTAACGAGGTCGGAGTGCCCCTCGACGTTGCAAGCCGCCTAACGATTCCCGAGAAAGCTACTGACTACAATCTCGAAGAGATGAAGCGGCTTATCAGCAACGGCCCCGACACATATCCAGGGTCGCTATACATTGTCCGTCCGGACGGCCGACGGGTCCGGCTAGAATTCGTCACAGATAGAAAAGTTGTCGCTGAAGCGCTTCAGCCAGGCTTCGTCGTCGAGAGACATCTCAGAGATGGCGACATTGTGCTCTTCAACCGGCAACCGAGCCTGCACAGAATGTCCATCATGGCACACCGCGTCCGAGTCCTCCCCTACAAGACCTTCAGGCTCAACCCAACCGTTTGCCCGCCATACAACGCGGACTTTGACGGTGACGAGATGAACCTCCACGTTCCACAAGGCGAAGAAGCCAGGACCGAGGCCCGCCTCCTCATGCAGGTCCAGGACCAGATCCTCTCCCCAAGATACGGAGGGCCGATCATTGGAGCGATCCGAGACTCGCTTACCGCCGCATTCCTTCTAACGCAA
>Ga0209761_1000198_pt1 | contig 34652 bp, 30 predicted proteins | sample GraSoi013_1_40cm_4_FD_185818 | JGI IMG/M metagenome (GOLD analysis project Ga0209761, IMG submission 185818) | Grasslands soil microbial communities from the Angelo Coastal Reserve, California, USA - Sample 09_25_2013_1_40cm (SPAdes) (version 2) | ecosystem: Environmental > Terrestrial > Soil >... | reverse complement strand
GTCGCGGTGATCGTGCTCACGAGCCCGATGCTCGGGAACGCGGCGACCACGGTGCCGCCCTTCAGATCGACCTCTTTCAACGTTCGAACTTCCACGTCGGCCATGGAACACGCCTCCCCCCTCGTAGCAGGCTCTCGACTAAGTAGATTTGGCAATGCGCCGGGCCGATGCCGGCTCATCCTTGCCCCACGAGCTCGAATCCATCGAACGCCATCGGGGGGACGTAGGCGCAGCCGGGGGCCGTCAGGAACGCGTGCGTGGGCGTCAGCTCGCGCCCGACGCCGACAACGTTCTTGAGTCCGTCATAGAAATTCCCGGTCAGCAGGGCGACCTTCACGTGGTCCGCGAGCTGTCCTTTCTTGATCAAGGTCGCGTTCCGGACCTCCATCGCGAACGATCCGGAGAACGGGTTCACCTCCGGCGCGGCGAACTTCTCGACGTAAACCCCGGAATCGACTTCGGCGAGGAGCGCGTCGAGGGACTTCCGGCCCGGCTCCACGACGAGGTTCGACGGCTCCGTCTCCGCGGGCCTCGTGTACGCCCCTTCGACCGTCGCGACCGCCCGCCGGTACCCGTTTCCGGCCGGCACGCCGATCAAGGCGGCGTGCTTGCGGTCCGCGAAGAAGCCCTTCAGCGTGCCCGCCTCGACGAGGGTCCGGTCGCGGGTCGCGTTCCCTTCGTCGTCCGCGACGCCCGAGGCGAGGCCGCCGGGCATCCGGGGCCGGTCCCGGATCGTGACGCCGGCGGACGCGATCTCTTGGCCGACCTTTCCGGCCCACGGGGAGCGCCCCTTGTGGACGTCCTCGCCGTTGACCGCGCTGCCGACCGTCGTGAGGAAGGCCTCGCCGAGGTCCAACGGATCGAGGACCGCGATCCCGGGGAGCTTGCCCTTGAACGCGCGGGCCTTCAGGTTCGCGGCGGCGCGCCGGGCCGCGGTGGCGCCGAGGTGCGCGAAGTCGATCGCCCGGATCGAGGTGTTCATCGCCTTCAGGATGCCCTCTCCGAACTTCCCCTTCGATCCGCACTTCGCGGTCAGGTAGGCGAACACGAGCGTGCCCCGGTGGTTCGCGAGGACGTCGTTCGAGTTCGCGATTCGCAACGCGTACCCCTGGATTCGAAAGATCGCCTTCGGGACGGAGGTCGCCTTCGACTCCGTGACGGCATCCGTGAACGTCATCGCGGCCTCGAGCAGACCGGCGACCTCCATCGCCGCGGTGGGTCCGTCCCACGCCCCGCTCACTTCGCCTTTCCCGGCTTCCGTCGGCAGCCCGGAGAAGTCCGGGTCCTCGGGCACGTGTTTCAAACCAGCCATTGCCGCGGCTACCGCCGAGCGGACGTCCGCGGGCGAGGCTAGGGTCGTCGCCGAGAACGCGACGCGCTTCGCCTTCGCCGCACGCACGCCGAGGCCGGTCTCGCTCCGATCCTCCGCGACCTTCGGGACGTTGTCCTCGATGTAGACGGACCGCGAGGTGAAGGTGATCGCGTACGCCTCCGCGGCGTCGGCGCCCTCGGACCGCGCGCGTCGCACCGCGTCCGGCGCGAGGTCGATCCCGTCCATGTCAGCCGCCTCCGACGACGATCTTGCATCGCATGTACGGTCCGCCGGCGGCCACGGGAACGTAGTCCTCCTCGCCCTTCCCGCACGACCCGCCGTCGAGGGAGATCTCCTTCGACACCCGGTCGACGCTCTTCAGGATCGAGAGCGCGTTTCCGGTCAGGGTCATCCCGCGGACACGCTCCCCGACCTCGCCCTTCTGGATTCGGAATCCCGATTGAGTGACGGCCTGGAACGACCCGCCGACGGGGTCTTCCATGCCGCTGATCCATTTCCGCGTCAGGACGCCGGATTTTGTCTCCTCCAGGATCTCGTCCTTCTTGTCGCGGCCCGCGCCGAAGTACGTGTTCGTCATGCGAACCCAGACCCGGCGGCCGAAGTCCTGGGCGCGGCCGTTGCCGGTCGGGCGGGCCTTCAGCATGCCGGAGGTCTCGAGGCTGTGGAGGAAGCCGCGGTAGATGCCGCGGTCGATGACCGTCGTCTTGTGGGCCGGTGTTCCTTCCGCGTCGAACGGGATGGAGCCGTGCGCCCCGGGATAAGAGCCGTCGTCGTACATCGAAACGAGGGGCGATCCGACTCTCTTTCCAACTTGATCGGTAAGGAACGAGCGCTTCTTGATGATCTCGTCGCCCTCGGAGGCGTGGCCCATCACCTCGTGCGCCAGGAGGCCCGAGACTCCCGGGTCGGTCACGACCGTCAGGAGCCCGGACGGCGGCTTCGCGGCGCTCAGCATCTCGACCGCGTCTCGCGCGACGCCCCGACCGAACTCCGCGAGGTCGAGGGCCTTCACGAGTTCCCATCCCGTGGTCCCGTCCCGGAAGTCGTACGCGGCCTCGCGGCGGTCTCCTTCCCCGGCGACGGACTGAGCGGCAATTCGGACGCGGACCTCTCGCCATTGCAGGCACGCGCCCCAGGTGTTCGCCAGCTCGAACGTCCAGTCGGAGTCGGAATACGAGGCGTTCGTGTTCGCGACCTCGTCCCGCTTCTGGGCGCGACACACCTCCATCGTGGCCGCGACCTTGTCCTCCCCGGACACATCCCGCGGCTCGATCCGGACCTTCGGCTCCAAGGTGATCGTGGTGGAGGGCATCTTGCGGAGCTTCGACGTCGGCACGCCGGCCGCCGCGCCCGCGCGTGCGATCGCGACCGCTTTCCGCGCGGCTTGGACCGCGTCCCCGCTGCGAGCGGACGTCCCGGATGCGTAGCCCCACGCTCCGTTGAAGAACGCGCGGACGCCCCAGCCGCGACGACGAACCTCGTTCACGTTCTGGATCTGATCGTTCGCGACGCGGACGACGAACGCCGTGCGGTCCTCCCTGCGGACATCGCCGAACCCAGCGCCCGCTTTCTCGAGGGCCCGCACCGCGGCGGACATGAACTCCGTCACGCGAGACCGCGAAGACGCGCCGCGATAAAGAAATTTCGCGCGGTCGTCCGACGCGCTCCTCGTGGTCTTCGAGAGACCCGGGGCTCGGTTCGGAGTTATATATTATTATGGGGCTATTATTTTATAAGCCGAGGGCCATCGCGCGGACGAGGAACTCCCCATGCAGTCGAATCCCCCGCAGTACCCCGGAGCGCCGTACTACCCGATGGCCACCGAGAACTTGCTGAAGAAGCGGTATGTGCTCGGTCTGAACGCGGTCGCCTTGCTGGCGCTCTGGCTCGCCGGCATCATCGTGATCCTGAGCGGCGACCTGAATGCGCGTGGGTTCGCGCGGTTCCTGACGATCTCCGGCGGCCTCGTCGGCGCGTTCGGAAGCCTCGCGGGAGCACTCGGATCGAAGCGGACATCCGACATGCAGAACCTCGGCCTCCTCGTCTGGGCCGGCCTCCTGCTCTCGTTCACGGTGGCCCTCCTCGGTTGGATCGGCCGATAGGCCGACTCAACGGAGACCCCGAATCGCCGCCGCGAACTCCGGGGCGACGCTGACCTTCGTGTGTGGCGACAGGACCGTGTCCGTCGCGATCACGTCGTCGCAGACCTTCAGGTTCGCCTCGGCCGGGCCGACGAAGAGGCCGTGCACGCACGCCGCGATCACGCGCCGCGCACCTTGGGTCTTCAGCTCCTTCGCCGCCTTCGCGATCGTGCCGCCCGTCGAGATCACGTCGTCGACGATGCCGACGGACTTGCCTCGGACGTCGAGCGCCTTCGGCTCGATCTTCACCGTGTACGAATCGATGCGCTTCTTCACGAGGAAGTCGAACGGGACGCCCGCGACCGAAGACGCTTCCTTCGCGAGCCGGAGCGCGCCCTGGTCGGGCGCGAGGAGCACGTCGACCTTCGCGGACTTCAGGTAGCGGCCGATCGCCGGCATGCCGCTCACTTCCTGAGTTGGGAGCGGGAATGTCTTGAGGATCTCCGGATTGGCCGGGATCGCCATCGTCAGGAGTTCGTCGCAGTCGACCGCGATGTGCTTCGCGATCGTCTTCGCGGAGACCGCCTCTCCCTCGAGGAATCGCTTGTCCTGGCGGCCATATCCGAAGTACGGGACCACGACGGTGAGACGCCGAGCGCCCGCGTCTCGGATTGCATCGGCCAAGAGAAAGAACTCGACGATCATCGGGTCGGGGTGGGTCGTCTGGACGAGGACGACGTGCTCGCCCGAGACGGGGCCCAACAGGCGGACGTACCGCTCGCCGTCGGGGAATCCACCGGGGTGCTTCTCGAATGCGACGTCGACGAAACCGGCGGAGAGCTCACCGGCGATGCCGCGAGCCAGAGGGACGGACGCGGAGCCGCCGACGATCTTCATGGAGGGGACGGGCCCGTCGTATGGGATGTGGATATATGAATCGTCCGACGTCTCGCGACCGCGATAACCGGCGGCGAGCCTTCTTATACGCTGCTAGAGGCTCCATCGAACTTGACCGTCATGGGCATCATGCGCTGGGTCGCCGTGTTACAACGTCATCGACGCGCGATGATTCTCGCGGCCCTCATGTCGACCTTCGCTGGCACGGCGCTCGTCCTGAATCCACCGGAACGAACGTTCCTTGCCTGGCTGGGCATCCCACTCGTTGCTGGGGGCGCCGCAATGTTCGTCTGGATCGTGTGGCCCGCGGGGATGCGGTTCCCCGAAGCACCGCCGTCGCTCGCGAGCCGAATCATCCGTTGGGCGACGTGGAACGGAAGGCTCCTTCGACTCTTTCCAATGCTGGGAGTCGTAATCCTTGCCGCAGACCTCCTGTACAACCTCAAACTATCCGCGACGCCCGCGCTGCAAACAGAAGACACGATAGCGATTCTCGCGGCGTCGGTGCTCATTGGCTACAGCCTCGCGCCGCCGCGCTTCTCTCGAGAGCGAGACTTCGTTCTATTGTTTTTTGTTTGGTTGAACGCCATCTTGGTCGTGCCCCTGCTCATTGCACGAATCTACTATGCGGACTTTGAGGCCTCGGTCGATGTATACTCCTGGGTCGCGCTTGCACCGCAAACAGGTGCTGTCCTTTCACTCTTAGGCGTCGCGAATTCAGTACATGCGGTTGCGGGCTCAACCGCCCCCGGCCTTACCTATACGCCACAACGTCTTTCCATCCAGGTAACAGTCGTGATTACCACAGCCTGCTCCGGAATCTATTCGTTTGGAATTTTCGCATCGGCGTTTCTCGCTTTCGTTCTCACGGAATACCAAAGAATGTCGCGACGAGTTTGGATGCTGTTGGGACTGGGCCTCCTTACCGCCTATGTAGCCAACGTTCTCCGGATGGTTGTAATCGTCCTAACGGGTTTCTACACAGACAGCGCTGAGACCGACTTGCAGAACATGCTGATCGCGCACTCGTATGCGGGCTGGATCATCTTCCTGGCGTGGCTTGCCCTGTTTTGGAGCGTGATACTGAAATTCCTGCCCATAGAGAAGCCTACTCAGGCAAAAGGCACATCGACTAACAAACCGTCGCATCGAGGGATTCGGTGCACCTCCTGCCACGGTGCGTTGACGCCAGCTATTTCCGCGACCAGATGCGCGTGTGGGGCGTACTATCACACGGAGTGCGTGCAAGCAGCGGAACACTGCCTTCAGTGCGAGCGACCCGTTCGTGCGCTTTCGGCGACTGCCTCGCAAGGTCTCTGAAGTTCAGCAACGGAGTCCTTCGGTCAGGAGGACCCCCCGCGCACTAGGGAGATCTGTGTCCTCGGCAAAAGAGAAGTTCGCCTCGGCCGGGCAACCGGCTGTCAAGGAAGAGTAGAGGAAGCGTAAACGGATGCAGCGCGAGCGCCATCCATCGGTGAGCTTGCATCGCTTGAGAACCTCGGTAAACGGCCCGGTTCGGGCCCCGAGCTATCTCTCGGATAACGATTGATGAGCACCCGCCCTCGAGCATCCATTGCTCCAGCTTCCGAATCTCGAAACCGCGTCCTGAAGTACGCGCAAGACAACGAGCATTCCGATGCGGCGCGGTGAACGCGACCACTCCTCCGTCCCCGGCTTGTAGTATTAGACGAGACAGCCAGTCGCGAGGCTCAGAGGAAAGCTCGAGTACGCCCAGTGCGATGACGAGGTCGAAGGATCCGTCCGGCATGTCTTCCAACCGCATTGCAAGAAACTCCACGTTGTTCACGCCTGTGATCTCTGCGAGAGCGCGTGCGGATTTCAGGGCCTCAGAATCCCGATCAATCCCTGTGATTCGGGCAGAAGGGAATGCCCTCGCGATGCCTATCGCGAAGGCCCCTCCTCCGCAACCAACGTCTAGAATCCTCATCCGTGATGGTCCCTTAACGGACTCGAGCAGAGATCGCCAGAAGACCTGAGATCGAAACGACGGAACGCCGAATGCCGTCTGGTATGCTCGCATCAGTGAGCGGTTTGCAGGAAAGTCACGGCCAAACACCGCTGCCCGCTTTCCTCGAAACACATGCACGGGATTGGTCATGCTATTGGGGAGTTCTTACACGTTGCGTAGAAGAAACGCCGAGAGCGTGCAGACGAATTGTCCCGTTCACTCCGAGGGATGCGTTGGCCATCTCAGGCCAAGGTCGACGGTGGCACGATCATCGTCTCCAACCATGTGAGTTGTGAAACGTGCCTCTCGCGCGATTTTCCACCATCGGAGAAAATCCGATCCGCGCATCGGCCGGAGGTGTCCTTGGCCGGCGAGGTGCCCGGCAAGACGCAGAACCCGGGAAAGGCCGACGGGATCGAGGCGCCAAGTCCCATGTACATGGCCCCGAGCCGCACCAAGCGCTGTGTCATGGTCGCACAGGACGGCCATGAACGATTCCTGGGCCGCTGAGACGAGATACTCCCTCAGCTCACCTCCACGCCGGCGACGTGTTCGCAAACCGATTAGCCTCCGCGGCCCAGCCTTAACTGCGTCGATCACCTCGACGCATGGGAACTCCCATAAGTCCGGATATGTCCCGGTCTCCCATGCAGCCATGCGATACGGGATCGTCCAGAACGGTCGGCGAGCAAGGGAAGAGGAATCATATCCGAGTCCTGCGGAGGCCACGGCATCGTGCGTTGCCGAGGTTCTTATCCATTTACCGTATCGGTTGCCCACAACGGGCCCTCCGCTCAGCTCGTTGAGAGTCCGGACCCCCTCCGCTAGAGCGCGCTGCGTTCTGAGTGGGTCCTTCACGAGGGCAACCCAGGCTTCATGCCCCCCGATGAGGGGAAGGTGGAACGCGATGTCGTGGCGGACGGACGTATCTCGAACGACAACCCGGTCCCGTTCGTCCAAGACCGCGTTCAAGTCGATGTGGAACGTACCAACGAGGTCTCGGCGCTCCAGGCGCTCGATGGCCGTTCGGAGGCTGTTTTCAAGCTTCGTGTCGGCTGGATGGCGTGCGGTGGGTCGTCCAAGGGCCCACGAGCATCGGCCCGCTTTCGCGTCAAAGTACAACGCGCCAGCCTCGACATCGACGGAGTAGATTAGTGGAGGAGTGTCATCGGGCCATAGGCCCTTCCACACGATGAACGGCGTGCTCCAAATGAGGATTTGCATCATGAGGGCGGTCCAGCACCCGTTGATGGCCGCCGACTCAGCCATTTCGTCGGCGCGCGCATCATGCCAGAGCCCAACGAGCGGATCGAAACCGAGTACAAGTCTCGGCCTGGGAGTGTAGCGGAACGCGGCGACTGTGCGTCCCGATGCGTCCACGAGGAAGGGACGAAAGCCCTCCTTCTTCACCTCGCGGCAAGGCCCGTGGAACGGAAACGACAGTCCTCGAAGAGCGGAGGGTCCTTCGGCATCGTTCGCCAACCGGAACGTGCAGAGGGAAGACTCGCCCTCTCCGTCGATGACAACAAGGCTGCCTTCGCAGGATTCATCGCGGGATAGAGTAATGACGCAGTGGTCGTCCGCGATTCCCTTGGACCTCTCCGGCTCGAGTCCGACGAAGTCACGGAAGAACCAGGTCCACGGGACTACGCAAGAAGCGTCCACATCCCGGGAAATGATCGACGGCACAGGACTTTGCCGGCCGGAGGCCATCACTCGCAGAACGGGGGGCGAATCCCCCGGATCAACACGGCACGTCCAAACGGGAATGCCGCGATACTGAGACTGTGTCCATCCGTCCGAAACCACACGAGCCTGCTCGGGAATTCTTGCAAAGAGGGACAGCGCGCCCAATTGGGCCCTCATCCTGCGCAAATCTCCGCGACCTGCCTTGCCGTGACCGCCCACGAGCAATGTTGTTCTGCATAGAGGCGACCTCGCCGACCCATATCTCTCCGAAGCTCATCGTTTGCCAAAAGCGATGTAGTCGCCGCCGCTACGTCTTCGATAATTCTTGGGTCAGCGAGGACCCCGGCCCCAGCCTCCTCGACAATGTGGAAGTCATACTCCGTTCCAGCAGACGCAACAACCGGGCGACCACACGCCATGTATTCCCTGACCTTAAGGGGCGAGCCCGGGAGGAGAGGGGGCTTAACACAAAACGCCACATCGAACGCCCCGATATAGGTGGACACCGACGAATAAGGAACTTCGCCAACGAAACGAACATGGTCCTGAATCCCGAGAAATGCGGCTAAGGCCTCCAGTCTTCGGCGGTCCGGTCCGTCGCCGACAACCAGCGCGATTGCTTCGTGCTTTCGACGAACAAGTGGCAGGGCCCGAAGGAGGACATCGACGCCCTGCCATGGGGTCAGCAGACCCGTGAATCCAAGGATTCTCACCCTCGCGGGCATTCCCAGCTGGTTACGCGCGGCGCTTTGATCCATGGGGCGGAACCGCTCTAAATCAACTCCGTTGGGAACCACATGCAGCTTCGAATCACTGATGTGATAGACATCCCGAAGCGTCCGACGGATGCCCTCCGAGACCGTGACGATGGAATGGGCTTTCTGGAGGATTTGGTGTCTGGCCCAGCGACGCAGGCGGGAGGGACCCCCCGTCCGCCCTTCCCGAATCGCTCGCTCTTCGTCGGGGAGTCCGTTTACCTCCACAAAGAGGGGAATACTAGAGAGCCTGGAAACCGCCAAGCCTATCTTTGGCGTGAGCCTGCGCTCATAGACTGCATCGGGCTGCACATTCTGGGCAATCCGCAGCGCCCGAATCACTTGTCGACGCGTGCCCTCGGCTCCTGTCCTCCACACCCGAATCCGGTCCGACGTTTCGATATCCTTGCCGCCCGATTCCGCAAGCACGTCCGCGACATGGCCAAGGGCCGCAAGATTTCGGACCAGCTCGCGCACGTGAATTGCATCGCCTGCTTGGCGGTCGAGGTCCACATCGAGGGCAAGGAAGAGGAACCGCATGTGCTCATGACCTTGCGACATACCTCTGAAGAGTCACCGCGCGCGAGGGCGGCGACACCCATCGATGTGCCTGACACGGCCACCCGGCCGACGCACGCGGGAGCACGAGCATCGACACCCGGGCATCCTGAGTGTCGAGTTTGAACATATCGGTGGACCAAGGATCCGCTTGGGTTAGTCGCAGGCGAACCCGGATCGCTAGAACTCCGGATATCGAGCCCGATAGTCGCTTGGGAAGTTTCATATCTGAGAACAATGGAACGACCCGGCGTTGAGTGAGGCTTGACTGGACCTGTCGAGCCGAGGCGATTGTAAGATGGGCGCCCCGAAGATCGTCGTCATTGGTCTGGGATACATCGGCCTGCCCACAGCGGCCATGTTCGCCCTCCACGGAAGCGACGTCCTCGGGGTCGACATCGACCCGGAAATATTGGGAGCACTGAGGTCAGGGAACGTCCCCGTCCGCGAGAAGGACCTCACCGCGATTGTCCGCGATGCGCTGACGACGGGTCGCCTAAGGGTATCGAATCGTGCAGAGAAGGCCGATTACTTTGTCCTCTGCGTCCAAACTCCGGCAAAGGGTCGGAGTGCCGACCTCCATGCTGTGCGGGCCGGGGCGAAGACCGTTGCACCCTACGTCAAGAAGGGCTCGACCGTCATCGTTGAATCAACCGTACCACCTGGGACGACAGACCTCGTCGTGAAGCCGATTCTGGAGACCAGTGGACTTCGCGCGGGGAAGGACTTTCATCTCGCCTACTGTCCGGAACGGGTCATGCCGGGTAACATCGTGCGGGAGATTGTCGAGAACGACAGAATCATCGGCGGGATCACGAAGCAGGCTGCGGCGAAAGCACGAGAGATTTACGCCAGCTTCGTCCGGGGAAACATACTTCTAACCGACCTGACGACCGCGGAATTCGTTAAGCTGGCGGAGAACGCGTTCCGGGATGTGAACATAGCCCTCGCGAACGAACTTGCAGATCTGGCGGAGGCTCATGGGATTGACATCTGGGAAGCAATCGACCTTGCAAACCGCCATCCACGGGTGAACCTCCTCCGACCCGGGCCCGGTGTCGGCGGACATTGCATCGCAGTGGACCCGTGGTTCCTCCTTGCCCCACAGGTCGATGCGAGGATGATCACGGCTGCGCGCGCCGTCAACGACGGGCGACCCGAGCAGGTCGCACGGCGTACGCTACGGCTCCTGAAAGGAATCAAGCACCCAAAAGTTGCTGCCTTTGGCGTCGCGTACAAGGGGAATGCGGACGATGTCCGGGACAGCCCTGCAATCCGGGTCATCGAGATTCTGCGAAAGGCAGGTGCGAATGTCGCCGCGTACGATCCCCTCGTTCCCCATGACCTCTATCCAACACAGGGGCTCGAGGAGGCGATCGAGGGAGCCGATTGCCTCTTAATGCTCGCGGACCACCGAGACTTCTATTACATGGATCCAGCCATAGTTGCCCGGAAACTCAGAGGAAGAGTCCTGTTTGACACGCGACACTGCGTCGACCACGGGAAGTGGGCAAGGAAGGGCTTCGAGGTCCACGATCTCGGTAGCTCGCGGGTCCTCAACCGTAGGACTTCAAGATCGACTGTCCGGTGAGGTGACCACCTCGGTTGGGTTCAGAATTAGGCACGGATGTCGCCAGGTCCAAATACGTGAGGCCGAGGTTTCCCGGAGAACCGTATGAAGATCGCGCTGGTGACGCCCTACTGGTCCCCGGTGCGCGGAGGCATCACGACGTATGTCCAGGAGCTCGCAAAAGAGCTGCGCCGCACTCATGCGTTCGACGTGCCGGTGATCGCGCGAGAGGGACTGGCGGAGACAAACGTCACTGTTCTCGGGGGGACTGCAATGCAGTTTGTCCGCCGTGCGGCTTCACAGCTCGAGCGGCTTCGACCAGAGGCGGTGCACGCGCACGGCCATTGGTATGCACTCGCGGCTGGACTACGATACCGGCGAAGACATCCCAAAACACGCGTTGTGTTCACGCTCCACACCCCGTTCCCACCCCGCGCCCGCCAGTACGGGCTCAGGCTCGTCCTCTCGAAGGCGGACTTCGTGACGGGCGTGAGCGCCGACCTCCTCGGGATGACGATGCGCACGATTGGGATTAGGACACGGACTCGCGTCACGCCCCCGGGCGTATCTCTACGACCTGCGAGTGTCCAATCGACAGACGAATTCCTGAGGTCTACTGGACTTGAGAATCGCAGGCCTCTCATCGGGTATGTGGGACGACTCGTTTGGGAACAAAAGGTTCGAGGTGTGACCGAGCTGATTCGTGCGATGAAAACGGTTCGCAGGCTCTTCCCGTCAGCTGCGCTGGTAGTCGCCGGTGACGGACCATATCTCCCCTCTCTCAAAGAATTCGCCGATGCGGAAGTACCGGGAGGCGTCGTCTTCGTCGGAGAGGTGCAAGACCCTTTGGCACGTTTCTATGGTGCTGTCGACTTGTACGCCCACATCTCGTTTCAGGAGGGCATGCCGCTCGCGGTCCTCGAGGCGATGGCCTGCGGGAAGCCTGTCGTTGCCTCCAACGTCGGTGGAATCCCGGAGGTGGTGCGTAACGGGCAGAACGGTTTCCTTGTCTCCGGGGGTTCGCCGGAATTGGCAGCCCGCATCGTCGAGGTGCTGTCTTCGTCTGACCTGATGCTACGGCTCGGCACGAATGCGAAGGCCGAAGTTGCGGCGCGGTTCACATGGACGAGTGCCGCAGGACGTTTCTTGCCACTATATGACGTCGAGTCCCGCTGCCGGATCGCGATTACCGTCGATCTCGAACGAGATCTCTACGCGACCGAAAACAGTTTCCGTGGTGCCAAAGAGGCGATGCCCAAACTCCTCGAGCTGTTCGAGAAGCATGGGGTTCGGGCGACTGTCTTCACGACATCAGACGTGTGCGACCGATTCCCGGAGGTTGCGGAGGAAATCGTGCGGCACCAGCACGCTCTTGGGTGCCACGGGGAGAGCCATGACGTGGAGTATATCTCGAAACGGACATACGAGTGGCAGTTCGAATCCTTGCGCCGTGCGACAGAAACACTTGAGCGGCGTACAGGCCTTCGACCACGTGGCTTTCGGGCCCCCAACTTCAGTGCGAATGGAGACACCATCCGCGTCCTCGAGGCGCTGGGCTACGAGTACGACTCCTCCGTATTGCCAGGCCGTCGAGTGAAGGGAAAGAGAATGCTAAAGCTCCTCGACTTCCGGATGGCGCCGCGCGACCCATACCGGCCGTCGCGGGATGACCCGGCGATTCCGGGGAGCTCGAACCTCTGGGAGCTGCCCGTTGCCGAGAACCCTCTCGCACCCGGTGGGCCGATAGGGCTCGGCTACCTGAACGCCTATGGGCTCGAGAAGACTATTGAAGCAATTGCACGTTCCTCGGCGAATCCATGTGTATTCCTGATCCACCCATGGGAACTCTTGAGTCCTCCTCCCGGCCCGATTCCAGAATGGATGAGAACGGCGTGCACATCTGATCCGTCGAACCTCGACAGACTCCTCACACGCCTGGGTCATGAGCATGACCTCACAACGATTGAAGCGGAACTTGCAATCATCCGGTGACTCGTTGACAACGGTAGGAGAATTGATGGTTGACCACCCTCTGACGCTCCCAGAGGCCTTGGGTGAGGCTTGTGACCGACGGAGGGCGCAACGATGGGGCTGGAGCAGGAGAACGCCGGCTAAAAGGCAATCCCATCAAGCGCTTGTTCGAATCGGTCTGCGAACTTCTCGAGTGTGTAGTATTCCCGGTAGTGGCGATATGCCGAGTCTCCCATCTCCTTGGCAAGAGAGGGCTCCTGAAGAAGACGAGCCATACAAGCAGCAATCGCCTCCGGGCTCCCCGCATCAGTTAGCAGCCCTGTCTTGCCATCCAGGACGACTTCGGAGGGACCGCCGTGATCTGGCGCAACCGACGGAATGCCATTTGCCGCAGCCTCAAGAAACGTCAACCCAAAAGGCTCATCGTATGGAAGACTCACAAAAATTGTCGATTGCCCGTACAGGGACCAAATGGACTCTCTACTGACTGACCCCCGGAAGGTCACGACTTTGGTCAATCCCAGGGCTGTCGTAACTGCTCTGAGACGGTCTAGGTCCGGTCCGTCGCCAACAATCGTGTACTCCAGGCCTGTCAGGCCGAAACTAGTCGCGAGAATCTGGATCGCCTTGAGAACTGTGCTGACGTTTTTCACCGGGTACAACCGCGAAACCGTCAGGATGCGGTGTCCCTCATTTCGCTCACTGTGCTTCTGAGACGAAAGGGGCAGCCCCAGTGGACAAGGTTTCGGTTCAACACTGTCTCCGAAGATCCGTTCAATCCATCCTGCGGTGAAGGTGCTATTAGTCAGGACTCGGTCAAACGATCGGACCAAAGCTTTATCGAGCAAGCGCAGAAAAGCGTGCTCTGTCCGGGTCTTGAACGGCAGATTACGCGCACGAAACTCCGGACGGTAACAGATCTCGGCATAGAGCGCCCGCTGCGGTTCTTCGCAATACCAAATCGTCGGAGGATGACCTTTGTTCAGAAAACTGGCAACAGCGACCCAAGGGTATGCCGGCCAGTTATGAGCAACCATCACATCGAACTCGCCGGACCGCCGGGCAAGTCGACTGGCTTGAGCCAAGACAGATAGAATCGAGGAGTCTCCGTATCCGGGCCCGGAAATTTCCTCAACTGAAAACGCTTGGTCCTCTCGCCTGCCGAAGAGTTCATCGAGATAGCGAGAGACAAACAACGAGATCTTGTGCCCCCTCCTAGCGAGTTCGTTGCAAAGCCAGACCGTAACATATTCGGCCCCGCCAATGACTGTCAATGATGGATGCACAAATGCAATTCTCATTGTTTCCTCGGGCCCCGCTTTAGGCGGTCATGTGTGAACGCACCGGGCGCGAACAGCTTCCCCGGGGCAATTTGCGGCGATCACTTGAGCCGACAATACGATACTCTGGAGAACCTACAGTCATTGGACGTCGCTCGGAAAGCGGGACAGCCCATCAATCGCGGACGCATCAGTCTTCCGGCGTCACGTGACATCGACAACCTACTGTCTAGCTCCAAGGCTGTAGCTCGGCCGAGTATTTGCGCTCTCGCCAATGATTGGCACTTGGTCCGTTCAGCGCAGTTAAATAGGGCCCATCGTCGGCTTCGATCGAAAGCAAGAGTGGCACGAAACGGGCCCAATAGATTTATTTGGCTTCTTTCGCCATGAGTTGTTGGACGGGCGTGGTCTTCGTTTAAGGAATACAGCCCGGATGGCCGAACCCGTGACGCAGTCCATCTCGAGGAGCTCGCGAGCCGTTTTGCCCAGCGAGCCAATCCAGGTCAAGACCTGGCGAGAGCTTGGTTTCAAAGCTTTCGTACGAGCGAATCGCCTGCTGCTATCCGAGCGTCGGGAATCCGCACCCTTCTGGTTACTAGCAGTCAAACCCTTCCCAATTAGCGAAGTCGCTCAAATCCTCAGCTGCGGGCGTCGTGAAATACTGTTGATGGTACGTGAGTTCATTCGCGACGACATCTTTAGGAGACACGTTGAGGGCGTCTTGGCGTCATGCAAAGGTGTGTTTGAAGCGGTTGCCTTGTTATACACGATATGCAGGACGCTCCGGCCACGTATTGTGGTCGAATTGAGCGTGGCAAGCGGCGTGTCGTCCGCCATCGTGCTCCTGGCGATGAGAAAGAGCCAACAGGGACAGCTTATCTCGATTGATCTCCCCAACTACGACAAAGCTTGGGTTGATGCTGTCGTCGCAAAAGAAGGGCGCATACCGGGCCGGAGTTTCGTCGACAATTCCTTGCCCGAGGACAAGGGCAGCGGATGGGCAGTTCCAGCCAATCTTCGCGATCGATGGGAACTAATTCTCGGAAATACTCGCGAGGTGTTGTCAGGCTTGCTGGCGAGAGTTGACGAGGTCGATCTGGCATTGCACGACAGCGACCATAGCTCGGAAGCCGTCTCTGAGGAGGGGCTTGCGCTGTGGTCAAGATTGCGCATGGGGGTCTTTTGATAGTTGATGACATCGATGTAAGCGAAGGCTTCGACCAGCTGTCCGACAGCCTCACACGGAAGCAAAGGCTTGTCGTGGGGAGGGTCGGGATTCTCAAGAAGCGATCTAGACGCCCTTTGGTTGGACCCTCGACACGTTGAAAGTGAACAATTGCTTGGCATTCATTGGTGGCATCGCTGCATGTGAGAAGAGGGATGACGATCCGAGAGGCCGCTTGCTTTCCACGAACGCTGGGAACCCATCAAGCGGGTGGGGTGAGACTCTCGGGGGGAGGCCTTCTGCCGCTTTGTGCTGTGGCTCTGTGATAGGATTCAAGGAGGCCCTTCAAAGTCTTTGCCCAGGGAAAGAGAGCGGCCCGCTCGATACCACGGCTTTGCAGTTCCTCTCTAAGTTGAGCGTTCGTTAGGATTGTTCGCAGAGCGTCTGCAATATCGCCAGCGTCATAAGGATCGAAATAGAGAGCTGCATGCGCTGCGACCTCTGGAAGGCTCGTAAGGTTACTGACGGCCACAGGCGTGCCCGACGCCATCGCCTCGAGCGGTGGAATGCCGAACCCTTCATGAAGTGACGGGAGGACGAAGGCGTCAGCAGCGGAATACAGCAGAGGGAGCATGGTATCTGACACTCGGTCGAGGAAGACGACCCTATTTTGAATTTCGAGAGCCTTTGCAAGGCGGTGGTATTCAGCCCGCTGCGGGTGGCGAGGGGCGCCGACTTTGACGAGAATAACGTTTGGATCGGAAAGCAGGGCAAACGCGTGTAGGAGTCTCTCGATATTCTTTCGAGGGTGTTCCGACCCGACAAAAAGAACTAGCCGCTTACCCTCGGGGATACCGAACGCGGTGCGAACTGCTTGCGATTCCGATTGCTTCCGCGGATGGAACACGCGGAGATCAACTCCCATTGGCACGACATCCACGGCAGCACCGTCAAAGCCGAGATTGACGAGAGCAGACTTCACAAAGTGCGAAATGGCGACAAGGCGTGTCGCTCGTCGGAGACCTCGCGTAAGAAGCCGATAGTAAGCGCGATCAAACACACCTTCCCGCGAGACGTAAGAGGGATCGTCGAATTCTGGCAGGAAGGTCACGATGTCCAGGCAGGTGACCACAATGGGCGGATATGTTGGGTAGGCCGACAGGTAGGCAAGTGACTGAGAGTCGATATGTAGGAGAGCCCCACGTCGACGGACGAAGGCAACGCGGAGGGGATGATCCAACAATCGATAAGCCATGCCGATCCGGGATTGTGAATAGGATTTCGAAACGAGGAGGCGACAGTCAGCAAGTTCGCGGAGACGATGCGCCACCTCGAGCGAATAAGTTGGAGGATCAGCGACCGTCACGATGTCAACGCGAATGGTCATGCTAACCTTGAAGGAGTGATTCAACAGACTCAAGGAGTCGCTCGCGACGCGCGGCCAGGGAGAACAGCTCAGCGGTGCGCTCTCTCGCGCGAGGGCCACGATCGGGCGAGCTGAGGGCATCTCGAATGGCCACGGCGGTGGACTGCGGATCGCCGTAGGGAACATAAAAGCCCACATTGCCCGCGACCTCAGGCAGCGCTCCACGGTCAGTAACTACAGGCACACAGCCCGAGGCCATCGCCTCGGCCAGCGCAAGTCCAAAGCCTTCATTATACGACGCTTGAACGTAGACTTTCGCACGGGCCAAGAGGTCGGACAACTCTTGCGCAGGGAGCCACCCTGTGAAGTGAACATTGGAAGGTGAGAGAGCTCTGAGCTCTTCCACGTCTGGGTCGGAGTGCCTGCCTACGAGAACGAACGGGACATCTGGTAGCTGATGGGCGGCGCGGACGAAAGTTTCCAATCCTTTTCGTTTGAAGTTTTCCCGAGTCACATTACCTACAGTGACTACGAGATCCTCCTTCACTCCGTTTGGACGAAACCTATCAAGGTCCACGCCGATGTACACCAGTTCGACCCGTCGGCGTGCAAGGTTTTGAATTGAGGCCCGGCTCCATTGTGAGAAGGTCATAACCATGTTAGCGTAGCGCAGGACGAACCGTGCCCGTAGGCGGCCTCGCCTGCTTTGGATTGCACCGTACGAAATCTCGGGCATCGAGATGATATCCCAACCGCCTGACACAACAACTGAGGGACGGCGCAGAATCTTGCCGGCAAGGACAGCGCGCGCGGCATAACCGAGCGCAAACCACGAATAACTCAACTCCGAGCGAGCGAGCGCACGGAGGATCGAGCCCATTCTGATACCTTGGGAACAGTTAACGGGATAGACTTCGAATTTTTCACGCAGAATCGCGAGATCGCTGTGTACAAACGGGACCTCGTTCTCGTACAAGAACAAAACCCGTCCGGCACTCATCGCACAATTCCCCAGGGGCGCGTGTTCCTCTGGAATCCGGATGGATATTGATTACATCAAATCAGCGGCTCGAGAATCCCTACAAGAAACCGTCCCAGGAGGACATGGCTGCATCAGGTACAGGACCCATCGGCGGATGCATCGTCCGACGCCTTCCGTTCGACACCCCGAGCCTCTGCGAATACTTCGAGGTATGAAGCCGCTGTCGCCTTCGAATCATGGGTCTGCGCAGTCACCCGAGCTGCGAGCGCAAGGCGTTGTGTGAGCGCTGGATTCTCCGCGAGTCGACGTATTGCTTGCGAAAGTGCCTCGATGTTGCCTGGCGGGACAACAAACCCATCGTGTCCTTCCGTGACTAGCTCAGGGATGCCGCCAACAGCTGATGCGATTACCGGTAGCCCCGCGGCCATGCCTTCGAGGAGGGACATGGGGAATCCTTCGCGGTACGACGGAAGGGCGATTGCGTCTGCGGCGGAGAGAAAAGCAATGCAGTCCGACCGTTTCCCGACATCGGCAATGAACGGTCGGAGGGCATTTTCGTCGACGAGAGCGCTGATCTCTTCGGCTTCCGTGGGATCTATGGGGCCGAGGGCGAGGAGGCGAACGTCGAATCCGAGGTCGCGGACTCTGCGCACGGCACGGAGGAGGTCCATGTATCCTTTGTTCCTCGCCTTGCGTCCGGAGAAGGCGACGACGAAACCCGACAAGCCAAGTTTGGACCGGAGGTCGACCCGGGAGCCCAGTGCGGACTGTACTTGTGCGACATCGATGCCGTTTCGGATGACTCGGCCCTCTAGCTGGAAGTCCAGCCTGGTGCGCTCCGAGACGAAAACGCGCTTGACGGCGAATCGTCCGACGAGGTAGGTCGCAACGCGAGTCGGATAGCTCCGCAGACCGATGCCAGGCGGTAGCTGAACATGAAATGTTACTACCGCGGGCCTTGCGAGGACTCGCGCGACAATTGCCGCGAAGCAAGTCATCAGGTGGCCCTGGTGGAGATGCAGGACATCCCAGTGTCGACGATGCTTCCAAAGGGTAGCGGCAGTCTTCCAAGCAAGTGCACCGTTCCGGAACGGACCACGCACGCAGAGCGAGATGACTCCGAAGCCGTCGGGCCACCCGCCTTCGGAAGCCTCGGGGGTGATGACGGTGACGTGGCAGCCGTGCTCTTCGAGTCGTCGCGAGAGGTCTCTAACAAGTGTGGTAATCCCGGAGACCGCTCTTAGGCCATAAGGGGTCACTTCCCAGACCCTCAATCTGTTCTGGTCTGGCTCGATCGTTGGAGAAACAACGGTGGCGGGAGTTCCGGCCGGGAAGCTCGGCGGCAGAACCGCACTCTCTAGGGGCTCCTCCGACCTGTGACTTGGTGTCGATTCGTGCGATGGTCTCCCAACAATTTCGTGGATCGATGGCCGGAGGGCCGAGCGCGTAGCCTTGTGACTGGCCACGCTAACTCACTCCTCGCCCCATGAGAACACGCGGGACGCTCCGGATTAGTCGCCGCTCGTGCGGTGCCATCGCACCCCACGAGAGCAAGGTGGAACCCGCGACTACGGATGCGGCAAGCCAAAGATTCACCTGAGCGTTTGCGAGGAAAACGGAGACGGTTGCGAGAACGAAGACTCCCGCCGCAGGCAGAAGAGCCGCAACGACGCTCGGGACCTCGACTCGGTTGCGCTTGCCAAGAAGGAGGATGATCATGGCCGAGTGCACAGCCGAATTCAGGAGCAGCGCATAACCAACACCCAACAAGCCAATCCGTTCGATGAGCACAGCTGTACCACCGACGATGACCACGGATTGCAGCCCGTCGAGAGCGAGAAGCATGTTGGTCCTGCCGTCGGCCAGCATCGAGTTGGCCGCAACCACGGAGATGATGTCCAAGAACCCCGCGAGTACAAGGACGAAGGCGAGTGGCGCAGCCGCGACGTATTCGTCTCCAAACAATATCGCAATCAGAACACCCGCAAACAATCCAACACCGAGGGCTATCGGAAGGCCGGCATAGGTACTGATCCGGAGAATCGTCGTTAGCTTCGAGCGGTTCTGGTCGATCGGCGCTGTTGCGTGGAGCTCGCTAATCGCGGGCAGGAGAGGAACGCTTATCGAGCCCGACACGAATGCAACAATTCGCGAGATCGTTGTCGCGACTCGAAATAGACCTGCGTCCCCGTAACCTAGGGAAAAGGCAAGCTCACTCGTCTGGATGAGAAAGGCGACCTTTAGGAGCGCCATCGAGCCCAATAGAGGGAGCGTATACGCGGCAACCTGTCTCGCAGAGAGGCGGTCGAACGAAAGTGTGAGCCGAACATTCTCTCGGCGGAGGTCACGCCACGCGGAACCGAAGAGCATGAGCGTCGAGCAGACAAGTATCAGGGTCCCACCGAGCACAGCCCCGACGAGTCCGTACCAAGACAGCGCGACGAACATAACGGGGATCGTGAACGCTTCAATGAAAATTCCAATCAGAGAAAGACGTCCAATCCTTTGTAAGCCTTGGAGAATCGAGGCGCCTACGTTCGATAGAGAGTTGAAGACGAGGAAGAGGGAAAGGATCCGCACCATCAGGGCGAGGTCAGGACTTCTATACAGACCGATCGCGACGGAGTCGATGAGAGACACCGACACGACGGCTACGATACTCGTCGCTACCAGGGTTAGGACCAGTGCCGTTGAGAGGATTTTGCCCAGGGCAACCGGGTCTTCGGTCCGGTATCGAGCCACGAAACGAGTTACCGGCGTGCTCAGGCCCAAGCCAGCAATTGCCACCGCTAGGCCTGAGAGTTGCGCGTAAATTGCGAACACGCCGAGATTTCCAGGGCCGAGCAATCGCGCGTATACAATCGAGGTAACGAGGGCGAACGCTTGACCGAGTATGGTGGCGACGAAGGCGTACGCGCTCCCCCTAACCAAGCGATGCCTGAGCGGCTTAGCGTCCCTTGCCGCCTCAGCGGGACTATGTGTTCTCCCCGAGTCCGATCTCATACGATCTCGCCAGCTCTGGAAAGTGGCCGGTAGCGGTCGGACTCGACCCGGTCTACCAACTTACCGTTCTGGAAAACGAGGCGAAAGGGCGGATGAGCCATGGCTGGCTTTAGGATGGCAGGGTAGTCGCCGCAGATCTCGGAAGAAAACGGGACGCAACGTGCGAACTCCGCCAAGGTGTACCTCTTCGCAGCTTCATCTGTCGTGGAGCCACCCCACTCCAGCATCGCGCGTTTCGCGACAAAGTCCCGGAGTGAAATCGTGCTACCTTTGTTTCGCGAGTCGTGCCAGAAACTCCAATAGAGGCGTTGAAGCATCCGGCGCTTCGACTTCACAGAGCGCATGTGGAAGTAGTAGCTCTCTACCGGGCTGGCCTTTTCGTAGAACCAAGGGACATGGAGCGACTCCCATCGCTCACGAACGCCATATGAAAGCCAAGGGCTGTAGGTGTACAGGAAAGGCTCGGGAGGATCGCGCCGATCCGGAAACTGATGCTCGAGATCGCCGTCCAAGGCGAAGCCAGAGAGGTTGATACAGAAATACCGTCGAGGATCCAGGCTTCGCACAAACCTCGCTAGCCGAGCTACAGAATTGGGCCCCGAGGTGTGCGCGACGAAGTCGGCATGCCATCTGAGCACCCACCGGTACCGTGTTTGGCGAAGCATTTGGTTAATTGCCGAAGAAAAAGCGATGTCCCCAAGCGAGACCAACCGGATCTTGTCGGGATACCTTTGCGCGAGGTTTCGTACGATTTCTGACGTATCGTCATCCGAGCCATGGTCTGCCAAGACAACCTCGTCGACCATTTGCATGATCGACCGAACACTGGTCTCAGCCCAGTCCTCCTCGTTCTTGGCCATTGTCACTGCACTGATTCCGAATGGACGAAACGTCGCCGGAGGAGGAACAAGTCCCGCGTAGGTAGAGAATGACAGGACCTTTCGGAGGGGCTGGTTAACAGGATGAGATGACCCGCCCCTAGTGCGCGCCGTAGGTGGGCTCCAGCGCGAGCGCATATCGGGGAAACAGTCAGATCGTACTGTCGAGGATGCGTTGGAGCTTGAGAGCTGGACCGTCGTGGCAAGGCCTCTCTGGCTCCTCCGAAGTGAATGTCCAACAATCATGGACACGTTCCGGGACCAACTCCGCTTGTAGGCGCGTCTGGCGAATGAAGCCACCAGATGGTTTCTTGACCATTGTCGTAAATCTGATATGCTGATTGGTGGGCCCAGCGGCCGAGCTCCGAGCAATACACATTGTCATATGCGAGGAACTGCCCCGGCGCGGACTTCAACTCGAGCAGGAAAGCAGGGGCGTAGCGCGCCTCCAGATTCGGGGCGATATCACCGCCCGGCGATTGCAGAATTAGCACCCAATCTCGCTCGGCCTGAATGTCCGGAGCGATCCAAATCGAGTCGCTCTCAATCGTGAGGGTCTGGATAGAGACCTGGACGAGATCCTGGTTTAGTTCATCTCCTGAATAGAATCCGAACGCGAGGAGTTCGGGACTCTGGAAGGTGGTCCCGGCACCACCGACAGGTAGGATGCGTGCCCCCGAGATTGCAGCGAATTGAACGCCCGTGAGCCCTTCGTTCGACACGAAGGTATAGCGAGTCGCCAATGTCTTCCCATACAGACTCGTGTCGTACGTTGCGGAGGCAATCTCAGGGGTCCGACCGACCTCTACGCTAAGCACATACGTGGAGAACGCGGCAACGACCAACGTTACAATTATGGCCACCGCCCGGACCATCTGGGGTCGTCTCTTGAAGAGGTCAACAACGCCTCGAAACCCGAGACCCCCCAGAATTGCCAAGAGAGGAAGTATGTAGAACCCTGCGTAGTCCCGCAAAAGCAGAGTCGGGATGAACCCAAGGAACGAGAGCGCAAGAAATGGTTCCCGAATCGTTTTGTTCCTTTGGCGCGTCGTCACAACTAGCCCGACAAGGGTGAGGGGCAATGCGACTCCGCTGCTCCGTGCGACACTAACTCCCAAATTGAGGATCTGAACTTGAGGTTCGGTCCCGGAAGCGATCTCACCGTATGTGTACTCCTCCAGGACGTTGGTCCCAACGAGCATGACTGCAGCCATCACGACGATCGCGAGCAGAGCGAGGTGGGGAGCAATGCGCCGGAACGAGTTTTGGAGCACCAGTCTCGGGAAATATACTCGAAGGATTCGGAGAGCAACCAAGACGATCGAAGCCGCGAGGAACGAGACAAAGACAATCGATAGAAGGACGGATAGGCGATGGGTCGCAGTCAAGAGCGTGAATGACAGGGCCAAGACCGCGAATTGCGCGATTGAGCGACGGCGGTAATATGCGAGCAGTGCCCAGATGAGCACCGGCAGAAGTGCCATGAAGAGGCTTCGTGTTGAGGCCGACCACATGGTGAACGAGAGGAACCGGGGGGCCATGCCATACAGGAAGGCGACCGACAACGCAAAAACGGGCTCGTCGCGAAACTCCCGTGCCATCAGAAAAGCTCCCAGGATGCCAATTGGACCGAGCAGCATCGCGACCAGCAAGATTGATCCTTCGAGATCGACGCCCACAACGTCGGCTGATGAGGCGAGCAGGATAGGCCCTGCCGAGGGGTACGAAAGGGGATACCAGCCGAAAAATGAGAAAGGATTCAAGATCCATTCGGCTCGACCGTCCGCGACAATCGATTGGGCTAGCACGTGTACGAAGAAGGAGTCTACGCCAACCTCGTGTTCTGACCGCGGATATCGAAGTAGCAGGCTGACGACAAGGATGGCCCCCAGAAGTGCCAGGGTTGTTCGACGGCCGACTTTCATTGTCCGGCTCCAGTCGTTGAAGGGCGAGCAATCACAATCAAATGCGCGGCCAGATTCCGTCTCAACCTGAGGGCGAGAGTTGTAAGCGGGCGTGTCTGGTAGTCCTGCCAGTATTCTTCAGTCGCCTCGAATCCATGACGGGCTAAGAGCTGCCCTAGCGTCGTTCGATCGTACCAACACGTATGTTCGGGATTCACCTCAATGCGGACGCCCGCGAGACTCTTCAGAGCGTTGTTAAGGGACAACGCGTTCGGGGTCACGATGGCCAGTAATCCGTCAGATCGAAGATGCTCGTGTGCCGCTTCGAGGAATCGTCCGGGGTTGGCCAGATGCTCGAGCACATCGGCCGCGACGACCAAATCGAACAGGCGTCCCAAGGTCATCGTCTCCGCGTTCGCGACGACGGCGTCATAACCCGCCTCTTTCCACCTCGCAACTTGATCCGGGACGATGTCGATGCCCACGCACGATCGTGCGACCGATGCGAGCCGCGCGTGGGAGGTCCGCTCAAGGTCCACATCAAACTCCCCACCTACGCAGCCGACGTCGAGGACTTCTTTGCCGCGTGCGAGCTCCAAGATGCGGTCAAACTTACCGGGGGAGAGAGGCAGGGAGGCAGCTTTTCGCGCCCTCTGATTTCCGCGTGGAATGGCGAACCGAGGCTTCACGCACCTGCCTCCCGCCAAACTCGCTCGTAGACTTCGAGGACTCTGTTGCCGACCCGCGACCAAACGAAATCGATTGGCAGGTGGATAGGCTGTCCCTTGCGGCGCATTCTGACAGCATCGAGCATTGCAAGGGAAAGGTCCTGTGGTCGGGTCGCGACCACGCCTCGACCTCCATGCAGGAGCGCTTCGGCTCCCCAACCGGACATGGCAACGACCGGGCACCCGCTCGCCAAGGCCTCGAGCATGACTGTCGGCAGTCCCTCATATTCCGAGGCGAGGACCAGGGCGTCTACTCGCCGGTAAAGGCTTGCGAGATCGCGACTTACAACTTCTCCTAGAAACTGAACCTCAGAACCGTTTGCTAGCCGGCGAAGACGCGCCTCTTCGGGACCCGCGCCCGCAATGACCAGCTTTGCTCCGGAAAGGCCATGTGATCCTGCAATGGCGCGTATGATAAGGTCGACTCGTTTTTCAACTGAGAGACGACCGGCAAAAAGAAAGACTGGGGGTCCGTCCGCTCGGGCTCGCGCGCCGGCGGCGGAATCGATAACCCATTCATCGCCGACCGCGTTGGGAACAACATGAATCCTCTCTGCCGCGGTCGGATATCTAGCGCGATAGTCTTCGGCCGTCGCTTGGTCTATTGCGATGATTGCCCGTAGTCGCGCCATCGCGGCTCTCTCGAGGTGCCGATAAACGAGTCGAAATCCCAGGCCATGACGACGCTCGACACCCCGCCGGGGGTTGCCGTGCAAAGTGCAAACAGCTGGCGGGAGAACCCCTACGTCAAGGAAAGCCGCAAAATCGTCAGGCCGATGAAAGTGAAGGAGATCGATGCCCTCGAGACCATCCGATGCCGCCCACTTGCGAAGATCGCGCTGGAACCGCGCAGAGGAGGGTGTGTGAAGCTCACGGACAGGTCGCACCCGGCATCCGAAGGGCGGTTCTACTAACGCCCCATTCGTAATCAGGTCGACATCGAAACCCTGACTCCCCAGGAACTTCGCGAGCCCGGTAACGTACGACCGAGTACCGCTCGGAGCACCGGGCCTGAGATCGGCCCCAGTCACTAGCGCAATTTGCCGACGCCTGTCACCTGGCTTCTGCGACAATTGAGCCCTCCAGTCCGTTGTAGACCGCCCGAAGAAGCGCCCGCATCCGACTCGATTCGAAGCGATTACAGATGGTCTCCGCCCTATCAATGGCAGCTTCAAACCGGGCCGGAGCCTCAATTGCGCTCAAGAGCTCCGCTGCCAAGCCGTCCGGGTCACCTGGATGGTAGAACTGGGCTCCATCCCGTAGAGTTTCCCAAACGAACCGGAGCTTGGGCAAGATCAGTGGCTTTCTCATATGGGCAAACTCCGCAATTCGAGTTGGCCACGCGAGTTCGGTGAGCGGATTAGCTTCCAATGTGACAACGCCGACTGATGAGAGGGACATGAGAGCCAGGGCCCTCTCGCGGCTGAGCTTTCCTGTGAAACGGACTCGCTTCGCGACACCAAGTCGTTGCGCAAGCTCCGTCAGTTCGGAGATGTACGCCGATTCGCCGTCTCCAGCAAGGACGAGGTGGGCGTCAACGGAATCGGGAAGGCTGGCAAAGGCCCGAATCAAAGTCTCAATGTCCCGTTCGGAGTTGATTCCTCCGGCATGAACGATGAGCCGCCCAGGGGGAAGGTCGAGCTCCGCTCGGACAGTTTGAGGGTCCGCCGAGATGGAGGCATCACCAGGATTGTAGACCGCGGTGATGCGACTCTGAGGGACACCACGGCGAATCAAGGCCGATCGAATTCCTTCGTTCGCGGCGATCACGTGATCTGCGAAACGCCAGCTGACCGCCTCCGAAAGGGTGGCGAGAAGCACCCAGAGGTTTCGCGGCGGGAGCGCAAACCTCGCCGCCAGGATTTCTGGCATTGCTTCGTGAAGATCAAGCAGAATGGCGGCATGCGATAAGCGGAGTGGGAGTGCGGCGAAGACCTGAAAATCGGGCAACGAATGAACATGAACCAGGCTAAAGCGGAGCCGGAGATGAAGATGAAGAAGGAGGACGAAGGTAAGGAGGAAAAACGTCGCGTACTGATAGAGGTAGCACAACTTGCCGCCTCGGCGAATCGTAATGGGAAGCTCGTGAAGGTGTACTCCACCCAAATGAGTGCTTGATGGGCCGGAGCGAGGCCGAGGTGTTATCGCATGGACAACATAACCGTCTGCCGCAAGGCTCTCCGCTTCACCGCGTACTCGGGGATCCCACGGATATTCTGTGTAGGCGATGACAGCGACACGCAACCCTGGTTGTCGTTGCCTAAGGTTCTGGGGGGCGTCATTCATCGAAGTTACACCAAGCTGAGCAGAATCGCAACACCGCCGCAGGCTCCGTAGATGCAGAGAAGAGACCGGACTAGGCCGCGTTCGGTCATGGGTCGCTTCGACAGGAGTAGGTTTGCAAGGGTGTACCGAGCTGCCCCTGCCGCGGGCTGGAGCCTCCCGTCGGAAAGGATTGTCGGGCTGTGGCAAGCCTTTCTCCGATGGCCGTTCTCGCCCCGGAGGCCATAATACGCCGTGGCCATGCCTTCGTAGAAGGCGGGTCCAATCGCGAGCAATCCGAAGAACTCGAGATGGCCCAAAATCACGCCGGCACCTATCGCGGCGCCAAGGCCCAACGTTCCGATGTCCCCGATAAAAATCTTTGCGGGATAGCGATTGAAGTAGAACAGCCCGATGGAGCAGCCGACGAGGGACGCGAAGACCATCAGCGCGAACTCGGAAGATCCGCGGAGGAACCCGATCACCAAGAGAACAGCGGAGACTATCGCGATCTGCCCGCTCTCGAGACCGTTGTAGCCTGCCGACATGTTCATGGCGTTGGCAATTCCCGAGACGCCAATCGGTACGAGGACGAGCCAGTAAAGGAGGTAGCCGCTGGCCGCGAAACTTATCGCAATCGAAAAGGGAAACGAGATGACCTCCGGGCCGAGGTGAACGAGCATTAGGGGCAGGGCAGCGATGCCGAGGACAACAGCTTTGAACCACCGCTTTAGATCGGAAATGTCGTCGATCAGACCAATCATCGCCGCCATCAGGAAGACACTGATGGCTGCCAGAAACGGGGGCTCCGCGATGTTGCCGACAAGTTTCTGAATCCCTACAACGAGGCTGATTGACACGGAGAAGGCGAACAAAGCCGCGATTCCGCCCAGTTCGGCGACCTTAGGCTTGTCGGCCTTGTTGACATCAGTCCCGACCATCCCACCCGCCGTCATTTTCCGGATTAGGGATGGCGTAAGCAGTAGGACAACAGCCATTGAAAGGACGAGCGCGACCACCGCCGCGGCACCGTCCACGAAGTCATAGGTTGTAATGGCAAGGTTCTGGTGTACACTGCCCACGCTGGACACTGCTACATCCACAATCGCGAGCCCCTTTCGATTGTATTTCAAATGTTGTCAGTGATTTTCGCATTCGATACTTGATTTTCGGTCGCGGTGGGATGCTCAGGAAGGTTTCTTAGAGAGGAGGGAAATGCTGGGTCTCGGAACGAATGGTCGCTCGGATTCACGCCACCGCGGACGTCTCCCGGGACGCGTCTGTGGGAGATGAGACGCATGTTTGGCATTGGGCCCAGATTAGAGAAGGAGCGCGAGTCGGTCGCCATTGTAACATCGGGAAGGACGTGTACATCGATGTCGGGGTCTCCATTGGCGACAATTGCAAAATCCAAAACTTCGCGACCCTCTATCGGGGCGTAGAAGTTGCAAACCGTGTTTTCGTTGGACCTCACGTTTGTTTCACGAACGACGTTTATCCTAGGGCGGTGAGCCCCGACTGGCAGGTTGTCGCGACAAAGGTCGAGGACGAAGCTTCTATCGGGGCGAACGCCACAATTCTTTGCGGCATCACAATTGGCCGGTGTGCGATGGTTGCTGCCGGCGCCGTCGTCACAAAGGATGTCCCGCCGCACGGCCTGGTCGCGGGCGTCCCCGCGAAACTCATCGGTTGGGTGTGCGAATGCGGTCGCCCGCTTGATCGAAACATGCAATGCGCCCACGATGGTAAGTCATTCCCGGAGCTGAAGCGAAAGGCGAGCAGACCTCGTTCCCGGCGCCGCAAGTGAGCGGCGAACCTTCATACTCCGGAGCCGATTCCGCGAATCGATGATCCCGATCGCCCACCCGCTCCTCGGCGAAGAGGAACTCACGGCGGTGCGCGAGGTCCTGGCGTCCGGGATGCTCGCCCAAGGCCCGAAGGTCGAGGCGTTCGAGAAGGCGTTCGCCAAGGACCTCGGCCGGAAGCACGCGATCGCCGTCACGAACGGCACCGCGGCCCTCCACGTCGCGCTGCTCGCGCACGACATTGGTCCGGGGCAGGAGGTCGTCATCCCGCCCTTGACGTTCTTCGCGACCGCGTCGACGGTCCTCCTGTGCGGCGCGAAGCCCGTCTTCGTCGACATCGACCGGTCGTCGTACAACATGGACCCCGCGAAGGTCGCTTCCGTCATTACGCGCAAGACCGCGGCGGTCATGCCGGTCCACTTGTACGGCCAGACCGCCGAGATGGACCCGATCCTCGCGGCCGCCCGGGATCGTGGAATCCCGGTCATCGAAGACGCCGCCCAGGCCGCCGGCGCGGAGTACCACGGCAAGAAGGCGGGCAACCTCGGCGACACTGCGTGCTTCTCGTTCTACGCGACGAAGAACATGACGACGGGCGAGGGCGGCATGATCGTCACCGACGACGACCGCATCGCGGAGAAGGCCCGGCTCCTCCGGCACCACGGCCAGCCGACGAAGTACGAGCACGTCCTCGTCGGTTTCAACTATCGGATGACGGAAATCGCGGCCGCGATCGGCCTCGCGCAGCTCGCAAAGCTAGACGGCTGGGTGAAGCAGCGGCGTGCGAACGCGCGCGCGCTGTCGAAGGGTCTCGATGGTATCGAAGGTCTCGTCCCGCCCTCCGAAGGCAACTGGATGGTCCACTCGTACTACCAATACATCGTCCGGCGCGACGAGCCGTTCCCGCGGTCCCGGGACGAGATTGTCCAAGACCTGACCGAGGACGGGATCGGCTGCCGGCCGTCATATCCGATGCCGCTCTACCAACAGAAGGCCCTGCGGGACCTGAAGATCCGCGGTCGATGTCCCGTCGCGGAGGACGTCATCCCGGGGCTGTTCGAGCTCCCCGTCCACCCGGGCGTAGGTCCGGCGGAGGTAGAACGCATCGTCGCGGCGGTCGAGGAAGTCGCTCGGACTGACTAGGCGACCCGGACGCAAAGGGCAAAAGGCCTTCATTTGGTTGTCTGGCCTGCGATGGACCTCCGGGCGTTCCAAGCCGCACTCCATGACGGCGTCGAGAAAGAGCGAGCCCTGCGATGGGCGGAGGCGGAGGACCTCTATGCGGAACTCGCCCGCGCCTCATCGGATCCGGCGATGCGCGCACTCGCCCTCCTGCGACAAGGGAACGCACTGATGGAACTCCGCCGATGGGACGACGCGCGCACGGCCCTCGATGAGGCATTGCACGAGGCGAAGGCGTCCGGCGAACCGGGGCTCCTCGGCCAAGCGCTCCTCGCGGCCGGCGTTTTCGCGGCGAACCGAGACGATCCGAAGCGCGCGGAGGCGTTCCTGCTCGACGCCCTCGAGCGGTTCCACCGGAAGGACGACCGGGGGCACCTCCAGGGCCGCGGCTGGGCGTTCCTGAACCTGGCGAGCCTCTACGGGAAGACGGGGCGGCTCGACCTCGCGTTCGTCACCTTCACGAAGGCTCAGGACGTCCTGGGCGCCGCGGAGGATTGGGGCGGCGTCGCGGCTGCGTGGGAGGCACAAGCCCAGCTCCGGCGCGCGATCCACGATGAGGACCGCTGGCGGGAGGACCTCGCCGAGGCCGTCGTGTTCTACGATCGCGAAGGGATGGCCGCGAAGGCGGGCCGGCTCCGCGCGCTGCTAGGAAAGAAAGTCGTGTGAGCCCTCCCACCTCGGGGCGCTGCCTGTTCCAGCTGGGCCGCGGGTCTCGCCTGATGACGGAACTCCATCCAACCCTTCAAATGTCGCGGACGTGTCTCGTCGACGATTCGCATGCCGTTGCCCGCGATCGAGTTGCAGCAGCTCTGGAAATCGTACGACGGCCAGCCGGCCCTCCAAGGCCTCTCCCTCGAGGCCTACCCGAGCGAAATCCTCGGCCTCATCGGCCCGAACGGCGCCGGCAAGACGACGACGCTGAAGATCCTCGTCGGGTTGTTGCGGCCGGACTACGGGATCGTGCGCGTGCGAGGCCACGATGTCCTCGTCGACCCGGTCGGCTACAAGGCGGAGCTCGGCTACATGCCGGAGGCCCCGACCCTTCCTGAGTACCTGACGCCGACCGAGTTCCTCGGGTACGTCGGCCGGATCCGGAATCTCCCGAGAGAGCGGATTGCCGCGCGGACGTCCGAACTCCTGAAAGCCCTCGACCTCGCGCCGAAGGCCGACGAGACGATCGCCTCGTTGTCGAAAGGGATGAAGGCGAAGGTCGCGTTCGCGGCCGCGATCATCCACGAGCCCTCGATCCTCGTGCTCGACGAGCCGCTCATCGGCATCGATCCCGCGGGACAACATCTGCTGAAGGAGCGCCTGGCGACCATGGCCCACGCCGGCGCCACCGTCCTCGTCTCGACGCACCAGCTCGACACGGCGGAACGTCTGTGTCGGCGCGTGGCGATCGTGAGCCACGGACGGAACGTCGCGACCGGCGACCTCGCGGCCCTCCGCACCCAGGCGCAGACCGGGGAAGAGGGGAGCCTCGAAGACGTCTTCCTGAGGTTGACGCAGGAAGCCGCGGCGCCGGTCGTCGAAACCCCCCGCCGTCGGGGCTGGTTCCGGAGAGGATAGGCCGTGGGTCGGACCTTCACCTTGTTCACCTACAAACTCCGGTTCTTCTTCGGGCCCGCCCTCCGGGGCCGATTCGGGCCGCTCGCGTATCTCGCGTTGATCCTGATCTTCCTGCCGTCCGGCTTTGCCTTCGGCGTCACGCTTGGGACCACGGTGAGGGACGCCGACCCGACCGCGGCGATTGATGTCCTGGCGGCTCCGCTGGCGGGCCTCCTGTCTTTCGGCCTTCTGTACGCCCTCGGCGCCGGCACGGCCCATGTGTCGGAGTTCGACTTCTTCCTCACCGCCGATGTGCGTCCCCGGGAGTACCTCGTGGCGGACCTGCTCTTCCAGCTCGTCAGCCTGCTCGGGGCCGGCGGCCTCTCCGCGGCCGTCGCGGCGGTCGGCATGGCCGTCACGACGGGGCGACCGGCTGTCGCGGCCCTTCCGCTATTCACCCTCCTGATCGTGTACACGTTCTTCGTCTTGATGACGTCCCAGGTCCTCGTGATCCTGCGGGTCCGGTTCCCGAAACGCCCGGTCCGATTGGTGACCACAGCCTTCCTCATCCTCTCCCTCATCCCGTCCGCCTCCCTTGCCGACCCCGCATTCCCGATCCGATTCGCAGATCTTCCGCTCCCCTCGACCGCGTTCGCGGCGCTCGGTCTCGCGGTCCTCCGTGGCACGCCGTGGCCGATCCTCGATATCCTCCTCGCCCTGGCGTGTGCGGGCGGAATCGCGGCCGCGTGGTACGCCCTAAGCAAGACATACATCGTCCACGGCTTGCGGCCGACGATGTCCGCAGGATTCGGCCAGGTCGACATGGGCTCGCGAATGGAGATCCAGCGGCACATGACCGCTCGTCTCGGTGTAGTGACCACCCGCGTCCGCTTCCGGCCGGAGCGGGGCGGAGCCACGAGCCTCATGACGCGCCTCCACCTCGTCCGGATCTGGCGGGACGGGAGCATCCTCTTCGTCGCCCTCTTCGCGGTCATCGGAATCCTTTCATCGGGCGTCGGGCGCGGCGGGGCGAATCCGATCGGCGTCGTGGCGGTCTCTCAGTTGCTGACGTTCATCCTGGGGATCCTCGCGATGAACTGGGCGTTCTACGAGCGCGAGAACATGTGGATCGTGCTGACCTCGGCGCAGGGACCCGGGGCGTACTTCCGCGGTCTCATGCTCAGCTTCGCGCTGATTGGCCTCGGAGTGACGGGCGCATTCCTCACCCTCCTGGCAGCGACCCACTCCCTCCGCCTCCCGATCGACAGCCTCGCGCTCTCCATCGCGTCTCCGATCGGCGGGGGATTCGTCGCCGCGGCGCTCCTCACGCGCATCAAGCTGAAGCCGTCCGCGTTGTCGTTCGCGGCCCTCGGGATTTTCTTCCTCGTCTCGTTGGGCGGCATCCTTGGCGGGCTCGCGGCCCAAGCCGTCGTCCTCGCCGCTCGAGCGATCGGAGTGTTCGCGGACGCCGCACAAGCGACCGTCCTCCTCGGTTTCCTCCTCGCCTTCGCGGCATTCGGCTTGTGGACGGTGACCCGGCTCGCGGCCACCTTCCGCCTCTGAGGTCTCCGGAGGAATCCGCCAAAACGTTCATGTAGCGCGGGTTCCTCGGACCGTCGGCCCAGGAGCCCGGCCCCCGATGTCTTCCGAATCCATCACCGTACCCACGCCCGCCGCGGCGCCGGTCAAGGCCCCGCGGACCGAGGACCGCATCGTCGTCGCGCGTCGCCTCGTGAAGACGTACGAGAGCGGCGGCGGGGCCGTCCAGGCGCTCCGCGGCCTCGACCTCGACGTCCGCAAGGGGGAGATGGTCGCCGTGATGGGCCCGTCCGGTTGCGGAAAGACGACGCTCCTGAACTGCCTGTCCGGGATCGACGACTTCACGTCCGGGGAGGTGTGGATCGCGGGCCAGCGCCTCTCGACCCTCAGCGACAACGGCAAGACCGATTTCCGGGCGATGAAGATGGGGTTCATCTTCCAGAACTACAACCTCTTGCCCGTCCTGAAGAGCGTGGAGAACGTCGAACTACCGCTCCTCGTCCGCGGGGACGATCCGAAGGAAGCGCGTCAGAAGGCGCTCGACGCCCTCGCGGCGGTCGGCCTCGATCAAGTCGCGATGAAGAAACCCGCGGAGCTCTCCGGAGGCCAACAGCAGCGGGTCGCCATCGCCCGAGCCCTCGTCAACGAACCGGACATCGTGTTCGCGGACGAGCCGACGGGCAATCTGGACTCGGAGACGTCCCGGGAGGTCGTGGAGTTGATGAAGCGCCTCCATGCGAAGAAAGGGCTCACGTTCATCGTCGTGACCCACGACAGCGCGGTCGGCAACCAGATGCAACGCGTGATCGTCATGCGGAACGGCGTGATCCTGAAATCCTTCCGCCCGACGCCCGCCTGAGGCGGTCCCATGGACGGCGCGATCACGCTCCTCCTGGTCGTCGGGGCGATTTGCCTCGTCGTCGTCGCCTGGGCGGGCCGCAAGCGCTTCCCGCTGCGGATCGGCGCGGGGAATTTCTTCCGCCGGAAGACGCAAGTCGCGATCGTCGTCGCGGGCCTCCTCATCGGGACGGCGATTATCACGTCGTCGTACGTGATCCAGAGCACCTTCGATTACACGGTCAAGGCCGCCGTCTTCCGCGCCCTCGATGCGGTCGACGAAGTCGTGTTCGTCCCCTCGCCCGAGGGAGGGCGCCTCCCGTTCTCGGCCCAGGTGTACGACAACCTCACGACGCACCTCGCGGACATGCCGGACGTCGCCGGACTCGCGCCGCGGTACCAGCTCCCCGGAGCCGTCGTCGACACCACCTCCCAACTGTTCGAGCCGACCGCGACGGTGATTGGCTTCGACTCGGGCCGCGACCTCGGAGATTTCGTCCGGGCCGACGGGTCGGCATGGAGCGGCTCCGGTCTGGGTGCGACGGAGGCGATCATCAACGCCAAGCTCGCGACGGCCGTCGAGGCGAAGGTTGGGGAAGGCCTCGTCGTGAGCATGGGCACGCCACGCGGGAACGCCCAGATGGCCGTGACCGTGAAGGAGATCGTCCGCGATGAGGGACGGGGGGCGTGGAATGACAACGAGAACCTGTTCGTCCCGCTGGCCACGATCCAGGCCGCCCTCGGTGACGCCGGCCAGATCAACACGATCACCGTGGCGAACGTCGGCGGGGTCACCCAAGGCTACCTCCGCTCGGACGACGTGGTGCGGGAAATGGCTCCTTTCCTCCCGCAGTCCCCGACGTTCACGATCTCGAAGGCGAAGGCCGACTCGATCGACGGCGCGACCCGCAACATCGATCAGCTGAGCCAGGTGTTCGTCCTCCTCGGTTTCTTCACGGTCATCGCGGGCGTCCTGCTGATCATCAACATCTTCGTCATGCTCGCCGAGGAGCGGAAGGGGGAGATGGGCGTTGCGCGGGCGCTCGGGATGCGGCGTACGAATCTCGTCCAGAGCTTCGTGGCGGAAGGCCTGCTGTACGCCCTGCTGTCCTCCGTCGTCGGCACGTTCACTGGCCTGCTCGTCGCGGGCGTCATCTTGTGGGGTTTCTCGCAGGTCTTCGGCGCCTCGGCCTTCGGCGGCACCGGATTCATCCTCACGTGGACCGACTCGGATCTCATCAACGGATTCGCGATCGGCTTCCTGATCACGATGGCGACGATCGTCATCGCCTCGTGGCGCGTGTCGAAGCTGAACATCGTCCGCGCGATTCGGGACATCCCGGAGCCGGT
>Ga0209761_1000196_pt1 | contig 34706 bp, 33 predicted proteins | sample GraSoi013_1_40cm_4_FD_185818 | JGI IMG/M metagenome (GOLD analysis project Ga0209761, IMG submission 185818) | Grasslands soil microbial communities from the Angelo Coastal Reserve, California, USA - Sample 09_25_2013_1_40cm (SPAdes) (version 2) | ecosystem: Environmental > Terrestrial > Soil >... | reverse complement strand
GCGGCGCCGGCGCGCACCTCCACGCGGTCGATCTCCTGCCGCGCGATCTCGCGCCGAAACGTCGCCGCCAGGCCCTTGCGCGCCCGCTCTGCGTGCTCCTCGGGGACGCTGAAGCAGATGGACTGCTCGGACGACGCCTGGCTGATGAGCGAGATCGAGATCCCTTCGTGGTGCACCGCCGCGAAGGCGCGAGCCGCGATGCCGGGGACGCCGAGCATCCCGCTCCCGGTCACCGTCAGCAGCGCCTGCTTGGGGATCGCGGACACCGCCTTCACCGGATAGGCATTCAAAGTGCGCCGCCGCGAGATCTCCGTCCCGAGCGACGCGGGCTCCGTGAACGGCCGGATCCGCACCGCGACGCTGCGCCGCAGCACCGGAACCAGCGCCCGGGGGTGCAGTACCTTCGCACCGTAGTACGCGAGCTCGGCCGCTTCGCGGACATGGAGCTGGGGGATCACGCGCGCGTCGGGCACGGTGCGCGGGTCGGCGGTGAGCATCCCCGGCACGTCCTTCCAGAGCGAGACCTCGCGCGCGCCGAGCACCCGGGCGAGCAGCGTGGCCGTGAGGTCCGATCCGCCCCGGCCGAGGGTCGCCACCTGCCCGTCCGGGGCGGCGCCGAGGAAGCCCGGGATGACCGGGACGACGCCGCGGGCGAGCAGCGGCCGGAGCACGCGACGCGCACTGCGCTCCGTGCCCGCGAGATCGGGCGATGCGTTGCCGAAGGTGCCGTCGGTCTGGATCACCGCCGCGGCGTCCACGTACGTCGCGGGACAACCGGCGGAGTCGAGGGCGGCCGCGACCATGCGGGCCGACAGCTGCTCGCCGCGCGCGACCAGGTAATCGGTGGTCCGGGGCGTCAGCTCGCGGAGGATGCGCAGCCCCGCGGCGAGGGGCTCGACCTCCGCGAACGCGCGCTCGATCGTCTGGATGAGCTCGTCCGTGCGCGGACCGGGACCGAGCAGGGCGCGGACGGCTCCGAGATGCTGGGCGCAGAGCGCATCCACCGTCGTGCGGGCGCCGTCCGGGCCGCGCTGGATCGCCGCGGCGGCGAGATCGAGCAGCGCGTCCGTGACGCCGGCCATCGCGGATACGACGACGACCACGGGCGCGGGCCGGCGCGCCCGGACGATCGCCACCGCCTGCGCGATGGCGGCGCCGCTCGCGAGCGAGGCACCGCCGAACTTGTGGATCTCGATGGGGCGCGCGGTGCGAGGCATGGGGCGGTCAGGCGACCTCTGCTTAGGGCCAGCGAAAACACAACGCCCGGGCAACGGTAGCCGCGGGCGGTCGCTTTTTAGCACCTTGTTTAACGTGGCGGCAATACGCGGCAAATCACCACGCGGCTTCAATTGTATGTTCATACTTACCCGGGGGCTCGGGGACCGTCAAGGCGCGAAAGGAAGGACGTGATGAGCAAGATCCGCGTCGGTATTCTGGGCGCGACCGGCACGGTGGGACAGCGGTTCCTCGCGATGCTGGAGGGGCACCCGCAGTTCGTCGTAACGGCGCTGGCGGCCTCGGACCGGTCCCAGGGCCGCCCCTACGGCGCGGCCTGCAGCTGGCGCCTCCCAGGAGATATGCCGTCCGCAGTGCAGTCGCTGGTGGTTCAGCCGACCCGACCCCCGCTCGACTGCGACGTCGTCTTCTCGAGCCTCCCGGCCGATGTGGCGGGCGAGATCGAGACCGCGTTCGCGCGCGCGGGCTTCCCCGTGCTGAGCAACTCCTCCTCCCACCGGATGGACGATGCGGTGCCGTTGCTCATTCCCGAAGTGAACCCCGAGCATCTCGCCCTGCTCGACGCCTGCCGCGGGACGGGGAAGGGGTTCATCGTCGCGAACCCCAACTGCTCCACGGTCATGCTGTCCCTCGCCCTGGCGCCGCTCGCGGCGCGCTTCGGCGTCGAGGCCGTCGTCGCGACCACCTTGCAGGCGCTGTCCGGCGCGGGCTATCCCGGCGTCGCGTCGCTCGACATCACGGACAACGTGATTCCCTACATCGCGAGCGAAGAGGAGAAGATCGAGCGGGAGACCCGCAAGATCCTGGGCAGCCTGAACGGCGGCAGGGTCGAGCCCGCGGGCTTCGCCGTCAGCGCCCAGTGCCATCGGGTGAACGTCGTGGACGGGCACTTGGCGGCGGTGCGCGTGAAGCTTTCGCGGCCGGCGCGGCCTGCGGAGCTGCGGGAGGCGTTCGCCGGGTTCGCGGCAGTGCCGCAGCAGCTGCGATTGCACACCGCCCCCGCGCACCCCATTCTGGTGCGGGACGAGCCCGACCGCCCCCAGCCGCGCCTCGACCGCGACGCCGGGGGGGGAATGAGCGTCACCGTGGGGCGGATCGCGCCGGACCGCGTGCTCGGGCACCGCTTCGTCGTGTTGAGCCACAACACCATCCGCGGCGCCGCCGGCGCGGCCATCCTGAACGCCGAGCTGCTCGTGGCGCGGGGCTACCTGGCGGCCCCGGGGGCTTGAGCCATGCCGGCGTCGTCGCGCACCGCCGCGGCACCGCTGGTCGCGCGGCTGCGGCCGAGCCGCCACACCCGGAAAACGCCGCACAGCATGGTCACACATCACAATCCGCGTGGAGCGGTCGGTGTGACTGAGGTCACGACCGCGCGCCGCCGGGAGATGTTACTATTGTGGCGTGACGATTCCGTTCCGCCCGATCACGCCGACGCGCCTCCAGGCGAAGGGCTGGGCCAGGGTCGGCAAGCCCGGTGCCCATCTCCTGCGCCGCGGCGCATGGTACCCGGTGGTCCGTATCTCCTCGAGCCACATCGTCGTGCTCGACGTGAACCGGCGCAACGTGCCGGTCGACCGGCGCTTCCTCGAGATCCGTTATCACCCGCCGGAGCGGTGGAGCATCGTGCGGTGCGAGCCGCGCGAGATCCAGCGGGTGGGCCGCCTCTTCCCGCTCACGTATGCGGTGTGCCCGAGCTGCCGCCACCGGCAGGCGTTCGAGGCGGACTCGAAAGAGCTGACGTGCGAACGGTGCAAGAAGATGGCGGGATTGGCGTGGGATGAGTTGAGCTAAGGCCTCACCGGCCTTTCCGTCTAGAGCACCACCACCCGATCTCCGACCGAGACGATTCCCGAACCGACTCCGAGACAGTAGAACCCCCGCGTCCCGTCGTCCAGGAACTGCAGCGTCTCTTTCAGCACGTCGGTCTCGACCATGCCGCCCAGCGCCCAGCCGCTGAACGGGCGGCAGGGATGCGCGACCTGGAGCACGTCGAGGCGCACCAGCTCGCGGCCGTCCGTCGCAAGGAAGGCCACGCCGCTGTCCAGGTCGTCGAGCGTGACGCGCCCCTGCGAGTCGACCAGGACATTCTCGCCGGCGCAGCCGGGGACGATCCGGTCACCGAACCGCTGCTGCATCAGGGCGTAGTGCGACGTGAAGCCGAGCGACACGCCGTGGGCGCCGTCTTCGTTCTTGGTGTCTGGGTGGGCGCGGTGGTGGACGTCCACCAGCCAGGAGCCGTCGGACCCTTCGCCCAGCACGCCATCGCGGCCAACCGCGAGCCGCGGGACGGCGAGGATCGGGGCCGGGTCGTAGACGCGCGTGGGCTTCTCCCCGGTCTTGAGGGTGGAGCGTTGGATTTGGAGACGGACGATGCGGCCGAGGGAGCGCATGAGGAAATCTATCGAGACGCGACGTGAGGTGGGTAACGGAAGGCGGCCGGAGCGCTCCGGCCGCCTTCGAGGCGTTCTTAATGAACGGTGTCCTGGCGATTCTCGAGCGTGCGATTCTCGATGGTGAGCAGGTCGTAGTATGCCTGCCCGCAGGAGGACGGGCTGAACGAGCACGAGTCGTCGACGAGAGAACCGGACAGGACCTGGTGGTTCGGGAACGTGGTCGTGATTAGCGCCACAGCCGCCGGCCAGCTCTGGTATCCGAGGTCGAGCTGCGTCAGATCCCACCGAGCAGGAACGTTGTCGGTCATGTCGATGAAGTCCCACACACCCGTAAGGCAGCCGCTGCCGAACCCACCGTGCCCGACATAGCCGAAGGCGTTGCCGTCAAAATGGCCGTCTCCGTCGCGATCAATTGCGAGCTGGATGCGCGGCGAGCCCCCGCCACACGACCTGAAGGGGAAGTAGTACTTCAGCTGGATCTGGTCCGAGAGGGCCGTAATCTTGATACCTGGCGGCAGATTCCGGATAGCCACACCGATACCTGCTGGATACGATGTGGTCGTAAGAACAGAGACCACGTCATTCGTGGCGTTCAGAGGGTCCTGGTCGTCCAGCATGGCGTAAAAAAGCTGAAACTTGTGTCCCATGCCCGGCAGCTCTTCCTGGGTGGCGGCAGGGTCAGCGACGAGGAGGTTTGGCCCCGAGAGGAGTGATCCGACCCACGAGGGAACATCGGTTGGCACGCCGAGATCTGCTTGAGGCCCTCCCACCGGTGGCGAGGCGGTGGGCGCCGCGCGCTCCGCGGCCTGGTCGCACGCCACGAGCAACGCCGCCGCGGAGAGGATGGTGGTGGCACACCGCTTGACCGTCGGGCAGTTCGTCCAGATCCTTCTCATGGATCGTCCCCCTTCCCGAGCATCGCGTTTGCCGCACCTTGTGAAAGAGCTCCGCGGTGTTGCGGCAAACCGCATACCCTCCACATGGGCGGTCAGACGTGAGGTAAGAGGGTACGATTCAAGGACGAAGACGCCGCTGATTTCGCTCGTTGCGCGCACGCTACATATTGGCTTCCTTCGCGTGCTGCATGGGCGCAACAGGAAGGGGTTCTCGTTCCGAATCGTGCAGCGCCGACGCAGCAGGCCGCGTACCGAGGACGTGCTATGATGCGAGTCGCGACACCATGAGGATCACCCTGGGCTGGGCCCGGTGTGCGGACAACGTGGCGGACGTGCTCCGCCGCGGCGCGTGGTATCCCGTCGTGGAGGAAGCGGCCGACGGCCACGTGGTCGTCGAGGTGCGGCGCGAGCGGATCCGCCTGAAGCGCGCCGACGTGACGGTGCGCGTCGAGCCCCCCGACCATTGGAGCGTCGTGGTCCGCACCGGAGTGTTGCGACCCACCCTGGGAGGGAAGGGGATGGAGGTCGTCACCACCTACGCCGTCTGCCCGCTCTGCCATTACCGCCAGGACTTCGCCGGCAAACCGGGAACGCTGCGCTGCGTGCGCTGCGGGGCGACGTCGCCCGTGGATTGGACGGAGACCTGCTAACCGGTCCCGACCGAGCCGGGATCCATCCGATCGAACACGCCTCCGAGTAGATGCACGGCCAGCACTCCCTCGAATAGCACCACGGCCGAACCCATGAGACTCCCCAACGTCACAGTCCACATCAGTGGCAGCCCGCCCGCGAGCGCGGCCACGCCGGCGATCCCGCCGACGACGAGGGCGGGCACGAGGGCGACGACCAGCACGACCATGCTCCCCGCCGTCATGAGAATCCGCTGGCCGGTCGCCTCGAGTCCGACGGCGCGGTTCCGTCCGACGCTCACCCAGGCGGGAAACAGCAGCACGGCCGCGTTCTGGACCAGGACCAGCACCAGCAGCACCGCGGCCGTAGCAGGCAGCAAGGCGAGCAGGATCGCGAGCCGATCGCCGAGCGGCGGTAGCTCGCTGCCCTGCCGGCCAGCCGTGGCGGCGAAGGCGCCCAAGAGGCAACTCCACACGACGAGGCCGATCAGCGTCACCGGGGCTGCGACCTCGCCGCCTACCACCTGGCGCCCGCGCACGGGATAGCCCTTGAGGACGTCCAGCATCTCGAGGTCCTGGCGCAGATCGCACCGCGCCGCGAGCGGGCCGAACAGCAGCGTCAGGCCGCCAGTCCCGAGCAGCAGCACGGCCACCAGGTCGAGCCAGCGCATCGGCCCACTCGCGAGCGCCATCGAGCCGCCGATCACCACTACGGCGATCAGGACGAACGTCCGTTGGCTCAAGTCGCGGGTGGCCCCGACCGCGTTCTTCCAGAGGATGGCGACGCCGGGCCCGCCGGTCGGCGCGAGTCGCAGTCGGATGCCGCCGGTCGACTTCGGTGCGCGGCTCGTCGGCGCCGCCCACCGTCCCTCCCGGACCGCCTCGATCCTCCGCGCCAGCTTGGCGGCGTGCTCCACTGCGGCCTCTTCGAACGCGAGCGTGGAACGCACCACCCAGATGTAGTGCGCGCCGAGAACGAGCAGCGCGGCCGGCACCCGGCCGGCGAATGCCGCCGCGCTCGGCGCGAGGAGCGGCGCCACGACCGCCTCGAGCGGCCACACCAGCACCCCGAGCGGTCCGGTGTGCATGATGCTCGCCAGCGCCGCGTAGCCCCGTTGCGGGTCTTCCCCGAAGGCCGCCACGACGCCGGGGAGCGCGCGCCGCACGCTCCACCACGCTAGGGCCAGGAGGCTCGCCAGGACGAGGAGCGAGCCCAGCCGGCGGCGCAGCCCTGTCACACCTTGCTGCGCGAGACTCGCTCGCAGTAAGGACATCCCCGCGTAGTGCAGCTGCAGGGTGCCGTACACCAGCCAGAGACCGACCACCCGAATCAGCGACAGCCCGCTCACATGACCGCCCGAAAAGATCAGCGCGGACGCGGCGGCCGAGATGAACAACGGAACCTGGGAGCGGAGCAGCTTGAAGTCGATCACCTGGCGCCGCGTGAGCGGGGCGGTGAACAGGTACTGGGTCTCGGCGAGGTTGAAGGTGAAGGGGCTTTCGGCGCTCCCGAACAGCCAGTTGAAGACGACGAGCGCGCCGAGCAGACCCACGGCCACAATGTCGCCGTTGGGCGAGGCCACGCCCCCGAGTCCGGTCCCGCGGCGCGGCCGCAGGACCAGCCAATAGAGGTACAGGCCCCCCACCACGAACCCGATCAGATACTTGGGCTGGCGCAGTCGCGTCACGCGGCGACGCGTGGCGTTGACCAGGGACCGGCGGATGAGGTAGAGCGCCGCGCCGATCATGCTTCGGTGAGCGCCAGGAAAATGTCTTCGAGGCTCAGCCCGCGCAGGTCCGGTCGCTCGGTCAGGATCTCTGCGATCGTTCCGAGCGCTACCTTGCGTCCTCGCTGCATGATGAGCACGCGCGTGCAGATCTCCTCCACCAAGTGCAGCAGGTGTGAGCTCAGCACCACCGCCGCCCCCTGCCGGGCGCGCTCCTTGATGGTTTGCTTCATCCGCCGGATCCCGGCCGGATCGAGCCCGGTGAGCGGCTCGTCGAACAGCAGCGCCCGGGGGTCGTGCAGCAGGCCGCAAGCGATCACCAACTTCTGCTTCATGCCGCGGGACAGCTCCCCCGGGAGCGCCTGGGCCTTTTCGGAGAGCTCGAGCTCCTGGAGCAGGGGAGGGATGCGCCGCTCCACGTCCGCCACCTCGTGGAGGCGGGCGGTGAAACGGAGATGCTCTTCCACGGTGAGGTAGTCGAACAAATGCGGCTCGTCGGGCATGAAGGCGAGCAGCCGCTTGGCGGCCACCGGCTCCCGCTCCACGTCATGCCCGCCGACCCGGATCGCCCCTCCGGTTGGCCGGACGATGCCCACGATGCTCCGCAAGGTGGTCGTCTTCCCGGCGCCGTTTGGGCCGACCAGTCCGAGCACCTCGCCCGGCGCCACGCTGAACGACAGGTCGCGCACGGCTGCGACGGCGCCGTACGACTTGGTGAGTCCCTGGACCTCGATCATCGCGCAGCAATCTAGGGAAAACGGCCCCTTGCGGCACACGTGGAAGTGGTTAGTATATTAATAGTCAACATGTTAATTACTGCCGAGGCTCCCGCATGGCCGATCGCTCCGAGCTGGCCCTGCAGCTGACCGACGCGATCGCGGCCGCGCGGGCCGCCGTGCAGCACGCCGGGAACCGGGCATTCCGCGCCTACGGGCTGTCGCATCGCGCCCACGCGGCCCTCAACGCCGTCGATGCGAGTGGGGCGGACGGCGCCCGCCCCAAGGACGTCGCCGCCGCCCTGGCCGTATCCCGCGCCGCCGCTACGACGTTTATCCAGCGACTCGAATCCAAGGGGCTGGTCGAGACCACCCGCGACCCCGAAGACGATCGTGGCGTACGGGTGACGCTCACCCGGCACGGCCTCGAGGTGCTGCTGCGCGTGGGCCAGCTCGAACGGCGGCTCGCCGCCCGCGCCATCGAGGGGATGCCGGCGTCCAGCATCGCTCGGGCGGTGCATGTGCTCGCGGGATTCAAGCGACGGCTCGAGGAGAAACAGATCGGGGTGGTGCGCTAAAGGGGGTTACACGTGTGCGTATCTTTATGCAGCCGCCGCGCCCGACTCGTCGCTTCTTGGCGGCGTGAGAGATCACTTGAGGGTTGCCACCTTACCTCGACGCCCAATAACCATTTAGACCAACGCTGCTCAACCTCTTTCTCACCCCGGCGGCCAGCCCCAGCGGGCCGTGCTGGGGTCGGCGGTTTTCCACAGCTTGGGCTGCTCGGGGAAATGTTGAAAAGTGACGACGCCGCTATCCTCGCGGCCGCTCGCGCCCTCCGAGCGGCGACCCGCGTAGTGGTGGCGACCGGCGCGGGGATGTCACAGGAAAGCGGGATTCCCACGTTCCGGGACTCGCGGACCGGTCTCTGGGCGCGCTACGATCCCGAGGAGCTCGCCACCGAGGCGGCGTTCCGTCGCCACCCGGCGCGGGTGTTCGGGTGGTACGCCTGGCGGCGCCGGCTGGTGCGCGCCGCAGTCCCTCACCCGGGGTATCACGCGCTCGTCGCGTTGGCGGGTCTCGTGCCGGAGCTCACCATCGTGACGCAGAACGTGGACGGCCTGCACACCCGCGTCGGCAGCCGCCCGGTGCTGGAGCTGCACGGGTCGCTCGAGCGGTTCTCCTGTGTCGAGGCCCGCCACCCCTTCCCAGCGGGCCGGGCGCCGGAGCCGGAGGCGGATACGGAGTGCGAGCCGCCGCGCTGCGAGCGGTGCGGCTCGCTGGTACGGCCGGATGTGGTGTGGTTCGGCGAGCTGCTCCCCGAGTCGGTGACCGCGCAGGCGTGGGAGCTCGCCGCGTCGTGCCAGGCGATGCTGGTCGTGGGGACGTCGGGGCTGGTGCAACCGGCCGCCCAGCTTCCTTTTATAGCGCGCGACGCTGGCGCCAGCGTCATCGAGGTGAACCCCGACCCCACCGAGATCTCGGGACTGGCGCACGTCGTCTGCCGCGGGCGGGCCGGCGCAGTGCTGCCGGCCCTGGTCGCGGCCCTCACGGAAGGAGCGACGCGGTGATCCGCCGCACCAAGATCGTCGTCACGCTCGGCCCCGCCACCGGCACGCCCGAGCGCATCGCCGGGCTGATCGACGCGGGCGCGAACGTCATCCGGGTGAACGCGTCCCACGGCACCCCGGAGCTGCGGGCGGGGTGGGTCGCCGCAGTGCGGCGGGCCGCGGAGGCGGCGGGAGCGCCGGTCGCGGTCCTGATGGATCTGCAGGGCCCGCGCATCCGGGTAGGCGACCTGGCCCGGCCGCGCGTGCTGCACGCGGGCGAGACGGTGGTGTTCGCGCCCGAGGAGGCCGCGCGCGGCGACGAGCTCCCCACGACCTACGAGGACCTCGCGAAGGACGTGCGGGTGGGGGCCCGGATCCTGCTCGACGACGGGCTGCTCTCGGTCGAGGTGACACGGATCGCGCCGCCGCGCGTCGAGGGACGGGTGGTGGACGGCGGCACGCTCACGTCGCACAAGGGGATGAACCTCCCCGGGCTCCAGGTCAGCGCGCCGGCGCTCACGCAGAAGGACCGGGAGGACGTGGCGCACGCGGCGGGGCTGGGCGTCGACTACGTGGCGCTGTCGTTCGTACGCCGGGCGGACGACCTCGCCGAGCTGCGGGGGCTCGTTCCCGACTCGGTCAAGCTCGTCGCCAAAATCGAAAAGGCCGCCGCACTCGACGATCTCGAGCGCATCCTCCGGGCGAGTGACGCCGTGATGGTAGCGCGCGGCGACCTCGGTGTGGAGTTGCCGTTCGAGGAGGTGCCCGTGGTCCAGAAGCGCCTGATTCGCGAGGCGAATCGCCACGGCAAGCCGGTGATCACCGCGACCCAGATGCTCGAGTCGATGGTTCATCACCCGCGACCCACCCGGGCCGAAGCGTCGGACGTTGCGAACGCGATCCTCGATGGGACCGATGCGGTGATGCTGTCGGCCGAAACCGCAGTGGGCGAGTACCCGTTCGACGCGGTCCGGGCGATGGATCGCATCATCCGCGAGATGGAGCGTCACCCGCTCGTGGGGGCGCGGGAGGATCGGCGCGTCGCCCCGGGGCAGGACGTGACGGTCGAGGACGCGATCGCGATCGGCACGAGCGCGGTGGCGCGCATGCTCAAGACGCCGCTCATCGTCACCCTCACCAAGGGTGGGTTCACGGCCCGCAAGGTCGCCGCGCTCCGGCCCCCGGTGCCCATCCTCGCGGTGACGACCGAGCCGGTCACGTACCGCCAGCTCGCGCTGGTGTGGGGCGTGACGGCGGTCGGCGTGGACCACGTACCCAGCTACGACGCGATGCTCGAGGTGGTGCGCGACTTGATCCTCAAGCGCGGCTATGCGCGGCCCGGCGACCGGATCGTCATGACGGCGGGCGTGCCGTGGGAGGTCTCGGGCGCCACCAACCTGCTCAAGGTCGAGGTCGTCTGAGGTGCGGCTCGTCTTCCTGGGCACCGGCACCTCCTACGGCGTGCCGCAGATCGGGTGCGGCTGCCGCACCTGCACGTCCGTCGATCCACGGGACCGGCGCACCCGTACGGCGGCGCTGATCGAGTCGGGCGGGCGGCGGCTGCTGATCGACACGCCGCCCGAGCTCCGGCTCCAGCTGGTGGCCGCCGGCGTAGCGTCGCTCGACGCCGTGTTGTTCACCCACGCGCATGCCGACCACGTCCACGGCATCGACGATCTGCGCGCGTTTTCCATGCGCCAGCGCGGCCGTCTCCCCGTGTACGGCGCGGCGGGCACGCTGGCGGAGCTGGCACGGCGCTTCGGGTACATCTTCGATGGGACCCCGGCGCAGCCGGGGACGAGCAAACCTGAGCTCACCACCCACGTGCTCGAGCCGGACGGGGAAGTAGAGATCGCCGGCTTGCGAGTGCGCGCGCTGTCGCTGCCCCACGGCAACCACACGGTCTTCGGGTACCGTATCGGTCCCGTCGCCTACCTCACTGACGCCAAAGCGATCCCCGACGCGGCCCGCGCACAGCTTGCGGGACTCGAGGTGCTGGTGTTGAACGCGCTGCTGCCGCGGCCGCACCCGCTGCACCTCTCGATCCCCGAAGCGGTCGCGGCGGCGCTGCAGATCGGCGCGCGGCAGACGTTTCTCACGCACCTCACGCACGACACGTCGCACGCCGAGCTCGCGGCGCACCTGCCGGACGGCGTGGCACCCGCGTACGACGGGCTGGTGATCGACGTGGGGGTGGGGTAGAGCTGACTTCCCGATCACCCAAGCGACCTCTGGGTAGCTGTCGCTCGGGTCTTTGCGGTAGGAGTTCTCAGGGCAGTAGATTCGATTCCAGGAGGGCGGTCTCATGTCGAACGGACACGAAGCGACACTGCGGCGGTTCCAGAATCCCGCCGTGCGCCAGAGCGCCGCGATGGACGAGCTGGTGCGACGTGCGGTGTTCGCACCGGGGGGAGGGGGGGGGCCCGGGGGGCCCGGGGGGCCCGAGCGGGAGCAGGCGCGCTGGCTCATCTGGGAGATCGGGCAGCAGGCGGGCGTGCGCCCCGCTTCGATCCACGAGCTGTACCTGGCGCGTGGTCGGGGGGAGGTGCCCCCGTTCACCACGCCGGCCATGAACGTGCGCCTGTTGGCGTACGACACCGCCCGGGCTGTGTTCCGGGCGGCGCAGCGTCTCGACGTCGGCGCGCTGATCTGCGAAATCGCCCGCAGCGAGATCGGCTATACCGATCAGCGGCCGGCGGAGTACGTCGCGGTGATGATCGCGGCGGCGCTGCGCGAGGGCTTCGTGGGCCCCCTCTTTATCCAGGGCGACCACGTACAGGTGAATGCGAAGAAGTATGCCGCGGACCCCGAGGCCGAGCTCCAGGCGGTGCGCACGCTGATCGAAGAAGAGCTGCACGCCGGCTTCTACAACATCGACGTCGACACCTCGACGCTCGTCGACCTGTCCCAGAAGACGCTCGATGAGCAGCAGCGCGTGAACTACGAGCGCGCCGCCGAGCTGACGCGGTTCATCCGCGACCGGGAGCCGGAGGGGGTGACGGTTTCCGTGGGAGCCGAGATCGGCGAGGTGGGCGGCAAGAATTCCGACGTGCACGAGCTGAAGGCGTTCATGGAGGGGTACAACCGCACGCTCAAGCGGCTTGGCCCCTCCCGCGGTATCAGTAAGATCTCGGTCCAGACCGGGACGAGTCACGGCGGCGTCGTGCTGCCCGACGGCTCGATCGCGAAGGTGCAGCTCGACCTGGACGCGCTGCAGGCGCTGTCCCGGGACGCGCGCGCCACGTACGGCCTGGGCGGCGCGGTGCAGCACGGGGCGTCCACCCTGCCCGCGGAGGCGTTCGGCGCCTTCCCGACGTGCGAGGCGATCGAGATCCATCTGGCGACGAACTTCCAGAACATCGTGTTCGACCATCCCAAGCTGCCGGCCGACGTGCGCGCGGAAATCAACGAGTGGGTCAAGAGCGAGTGCAAGGACGAGTGGAAGAAGGGCGACACCGAGCAGCAATTCATCTACAAAGCTCGCAAGAAGGCGATCGGGCCCTTCAAGCAGCGGCTGTGGGACCTGCCGGCGTCCACGCGAGACGCCGTCGCGGCCGACCTCGAGACAACGTTCGCGTTTCTGTTCGAGCAGCTGCGCGTCACCAATACCCGCGCGGTCGTCGACCGCTTCGTACGCCCGCCGCTGCAATCGCACGCGCAGCCGCGCGCGGTGGCGGTGGCCGCGCCGGACGACCTGGAGGCGGGCGAATGAGCGAGCGCGGCTCCGGGTTCGGGTCGTTCCTGCTGGGGCTCGGGATTGGGGCGGTGGTGGGGTTCCTGTTCGCGCCCGAGGGCGAGGCCACTCGCGGCAAGCTGGCGGGTAAGTTGCGCGGCTTGCGGGACCTGGCCGCCGAGAAAGCGGACGAGCTGGGAGAGCTGCTCGAGACCGAGGACGAGCAGGCGGGCGAGCCCCCAGCGCGCGAAGCGCTCGAGCGCCGCCTCACGGAGGCCAAGCGCCGTCGTCGCGGCGCCAAGGCTCTCCCCGCTCCGGAGGAGGACGAGCCGGTCGCGTGAGGCGCGAAGGCGGGTGGCATCGGTCGGTGACCGGCGTCGTCCGCCGCACCCTCGAAGCGGCCTACGAGGACAACATCCCGTTTCTCGCGAGCGCGCTGTCGTTCGATCTGCTCCTCACCGTCATCCCCTTCGTCGCCCTGCTGCTCGCCGTCGTCGGCTATCTGGTCCAGCACCAGGTCACGACCCAACAGGTGGAGCTGCACGAGCTGCTCGCGCGCTTCCTGCCCACGACCCCGGGTGGCGCAACGGACCGGGCATTCCAGGCGGTCGAGAGCGCGCTGAGCGGCGTGGTGCGTCACCGCGGCCGGCTGACCGCGTTCGGGCTGCCGCTGTTCCTGTGGTTTTCGACCCGCATGTTCGGCGGCCTGCGCGCGGCGCTCAACGAGGTGTTCGACACCGACGAGCGACGCCCCTGGCCGGTCGCGAAGCTGCTCGACCTCGCCATGGTGCTCGGCACGGGCGCCCTGCTCGTGTTGAGCGGGCTCGTCGCGGCCTGGGAAGCGGGCAACGCGACGGTCATGAGCACCAAGAGCTTTGCGCTCGACTGGCTGTGGCGGTTCGGTCTCGAGACCGTCGCGTTCGCGGCCGGCGTGGTGCTGTTCTTCAGCATCTTCAAGCTCCTCCCCAGCCGGCGCATCCCCTGGCGCACGGCGCTCGTCGCCGCGGTGTTCTGCTCGCTCGGGTTCGAGGTGGCCAAGCGGCTGTACGCGCTGTACGTGACGCGGTTCGCCACGCTCGATCGGCTCGCCTCGGACGCCAACGTGGTGGCGCTCGCCCTGTTCCTGCTGTGGGTGTACTACACGGCCTACCTGTTCCTCTTGGGGGGCGAGGTGGCGGAGACGTACGACCTGATGCGCATGCGGCGCTCGCAGCGCGTGCAGCTCGGGTGACCGCGACCCGGCCGATCGACCTCCGCAGCGATACGGTGACGCGGCCGTCGCCCGCGATGCGCCGTGCCATGGCCGAGGCCGAGGTGGGCGACGACGTTCTGGACGGCGACCCGACCACCCGTCGCCTCGAGCAGCGCATCGCCGAGCTGCTCGGCAAGGACGACGCACTGTTCTTCCCGTCGGGGACCCAGGCGAACCAGGCCGGTATCGCCTTGCTCACGCGCCCCGGGACGGAGCTCGTGCTCGAGGCGAACGCGCACCTGGTGCACTATGAGCTCGCCGGCGTCGCCGCCAACTGGGGCGTGCAGATCCGCCCCGTGACGACGCCCGACGGCCTGCTGACGGGCGACCTGGTGCGCGGTGCGCTGCGCCCCGCCTCACCCCACGTGCCGCGCGCCGGCGCCGTCGCCGTGGAGAACACCCACAACGCCGCGGGCGGCAAGGTGATGCCCGCGGCCGTCATGGCGGGAATCGTCGCGGCGGCCGAGCAGGGAGATGTACGCGTCCACCTGGACGGCGCTCGGCTGTGGAACGCCGCGCTCGCCCTCGGTGTCCCGCTCGCCAGCCTCGCCCGCGGTGCGGCGACCGTGATGGTGAGCTTCTCGAAGGGTCTCGGGTGTCCCGTTGGCTCGTGCCTCGCGTTCGCGGCGCGGGACCGCGCGCTCGCCTGGGAGATCCGTAAGCGGTTGGGGGGCGGGATGCGCCAGTCGGGGATCCTCGCCGCCGCGGCCCTCTACGCCCTCGACTGCAACCTGAGCCGCCTCGTCGAGGACCACGCGAACGCGAAGCTCCTCGTGGACCGCCTGTCGGACTGTGCCGCCGTCCGACCGTCCGACCCCGAATCCAACATCGTCATGCTCGATCTCCTGCATGAAGGCGATAGCGCGGATACCGTGATCCCGAAGCTGACGCAGGCGGGCGTGCTGGTGGTGCCGTTCGGGGCGCGGCGCCTTCGCGCGGTAACGCACCTCGACGTGAGCCGGCAAGATGTCGAGCGTGCGGCGGGCGTGGTCAGCCGTGTACTCTCCGGATGAGCGCTCCGCCGCGCCCCTCGTTATCTTGAGGCGATGAGCGCGGACGACGCTCCTCTCCGGCAGCCGATCCCGCTCGCCCGGTCCATCCTGTGGAACCCCGCCACCGCGGGGGCCCGGGGGGGGCGGCCGGGCAGCATCCCCTTCCCGATCTTCGTGGCGCAATCCGCCGTCGCGGCGATCCACGAGCACCTCGCCACCGCGCCGCCTCATCCGGGGCAGGGGCTCTTAGGCTTCCTCGTCGGGGACCTGTGCGAGTGCCCCGAGACCAACGTCGCGTATCTCGTCATCGATGCCGCGCTGCGGCTCAGCCTGCCGATCTACGGCGACCGCACCATCGACGTCGTGACCCGCATCTGGGATCGGATCGAGGTGCAGGTGGAGGAGGCGAAGGGCCATCTGATCGGCTGGTACCACAGCCATCCACCGCTGCCGCTCTCGATGTCGGCGCACGACACCGAGACGCACGAACACTACTTTGCCGAGCCGTGGCAGATCGCCCTCGTGTTGGGGACTGGCACAGACGGTAACCCCGCTGCCGGCTTCTTCCGGGCCGGCACGGACGAGGCGTGGCCCACTACGCTGCTGCCGTTTTACGAGCTCCTGAGCGAAGAATCGTTTCGCCCGGGCGGCAAGAAGCGCTCCTTCGTGACGTGGAAGAACTACCGGGCCTACAACCCGCTCGCCGATCGGCCGCTCCGAACGCAGCCGAAGCCGGCACCGCCGGCTCTGCCTGAGGCAGGGGCAGAGGTTCCGTCGGCGCCGGAACCGGCGCCGGCGCCCGAACCAGAGCCGGAACCGCAGGCGGAGGCGGAGGCGCCCGCCGAGCCACCGCCTCCGCCCAAGGCGCCGCAGCCCAAGTCTGATGAGCTCGTGTTCCTCACGGCGGCCGAGGACTTCGCCTCGGCGCCGTCCCCACGAGCGTCTCGGCCGACCCCGCGCCCGGCGCGGCATCCTCCCCCGCCTCCCCCGCCTCCCCCGCCTCCCCGACCGCCTCAGCCCTCTCCGCCGCCGCGTAAGCCGTCCCCCGAGCCCCCGCGCGAGCCGCTCCCGCCGCCGCCCGAGCCCGAGGACGTCTTCGAGGATCCGCTACAGGAACCGATGGAGCCGGTGCTCGAGCCGGTCGAAGAGGAGCCGACGCCGCTGCGCGCGCCGCCAGCCCGGCGGCGCGCCCGTAAGAGACGGCGCCGACGCTGGGTCGCGGTGTTCGGCCTCCTCCTGATCGGAGGCGGAGGGGGATTTTACGTCTGGTTGAACGGCGGCCTGCCCAACATGCCGAGCCTGCCGCGCTTGCCGACCTTGCCGCGGCTATCGAGCCTGCCGTTCTTCAAGCGGCAGGCGGCGGCGCCGCCCCGGCGCACGGCGGCGCCCCACTCCGCCCCGTCCCTCCCATCCCCATCGGCCAAACGGCAGCCCGCCACACAACCTCCGGCGAATCCGCCAGCGCCCGCGCCGGTAGCGGCGCCACACCCGCTGCTCACGCACCTCGACCAGGTTGCGGACTCGCTGGCCAGGGCGGTCCGCACCTTTGGCGACCGCGCGGCGCTGTTCGACCGGCGGCAACTGGCCTGCGACGCGCTCGCCCGCGGACTGCTGGCGGTCGAGGATCGCTGGCTGAGTTACAGCAGGGCCCGCCGTGCGTCCGCCGGGCTGGACCCGACGCATACGGCGCGGGACCAGACGCTGTACGCCGGCGTGGATTCCGTGGAGCGTCGGTTTGAGAAGTCCGGATGCCAGCGGCCCTAGGACGTCGTTTCACATATGTGTCATTGCTGCTGCTCGGCGGCGTCGGCACGATGCCGGCGCAAAGTGTAGGTGCCGAGCCCCTCCGTAAGACCGATCTGGTCCGCCTGCTCTCGGTGGGAACGCTCGGGCCCGGCGAGCTCGCTGCACTGGTGCGCCGCACCTGTGTCAGCTTCGCGCCGACGAGCCGGGACCGCGCCGATCTCGCGGCGCTCGGCGCTGACTCGGCGGTGCTGCGGGAGATCGATCAGTGCGCGCGCCGCGGGGCGCTGGTGCGTGCTGGGCCGCGGGCGGCCGCGGTGCGCCCGCGCGCGCCACCGGTTCGGCGGCCTCAAGCCGATACGGTGAAGCGGGTCGCCGCGGCGCCAGCCGGAGCCGTCCGCGGCGAGCCGCGCGGCGTGCCCCGCCTGCCGCTCTCCGCAGCGCGCACTGGGTTCGTGCTGGGCGGGGGGCAGCGCGGCTCCGTCGGGACTCGCCCCATGGTTCCGGTGGTCTTTCAGGTCCGCGACACGTCAGGGGCCCCCGTGGTGGGCGAGGCTGTAACCCTTAGCGTCACCAACGGGCAGTTGGGCGCTCCCCGCGCCGTAACCGATTCCGCCGGCAGTGTGAGGGTGGACCTGACCCTGGGACCGAAGGCTGGCCTCACGATCGTCAGGGCCACGGTCCGGGCCATGGAGCGCGAGGCCACGCTCTACGCTCAACCCGGTGCCCCGGCGCGCCTCCTGCTGCGCTGCGGCGACACGCTCGTCGAGGGGCGAATCTCGCTCACCACCCACGTCCCGGCGGTATTCCACGTTGCCGGCCAGGATGCATTCGGGAACGCCGTCCCAGTCTCGCAGGTCGAGGCGGCGACCGGGGACAAAACCGTGCTGCGAGTGGCGCTTGCGGGCGGGGACAGCCTGGGTGGCGTGGTGCGGGTGACGCCGGGGCAACCCGGCTCCACGAGCCTCGTCATCGTCTCATCCGGCCAGCGGGAGGACTTCACAGCGGTGGTGTGGCAGACTCGCCACAGTGGTGCAGCGTGTCCCTAGCCGGGGCGGCGTGATTTCGGCCCGCTGCCCCGACACGCGCTTGCGTCGCTGGGTGTAACTCCATGGCGGGCATGATGCTTCGCATCGTGACCCGCGCCCGAGCAAGGTGCTTCCGCCGCCCCACTGCTGCCACAGTTGCGGCGAGGAAGTTGCAGCGCCCGCGAGGGCGATGGACGGTTTGTGGAGCAGCGCCGTGCCGTATCGCGTCCCTAACGCGACCCCCCTTTCTGGCGGCAGTCCGACCGGGCGGGAAAGCGACAACCTGAAGCGGCCGTTGCTCGTCGCGCGGGCGATCCGTTGGACTCCCACGGTCGAGGATCGCTCCGTCGACCCCCCCTATCCGATCTTCATCACTCAGAGCGCGTTCGCGGCCGTGCACGCCCACGTAGAGGCAAAGCTGCGGGGGACCGCTTCGCTGGGGTTCCTGGCGGGCAACGTCCTAGAGTGTCCGGAGACGGGCGCTCCGTACGTCGTCATCGAGTCCGCGATCCACCTCCCCTGGTCGATTTCAGGGGACCGTCTCAGGCCAGCGCTGTCGCAGGGGTGGTCGGTCGTCCAGGAGGAGGTTCGGCGCAACGGCGGCCAGCTGTTGGGCTGGTATCATACGCACCGCGCCGTCGAGCCCCGACTCTCTCCGGCCGACGCGGCCACGCACGTCGCCCTGTTCGATCAGCCATGGCAGGTGGCTCTGGTAGTGACGCCGGGGGAGGCGCCCGCCGGCGGCTTCTTCCGCATTTCGGCGGGCGGGTCCCGCTCGCACGCGTACCTGCCGTTCTACGAGCTGCTGGACGCGTCGTCCATTCTCCCGGACGGGCGCAAGGTCAGCGACCTCGCGTGGGTGAACTACCACACTGAGGAAGCCATTTTCACTTCCGACCGGGTGTCGAACCCTCGGCTCGAGATCCAACCGCGCCTGCTATTCCCCGGCGAGGTCGACGAGTCCGCGGCGCCGGGGTCGCCGCCGCCCATGCGGCGGACCGGCCTCGAGCGCACGGTTCGATTTGCCGGGTACGGCGTGCTCGGGCTGGTCGCGGCGGCGGTGTTGTTCAACGTGTACCGGGCCCGTGCGTCAGGGCCCGACGAGACGGTGGCCAGCGAGCGCGAGGCGGTGGCCGCGCCGCGGGAGCTTGTCGACAACACGGCCGACACCGTGGCGCTCGCGGTAGGCGCATTCGAGCTGCGCGCCCGGCTGTTCGAGAGCCACAGGATGGCGTGTCCCGACCTGGCGCGCGGCCTGGTCGATTTGGAAGAGCGGTGGACGTCCTACAACGTCGCTCGGAAGGCTGACGCCGCCGGGCTCGATTCGGCGGGAACCGCCCGGGACCGCTCGCTCTACGCCGACGTCGATGCGGCGGAGCGCCTGTTCGAGCGCTCGCAGTGTCCGCGGCCATGAGGTGCTGGCTCGGAGGTCTCGTCGCGCTCGGCTTCCCGGTGCTCGTCGCCGCGCAGGGAACGGAGCCGCTGCGAAAGACGGACCTGATCCGTCTCCTGTCGAACCCCATGATTCGGAAGGGAGAGGTCGCCGACCTCGTACGGCGTAACTGCCTCGCTTTCCGGCCCACCGAGCGGGACTGGGCGGACCTGCGCGACCTCGGTGCGGACGCCGACGTGATGAGCAGCATCGGCGGCTGCACGGCCCGGCAGGCGACCCGCGCCGGGGTTACGCTCGCGAGCGCCGCGATGTCCGCGGCGCCACCGACCGCAGCCGCTTCCGCACCGGCCGGGCCGGGACCGCTCACCGTGACGCTGCTCTCCGCGCGGACCGCGGTTCCCGCGCGAGCGAGGCGCTGATTCGCGTCGGCGTGCGCCGCGGCGACGCGCCGCAACGCGCGGTGACGCTGGCGCTGCGTGGCAGCTCCAACATCACCGGCGGAACCGGGAGCGACGCGCAGGCGCTCACGGACGACAGCGGACTGGCGGTGTTCCGGGTTCCGGCGGGCCGGCAGGTGGCGACCTATCATTTCGAGGTCGTCTTAGCGACCGGGGCGGCGCTACCGGGGCGGCCCACGGCGGACCTGGTGGTGCGTCCGGGCCGACCGGCGGTCGTCGACGTGCGGCCGGCTCGGCTCGAGCTGGGCGGTGCGCAGGAGGGAACGCTCGCGGTTCAGGCGGCGGTGCGCGACTCGTTCGGCAACCCGGTGCCGAACGAGCCCCTCGAGCTGCGGCCGGAGCGCGCCGACATGGGTGTGGCCGCGGACACGCGCGCCACCGACTCGCTCGGCCGGGCAGCGTTCGTCATCCAGGCGGCCGCAGTACGGCGGCCGGGGCGAATCGAGCTGCGAACCCGAGGCGAGCGCCTAGCGGTCCTGGAAGCGGCGTTCGGCGGACCGGTGTCGCGCGCCGGCACGGGGTTCGTGTCGGGCGGGGGGCAGCGCGGTGTCGCCCGGACCCTCTTGTCCGAGCCGCTCGTCTTCCAGGCCCACAGCGTCTCCGGCCGGCCGATCCCCGGCCGAGTGGTCGTGTTCCGGAGCCGCAACGCCCAGGTCACCCGGGACAGCGCCGTCACCGACTCGGCGGGTCGCGCCCGCGTCGAGGTGACCCTCGGATCGCAGGCGGGGGTCGCTGTCGTCACCGCCTCGTTCGATTCCGTCCAAACGGCGGAAACGCTCCACGTGGACCCCGGTCCGGCGGTCGAGCTCATCCTCGAGCGGGACGGCGCGCGCGTCGACGGCGGCCGCATCATCGTGGAACGCGACGTCCCGTTCGCCCTGACGCTCAAGGCGCGCGATGGCTACGGGAACCTGATTCCCACTGTGAGCCTGTCGCGCACGCTGCAGGATGTGCTGCGGCAATACAACGCCCGCAGCCAGCTCCTCAGGTTCGTTGGCGTGGAATCCGACAGCCTCACGGCGGCGATCAAGTTCAAGCCGGTCGCGGCTGGCATGACCTCGCTCACGATTTCGGCCGGTCTCACAGCGACCGTTGCGGTGGAGGTGGTGAGCCCCAGGCGGTAGCGGCGTCGGCGCCTACCTGTTTTCTGTTGGCTGTTCACCGCTGTGCGTCTATCCCTGTTCTCCCGTTTGCGGACATGCTAGCTTTCAGAGCCCCAGGTCCGCAGGTCGTCCGCTCGTGAACCGCGTCAGGCCCCCGCAGGGAGCAGCGCTAAGCGACGTGAGACGCTGCTGCGTCAACCTGGGGCATTCCTCATCCAATGCGGAATGCGGAATGGGGAATGCGGAATCGCGGTGGGAGGTCGAGTGGCAAGACGCTCATCGTTACATTCCGCATTCCGCACTCCGCATTCCGCATTCTCGTTAGATTGGCTCGCATGATCGCATTGGCTCGCAAGTACCGCCCCAAGCGCTTTTCCGACCTGATCGTGCAGACGCACGTCGCCGCCGCGTTGCGCGGCGCCGTGGCCGGTGGCCGCGTGGCCCATGGCTACCTGTTCGCAGGGCCCCGCGGCGTGGGCAAGACGACGGCGGCGCGCATCCTGGCGATGGCGCTGAACTGCGAGCGGCGCGATTCCTCCGGGGTGGCGGGTGAGCCGTGCGGCACGTGCGATTCCTGCCAGCGGATCTGGACGGGTGCGGCGAATCTCGACGTCGTGGAGCTCGATGCTGCCTCGAACCGCGGCGTGGACGACGCGCGCGACCTGCGCGAGCGCGCCATGTACGCCGCGTCGGCCGAGGGTCGCCACAAGGTCTACATCGTGGACGAGGCCCACATGCTCACGCGCGAGGCCTGGAACGCGCTGCTCAAGGTCCTCGAGGAGCCGCCGCCGCGCGTCGTGTTCGTGTTCGCGACCACCGAGCCTCAGAAGATCGCGCAGAGCGCGGCGCCCATCCTCTCGCGACTCCAGCGCTTCGACTTCCGCCGCATCGGCCCGCATGCGATCACCGAGCGGCTGCAGCAGGTGCTCGCCGCCGAGGGCCTGGCGGCTGACGAGGACGCCGTGCACCTCATCGCGAAGAGCGCAGACGGCGGCATGCGGGACGGCCTGTCGATCCTCGATCAGGTGCTCTCCTTCAGCGAGGGGCCGGTAACGGCGCAGCGCGTGCGCGACGTGCTCGGCCTCATTCCCGAGGACCTGTACGGCGAGCTACTCCGCCTCGTCGCCGAGCGCGATACGAAGGCGGTCTTCCCGCTGGTGGACCGGCTCATCGATGCCGGCGCGGACCTGGGCGAGTTCGTCGCCGGGGCGGGAGAGACGTTGCGCGCCGTGCTGCTCGCGGGCCTGGGCGGGGAGCCCGAGGGGCTGACCGAGGGGTTGCAGGCGTTGGTGCGTCAGCACGCCTCGCGTCTCCCGCCGCCCGATGTCGTGCGCCTGCTCACGGTACTGTCGGAGTTGGAGCCGCAGCTGCGCACGAGCGGCAACGCGCGCCTGGCCGTGGAGCTCCTGTTGTTGCGGTGGGCGATGATGGGTCGGACGGTGGAGCTCCAGACAGTCATCGAGGCGCTTGGCACAGGCGGCGGTCAGGCGGTCGGGTGGTCGGGCGGTCCGGGCGACGCCGGCGTGCCGCAGCTGCGAGACTCCGGTCCGCCTGACCGCCAGACTGCCGCCGTGCACCCGCCCGAGAAAGGTCCCCTGACCGTCGACCGCCTCCGTGCCCTCTGGCCTCGGATCATCGAGGACGCGCGCGCGAAGAGCCCCATGCTCGGCGCGCTGCTGCAGGCGACGGAGGTCGCCGGCGCCGACGGCTCGACCGTAGCCATCCGGCTGCGCGACATCAACCCCGTCCACGCTGAAGGGCTGCAGCGGCAGCGGGACGCCCTCGCGCTGCTCGTGGGGCGTTACGTCACGGAGCCGGTCCGCATCACCCTGGAGGGCGCGACGAGCGGGGAGCGGTCATCACCGCGCCCCGCTCGCATGACGGAGGCGGGCGCGCGGGCCGACCGGCTCCAGGCGCTGCGGGCGAAGGACCCAAGCCTCAACACCGCCATCGACGCGTTGGACTTGGAGTTGCTGGAGTAGCTTGCCACCTGTTTGGGCGAGGGGTAACTTTCGGCGTATGGCGGATTTATCCAACCTGTTCCAGCTGGGGCAGCAGGTGCAGTTCCGGCTCTCCGAAATCCAGTCCCAGCTGGCGCAGCAGACGGTGACCGCTTCAGCCGGCGGCGGGATGGTGCAGGCCACCGCCGACGGGCGGGGCCAGATCCGTGCCATCACGATCGATCCCCAGGCGGTGGCCCAGGGGGATATCGAGATGCTCGAGGACCTCGTGCTCGCCGCGGTTTCGCAGGCGCAGCAGCGCGCCGCCGAGCTCTACCAGGCGGAAGTGAAGAAGCTCGCCTCGGGCCTGCCGTTCCCGTTTCAGCTGCCGCTGTAGTTCGCCGTGTCGGCCATCGATGATCTCGTGACGGAGCTGGCTCAGCTCCCCGGGATCGGGCGCAAGACGGCGCAGCGGCTCACGTTTTACCTGTTGAAGCAGCCGGCGGAGACCGCCGCGCGCCTGGCGGAAGCGATCCAGCAGGTGCGCCAGCGCGTGACGGCCTGCGGCGTGTGCGGGACGCTCACCGACGCGGATCCCTGCACGATTTGCACCGACCCGCGGCGCGACGCGGCCCTCCTGTGCGTGGTGGAAGAGGCCTCGGACGTCGCGGCGATCGAGCGTGCGGGCCGGTTCCCGGGGCGCTATCACGTGCTGGGCGGGCGGCTCTCCCCGCTCGAGGGCGTGGGTCCCGAGGCGCTGCGCATCGATCGGCTGGTGGCGCGCGTCACCAACGGGGCGGGGGTTCGCGAAGTGATCGTCGCGACGAATCCCTCGATGGAGGGGGAGGTGACCGCCACGTACCTGCAGCAAGCGCTCAAGCCCACGGGCGTGCGCGTGACCCGCATCGCGCGCGGCTTGCCGGTGGGAGGGGATCTCGAGTATGCCGACGGCGTGACCATCGCGCAGGCCTTGCTCGCGCGACGGGACATGTCCGAGGCCGACTGACCGAGGGAACGCGATGGCGGGTGCCGCGAGCTGGTCGTTTTCGGAAAACGACTTCAAGCAGATCGAGCAGCATCTCCAGGCGTTCCTCCGCGACGCGAACGCCCGCTGCGCGCTGCTGGTCGACCGCACCGGCCAGCTCGTGGCCACCGTGGGCGACCCGCCGCAGTTCGACTCCGCCGCCTTCGCGTCCCTCACGGCCGCGGACTTCAGCGCCAACGATCAGCTCGCCAAGATGGTCGGCGAGCACGAATTCGCCTCGCTCGTCCACCAGGGCCAGAAGGAGTCGATGCTCCTGGCGGACGTGGCGAAGCGCCTGATCCTCGTTGTGCTGTTCGACCAGCGCACCACGCTCGGCCTGGTGAAACTCAAGGGGAAGGCCGTGGTCGAGCGGCTGACCAAGGTGTTCGAAGAGCTGTTCAAGGGGGTGAGCGCGGGGCCGGCGACGCCGCAGAAAGGCCTGCTCGAGGGCGCGGAAGACGAAATTGACAAACTCTTCGGCTAGAGGGACGCGCCTATGTCGATGATCAACTACGCGTCCCGCGAGATCAACTGCAAGCTCGTCTACTACGGCCCGGGTCTGGGCGGCAAGACGACCAACCTCGAGCATATCTACGGCAAGGTCTCGCCCAACACCCGGGGCAAGATGATCTCGCTCGCAACCGAGACCGAGCGCACCCTGTTCTTCGACTTCCTTCCCGTCGATCTCGGCACGATCCGCGGCTTCAAGACGCGGTTTCACCTCTACACCGTGCCGGGACAGGTGTACTACAACGCGAGCCGCAAGCTCATCCTCAAGGGTGTGGACGGGATCGTGTTCGTCGCTGACAGCCAGATCGAGCGCATGGAGGCGAACGTCGAGTCGATGCAAAACCTGTACGACAACATGTCCGAATACGGCTACGACCTGACCAAGATCCCGTTCGTGATCCAGTACAACAAGCGCGACCTGCCGAACGCCGCGCCCGTCAAGGATCTCCAGGCGTCCCTCAATCCGGGCTGGCCGGTCGACGACGCCGGCCAGCAGAAGATCGTCCCCGATCCGACGCACCCGGGGGAGAACTTGGTCGAGAAAGTGAGCAACGAGTGGGTCGGTCACGCGCCCTACCTCGAAGCGGTGGCGACCCGCGGCGACGGCGTGTTCGACACGCTCAAGACGGTCAGCAAGATGGTATTGAAGACGCTGAGCTAGGGGGACGGTCCCATGCGGTGGACCCTGCCCAACATCCTCACCCTCGCGCGCATCTGCCTCACGCCGGTCATCGCGCTGCTCCCGTTCATTCAAGGCTACTGGCCCAAGGTGATCGCGTTCCTGATCTTTCTCGCGGCGAGCGCTTCGGATGTCGTGGACGGCTACCTCGCGCGCCGGCGCAACGAGGTGAGCGAGCTCGGGCAGCTGCTGGATCCGATCGCGGACAAGCTGCTGTTGTTCGCGACGCTCATCCCGATCTTCTGGCTCACCCGCCATCCGACGATCCTCGTCGACTACCGCATCCCCTGGTGGGGCAGCTTCCCGGTGTGGGTGGCGTTGCTGCTGGTGGGGCGCGAGCTCCTGATGACGGCGTTCCGGTTCTTCGCGAGGCGACGCGGCGTCGTGATCCCGGCGATGGGGGCGGGCAAGCTCAAGGCGGTGGTGCAGAACGTGTTCATCGGGGCGACGTTGTTCTGGTTCGCCTGGAAGGACGCGTTGGCGGCGCACCCCTTCGCGGGTTGGTTCCGCAACTTCTGGGACAAGTTCCACGGGGCCGTGGTGGCGGTGACGTTGGCCGGGGCCATTCTGCTCACGGTGTACTCGCTCGTCGTATACCTCTACCGCTACCGCGCGCTGCTCAAGGGCCGCGGGTGAAACTCGAAGTCGTCACCATCGGCACGGAGCTCCTGCTCGGTCATACCGTGGATAGCAACGCCGCCGAGCTGGGGCGCGCCCTGGCCGCGGCGGGCGCCGAGATCACCCGCCGCACCACGGTCGCCGACCGGCCGGACCCGATCCGCGCGGCGGTGGCCGAGGCGCTCGAGCGCACCGCGTTCGTCCTGACCACCGGCGGCCTCGGACCCACGCGCGACGACATGACCAAGGGGGTCGTGGCGGAGCTGTTCGGCAAGCGGCTGGTGCTGGACGAAGGGTTGCTGGCCAGCATCGAGGCGCGGTTCCAGCGGCTCGGCCGTCCCATGCCCGCGGTCAACCGCACCCAGGCCGAAGTGCCCGAGGGGGCGACCGTGCTCCCCAACCCGCGGGGCACCGCCCCGGGGCTGTGGCTCGAGGACGGGCGCGGCCGCGTCGCCGTGCTGCTGCCCGGCGTGCCGCGCGAGATGCGCGGCTTGCTGGTGGAGGAGGTGCTGCCACGGATCGCCCGACGCGACACGGGCGGCGGGGGCGGGCGGCCGCGGGTCGTGCTGTCGCGCACCGTGCGCACCACGGGCGTCTCCGAGTCGGCCCTCGCCGAGCGGATCGGGCCGATCGAAGCGGAGATCGGCCCGCTCACGCTGGCCTATTTGCCCTCGACCGACGGTGTCGACCTGCGCCTGACCGCCTGGAGCCTCGAGCAGGGTGACGCGGAGACCCGGCTCGCGACCGCGGCCACGCGGCTGAGGGCGCTCGTCGGCGAGCACTGGTACGGCGAAGATGGCGCCGACCTCGCGGCGGTCGTGCTCGACGCGCTCCGGAAGGGGCGCCAGCGGCTGGGCGTTGCCGAGTCCTGCACCGGCGGCCTGGTGGCGAAGCGGATCACCGACGTTCCCGGCGCGTCGGATACGTTCATCGGCGGGGTGGTCGCGTACGCCGACGTCATCAAGACCGCCGCCCTCAAGGTGCCACTCGAGACGCTCCAAGCTCACGGGGCCGTCTCGGAGGAGACCGTGCGCGCGATGGCGGAAGGCGCCCAGCGGCTCTTCTCGGCGGAGGCGAGCATCGCGGTCACGGGGATCGCAGGGCCGGGAGGCGGGACGCCGGAGAAGCCCGTGGGGACGGTGTGGCTCGCCGCGCGCGTGCATACCGACACGCGCGCGGTCACGCGCGTGTTCCCGGGGGACCGCGACGAGATCCGCCTGCGGAGCGCGCAGGCGTCGCTGGACCTGCTGCGCCGACTGCTCGCGCGCGCCTGATGCCCACCCTCACCGCGCCCGACGGCACCCAGCTCGTCTACGACGCGTACGAGCCGCCCGAGCCGCGCGCCGCCGTGCTGGTGCTGCACGATTGGTCGGACCACGCGGGTCGCTGGCGCGAAGTGGGCGAGCGGCTGCGGGACGCGCGGGTGGCCGCGTACCTGCTCGACCAGCGCGGCCACGGGCGCTCGGGCGGACACCGCGGCTACCTGTCGCGGTTCAGCCAGCTGCTCGGCGATCTCCAGGCGTTCCGGCGCGCAGTCCGGCTCCGCACCGACCGGCCGCAGCTGCTGCTCGGGATGTCGTTCGGGGGGCTCGTGGCGCTGCGCTACCTCGAGACCCAGCCAAGCGACCCGATCGTGGCCGCGGTCATCTGCTGCCCGTGGCTCGGCCTCGCGTTCCGCACGCCCGCGTGGAAGCGGCTCGCGGGTCGAGTATTACCAGACTTGTGGCCCACGCTCGCCGTGCCGCTGGGCCTGGATCCCGAGCATCTGAGTCGCGATGCAGCGGTGAACAAGGCGTACGGCGAGGATCCAGCGGTGCACGGCGTGATGTCACCCGGCGCGTGGCGCGAGATCAAGTGGGCTCAGGGGGCCGTCGTGGCCGACGGCCACCGCATCGAGTGCCCGCTCCTGTTCCTGCTCGCGGGTGAAGATCGCGTCGTGGACGCGCACCTCGGGCGTGCCTTCGCCGACGGCCTCAAGGGCGCGGTGCTGGTGCGGTGGTATCCCGAGATGTATCACGAGGTGCTGCACGATCCGCAGCGGGAGCTGGCGATGGGGGACATTCTGGCGTTCGTCGACGCCCACGTTGCCCGCTCGTAACTCAGATCGACGCCCGCACGTAAGAGTCCCCGTCCTGAAGGAGGCCCGCGCCCGTGGTGGCGCGAGTTTACCCGTGCCGTTCTGGCAGCTAGCTTCTTGTGCGATAGCAGGTTCCGACTCCTTTCACGGACCGACTCCGTCAGATCGGCGCGCGGCAGGCGGCATACCGATTGCCTAGTGAAGCGGAAACCCATGCAACCCGACGATAAGGAACCGCAACAGGCGGCCGAGCGGCCGGACGCACGCGATCCGGCGGCGCCGGAGCCGGCTTCCGGGGCATTGCTCGAGCCGCCCGAGGAGGCGGTGGCGCGCCTCGAGGCGCAGCTCGCCGAGCTGAAGGATCGTCATCTCCGGCTGGCCGCTGAATACGAGAATTTTCGTCGGCGCACCACCAAAGAGCGCGCCGAGCTCTGGGCCAGGGCCCAGGCGGACCTGCTGCATCGTCTGGTCGATGCGCTCGACGATCTCGCCCGCTTCGCGCACATCGATCCCAGCCAGACGGACGCGAAGACGATCCATGACGGCGTCGACATGGTGGAGCGCAAGTTCTGGAAGGAGCTCGAGGCGATCGGCGTGACGCGGGTGGACCAGGTCGGTGGGCCGTTCGATCCCAACCTGCACGAGGCGGTGACCACCGGTCCCGCGGACCATCCGGCAAAGGACCATACCGTCGGCGCCGTGCTGCAGCCGGGCTACCAGCTCGGCGGGGCGCTGATCCGCCCGGCGCGCGTGGTGGTGCTCACGTGGCAGGGGGAGCGGTCCCGGGACGGGGACGAGACGCCGCCGAGCCCGGACGGTGAGACCGGCTGATGGCGGCGTCGAAGGACTATTACCAGGTCCTGGGGGTCGCCGAGACCGCGACGGTGGACGAGATCAAGAAGGCGTTCCGCCGGCTCGCTAAGCAGTACCATCCCGATCGCAATCCCACCAACGCTCAGGCGGCCGAGCGCTTCAAGGAAATCAACGAGGCGCACGACGTGCTGAGCGATCCCGAGAAGCGCAAGCGGTACGACCAGCTGCGACGCTACGGTGCGTACGCGGGGGCGGGGCGGGGTGGAGGCGCCGGTGCGCCGGGCTCCGGAGGGGCCGAGTTCGATCTCTCGGATCTCGGCTCGTTCGGCGGGTTGGGGGACCTGTTCTCGAGCATCTTCGGCCGGCGTGGTGCGGAGGGTGGGGCACGCCCGGACGACGAGGACGAGATCGAGACCACGGTCACGATCCCGTTCCGGGTCGCGGCGCTGGGAGGCAAGGTGCCGGTGACGCTGCCGATGGCGGAAGTGTGTCCCACCTGCAGCGGCAGCGGCGCGGCGCCGGGCGCCACGCTGTCCACCTGTCCGGAGTGCCGGGGGCGTGGGGTGATTTCGTTCGGGCAGGGCGGGTTCGCGGTGAACCGGCCGTGCCCGGTGTGCCGCGGCAGGGGCCGGGTGCCTTCGGAGCGGTGCCACACCTGCGGTGGGAGCGGCGAGGTGCGCGTCGAGAAGCGCCTGGTGATCACGGTCCCGGCGGGCACCGAGGACGGCACCAAGCTGCGTCTCCGCGGGCAAGGGACGAAGGGGAAGGGTGACGTAGTGGTCGTGCTGCAGGTCGAGGCGGATCACTTCTTCCGGCGCGACGGGCTCGACGTGATCGCGACGGTGCCGATCAACGTCGCGCAGGCGATGCTCGGCACCAAGATCAAGGTGAAGACGCTGGACGGCCGGCGTGTCGTGCTGAGAATCCCGCCTGGCACGCAGCACGGCCAGAAGTTCCGTATCGCCGGGCAGGGGATCGAGAAGAACGGCCGGCGCGGCGATCAGTACGTCGAGGTGCAGGTCACCATGCCGGAGCACCTGACGCCGGAGCAGGAAGCGGCGCTCAAGGCGTTCGCGGAGAAGAGCGGGATGAGATACTAGGGAGGACGAGCGCAATGAAGGCGATCAAGGGGCCGGCCGTTTTCCTGGCGCAGTTCGCCGGCGACGCGCCGCCGTTCAACAGCCTGCCGACCATCGCCGATTGGGCTGCCCAGCTCGGCTTCAAGGGAGTGCAGCTCCCAAGCTGGGACCGACGGCTGTTCGATCTCGAGAAGGCGGCCGAGAGCCAGACGTACTGCGACGAGGTGCGGGGCGTCCTGGCCGAGCGCGGCCTCCAGGTGACCGAGCTGTCGACGCATCTGCAGGGCCAGTTGGTAGCCGTGCATCCTGCCTACGACACCGCGTTTGACGGATTCGCGGCGCAAGAGGTGCGCGGGAAGCCGCAGGCGCGTACCGCGTGGGCGGTCGAGCAGGTCAAGCTGGCGGCGCGGGCGTCGCGCCGGCTCGGCGTCACCGAGCATGCGACGTTCTCCGGCGCGCTGGCATGGCCCTATGTCTATCCCTGGCCGCAGCGGCCGGCGGGTCTGGTCGAGACGGCGTTCGACGAGCTGGCGCGGCGCTGGCGCCCGATTCTGGACGCGTTCGAGGACGCCGGCGTCAACCTCTGCTTCGAGATCCATCCGGGCGAGGATCTGCATGACGGCGTGACGTTCGAGATGTTCCTCGACCGGGTCGGTGGCCACAAGCGCTGCAACCTCTTGTACGATCCCAGCCATTTCGTGCTGCAGCAGCTCGCCTATCTCGAGTACATCGACATCTATCACGAGCGGATCCGCATGTTCCACGTCAAGGACGCCGAGTTCAATCCGACCGGCCGCCAGGGCGTGTACGGCGGGTTCCAGTCGTGGACCGATCGGGCCGGACGGTTCCGCTCGCTGGGCGACGGCCAGGTGAACTTCAAGGCGATCTTCTCGAAGCTGGCCCAGTACGATTATCCCGGCTGGGCAGTGCTGGAATGGGAATGCTGCCTCAAGCATCCCGAGGACGGCGCGCGCGAAGGAGCGAAGTTCATCGCCGACCACATCATCCGCGTCACGGAAAAGGCGTTCGACGATTTCGCCGGTGCCGGCACGGACGTGGCCGCCAATCGGCGCATGCTCGGCGTCGCCTAACCGGGGAGGGGGCCGAGCATGGTCGACGCGACATCGGACGCTGGCTCGTCTCGCCCGCTGCGGCTCGGCATGGTCGGCGGCGGGCGCGGGGCCTTCATCGGCGCCGTGCACCGGCTGTGCGCGCGCATGGACGGGCACTACGAGCTCGTCGCGGGCGCCCTGTCGTCGGATGCGCAGCGCGCCAAGGAGTCGGGCGCCGAACTTCGTCTCGCACCGGACCGCGTCTACACGAGCTTCAGCGAGATGGCGGCAGCCGAAGCGAAGCGGTCCGACGGCATCGAGGTCGTCAGCATCGTCACGCCGAACGACAGTCATCACGCCATCGCCCGCGCCTTTCTCGACCGGGGCATCGACGTGATCTGCGACAAGCCGATGACCACGACGGTCGAGGACGCGCTCGACCTCGTGCAGGCGGTACGGCGCACCCGGCTCATCTTCGGCGTCACGCACAATTACACGGGCTACCCGATGGTGCGTCAGGCGCGCGAGATGGTGGCGGCCGGCGAGCTGGGCCCCATCCGCGTCGTCCAGGCGGAGTATGTGCAGGACTGGCTGTCCACCAAGCTGGAAGACACGGGGCACAAACAGGCCGGCTGGCGGGTCGATCCGCAGCGTGCGGGCGCCGGCGGCTGCCTCGGTGATATCGGCACCCACGCCTACCATCTCGCCGACTTCGTCACGGGACTGCACGCCCGCGAGCTGGCGGCGGACCTCGGCCGTTTCGTTGAGGGCCGCAGGCTCGATGACAATGTCCACATCCTACTCCGTTACGAGGGCGGCGCGCGCGGCATGCTGTGGGCGAGTCAGGTGGCGCCTGGAAACGAGAACGGGTTGCGGCTCCGCGTGTACGGCGAAACGGCCGGTCTGGAATGGAGCCAGGAGCACCCCAACCAGCTGCGCTTCTCGCTGGTGGGCCGGCCGCCGCAGGTCCTGTCGCGTGGTGGCCCCAATCTCGGTCAGGCCGCGGCGCTCGCCACCCGCATCCCGGCCGGTCATCCCGAGGGCTATCTCGAGGGTTTTGCCAATCTCTATCGCGATCTCGCCGAGCAGATCCGGGCGCGCCGCGCCAAGCGCGCGACCGATCCGCGGGCGCTGCTGGTCCCGACGGTCGAAGACGGCGCTCGCGGCGTCAAATTCATCGCCGCTGCTGTGGACTCGCATGCCAAGAATGGCGCCTGGGTCGATGCGCGTGTGACGGTGTGACGCAGCACCGTGATGTCCGCGACGGGCAGTCGCGCGACGTGCACCTAGCCTTTCGCGATGTTCGTCCGCGTCATCGCCGTCCTTTCCCAGAAGTGCCAAAACGCGCGGGTCAAGCGGTTGGCGATGAGCCGGTTGCCGGTCACGCGGATACGTCGGAGCGCGAGGGCCCAGCCGAGGCTCGCTATGCCGGTGAGCGCGGCGGCGACGTCTTCAGCACGCGCGGGGCCGCGGACCCAGTCGACTGAGCGGGCCAGCCGGCCCACCCACGGCGCTGCGCGTGCCTGGGCTGCGGCGAAGAGCTGCTCGGCGTCGGCCTCGAGCGTCACGTCGGACCGTGCGGGCGCATGCCGCTCCACCCGGCACGTGCCGTCCGCCACTGTCAGCGACCATTCGCCGCCGGCGGCGCCGGTGAGCCGGTAGCGCATCGTGGCGCGCAGGCCGTCCGAGCGCTCCGGGCGAAAGGTGGCGGGGCGGTACTCGCGCAGGAACCAGTCGACGAGCGGCGCGGCGTACGCGGGGTCGAGCCCGCGCCACGCCCCGTTCGCGGCCAGCAGGTCGCGCTCGTGGAGCACGTTGTCCGCCAGCTGCACGAGAAACAGCGTCCGCACTCGGACGCGCCCCACGAAGAACCACGCGGGCTTCTCCCACTCGGCGTCGCTCATGCGGCGGTACGTCGCCAGGAGGGCGTCGAGTTCCCGGTGGAACTCGTCCAGCAGGTCGGCGACCGGGGTCGTCCGTCGCCGCCGGACCTCGCGAGCATTGCGGGTGAACGTGTCGAACTCGGGCGGGGCCGACGGGTTGTCGGCGAGAGCGCGGCCGAGCACTTCGCGAAAATTCACCGGCATCGCGCTCGTCATGTGGGCCAGCACGTCGCGGGCGCGCCACCCGACGTACGCCGTGTGGCGCTCCCACCCTGGCGCGGTGAGCCGGGCGAAGGTCGTGTCGAGGTGCCGGTAGAAGGCGTCCGCGAGGCCGAGCCAGTCGGTGCGCGTGAGGCGAGTGAAGTCGGTCATGAGAGCGACCGCGCCATCACCAGCGCACTCTGCGGACACGCGGTCGTGAACTCGGGGGAGCGGAGCACGGCCTGGTCCACGTCGGAGCGCGGGATCGGACGGAACCCGAACTTGGGGAAGAAATTCGCCGCGGTTTCGGTGAGGAGGTAGACGGTGTGCACGCCACGCCGGTGGGCGAGATCGAGGGCGGCCGCGGTGAGCGTCTGGCCGAGGCCGTGGCCGCGCTGCTCAGCGGCGACGGCGACGGAGCGGAGCAGGGCGGCCGCGCCGTACAGCTCGAGTGCGGCGGTGCCGACGAGCTGCTTGCCCTCCTTCGCGACGAGTGTCGTCCCGATGTGCCGCTCGAGCTCCGCGCGCGGCAACTTGCTCACCTCCAGCAGCTGGAGGATCGCGGGGAGGTCGGCGGGCGTGGCGGGTGCGATGACGGGCGGCATCCCTTGCTAGCGGCTCGAGGCGATGGTACTCTTGGCCCATGCTGACGTTCGCCGTTCTCGGCTCGAACCGCAACCGGAGCCTGAATTCGAATTCCGGGGGCCGGGCGGCGTAGCGGATCGGCAGTCTCGGAAACGCCCGCGCCCCCGGATCGATTCAGCGGCTTCGGGGGCGCGAGGTTTCCTGGCCCCTCACGCCTGTTCACCGCTGTGCGTCTGCGCGTCTGACGCCTAGCGGCCGTTCCCGGCGTGGGGGGTGGTTGCGGTGCATTGGGGTGTAGGTCAACTGGCAGACCGCCCGGCTGTTAACCGGGAAGTTGGAGGTTCGAGTCCTCCCGCCCCAGTCCGCAGTTTTGTTGTGCTCGTCTCTTGGGGACGACGATGATTCACACGCACGTGTTGCGCCACGGGGCCTCGGCGTGCGCAGCCTGGCGGACACGCTGCGATAGTGCGATTAGGGGGACCAGGCTAACCGAGGTGGCCATGGCTCGGTCCCGTTTGCTCGCAGGTGCGGACAGACGGCGCGGTGTACTTAAAGACGACCAGTCGAATTGCCGTTAGGCGGCGCCCCCTTTCCTGACGTGAAGGTCCTTCATGCCAAAAGGACGTCTTGAAGCGTTCAGCGACGGCGTGCTCGCAATCATCATCACCATCATGGTGCTGGAGCTCAAGGTCCCTCACGGCCGTGACCTCACGGCACTGCGGCCGCTCCTTCCCGTCTTCTTGAGCTATGTCCTCAGCTTTGTCTACGTAGGCATCTACTGGAACAACCATCACCACATGCTTCAAGTGACGAAGCACGTGACCGGCCTCATTCTCTGGGCCAATCTCCATCTGTTGTTCTGGTTGTCACTCTTCCCGTTCGTAACGGGGTGGATGGGGGAGAATCACTTCGCCGCTGTACCGACAGCGATCTACGGGAGCGTTCTGTTGCTAGCCGCCGTCGCCTACTATCTGTTACAGGGGGCCATCCTTCGGGCCGAAGGGCCCGACTCCGTGTTGGCGACAGCTGTCGGTGCCGATTTCAAGGGGAAGGTATCGCCGCTGTGCTACGCGATCGCCATTCCCCTCGCCTTTGTCAGCTCATGGATTGCCAACGGGCTCTACGTTGCGGTTGCCTTGATGTGGTTAGTCCCGGACCGTCGCATTGAACGGCTGGTAGCCTCGCGCCACCCATGATCGTGCCATCATGGCGGGCGCTGCCTAACAAGCGCTTGAAGCTGGCGGGCGGTGATCGCTTTAAGGGAACTCTGAGAGTTGTGCCCTGGCAGGCACGGACTGTCGTCCGGCAGCCTTGCGCCGGCGGGCGAGTCGCCCGCAGCTTAAGCGCGATCCGTTAGGCGCCTGCAACGTCACGAGACCATCGGCAAGGCGGCCGCCAATTGCAATGCTCCTTCAACGACCGCCGTCTCTGTGACCTCCGAGGCGGTATCGCCTCC